>Ga0256840_1000756_pt1 | contig 32378 bp, 34 predicted proteins | sample 355202metaG_FD_185969 | JGI IMG/M metagenome (GOLD analysis project Ga0256840, IMG submission 185969) | Hydrothermal vent microbial communities from Mid Atlantic Ridge, Atlantic Ocean - 355-202 | ecosystem: Environmental > Aquatic > Marine > Hydrothermal vents | place: Atlantic Ocean: Mid...
AAATATTTCAGCGCCCTGCTTGACCATTTCACGATATAAAATGGGGAAACGTAGATCATAACAAATGGACATGCCAATTCTACCAAAAGGCGTGTCAACAACAACGATATCTTCACCTGCTTTAAAAGTATCACTTTCTTTATAGGTATCTGTGGTTTTTCTCTCGCCAGCTTCACAATCAATATTGACATCAAACAGATGTATTTTATTGTAGCGAGCGACAATCTCACCTTTGTCATTAAACATCAGTGATGCGGCACTAGCGCGATTAGCATTATCTGATTTAAGCGGTATAGAGCCTGCAACAATCCAAACTTTATTATCAATAGCGCATTGGCGAATCACATCTTGAATCTGTCCAGCGCCCTGCTCTTCTACCATGTCGATATTTTCTGACTCATCTATTGCCATGAGTGCAAAGCTTTCTGGCAATACCACCATGCCCGCGCCTTGTTGTGCAGCTTCGCGGATTAGTCGCGAGGCTTCCATAAGGTTGGCTTTGATTTGTGGGCCTGATGCCATTTGAATGGCGGCTATTTTATTGTTCATAGATTCGGTTGTTTGTGTGTCATTCTTTATTTAGCTCAAAAATTCCAGAATTTCTTTTTCAATGTCCTGCTTATCAATCACCACGCTTTGTGTGATGTCTTTATCAAATAAATCACTGATTGATGTAGGAATATCTATATCAGCTTCGCTTGCGATGGCTTTGAGTGCATCAATATCGCTGCTACCAGGTTCACCTGTTAATGCTTCTGCGATTGTGGGTGAGAACTTTGTCCACTCTGCGGTTGAGTATACGATGGTTTTTAATGACTTATCATCACGGCAGGTATCGTATGCTTTAAAACACGTCGCTGTGTGTGGATCCATCAAATAGCCATCGTGATTAAAAGTGTCTTTGATGTATTGACTGCCTTCTGAATCACTACAGTAATCAGCAGAAAATACGCTTTGAAGTTGGCTTAATTCATCATCATTTAACTGGTAGCGTTTATCAGTATCAAGCTGTTGCATAAGCTCTTTGGTACGCGCTTCGCCAAACATATCAAAGAGGATTCTTTCTACATTGGATGATTTTAAAATATCCATCGCAGGTGATGTAGTGGCGATGACTGATGAATCGCTAATATCGTAAAGTCCTTTATTAAGAAGAGAGGTTAAGACATTGTTTTCATTTGATGCTATGAGGATTTTTTCAACAGGTAATCCCATCTTCATGGCGTAATAGCCGCCGAGTGCATTGCCGAAGTTGCCGCTGGGTACATCAAGATAAACTTTATCACCTAAGGTGATTTCGCCCTGTCTCACTAACTCAAGATAACTGTGAATGTGGTACATGAGCTGAAAAATGATACGCCCAAAGTTTACTGAATTTGCCGCCGAGAGTGAGATGTTTTTTTCTTTCAGCTTGGCATTAAATGTTTCTGATTGAAGTAGTAACTTTAATGCACTTTGCGCATCATCAAAATCACCGTGAATGCCGATAACTTTTAAATTAGGTGCATCTTCTGTGACCATTTGCAGGCGCTGAACATCGGATGTTCCACCATCAGGATATAAACAAACGACACGCACATTTTCACGGTTTTTAAAGGTTTCTAAAGCTGCAGGCCCCGTATCGCCACTGGTTGCCGCCATAATGAGATATTCTTCATTATGATCTTGCGCTAGTGAAGAAAGCACTTTACCAAAGGGCTGTAATGCCATGTCTTTAAAGGCGCGTGTTGGCCCATGCCATAGCTCGCTAACGAATAAATCGTCTTTGACTTTTACTAATGGCGCTGGGTTACAGGTATCGGTTGTGCAACCGTCAAAGTGATCATATAAAGACAGGGCTTCGTCGATAACTGAATCGTTAATATCAATATTAAACGCGGTAAGTATATTCTTTGCGAGGGTTTTGTAATCTTGATTTACATGACACTTTAAAAAGTATTCACCTAAATCAGGTAATGACTCTGGTGAGTAAATGCCACCAAATGATGACATCGGGCTAAGGATAGCCTCTGAAAAAGTCACTGATTTTGGGTTTACACCATCGTTACCGCGTGTTTCTATAAATTTCATTTTTAAAACCTTTCTACTCTTACTTTGCTAGCCTTAGTTAGTATAAGTTAGCTCAATGACTCAACACGGATACGCATAACATCTCCGCTAATCACATCCAATGCTTCTATCTGCTCTAGTGCGCTGTTCATATCGCCTTCGTTGACACGATGCGTTAGTAGGATGATGTTGGCATCATCGCCTTCATTCTCTGGCTGTTTCTGAATGAATGCTTCGATACTGATATTTTTATCACCCAATATACGTGTGACTTCTGCCAATACGCCAGCTTCATCTTTTGCTGTCATGCGTAGGTAGAATGCAGTCTCAACCTCATCCATGCTCACAATAGGAATATCTGCTAGCTCATTAGGCTGGAATGCTAAATGAGGCACACGATTTTCTGGATCCGTTGTTAGTGTACGCGCCACATCAATAATATCTGCAATGACGGCAGAACCTGTTGCCTCATCGCCTGCTCCAGCACCGTAGTATAGTGTTGCGCCAACAGCGTCACCTTTTACCAACACCGCATTCATCACGCCGTTTACGTTTGCGATTAAACGTGATTTTGGGATGAGTGTGGGATGCACGCGTTGCTCAACACCCGCTTCGGTACGCCTTGCCACACCTAAATGTTTGATGCGGTAGCCCAGCTCTTCTGCGTAGGCAACATCTTCTAAGGTGATTTTTGAGATGCCTTCTGTGTAGGTTTTATCAAACTGTAAAGGTATTCCAAAGGCGATGGATGACAAGATGGTCAACTTATGCGCCGCATCAATGCCTTCAACATCAAAAGTCGGATCAGCTTCGGCATAGCCTAGCGCTTGCGCTTCTGCTAAGACATCGTCAAAGCTTCTGCCTTTATCGCGCATTTCTGTAAGAATGAAGTTACCCGTGCCGTTTATGATGCCTGCAAGCCATTCGATACGATTTGCGGCTAAGCCTTCACGCAATGCTTTGATGATGGGAATGCCACCAGCGATTGCCGCTTCAAAGGCTACTACTACGCCTTTCTCTTGGGCTTTGGCGAAAATTTCATCACCGTGTAGTGCAATTAAAGCTTTATTTGCGGTAACGACGTGCTTGCCATTTTCTATCGCTTTTAGCACTAATTCTTTTGCAGGTGAATAACCACCGATAAGCTCTACAACCACATCAATATCAGGGTCGTTTACTACTGCAAAAGCATCGTCAGTTAAGCGTACATTATCAACCCCTAGATCTGTTGCTGCACTGGCATCTAGCGTTGCGATAAAATCAACTTCGATACCGCGCCCTGCTCGTCTTGCTATCTCTTCTGCGTTTCTTTTTAATATAACAGCAGTTCCGCCGCCAACTGTTCCTAACCCCAATAAACCGACCTTAACAGGTTTCATTTTTTAAGCCTTAATATGTAAATTTTATAAGAGCGAGAACATTACCCATGTGAGCCTTGACTGTCAATCGGGATTCACTATGATAGACCTCTGTTTTCCTTATATAGCGCCAAAAATATATGAAATTTGCTGAAGACCACAACAATTCAATATACAAAATTACTGGTTATGATTCTGAAGGTATCGCTATCAATGGATTAATGCATAAACACTCATTTATTTTATCACCCATGGAGCTTGTTAATGATTGGCAACCTCAAGATTTGGCTTCATTAAAAGTTGAACATTTTGCTGAATTTTATAAGATGAATCCAGAGGTAATTATATTAGGAACAGGAGCGAAGCAGATTTTCCCTGATCGTGAAATATTGAAATATTTGGTACAAAATCGTATCGGCTATGAAATCATGGATACACAGGCGGCGTGCCGTACTTTTAATATCATAATGGCAGAAGGTCGTACTGTGGTTGCAGGGATGTTTATTTAAGGAGAAAGTAATAAAGCCCTTTCTAATATAATATTTATTGAATTAAGTTGCGAAACCCCCATACTGAATGCAACTTTAAAAACTAACTAAAAGTGAGAAATATCATGTCAGACGTAGATGTAATGGATAGAATTGATGACGCAGTTAAAAACAACCCTGTAGTTGTATTTATGAAAGGTACACCACAATTGCCGCAATGTGGTTTTTCTAGCCGTACCGCACAAGCATTGATGGGTTGTGGTGAAGAGTTTGCCTATGTAAATGTATTAACGGATCCAGAAATTTTTCAGAACCTTCCGCGTTATGCTGATTGGCCAACATTCCCACAGGTTTATGTAAACGGCGAGTTAATTGGTGGCTGTGATATCACTTTAGAGATGTTTGAAAAAGGCGAATTACAAAAAATAGTGAAAGAAGCCTGTGCGAGTGAGAAAAAAGACGCTTAATTACTTTTCAGCATTATATTTGTCCCCCCCCTATTTTTCGGTGTTTTGTATTTTACTAATACTATTTGAAATATAGGCGGGGTGGCGTAAAGTGTGAAACACTTACTTTAGAATACTAGTTTTCTGAATCAACCGTGTAACTACCTAAAATTTTCTTGATCGTGTCATCTTTTACAGAGTAAAAGACACGATTTGCATCTTTTCTTGATGCAACAACGCCCTTATCTTTTAGAAGACACAAATGTTGAGAAACATTACTTTGGGTTGTACCTACTGTTTTAAGAATTTCTTGTACACTCATTTCTCCCCTACCTAAAACGCATAATATTTTAAGCCTTAGTGGATGTGATATTGCCTTTAATGAGCGTGAAGCATCTTCCATGTTACTACCCGCAAGAATACCATTCATAAATTGGCATTTACTTGTTTCAGAAGAGCCATGCTCTGCTCTATCTGTCCTACTGTTTTCTATTATCATTATACTAAGCCCGCTATGTATATTAGTATTATCTAATATAATAATGCATGGTACTAACTATGTCACTACTATATTTTTTTTATTTGATATAAGTCGTTTTTAATCTTATATATAAGTATTTGAAATTAATACTAGATATCGAATCTGGCAATATAATTACACTGTAGTACGATCCCTTGTTATCCTGAAAGTTCAATACAATTAAATACCTACTTATGAAGCTTGATGGTAGTAATTGAACATCTATTGGTTCATTATTTTTTGTGTTATCAGAAAGTAATATTAACCAATTACGTACAGAATCTTGTTGAATTGAAAAAACAGATTTTTTTTGATTCAAAGTGATGTGATATAGAACAAAGTAAATAAATGAAATAAAAATAAATATCCCTAGAATAAATTTAAGCCACACAGGAAATGTATCAACACTAATGGTCAATAAAATACCCAATAAGTGCGGAATAATAATGATTAGCCATTTTTGCAAAGAGGCTTCAATCTTTAATGAAAAGGGTTTTATATAAGGATTTAGGGACATTTTATGCGTACTAGTTTTCTATAGGGGATCTGATCAAGTTCAATTATTTTTGGCTTCCAAAACTACTACTATTTTCCACGAAAATTGATGCAATGAATGACTATACGCTCCAGTTTCTGAAAAATAGCGATAGTTTTGTCAACGCTAAGTTCTAAGCGTCTTAATCATACTCTCCTATACTATGGTCAATGCTTAAAAAGTAATAGCTATCATTGAGTTTTTATAATGCTAAGTCCTTTTATTATAAAGTATTATGTAATAACAATACGTACAGAGTAAAAATTTAATAGCCATGAAGCAAAAAATTAAAAGCCCGCTGAAACAAGAGAAGCAAGGACTCTAACCGTGAAGCCTGAATATCACGCACAAGCAATACAACCCAGTACAAATTCAAATGTATTGTTGGAACATTATCAAAACTGTATTGAAATGGGTGATATATCGTTCGACCCCCAACAAAAGCTAATTATGCTTGAGTTGCAGCGTGTCTATAACGACCTTGTGGCACCAATACCACAAATTGAAGAGAAAACAACATTTGATAAACTCATTGCACGCACCTTCTCCTTAGGTGAAAAACAATCTATTAAAAACCCATTAGTAGAAGGTCTTTATATTTGGGGAGGTGTTGGATCTGGAAAAACACATATGGTGGATTTCTTTTTTAAATATCTGCCTATTGAAAATAAGATGCGTCTGCATTTTCACCGCTTTATGCAGCTGGTACATGAAGATTTAAAAAAGCACTCTCATATCGAAAGCCCACTTAAGGTAGTCGCAAAATTATTTTCTGATAAAACAAGAATATTGTGCCTTGATGAAATGCATGTTAATGACATCACTGATGCTATGATTCTAGCCCAACTTTTCAGTCATCTTTTTGACTATGGTGTCACGTTAATAACCACCTCCAATGTACCACCTAAAGACTTGTATAAAGACGGTTTACAACGTTCTCGTTTTCTTCCTACGATTACCTTATTCGAAGAAAAAACTAAAGTAATCAAAATCAACAGTGATACTGATTACAGACTACGATTACTCGAACAAGCTGATGTTTACCAAGTACTTAATAGTAGCAATAATATAAAACAAAATGCCGACAAAAAAATGTTGGATTACTTTAACTCTCTAACAGCCATCAACAGACATAAAAAACGTAATCATGTTCTTATAAATAATAGGAAAATTCCTGTTATCAAATGGGCAGATGGTATTGCATGGTTTAGCTTTGAAAATCTTTGTGAAACAAATCGCTCAACAGAAGACTATATTCAAATAAGTCATTTTTTTCACACGGTTATGATTTCAGATATTCCAATCATGTCTTCAATGCAAAACGATGCAGCACGGCGTTTTGTCAATATGATTGATGAGTTTTACGATCGCCATGTAAACGTGATTGTGACAGCAGAAGCATTACCAACAGAGCTTTATATTGGATCACGCCTAGCATTTGAATTTGAACGTACAGCTAGCAGACTGATTGAAATGCAATCTAAACAATATTTGGCAAAAAAACGCGGGGTAAATAAATAATGAATAAAGATAAATTGATAATTAGTCAGAAAAAAAACCAAAATCAGTCTATAAAAGAAACCATACAGATTGATGAACAATATAAGATTTCAGATTTAGATAAATCACCTAAAGAAAACGGTGGAAGACAAGGACTAGAACCCACCCGCTACGGTGATTGGGAAAAGAATGGTAGATGTATTGACTTTTAACTAAGTCAGTATCTCTTTTTATTGATACGTTCACTCGACATTGCAATTTATTTTTGTAACACCAAAATTAATGAGAAAAATATGAGCTGGAATGATAAGCGACCCATGTCGCCACACATACAAATATATAAACTCCCAATCACGGCGAAACTTTCTATTTTGCACCGTGGCACTGGGGCTGTTTTAACGATTGGCCTAGTTTTATTGGCCATTGCATTAGCGAGCGCAGCCAGTGGTGAAAATGCTTGGGCTAACATGCATTGGTTATTATCTAGCTGGTTTGGTTATTTAGTACTCATTGGCTTTACTGCCTCACTTTATTATCATTTTTGTAATGGTATTCGTCATTTATTTTGGGATGCAGGCAAAGGTCTAGACCTTAAAAGTGCCGAAAGATCTGCAACTTATGTATTAATTGCAACCGTTGCGCTAACTGTTTTCACATGGGTCATCGCTTTAATATGAATAATCTAAGAACACCACTCTCAAAGGCAAAAGGTCTTGGTTCTGCCAAAACTGGTACGGATCATTTTATACTTCAAGGACTATTAGCCCTTGCGCTTATACCGCTGGTTATTTGGTTATGTCTAAGTTTAGCCTTCTTGCCAGATGCCAGTTATTCCAGCATCGTTTCATGGTTAAATTCTCCCTTCAATGCAGTCTTAATGATTATTACTTTATTTTCTGGCTTTTATCATGGCGCACTTGGGTTGCAAACGATTATAGAAGATTATGTATCCAATCATAATACGAGAACGTTCGCTATTATCATTATAAAGTTACTCATGTTTTTCTTTGCTACATTAGGTATTTACTCTGTTCTTAAAGTATCAATATCTGGTTGAATAAAAAATGTACCACAAAACACTATTAGACAAATAAAATCACAGGAAGTCATAAAGAATGTCATCACTCGACTACAAAATAATTGATCATGAGTACGATGTTGTCATCGTAGGTGCAGGGGGTGCAGGTTTACGCGCCACTCTTGGCATGGCAACAGCAGGATTGAGCACGGCATGTATCACCAAAGTCTTCCCTACTCGCAGCCATACTGTTGCGGCTCAGGGTGGAATGTCTGCTGCGCTTGCCAATATGGGGGAAGATAATTGGAAATGGCATATGTACGACACGGTAAAAGGTTCGGACTGGCTAGGTGACCAAGATGCAATTGAATATATGTGCCGTGAGGCGATACCCGCTGTCATCGAGCTTGAGCATTATGGCGTACCCTTCTCCCGCACTGAAGAAGGCAAGATCTATCAACGCCCTTTTGGTGGAATGACAACCAACTATGGCGAAGGCACAGCACAACGAACGTGTGCTGCGGCTGACCGAACAGGACATGCAATTCTGCACACGCTTTACCAACAATCTCTCAAACATAAAGCTGAATTCTTCATTGAGTATTTTGCTACAGATTTAATTATGGATGATGGCGTATGCCGTGGTGTAATGGCTTGGGATTTAGCAACAGGAGATCTACATCGTTTTAGAGGCCACGAAGTAGTTTTAGCTACAGGCGGATCTGGTCGTACCTTCTTTTCAGCAACTTCTGCTCATACTTGTACAGGCGATGGAAACGCAATGGTTTTACGTGCTGGTTTACCTTTGCAAGATATGGAATTTGTACAGTTTCACCCAACAGGTGTTTATGGTGCAGGTGTTTTAATTACAGAAGGCGTGCGTGGCGAAGGTGGCTACCTTACAAATTCAGAAGGTGAGCGCTTTATGGAGCGTTATGCGCCAAACGCCAAAGATTTAGCATCTCGTGATGTGGTCTCACGTGCCATGACAAAAGAAATTAATGCAGGTCGTGGTGTTGGCCCAGAGAAAGATCACCTGTATTTAAATCTACAACATCTTGGTCCAGAGGTTATTAATGAGCGCTTACCAGGTATCGCAGAAAGCGCACGCATATTCTCGGGAGTAGATGTCTCAAAAGACCCTATTCCTGTGCTACCGACTGTTCACTACAATATGGGAGGCATCCCTACTAACTACCGTGGTGAGGTAGTGACAATTAATGGTGATGATCCTGATTCTGTTGTTCCAGGTTTGATGGCAATTGGTGAGGCTGCTTGTGTTTCTGTCCATGGTGCTAATCGATTAGGTTCTAACTCGCTATTAGATATAGTTGTATTTGGCCGAGCTGCTGCAATAAGAGCTGCTGAAGTTATTAAGCCTAATACGCCACATAAATTATTAGACCAATCCATCACTGATAAGCTTTTAGAGCGATTTGACAAAATCCGTTATGCAGATGGTGGAACGCCGACCGCTATCATCCGTGACAAAATGCAACGCACCATGCAAAAACACGCCGCTGTTTTTAGAACGGGTGAAACATTGCAAGAAGGTGTTGATTTGATGAAGGATGTATTTTCAAGCTTTGCAGATGTTGGAGTAACAGACCGTTCAATGCAGTGGAATACTGACCTTGTTGAAACATTAGAACTTGATAATCTACTCATTCAAGCGCAAACCATTATGGCAGGCGCAAATAATCGTGAGGAAAGCCGTGGCGGACATGCCCGAGAAGACTTTACCGAGCGTGATGACGAGAACTGGATGAAACATACTCTTGCTTGGGTAAATGATAAGGGTGAGGTTAAGTTTGATTACCGCCCTGTGCATATGTATACACTCACAGATGATTGTGACGTTATTCCACCTAAAAAACGTGTCTACTAGAGAGCTTTAAAAATGGCTGAATTTAAATTACCCGCTAACTCGATTCTCAAGATTGGTAAAACTTATCCTGCGCCTGAAGGTGCTAGCAATATTAAAATATTTAAGGTTTATCGATACGACCCCTCTAGTGGTGAAAACCCATCGATTGATACTTTCCATGTCGATATGGATAACTGTGGCCCGATGGTTTTAGACGCTTTACTTAAAATAAAAACTGATACTGACGCTTCTGTTTCACTACGCCGCTCATGTCGTGAAGGTATCTGTGGCTCATGCTCAATGAATATTGATGGACAAAACACATTGGCCTGCACCAAAGCTATTGAAGACATTAAAGGTGAGGTAACAGTTTACCCTTTACCTCATCAACCTGTCGTTAAAGATTTAGTCTCTGATCTTACTAACTTTTATGCACAGTATGCATCAGTCGAGCCATGGCTAAAATCAGACACCCCTGCTCCACCTGACCAAGAACGTCTACAGTCAGTAGAAGATCGTAAGCAACTTGACGGGCTTTATGAATGTATTATGTGTGCATGTTGCTCTACGAGTTGTCCTAGTTACTGGTGGAATAGTGATCGTTTCTTAGGTCCTGCCGCGTTACTTAATGCCTACCGCTGGATTAGTGACTCACGTGATGATGCTACAGGTGAACGTTTAGATGAGTTAGAAGACCCTTTTAAACTCTACCGGTGCCATACTATTATGAATTGTACTAATGCCTGCCCTAAAGATTTAAATCCAGCAAAAGCAATCGCTAACATTAAAAAACTAATGGTTGAGAGGAAAGGTTAGTTAAGGAAATACTGATTAAGTAACTGATTAAAAATATTTTTACTAAATATCCACGTTATTAAACGTGGTTTTGATCTCATTCTAGAGGGTGTTTTTTTAAATTATGCAAAAACTTTTTTGATAGGCTATGCTTCAAGGAGATGAATAAAGAAAATGACTAACGATACACCCATTTATAATACCCCTGCTGATGAAATACCTCGGCTTAAGTGGCTATGTCGTCGTGGAGTCAAGGAACTAGATATTATAATGTCGCACTATTTAGAATACTCATTTTTAGATGCTCCTGCATCTGAACAAAAAGCCTTTCGTGAATTACTACAAATTGAAGATCCTATTTTATTTCAGTTGGTGGTAGGAAAACACAAATCACAAGATAGAGAGCAGGATAAACTCCTAACCCTTCTGCGCACTGCAATTCTAGACAGAAATAAGAAATATTCTTAGGGCTTTTTTGTATTTTAATAACAAGATCAATTCATAACCAAATTTGTCACCCCCCCTCTTTTTGGCTATTTTGTAAATATAGTAGACATAAAAAAACCCTGTACTCCTATGAAGTACAGGGCTTTATATAAGCTAAAAAGAGTGTTACTTTTTCTTAGCCTCTTCTCTTTCTTTAACTTCTTTAATAACCTCTTCTGCCACATTCTTAGGACATGGTAGGTAGTGTGAGAATTCCATAGAGAACTGACCACGACCTGAAGTCATTGTACGTAGATCACCAATGTAACCAAACATCTCAGATAGTGGCGCATCAACTTTAATACGTACACCGGTTGGGCCTGCTTCTTGTGATTTGATCATGCCGCGACGACGATTCATGTCACCGATTACATCACCGACGTGATCTTCTGGAGTGAATACATCAATCTTCATGATTGGTTCGATTAACTGAGCACCTGCTTTAGGCATAGTCTGGCGGAAAGCACCACGAGCTGCCAATTCAAATGCCATCGCTGATGAATCAACTGCATGGTAGGCACCATCAAGAAGCGTTACTTTAACATCTAATACGGGGAAACCAGCAAGAACACCGTTATCCATCATACCTTTAAATGCTTTTTCAACAGCAGGCCAGTATTCACGTGGTACGTTACCACCTGTTACTTTTGATTCGAACTCAAAACCAGAACCTGGCTCACTTGGCTCCATAATGTAGTCAATTTTACCAAATTGTCCAGAACCACCAGACTGCTTCTTATGAGTGTAGCTATCTTCAACTTTTTGAGTAATTGTTTCACGGTAAGCAACTTGCGGCTTACCCACTTCAACGTCAACACCATGCGTACGCTTAAGGATATCAATCTTGATATCTAGGTGTAATTCACCCATACCACGTAAGATTGTCTCACCACTGTCTTCATCAGTTTCAACACGGAAAGAAGGATCTTCTGCAACCATTTTACCGATAGCAACACCCATTTTTTCAGAACCACCTTTATCTTTTGGCGAAACAGCAATTGAGATAACTGGGTCTGGGAACACCATAGGTTCAAGAATCGCAGGACTCTTTGGATCACATAAAGTGTGACCAGTTTGTACATTTTTCATGCCTAGTACAGCAACGATATCACCAGCTTGGGCAGAATCTAACTCGATACGATCATCCGCTGACATTTCAACAATACGCCCAATTCTTTCTGTTTTTCCTGTTACTGAATTTAGAACAGTCATACCTTTTTCAAGTTTACCTGAGTAAACACGAATAAAGGTTAATGCACCATAACGGTCATCCATGATTTTAAATGCAAGCGCACGTAATGGCTTGTTCACATCTACGATTGCATATTCACCTGTTGGCTCACCTTCTTCATCTGTCTCAGGCTGTGGATCAACTTCCGTAGGGCTTGGAAGGTAGTCAACAACAGCATCAAGAACCAATTGAATTCCTTTGTTTTTAAAGGCAGACCCTGTATATGTTGGGAAGAATGTTAAGTCTTTCGTTCCTTTACGAATACATGCTTTTATTGTTTCCATATCTGGCTCTTCACCTTCAAGATATTTCTCCATAGCATCATCATCAAGTTCTACAGCGGTTTCAATTAGCTTTTCACGCCACTCTTCAACTTGATCAACCATATCGGCTGGAACATCTTCAATTTTGTAATTTAAAGGATCATCAGAACCATCCCAAACCCATGCTTTACGAGTGAGCAAGTCTACAACACCGGTAAAATTATCTTCAGTTCCAATTGGAAGAACCATAACAAGTGGGTTAGCACCAAGAACATCTTCAACCTGCTTTACAACACGGTAAAAATCAGCACCAATACGGTCTAATTTGTTTACAAAGATAATACGTGCAACTTCAGACTCGTTCGCGTAACGCCAATTAGTCTCTGACTGAGGCTCAACACCACCAGATGCACAAAATACACCAACACCACCATCTAATACTTTTAATGAACGATATACTTCAACCGTAAAGTCAACGTGACCCGGTGTATCGATGATGTTCATACGATGATCTTTCCAGAAGGTACTTACAGCAGCTGACTGGATAGTGATACCACGCTCTGCTTCCTGTTCCATAAAGTCAGTTGTTGCTTCACCATCGTGAACTTCACCAATTTTGTGGATTTTACCTGTAAGGCTAAGGATACGCTCGGTAGTGGTTGTTTTACCTGCATCAACGTGCGCGAAGATGCCGATATTACGGTATTTGCTTAAATCTGTCATGACTGTGTACTCTGTGTTTATGCTTGTTACTGTTGATTTAAAAAGTAAACCGCCTAGCTAAAAATAAGCTAGGCGAAAAAACGCGGTATTATATAGTATTTTGCTTATAAAGGTACAACTATTCACTTTAAAACTAAGATACTTTTAAATAGCCTATTTCGTGTAATCACGTCTCGGTTTATAATCTCTCGTTCAACCCATAAATCTACTTTGGAAAACACATGAAATACACCTTAAATTCAAATAATAATCCCAGCACCGATTCACAAGATTGCATCCTGATCCCAATATTTTGTGATGATAAAGATGTGATACTTGGTGAAGCTGGCATCCAACTAGATCAGACGAGTAACGGGGAAATCACTGCTATATTAAATAAGGGTGATTTTAAAGCGAATTCTAGCAATACTTTGATGCTCTACCAGATAAATAATGTAATTGCTTCTCGTGTACTTTTGGTAGGCTGTGGTAAATCCTCTGAATATGATGCAAAAAAAGTATTCGAGGCCTGCCAAGCAGCAGGCAAAATTCTTAAAGATACTTCTATAGAAAATATTAGTTCTTATTTAACAGATTCGGTCTCTGCTTCACAAGCTGATACAGCTATTACACAATCAGTTATTGCTTTTGAGGATACTTACTATCAACTACAAGATTACAAAAGTGAGAAGAAAGATGCTCCTAAATTAATAGGGGTTTCTCTATCTTCATCATTAGGCTTTAATGATGATGCACAAACCGCATTAAACAATGGCATTTCTATCTCACAAGGTATGAAACTGACTAGAGACCTTGCTAATCACCCAGGCAATGTTTGTACACCCAGTTATATTGCAGAAATTGCAACTCAATTATCTGAAAGTTATAAGAGTATTGAAATTGATATTCTTGAAGAGAAGGACATGGAAAAGCTCGGTATGGGATCTTTTCTTTCTGTTAGCAAAGGTAGTGATGAGCCAGGTAAAATGGTTATTCTTCAGTACTTCGGTGCCGGTGACAAAAAACAGCAGCCCATTGCATTAGTTGGTAAAGGTGTGACTTTTGATACCGGTGGAATATCGTTAAAACCGGGTGCAAACATGGATGAAATGAAATTCGACATGGGAGGTGCCGCTGGTATGCTAGGCACACTTAAAGCCTGCGCTGAAATGCAGTTAAACATCAACCTTGTTGTGGTGTTGGCTGCGGCTGAAAATATGCCTAGTGCTCGTGCGTCTAAGCCTGGTGATATTGTTACCTCCATGAAAGGAATCACTATTGAAGTACTCAATACAGATGCAGAAGGTCGCCTAGTTTTATGTGACGCCCTCACCTATGTAGGTAAGTATAATCCATCAATAGTGATTGATGCTGCTACCCTTACTGGTGCTTGTATTATTGCACTTGGACATCATATTAGTGCTGTATTATCTAATAATGATGAGCTTGCAGGCGACTTAATGGATGCTGGAAACACCATCAACGATCGTGTTTGGCGTTTACCAATGGGAGAAGAATACAAAAAGCAACTAGAAAGCTCCTTTGCAGATTTGGGGAATATCGGCGGACGAGCCGCAGGGACAATCACAGCAGCATGTTTTTTAGGTGAATTTACAAAAGACTATAAATGGGCACATCTTGATATAGCGGGAACAGCTTGGACAGGAAAAAATGCTACTGGCAGACCAGTGCCATTGTTATCTCAATTTTTGATTAATCAAGCTAATAAATAGACAATTAGTTGTTATGACCGATATAAACTTTTACGTTAGCAAACAAGAAGGCTGGGACAATCGTTTAGCCATTGCCTTCAAATTAACGACAATGGCCATGAAGAGAAAAATGTCGATTCATATACATACTAATAATAAAAATGAAAGTAAGTTGTTGGATGATTTTTTATGGAAGCATCAAAGATCATCCTTCATCCCACATAATATCATTTCAGATGATAGTGCTAACTCAAAAATAGAGGTCAGTATTGGGCATAACTATGAACCAATGAATCATTGCGATTACTTAATTAACCTTTCAACTGATCGCCCTGATTTTTTTTCGAGATATCTTAAATTTGCTGAAATTTTAGACAAAAGCGATGAAATACTTACCGCTGGTCGCAAACGATATGCCTTCTATCGAGACCGAGGATATAATTTAGAATATTACCAATTATAAGAAAGCATCTAAAAAAGCATGTCAAAAAATATTAATATTCCAACCGCTACAGATCTAATTGCACCAGGTGATCCACATCTAAAAGCCCTTGCGCAAAAAAACTACACTATTCCATCTCATATAGAGGAATTAAACAATAGAATTGACGAGCTTGAAAATGCTATAGGTCAGGACAATTCAGGCCCTGTAGGAAGAGCTTTTGCAATTAGAGCAGAAGCAAGTTGTGATAAAGATAGTGATGCCACAATTGGGCATTTGAGAATGAAAAAAGAATTCTTATAAAACATAGCATATGACTAGTGGAGATATTTATCCTACTAATGGCTAGATAGAGCAATCGTAATTTGCTATCATGCATCCATGTCCTCCAGCGCAATACATCAGGCGATTCGTCTTAATAAATATCCTAAAGAAATGGCATGGATTTGCCAATCTGATGCAGAATTACCAAAAGAAATAACGGCTTTACTAAGGCTTTGCTCATCAGATGATAATATAAAGGATTTTGCAAAAAAGAATCATACAGACCCTGCCCTGCTAAAAAAGCTATTGCATAATTTTATTGAGAAGGTGCTTTTAAACGAGAATAATTCACCTAAAAAAACTTTAGGTCTGAATGATAATTTAGACGTTGACTTATTCAAACTTCATTATCAATTATTACTTAAAATTTATCACCCTGATCGCAATTCTTCCCCAGATTCAGCTTATAAAACTGCTCGAATTAACGATGCTTATCAAAAATTGAAAAATCATAAAACAATGGATGAATTTAAAAATATACGTATTTCACGTGTTCCACCAAAAAGTTTTTATACAGCTACTAATCAAGCAGAGCAACAAATATCAAATCTTAAGAGTACTTTTATAGCCATTCTAGCACTTACTGTAATTTCTGCCGTATGGTTTGGTGGCTACTTGTACGAGCCTTCTAAACAAGCGTTATTTTCACATAACTCTACACCATTAAATAATTGGAATGAACTTCAGCTTCAAACAACTGATCAGAACATTGATAATCAATTTTTAAAAGCACGACAGGCCAATTTAACTGATAATAAACAAGCCCAACTACACAATTTACTCGCCAGTGTTGAAGAAGCTTACGAAAAGGGTAATGTCACAAAAATACAACGTATTTTAAATACTCCTGAAATTAAAGAACAATCAGAGAAAGAAGTTTTTAACAAACTCAAAAATCTATTTGAAATTACAAGCAAGCGAAAGATGCTTCTGTATGATTTTGAATGGAAAAGTTTATCAGGAAAAATTTATGGCAAAGGTAAATTTTTATCCCGATATCACCTTAATGCACAAGATCAATGGCTTACCCGTGAAGGCGTTGCTTCTGTTCAAGTCTCTGAAAATGATAAAGAGTTGGATATTACAAGTTTAAAACTTGATAACAAAGTTAGTGACCAATAAAGTTGATGGTAAGTTGTGGCTCATAAAATATTAAATGTATTTGATTGTAACTTTAAAACCTTAGAAACACTCCTCAATAAGTACGGACTAAAGATCCACCTCATATCTGACAACAAAACTACCATTCCAGGTAGCTACTGGGGTGATACAGAAGCAGGCTTGATCGCTAATACTGTTTATGTCCGTAGTGATACACCTATCCACTCCCTACTTCATGAAGCTTGTCATTACATTTGTATGGATGATGTGCGCAGACAACAAATAGATACCGATGCAGAAGGAGATTATGATGAAGAAAATGGTGTATGTTATCTACAGATACTCTTAGCCGCTGATATTCCAGAAATGGGACAAGCTAGAATGTTAAAAGATATGGATGCTTGGGGGTATACATTTCGACTTGGGTCAGCAAAGGCATGGTTTAATAATGATGCTAGTGATGCTTTAGCTTGGTTAAAAAGTTTTAATCTATTAGATTCGAATAATTTGCCTAATTACACCTTAAGGGGGAGACTGATTAATTCGATTATAATCTAGCAAGCTAAAAAAATAATTAGTCTAGATCACTCTTTCCTTCAAAAACCTCTATCTTTCAAATAGCAGAATATTTGTTAGTGATTGTTTATTCAATTACAAAAGTGGCAAAAAGAAGGGGGTGACAAAAACAAATACACTACCGTGTTTTCAGTCAATACTCTCCAATAAAACAACAGCATAGGCTTCAATTCCTTCTGACCTGCCTGAGAACCCTAATTTTTCAGTTGTGGTTGCTTTTATGCTGACAGCATTGATATCTACCTTTAAGTCACGTGCTAAATTAGATCTCATATCAACAATATAAGGTGCTAGTTTGGGGTTTTGAGCAACTATCGTACAATCACAATTACCTAATTTATAATTATTTTTGTGTATAATTTCTGTGACGTGCCGTAGTAATAATCGGCTATCAATATCTTTAAAGCTATCGTCATTATCAGGAAAATGATGTCCTATATCACCAAGTGCCAGTGCACCTAGTAAAGCATCACATAAGGCATGAATTAAAACATCACCATCTGAGTGCGCGAGAAAGGCATTATTATATGGAATTTTTTCACCACCTAATGTTATAAAATCTCCCTCTGTAAATGCATGTACATCATAACCATTACCAATTCGAATCACTGATCACTCCCTATCTTTATTGTTGGTATTGCTATCAATCGTAGCACTTAACAACAAAGTAGCCATTTCAAAATCAGATTGTTGAGTTATTTTGATATTATTCATACTTCCCTCAACTAACTCTACTTGTTTTCCAACGGCCTCTATGGCTGATGATTCATCAGTGATACTGATTCCCTTCTCTAAACAATGATTAATTGCCGTTTTCAATTCGCCAATTCTAAACATTTGGGGTGTTAAAGCATGCCACAAATTATCACGTGACTCCGTTGTAGATATGATCTCTTTACCCTTTTTATTTACAGCACGCTTCATGGTATCGCGAACGGGGCTAGCTAAGATTCCTCCGACACTAACATCTGATCTAATTGATAATAGTGAATTTATATCTTTCTCTATAAGGCATGGGCGAGCTGCGTCATGAACCATCACCCAATTATCTTCTGCAAGTCTTTCAACCATTAAAAGATAATCGAGCCCCTGCATCACCGAGTCACTTCGCTCTTTACCACCTTCTACAGTGTAGATTGGTACATCATGGTTTGAGTTTAGTTTAATTGTTTTCCAATGATGATCATCGCTATGAAGTACTACGATAATACCTGCTACTTCGGCATGAAAGAGAAAACAATTAAGTGTATGTTCCAAAACCGTCTTGTTATTAATTTTTAGATATTGCTTTGGAATGTCACTTTGCATCCGTTTTCCGATGCCTGCGGCAGGAATCACAACCCATACTTTGTGCTGGTGCTTTCTCTGCTTCTTACCTAAACTCTCTATTTTCTGTATATCACTCATCTGAATTTTCAGGCTGATTATTTTCTTTTGATTTTGTTGGCTTTATTGATGTTGAGTTTTTCATATGAAGCTTACCTTCATTACTTTTTTTATTTTTATTCTTAATATTATTATTTTGTTCGGGTTGCAAAATAACCTCGTAAAAAGTTTCTCCTTTACCTGTCATTCCAAGTTCGCTACGAGCTCTTTCCTCTATCGCTGCTGTACCTGAACTTGCGTCATCAAGCTCTGCTTTTATTCTATCAATCTGCTCTTTACGTTTTGTATTTGATAATTCTTGCGCTGTACTTCGCTCTTGAATTCGCCAACGCTCAAGATAACTACCCGATCCTACCCATAGACCTGCTAAAAGCAGGATTAAGAGTAGTGACATGAGAATCAGCAATAGCTTCATAGTGATTGTAGGTCTTGCTCGAATTTATAAATATTTAAAAGAAGATTTACCAGCATATTCACCATTACTTCCTAACATCTCTTCAATACGAATCAGCTGATTATATTTTGCAATACGATCTGAACGAGATAATGAACCTGTTTTTATCTGCCCTGCATTTGTAGCAACAGCAAGGTCAGATATCGTTGTATCTTCTGTTTCACCCGAGCGATGTGACACTACAGCAGTGTAATTTGAATCATGTGCCATCTTGATTGCTTCAAGTGTCTCAGTTAGCGTACCAATTTGATTGAATTTAATTAATATTGAATTAGCGATATTTTTATCAATCCCTTCTCGGAAAATATTTGGATTAGTTACGTAAAGATCATCACCTACTAATTGGATTTTGTCCCCTAGTCTTTCTGTTAAAAGTGCCCAACCTTCCCAGTCAGCCTCATCTAAAGCATCTTCAATAGTAATAATTGGGTACTTATTTACCCAGTCTTCTAGATAATCAATCATTCCAGCAGCATCAAAACTTTTTCCTTCAGATGCTAATACGTATTGACCATCTTTATAATATTCTGAGGCTGCACAATCCAAACCAATGCAAATATCTTTACCAGGTGTATAGCCTGCATTTTCAATAGCTTCTAATATTACTTCTATAGCTTCTTCATTAGATGATAAATCTGGTGCAAAACCACCTTCATCACCCACTGAAGTATTCATACCACGTTTACTTAATACTGATTTTAAATTATGAAAAACCTCTGTGCCGTAGCGTATTGCCTCTGCAATAGTCGGTGCACCTACAGGTACAATCATAAACTCCTGCATATCCACACTATTGTCGGCGTGTTCTCCACCATTAATGATATTCATCATCGGTACGGGTAGCTTGAACTGACCAGCTCCAGAACTATCTATTGTTCCAAATTTGCCACCAAGATATTGATATAAGGGCAATCCTTGATCATTTGCTGCAGCATGGGCAGTTGCAAGTGATGCTGCTAACAAAGCATTTGCACCTAAACGACCTTTATTATCAGTGCCATCTAGTTTAATCATGGCATTATCTATACCAGTTTGATCTTCTACATCCATTCCAATAATCAATTTAGCTATTTCAGTATTTACATTTTCAACTGCTTGTAAAACACCTTTACCCATGAAGCGTGACTTATCATCATCGCGTAACTCAATAGCTTCACGAGCACCCGTTGAGGCACCTGAAGGCACAATTGCTTGTCCTATTGTGCCGTTTTCTAAAGTAATGACTGCTTCTACTGTTGGGTTTCCACGTGAGTCAATCACTTCACGAGCATGTATTTTGCTAATTTTAGACATTGAAGTCTCCGCTTATATAATTAATGTTTTAGAGAGAGTTTTTGTCACCCCCCCTTTTTTTAGGCATTTTGTAAACTGGTTAATCATTTACAAAGTATCTTCCAAAAATGGTTGTGACTTAACAAGCTGATCTATCTTTAAAAGAGTTTCAAGCAACTCTCGCATACGCCCTGTTGGCCATGAGTTTGGTCCATCACTTAGTGCTTCTTCAGGAACTGGATGTGACTCCATAAATATTCCTGAAATACCCGATGCCATCGCTGCTCTTGCAAGTACAGGAACATGCTGACGCTCTCCACCAGAACATGTTCCTTGTCCCCCTGGTTGTTGCACTGAATGTGTTGCATCAAATACTATTGGTACGTTTGACTCTCTCATAGAGGCTAGACCACGCATATCAGACACTAATGTATTATAACCAAAACTTGCTCCGCGTTCGCAGATCATGATCTGATCATTACCCGTATCTTTAACTTTATCGATAACGTTTTTCATATCCCAAGGTGCGAGAAATTGACCTTTTTTTATATTAACTGGAATCCCTTGTTTAGCTACATTTTGAATGAAGTTGGTTTGACGACATAAGAAAGCGGGGGTTTGCATAACATCGACAACTGAGGCAACTTCATCTAATGGTGTGTCTTCATGCACATCCGTCACAACGGGCAAACCGAGATCATTTTTAACTTTTTCAAGAATACGTAATCCTTCTTCAATACCTGGTCCACGAAAACTTGAATGAGAAGAGCGGTTTGCCTTATCAAACGATGCTTTAAAAATATAAGGAATTCCTAAGTCATCTGTTATTGCTTTTAAAGTTTCAGCAATCTCAAGCGTCAACTTTTCTGACTCAACTACACATGGCCCAGACAGCAAGAAAAAGGGTTGATCTAAGCCTGCTTCAAAATGACAAAGTTTCATAATTATTTAGTTCTCTTGTAGATTATGAGGGTTTAGTTGCTTTTTTCTTATGGAAATCTAGTGCAGCATTAATAAAACCTGTAAAGAAGGGATGGCCAGTACGTGGATGTGAGGTAAATTCAGGATGAGATTGACAGCCCATAAACCAAGGATGATTTGGTAGCTCAACGATCTCAACTAAAGTTTTATCATGAGATACACCTGAAATCACCAAACCATTCTCCATTAATGTATCTTTATAATGATTGTTAAACTCATAGCGATGGCGATGTCGCTCTACAATTTCGTCTTTACCGTAGGTTTTTTGTGCTAAGGAACCTTTTGTAAGATGGGCTTTTTGTCCTCCTAAGCGCATGGTTCCACCCATATCAGAGTCACTACTACGTTTTTCTAACTCACCTTCTTCTGTCATCCATTCAGTGATCAAACCAATAACTGGATGAGGTGTATCCACATCAAATTCTGTACTGTTTGCGCCTTCAAGCCCTGCACAGTTACGTGCATATTCAATAACTGCAAGTTGCATACCTAAACAAATCCCCATATAAGGTACATTATTTTCACGTGCATATTGAATAGCCTGTATCTTTCCTTCAACACCACGTTCACCAAAACCTCCCGGCACTAAAATAGCATCAGCTGATTTAAGTATTTCAATACCATCTTGCTCTAATTTCTCAGAATCAATATATTCAATATGTACCTTAGATTCCGTTTGAATACCTGCGTGACTTAAAGCTTCGTTAAGAGATTTGTAAGATTCTGTTAAATCTACATATTTACCGACCATTGCAACTTTAACTTCTGACTTTGGAAAAGCCATGCCATGCACTACTTTTTCCCAATCTGATAGATCAGCTGGTTTAAGATTTTCAAGCTTTAGTTTTTCAGCGACTATTTGATCAAGATTTTGCGAGTGCAGCCATAACGGAATCTTGTAGATATTATCCATATCAATGGCAGGAATGACTGCACGTTCTTCAACATTAGTAAATAAAGCAATTTTTCGGCGTTCATTATCAGGTATAAGGCGTTCACTACGACATAATAAAATATCGGGTTGAATACCAATTGAACGTAATTCTTTAACTGAATGTTGTGTAGGCTTTGTTTTAAGCTCACCTGCGGCTGCTAAATATGGCACCAATGTTAGGTGCATAAAAAGTGAGTTACTACCCTCTTCTACACCCATTTGTCGTAATGCTTCCATAAAAGGCAGCGATTCAATATCACCTACTGTGCCACCTACTTCAACCATAGCTACATCATAGCCTTCAGCCCCTGCACGAACACTTCGTTTTATTTCATCCGTAATATGAGGAATAACCTGCACGGTAGCACCAAGGTAGTCACCTTGGCGTTCTTTGCGAATGACACGGCTATAAATACGGCCAGTAGTAAAGTTATTGAGTTGTGTTGCCGTAAAGTTTACGAATCGCTCATAATGACCGAGGTCAAGATCGGTTTCAGCACCGTCTTCGGTTACAAAAACCTCACCATGTTGAAAGGGGCTCATGGTTCCAGGGTCAACATTGATGTATGGATCAAGCTTCATCATAGTAACACTCAAACCACGTGCTTCGAGGATTGTACCTAAAGAAGCGGCAGCGATGCCTTTACCTAATGAGGAAACCACACCACCGGTGATGAAGATATATCGTGTCATATTGCTACAGCTCTGTCTGATATTGAGAGGTTTTATCAGGGGGGAATCCTAACATACACCATATAAATGAAACAGTAGATAAGGAAACTATAATGTGATTTATGCTAAATAAATTTAGTTTTGTCTTAAGGAGAGGCTGATTAAGTCCATTAGAATTCAGCTTCGATAAATCTGTTGATATTTTTCATGAAGTGAGACGTAATAGTCGTTCTATTGCGCCGATCTTCGTGGAGAACATCGGCAGATTTGGCAAGCTGAAAATAATTGGACTTGGTCAGTTTCTCCTTAAGGAATTACCGATTAAAGCATTATTTTGGGAAATCTTTCAAACAGCATCTCCCCGAAGGATTTTGACTTTCACAAGAACATAACTTGTTTTTCGTTTTGTCTATAACAAACTGTTTAAGCTCACTATTATTTTTCGCCTCTGAAAGTGTAATATCAAAACAATAACAAGCTAGAGCGTCATCATTACCTAACTCTTTAATACCTACCAATGTACGTAATTCTGATTTACTAATGACTAGATTATCCCCAGTGAAATAAACTACCTTACAATTAGAGTCAGCGCAAAAATAATAAGTCCTTTCAACTAAAGACTCACAATAATTTTTCCATGGCTTTTTGATATGCAATAAAATGGTGGAGTATAAAACTTGGGTACATTTAGTGCTACATCGAGGGCAATCATGATACTTTGAAGGTTTACTATCTGATGTTGCACAACAACTCATACACAGCTCCTACAAAATGACTAAAAACATGGGGGGGGTGACAAAATATTGATTAATTCGCAAATTGGGAGTTTTATTACTATTGGTGTTAATGATGTTCAATAAGTGTGCCTAAACCACTAAAATCATCATTATCAATGATGATTTTTGAATAACTTGCGTAATCTACATTTAAACGAAATAAATTACTATCTTGCATTCCTAGGACGCTCATCAATATAATACGAATTACACCAGAATGGGTCACTATCAATAGGCGTTTACCACGATATTCTTTTAATAAGCGTTTAAATGCTTTTAAAACACGTGCTTTAAAATCATAAAAATCCTCACCACCTGGCGGTGTAATTTGCGTGGGTGATTGCCACCAGGCATTTAACAAATTTGCATCTTCTTTCATCAATTCTTCGAGTGTATGACCTTCCCAATCACCAAAATTGATTTCTTTTAACTGCTCATTGATTTCTAAATCTATTTCTTCTTCTTGAGCAATAACTTCTGTAAATTCAAGGCAGCTTGATAAGGGGGAAGAAACTATAATATCCCACTCATTTTTACCTTCGAGTGCAGTAACCATTTGCTCCCAACCACCATTGCTTAATACATCATCAGTAACTCCTCTAAAGGTATCATCACCTACTAGTGCACCATGCCTTAATAATTCGATTGTAGTTACTTGAGCAACAGGTTCAGAAGTAATTATCTTAGATGAAGTATCTTTAGTATCATCAGGTGCTTTTTGTAAAACGGTATCTGGTTTTTGTCCTGACATAATATTTAGATTAACTCTTAAACGTAACTTACTTCAATAATTTCATATTCAATTGCACCAGAAGGGGCATTAACAACTGCGATATCACCCTCCTCTTTTCCAATAAGTGCTCGTGCAATTGGAGATAAAATTGAGATGCGGTTTTCTTTAATATCAGATTCGATGTCACCCACTATTTGATAGGTAACAGTATCTTCTGTTTCAACATCTTCAAGTTCTACCGTTGCACCAAAAACGATACGCCCACCGACATCCAGTGAGGTTACATCTATAATCTGCGCAGTAGAAAGAGTACCTTCTAACTGCTGAATTCTACCTTCATTAAAGCTCTGTTGTTCACGCGCAGCATGGTATTCAGCATTTTCTTTTAAATCACCATGCTCACGTGCTGTAGCGATGGCTTCCACTATTTGTGGACGAATCACTGACTTCAGTTCATTAAGCTCTTTTTTTAAACGATCGGCGCCTTTTTTTGTAACGGGTGCTCTATCCATTTTATTTATTCTCCCTCAAATAAACATACAGCCCTTGTATATTTACTTAATTTGTCAAATTTCTGTAACTTTCTGTAATGTAAATAGCTAGTAAGTAATCAATGTAAATCTTGAAGCTTGTATACTTCATCTTTGTCAGCATACATCATTGCCTGACACAATGCCCATGCTCCAGTAATGGTTGTAGTATACGTGACTTTACCTTGTAATGCCTCTCTACGAATTTCAAAAGAATCTTCGATTGCTTTTTTACCTTCAGTTGTATTTACAATTAAGTTGACTTGATCATTTTTAACCAAATCAACAATATTAGGACGACCTTCCCTTACTTTTTTGACCGTATCACACTCAAAACCTGCTTCTTCTAAGCTACGTGCTGTTCCACGTGTTGCTACTAATTTAAAGTTTAACTCTTGTAGAAGTTTTGCTACATCCAACATTGCTTTACGATCTGTGTCCCGAACACTTAAGAAGGCTGTTCCACCTTGTTTTGGGAATTCAACACTTGCAGCAAGTTGTGACTTACCAAATGCTTCAGCAAATGTTTTACCTATACCCATAACCTCACCTGTAGACTTCATTTCTGGGCCTAAGATTGGATCAACACCTGGAAATTTAATAAACGGGAATACTGCTTCTTTTACAGAGAAAAAGTCAGGTACAATTTCTTCAAGTTCCCCCTGCTCTGCTAAAGATGTTCCAGCCATACATCGTGCCGCTATTTTAGCAAGTGGGCGTCCTGTTGCTTTAGAGACATAAGGGACAGTACGTGATGCACGTGGATTAACTTCTAACACGTAAATCACTTCTTTATTACCATCTTTCTTAATGGCGAACTGTACATTCATTAAACCGATAACATTCAATGCTAGAGCCATTTGACGTGTTTGGTCACGCATTCTATCTTGCACATCGTTACTTAACGAGTATGGAGGAAGTGAACATGCAGAGTCACCTGAGTGAACTCCCGCTTGTTCAATATGTTGCATAATACCGCCGATGAGGACATCTTTACCATCGCAGATAGCATCAACATCTACTTCTATTGCATCATCGAGAAAGCGATCTAATAGCACAGGGGAATCATTTGAAACAGAGACTGCATCACGCATATATATACGTAAATCTTCTTCGTTATGCACAATCTCCATTGCACGCCCACCCAATACATATGATGGGCGAACCACCAATGGGTAGCCAACTTCTTCCGCTAAACGCACACCTTCTTCAAGATTACGTGCTGTTCTATTAGGTGGTTGCTTTAACCCAAGTTTTTCAATCATTTGTTGAAAACGCTCTCTATCTTCTGCTAAGTCGATAGCATCAGGACTTGTCCCAATAATAGGCGTACCTGCAGCCTCTAAAGCTTCCGCAAGTTTTAGCGGTGTTTGACCACCGTATTGCGCTATCACACCTTTAGGTTTTTCTAAATCTACAATTTCTAGAACATCTTCCAGCGTTAGTGGTTCAAAAAATAATCGGTCAGATGTATCGTAATCGGTAGAAACTGTCTCAGGGTTACAGTTGACCATAATGGTTTCATAACCATCTTCACGCATTGCCAATGCAGCATGCACACAACAATAGTCAAACTCTATACCTTGGCCTATTCTGTTTGGCCCGCCACCCAATACCATGATTTTTTCATTATTAGTTGGATTTGCTTCACATTCTTCATCATAGCTGGAGTACATATAAGCAGTATCAGTAGAAAACTCTGCCGCACAAGTATCGACACGCTTGTAAATAGGACGTACCCCTAATTCTCGTCGATACTTTCTTAGCTCCTTATCTTTTGTATCCAATAGTTTAGCTAAGCGACGATCTGAGAAACCCTTACGTTTAAGTTCAAACATTTCATCTTTTGTCACGCTAGTAAGCATACGATCTTTAAGGCTTTCTTCTAAGGTGATTAGTTCTTCTATTTGATTTAAGAACCAGGGATCAATAGCCGTTAAATCAAACAACTCTTCTTGGCTCAAACCATGACGAAAGCCATCAGCAACATATAAAATGCGCTCTGGGCCTGCTTCAGATAATTCGCGGCGTAAGATATTTGTTGCGTCAGCATCACCTAATGCAACACGCTCATCCATACCATCAATATCTGTTTCCATTCCACGTAATGCCTTTTGAAATGACTCTTGGAAGGTACGACCAATTGCCATCACCTCACCCACTGATTTCATTTGGGTGGTTAAACGAGAATCTGCTTTTGGAAATTTTTCAAAGGTAAAACGTGGGATTTTTGTAACCACATAGTCAATCGATGGTTCAAAAGATGCTGGGGTTGCACCACCGGTAATATCATTTTGAAGCTCATCAAGCGTATAGCCAACTGCAAGTTTAGCGGCAATTTTTGCAATTGGAAAACCCGTCGCTTTAGAGGCTAGTGCCGATGAACGTGATACGCGTGGATTCATCTCAATAATCACCATACGCCCATCTTTTGGATTGATGGACATTTGTACGTTAGAGCCGCCTGTTTCAACACCAATTTTTCTTAAAATCTGCAACGAGGCATTACGAAGTATTTGGTATTCTTTATCAGTAAGCGTTTGAGCAGGTGCAACTGTGATTGAATCACCCGTATGAATACCCATTGGGTCAAGGTTTTCTATCGAACAGATGATAATACAGTTATCAGCAGTATCACGTACCACTTCCATCTCGTATTCTTTCCAACCTAGGAGTGATTCTTCAAGTAAAACTTCAGTTGTCGGAGACATATCAAGACCACGTGCAATGATCTCCTCAAACTCATCCATATTGTAGGCGATACCACCACCTGATCCACCCATTGTAAATGATGGACGACAGATCGTCGGAAACCCTAAACCCTTTTGAATCTGGCGAGCTTCTTCCATACTATGGGCAACACCTGAACGAGCAGAGTTAAGCCCTATTTCTTCCATTGCAACACGGAATTTTTCACGATCTTCAGCCATATCAATGGCTTCTTTTTTGGCACCAATCATTTCGATACCATATTTTTCTAGAACACCATGTTTATCTAAATCTAAAGCACAATTCAGTGCTGTTTGACCACCCATGGTAGGTAATAAAACATCTGGACGTTCTTTTTCAATGATAGCTTCAACTATCTTCCATTCGATAGGTTCGATGTAGGTTGCATCCGCCATTTCAGGATCTGTCATAATCGTAGCTGGATTAGAATTAACCAAGATTACACGATATCCTTCCTCGCGAAGTGCTTTACAAGCTTGAGCACCAGAGTAATCAAATTCACAAGCTTGACCAATTACAATTGGGCCTGCGCCAATGATTAGAATGCTATTTATGTCAGTACGCTTTGGCATATCAACGTGCCTCCTGGTCATTTTTAGCTTGCGCCATCAGTGTAATAAAATCGTCAAAAATAGGTGCTATATCATGTGGCCCAGGACTTGCTTCAGGGTGGCCTTGAAAGCTATAAGCTGGACAATCGGTGCGTTTCACACCTTGTAAGCTTTTATCAAAAAGCGAACGATGAGTTGCTACCAAGTTATCTGGCAATGTTTCTTCGTCAACTGCAAAACCGTGGTTTTGACTGGTGATGGCTACTTTCTTTGTTTCTAAATTTTGCACAGGATGGTTAGCACCATGATGACCAAATTTCATTTTAATGGTTGATGCACCACTAGCAAGGCCAAGCAACTGATGACCAAGACATATACCAAACGTGGGTAATTTTTTATCTAAAATATTTTGGATAGCGGTAATGGCATAATCACATGGCTCAGGGTCGCCCGGCCCATTGGATAAAAATACACCATCAGGATTCATAGCCAGCACATCTTCTGCAGGTGTTTGGGCTGGTACCACCGTAACCTTACAACCACGATCAACTAACATTCTTAAAATATTCTTTTTTACACCAAAATCATAAGCGACTACTTTATATACCTCGCAAGACTCGTCCAAGGTATTGCTTATATTAGGATCAAGATCCCATGTTCCTTCAGTCCATGTGTATGATTCTTTAGTTGACACAACTTTAGCAAGATCAGCGCCCTTTAAACCTGCGAAGCCTTCTATTTCTATCATCGCTTTTGCAACACTAGCGTCATTCTCATTTTCAAGAGCAGCACCTGCAATAATACAACCTCGTTGAGCACCTTTTTCACGAAGGATACGTGTTAAGCGGCGAGTATCAATATCACCAATAGCTACTACTTTTTTGCGGCTAAGATATTCTGAAAGAGATTCTTCTGCACGCCAGTTGCTATATTGATTTGGAACATCTTTAACAATTAGTCCTGTTGCAAAAATTGTATCAGCTTCTTCATCTTCAGATGTGACACCTGTATTACCGATATGAGGATAAGTCAGCGTGATCATCTGACTAGCATAAGAGGGATCGGTTAATATTTCTTGATAGCCTGTCATTGCAGTATTAAATACCACTTCACCAACACTGCTAGCTTCATATCCAATGGATTGTCCTTTAAAGACACTTCCGTCTTCTAGAACGAGAATTGCGCTCTTTTTCAAGCTGACCTCCGCTTATTTATACTTGTTCGCTAGTTTAGACTAAAACACTTCGAATAAGCACATTAGTTTTCATCTCACACACAAAACGGGATGGTATTCTTTGTTAAGAAAACCATCCCGTTTTATTGTAATAATCTGATCTTATTTCCACATTAAAAGACTTTCTTTAAGTGAAAATATTTTGTGTGCATATTCTACTCGAAAAGCAAACAGAGTGTCTATGAGGGATTACTAATAGTAAGCCATCAATTACAATTAATTTGAACGTGTTAATTGTTTATCAATTGTTTGTAATTGCTTTGCTAATTCTCTATTTTTGCGAAGTATATTTTGAAATTTTTCTTTTAATTCTCTATTTTCCATATCAAGCTTTGATATTTCACTACTAACTGCAACTATTTTTTTCTCAATCACCATAACTTTAGGGTCATTACTCGCCGTATTATTAACTGAGGAAATACCATTCAAATCATTTTGAATTTCCTGCATTGCAATATCTACAACATTCTCATTGCTTTGATCTGATGCATCTTTTTCATTTTGTTGCGGTGTATTAGCTTCAATCTCTTGCAAATCTTCAGCTTTTTGCAAAGTAGTTTGTTCCATTTCTACCTGATTTTCTATTTCAACTGGAATTTCAACTTCCTCAACACGTTCGGAAATGATATTAGAATTTTGTGGAGCAGCTTCCACCATTTCTTCAATTTTCTCTTCTATTTGAGACTGCTGTTTGGCTTTAAAATTCTCAGGAAGATAATCACCAATCAATGCACTTACTGGTTCAGGCACATATTCAGAGAAGTTTTTATCAGACTTCATCATCAGATATGAGCCACCACCGATTACACCAAGGGCTGCCACTAATGATATTGTTAGCGTTTTATTCATTTTTATTATTCTCCAGCCAGCTTTGTGATTGCGTTAACATTTTTTATTTGTTCAACAATCTATCCCACCAGCGTTTTCTTTCTTTAGTTTGCTTCATTGGTGCTAATAAGTCAGATGGGGGCAACTTGCTAATTATCCAACCTGGTAACGGTGGTGTTTTTGCAATGCTACACGAGGTTCCAACATTATTGGGGTCAAACACTTTAATGAAACTCGGGGTTTTAAGATCATCAGTATAAACAATTCCACAATAATCCTCATTATGTTCCCGACGAAGTAACACGTCCAGCTCATCTATGACTACCTCTAGGGCATCTTCTTTCACTACATTTGTAGGAGGCTCTTCACCTATTGCGTAAATATACCAACCGCTTTTTTTATCTTTTTTTACAGCATTCCACAGCTCATCAAGTTGTTCCCATTTTAAAACACCATAGAATTTGCCTTTGAAGGCAAGACTAAATGGATCATTGACAAGTGTTTCAACTCGGTTAGTTGCTGCGGTCATTCCATTATCTCCAATGTATTTCCATCTGGATCTCGACAAAATAGAGCTTTGCGTCCAGATTTACTTAAGGTATACGTAATTTTATTATCATCAAGATGCGCTTGTAAGATGGATAAGTCTCTCACTTTAAAAGCAGTATGACGATCACGCCCACCGTGTATTGGGCGTTTAAGCGGGTCTGGATTATCGACGACTAAAAGATGTATTTGCTGATGCTCGTTAATATCCAACCACAATCCATCAAATGATAGTTTGGGACGATTAGCGTTTATGGGTAAACCTAAAACTTTATGATAAAAAACCTTTGCAGCCTCAATGTTTGAGACAATAAAACTTGTATGATGAATCGCTATAAAATTATTTTTCATAATACCTACATATTCTCAGAAATATACTTTACCAGTCCAGCCAAAGATACTGCAATCAACGAAGCACCTAAAAAGCGATGGAAGGTAGAGCTATCGGTTGTTACAAGATAGTCATGCGCCTTTAAACCAACAAAATGCCCAATTGCTACAAAGGGCAACAATGCCAAACTAAACTGCCATTGTAGTTCAACATCATAGGCTACAAATGCACCCATCTTAAAGGTAACTAATATTATCCAAAGAATAAACAGTGTCTCACGTAACTGAATTCGTGTGACATGACGTGAAACGACGGCCGCTATCAGTGGCGCACCTATTAAAGATGTACCACTAACGTATCCACCTAGTATCAGCAATACAATATCGACGACTTTAGATTGGCTTTTAATGGTGTAATTTAATAACCAGGTAATACCATAAAACAGCGTGATACTAAACACAGCTATGACCAACCAATAATTTGGAAAACTAAACAAGCCGATTAAACCAGCAATTTTTGGTAAGACAATAATGGCCATGGCTTTAGCAACAACAGACCAATTAATGTTCTTCCAACGAGTAGCAACCGTGATCGTCGTAAAAAAGAGTAAATGTGTACCAATTATTGGCAAGAATATTAAAGGCTTATCATCAACAAGTAATAATAAAGGTAAGCCAAGGGCTGCACCGCCAAAACCAATTCCTGAACGAACAAACCCCGTCCAAATGAAAATTAATACAATGGCTATCAACTGACCTGATGTAAATGTATCTAAAAAATCCATAAAATAACACGCTATGATATTACATAACCATAAAGCTAATTATTTTGTCACCCCCCTCCTTTTTCGCTATTTTGTAATTCAATAATAGTAAATACAAAACAGTGAAAAAGGAGGGGGGGGGGGCAATGCCGTTGAATTAAGCGGTAAGTCATTGTTTTTAAATTCATGTCTTATATCCTGTTCGTAATTTTTGTCGCCGACAACGTACCTTTGTCCGCTCAAA
>Ga0256840_1000757_pt1 | contig 32371 bp, 25 predicted proteins | sample 355202metaG_FD_185969 | JGI IMG/M metagenome (GOLD analysis project Ga0256840, IMG submission 185969) | Hydrothermal vent microbial communities from Mid Atlantic Ridge, Atlantic Ocean - 355-202 | ecosystem: Environmental > Aquatic > Marine > Hydrothermal vents | place: Atlantic Ocean: Mid...
GGAAATCCAGAAACAGCGCGCAGCCGTGCTTGAATCAGCTTTCAAAGAACACAAAAAACGGTTCAAAGGCAAGATGCCGGAACCATTACCGCTGCCCAAGGCAGCATGGATAAACAAACCAAAGGGTAGCCAGGACACGCTACTCTAATTTATTGCCAACGGTGTCTCATTTTCATTGACATATTCCGTAATCATCAGGCATCCCTTATGGAGCCAAGCAAAAAAGTCTTAGTTTCAAATAGTTCCTGGTGTATTGGCCCATCACCTATAACTGATTAACTTTTTAACAGCAGAGGGGCTTAAGCAGGCTTCCTCGCCTGCGGGCTAATATAAAAAAAGGAAGGCCGGAGATTCCATGAGTTAATCTGTCAGAGTGGAAAGAAACAGGACCGGAGATCTTGCTAAGGAGCAAAAATGTATCTGCTGCACCACTTTCTGGAAGAGTCTGCCCGAAGGCATCCGCACAAGATTGCGCTTGTTTGCGGTGATGAGCGCCTAAGCTATGTTGAAGTGGACACCATGGCTGACCGGGTATCACAGGCCTTGCTTGACATGGGAGTCCAGCGTGGAGACAGGGTTGCCATCTACATGGACAACTCCACGGAGACTGTTATCGCCATGTTTGGCACCCTCAAGGCCGGTGGTATTTTCGTAATGCTGAACCCCGGCCTGAAATCCAGAAAGCTTGGCTATATCCTTCAACACTCAGGCGCCAAGGTCTTGCTGGCCAGCCAAACCGGTGCCCGTATCGTCAATGATATCCTTGATGCCGGACTGAATGAGCTTGGACATATCATCTGGAAGGGCAGAATTCCCCTTGTGGGAAATAAAGGGGTTTGCCAGTTGCTTTGGGATGAGCTTCTTGAAAAAAGACCGGGTGCGCCTGTGTCAGGCTCTGCGGGATTAGTGGACATGAATCCATGCATAGACCTTGACCTGGCTACTATCATATATACCTCCGGCTCAACGGCTGATCCCAAGGGTGTAATGTGCGCCCATTACAGTATGATCGCTGCGGCCAGGAGCATCACCTCATATCTCCATATCTCAGAGGAAGATATCATCCTCTGCTGCCTGCCCCTATCTTTTGATTATGGCCTTTATCAGGTCCTGATGGCCTTTCTTGCCGGGGCAACAGTCATTCTTGAAAAGTCCTTTGCCTATCCATATCCTGTCATGGAGCGGGTGGCCCAGGAGGGTGTGACCGGGTTTCCCCTCGTGCCCACAATGGCGGCCATCTTGATCCAGATGGAAAGGATCTCAGAGCTTGATTTCAGCAGGTTGCGCTACATAACCAACGCCGCTGCTGCCCTTCCTGCCAGTCACATCAAAAGACTTCAGTCCCTGTTTCCTGGGGTGGAGATATTTTCCATGTACGGGCTTACGGAATGTAAGCGGGTTTCATATCTGCCGCCTGAATATATAGACAAGTACCCTGACTCCGTTGGCATTCCAATTCCGAATGAAGAGGTTTGGATAGTTGATGAGCAGGGTCGCAGGCTGCCTCCGGGTGAAGTTGGGGAGCTTGTGGTGCGCGGCTCCAATGTGATGCAGGGCTATTGGCGTGATCCAGACGAGACAGCTCTTCGGTTCAAAGAGGTCCCTGGACAAAGGGGCTACATTCTCTACACTGGAGACCTGTTCCGCCAGGATAGTAATGGCCTTCTGTATTTTATCTCTCGAAAGGATGACCTGATAAAGAGCAGGGCAGAGCGTATCAGCCCAAAGGAGATAGAGGCCTGTCTCCATGATCTGGAAGGGGTGGCGGAGGCGGCTGTAATAGGGGTACCTGATGAGGTCTTGGGTCAGGCCATAAAGGCCTTTGTGGTCTTGCAACAAGGCAGCAGCCATACTGCTGAATCCATCTTGAAACATTGCCGCAGACACCTTGAGCCATTCAAGGTTCCCAGCCAGGTTGAACTGATGGACTCCTTGCCAAAATTGCCAAGTGGCAAGGTTGACAAAAGAAGGTTGGCAGACAGTTGAAACCGAAAAAGGCCAGCCCTCATTCCTGTTTCATGGCATCTGCCATGGAGGTGGCATAGTCTATGTAATCCTGGATGAACCTGCCGGAAATCACATCGGACACAGGAAAGGAGATGTCCCTGTCAAGACGGCAACCGCCCATGATTTCAAATAGCTCCTGAGAAAGGCAAAAGAGCCTCTTTCTGTATTCATCCATCTCTATGGCATCTTCTGGCACACCCTCTGCCCTGCACCTCAATGGCCTGAAGTGGAAGATCCCACATCTGGAATCGAATACCAGCGGGCAAACAAAGCCCTCCTTCTTCCAAACCTCGGCCAGGAAGGCCGCTACCTGGGCTGGATCAGGCCCGTATATGTCCACGGCATGGGCTCTGGCCTTTTCGAGCCTGCTGGATATCCTGGATGCCCTTCTTGCTGCAAGAAACCGTCTCATCATAGAGAGCTGCTGCGGAATCTTGTGCTGGATATATATGGCCTCTATCAGGCCCACCTCAAAATAGCCCTTGCAGCACTCTACACTATCCATGCCGCACCGGACAAAAGTCCTTTGCTGCTGAGTCCTGAAAAGTTCCAGGTCTGCCTCCCTGACAATCCTTTCATAACGGGTCAGGTATGGAGATATGTCTATGATGTTGTCGCTGTTTATGGCCTTTTGTGCTATGGGCGGGGCATGGTAAGGTTTGTCAGCCCCAGCGGCCCTTTTTTCATAGCGCCTGAGCAGCTGCCACTGGCTGAAGCTGGTGGGACAGGCCCTGGTGCCCTTGAGCTCTTTGGATGCCGCCTTAAGCCCAAGCCCATGCCTGATGAGATAGGCTGTAACAAAGGTGCCAGTTCTTCCTATACCGTGTCTGCAGTGGATCAGGACCTTCTTGCCCTTTGAGATGCGCTTGTCCACCCAGTCCAAGGCCCTTTCCATCTCTTCCATGTCAGGTACTGACTCGTCAGCAACAGGCAGGAAATAGACATCCAGGCCGGATTCGGCCTCGATCAGGTGCAGGTCGCAGAACTCTCCACACAGGTTTACCACGGCATCTATGCCCTGTTTCTTCAACTCTTCTATGGCATTGAAGGACAAAGGGGCACAACCTACGGCAATCTCCGGGGTAACCCAATTTATCTCACGGCCTGCCTCTGACGCCACACCTTGCTCCTTTCATCCCAAATTACCGTCTGCATAATTTGGCGTGATCAGACACTGATCCGCTTTATTTTCACGGCAATAGTACGGCATGGATGTACGAGTCTCATGAAAGTCTGGAGCCATATCTACGGTCCATCTCCATCTTGTAAAGGGGTTTTATGATACTGACCTTGGATACCCTGGAAAAAGGCCTTTGTGTGCTGCTCAACCATCTCCATGTCTTTAAGGTAGATGTCCATGAGCTGTGTTACAGCAGCAAGCCTGCCTATCTGTTCCAGAAGATCCTCTATGGTATGCCTGTCCCCTTCTGTAAATCTTGCATCTATCATGTCTGCCCTCTGTCTTACAGAGAAACCGAGCCGGACAAGGATCCTGCGTATAAACTCGGCCCTTAACATCCTTCCTTCTGCTCTGCCGCCCCCGCCTGCAAAACGGAACAGTATGTAGTTTTTGACCTGCTCCTCACTGCATAGGGTGTCCAGGACCACGAAGTGATAGCCAAACCTCATGTTCATGTTTAGATAGTCCTCTGCTATCACTGCATAAGTGGCCAGGGCGGCGGAGTCCTTTCTGCCTATGCCTCCAGCCAGCGCTATGGTATCAAAGCTCCTCCAGTCAAAACGGCTCAATTCTTCCTGGACTGCACGGTCCTGGTCCAGGCCGCAAAGGAGGGCCTTAAGCGGTCGGCACGCCACCTGTTCCAGGGTGACCAGGCCCTTGTCCCCAGCCTCTGGCCTGATCCCTCCTCCAATATCCACCACGAAGATCTGTATGGGGACGTTTGAGAGTGCTAATTTTCGGCCCCTGGCCTTTCCCCTGCCTATCCCTCCCGTGTGGAACATGAGTCTTACCGCCCTTTCATGGCAGAACCTGACTATGTCATGGATGGTGCGGCACCCTTCTGGCCTGAAGTTTTCAGACTCTGGATCTGTGAGGTTGAGTGGCATTATGAAGGAGAGCATCATCTCAAGCCTGCGGAAAAAAGGTGTGTGCACTCCTATCCCCCTGTTTTCTGCCTTGATGCTGTCTGTTTGTACCAGCCCCTCTATAACCACTCCTTCCTCAGCAAACATGGTTACCTCCTGTCCGGGCTTAAGCCTCCTTGTGGCATCCTTGGTGTTGACCAGTACAGGTACCTTGAACTCCCTTGCAACCAATGCCAGGTGGCCGGCAGGGCTTCCAGAATCGGTTATGATGCCTGAAACCCTGTCCAACAAAACCGCATACTGGGGCAGAGCGCTTTTGGCCACAACTATGGCTCCCTGGGGTACCTGAGGCGATGCAGCCGTACTATCATCCTGAGACAGCAGATGTACCCGGCCTGCGCCAACTCCACCGGAAGCGCACTGACCGCCGGATATGAGGATGCGCGCCGCCTCAGGGATGCGGTTGGAACTGCCGTTTCTTCTTTGAGCTCCACTGACAGCTAACTGTTCTGAAGGGGCGGAAGGCCCCAGTGGCCTTGCCTGCAGGATGTAGAGCCTTCCGTCCTGGTCGATGCACCACTCTATGTCCTGGGGTGTGGCAAAGTGGTTTTCTATCTCCTGGGCCCACGTTGCAAGGGTCAGGGCCTGGTGGTCATCTATGGCGAGGTGTACAGGGGCTGCTTTTTGTCCAGCAGAGATCCCTTTTGGATGGGTCTCTTTTCCTGGGACCTTTTCAACGATCCTTGGCTGTCCTCCCTTTTCTACCACAAAGATATCGGCAGATACCCTGCCGCCTACGATCTCTTCACCTGCCCCTGGTGCTGCGTATATGATGAGCCGTCTGCTGCCATGGCCTTTTTGACCTTGCTGTACTGAAGAGTGGATAACCCCGCTGGCCTTGGCCCTGATCTGCTTGCATATGAGCACTGCCATTGGAGTCTCTTCATCTGAAAGGCCTTGGGTTATCCTGTAAAACAGTGCCCTTTCACTGTATTTGCTGGCAATTACACTCCTGTACGCATATTCCAGGCTGCCTTTGTCAACATTGAGCTCACTGTGGTACTGGCCGGCAAAGGTCAGTTGGCCATCTTCGGAAACGGCACTGCTCCTAAGGGCTACAAGCAGCCCGTGTTGCCCTTTTTCCTGCCCTGAAAGCCCTGTCCATGCACTCTCAAGGGCCTCCTGGATCTCTGAGGGAAGCCTGGCTGCAAACATGGCCGCCATGAGCCTTTTCGAACATTGGTTAAGGCCATTGGCATCATGGATATCCAGCCTTGAAAGCTCTTCATCTATAGGGCCCCGCAGCCCGTTTTCTTCTATTAACCTTGAAAAGGCCCTGGTGGTGATGACAAAGCTGTCCGGCACCGGCAGGCCGAGATCCCTCTTCAGTATGGCAAGGTTGGCTGCCTTCCCCCCTGCTACCAAGAGGCCATCCTGTTTTGGGATCTTGTCAATGGGGAGCAGATAGGGCACAGACCTTTCCGCCAGGCCTGCTACGGGCATCCATTCTATGATGCGGATTACGTATTTGTGGATCTGTTTGTATATATCTTCAAGGGCGCTGTAAGATGCCGGATCCATCTCCCTTAATGCCTTTATCATGCCAAGGATGCAGACTGAGAGCCTGCGGTATCGTTCTTTTAGGGCAGCATGGTCCAACAGGCGCTTTCGAAACAGTATGTCCTCGAGGTCAGCCATGAGTTCATGGGCCCTCTTGTCATGCTCCAGAAGGGTCTTGAAGGCCCTGTACCGCTCCTGGAGCAGGGCCTCTGGGGCAAAGATCTCAAGGGACAGGTGTTTGAATAGGTTTTTTAGCAACTGCATACAACCTTTGGCAGAGAGACAGGCCAGAGAACCTTATCCTTGAAACGGTTTGGAAATGGGCTGTCCATGGAATAAAAATGCATATTGCTGGATGCCAGGGCAGTCGCCGAGCCTGTTGTCAACTCTGGCCTTTACTGGCGCTTTAGATTACCAGAGCTTTCAGATATCATAACTGCTACCTGCCTTGGCCCTCTTTAATCTTGACGCAGCTAAAAAGGTAAAAATGCTACTGGATGATTTTAGATAAAGGGCTAAGAACGCCTGAAAGAATCACAGCCCTTTACGGATTGAGATCGGCATAGAGAAAGACCAAACTGATGCCAATGTCCCCAGGCCTCTGAATGAATAATAAACAGCTCCTGGGTTGTTTTGCCACCTTAACTCACTGTTTCTCAGGCGAATTGAGGCGGAAAATCTCTTTTCACACAATGTCATCCATGCTTACAACTGTGCAGGTCATGGTGTGCTGGATAGCATCTATTGTCTGAAGTTTCTTCATGACCATCTTTGATAGAGAATCATGGGATTCCGTCTCTACCTGGGCGATAATATCATAAGGTCCCATAATGACATCGAGATGGGTTACCTCTGGCATCTGCTTCAACATATCCACTACATCAGCAGTCTTTCCAATCCTGGTATTTATGAGAATATAGGCCTTCAGGGACATAATCCTCTCCTTTCACATAGTTGAAATCAATGGGATCAAACTTCTCTATCAGAGTCCTGTTCTGCTGGCTCAATAACGGGATGATCCATCAGGAACTGGACTGCTTGAGCCTTCTTTCTGCCCATAAATCTATGAGAAACCTGGCTACAAGCACCCCGCCCAGCAACAAAAGAAAACCGCCACTCCGTAATCTGCTCACACCATCCACCCTGTTTAGTTCTGATCCTGGGCTGCGGAAACGGAACACCCAAGGCAGCCACCTGAAAAGAGCTTCTTCTTCACCCAGCGCATGGCATAAGCCAGAAGCTCCTCTTCATCACTTGATATCCTCTCGATGATCTCTTCATCTTCCATATATCTTTCAAGATTGGGACCTTCAAGAAAGTTGATCCGAAAGCTGTCAATATCATAGCAGCCCATGTAGAAGATATCTATCTGATCTGCAGTGAGATGTTCAATCCCTGCCTCCTGTTTGGCCTGATATAGCTCACCAAAGATATCATTCATCTCGTTGTACTTGACAACTCCCTCATTCTCTTTCCATTCTCTGATTGTCCACTCTTTTCCATCCTTGAATCCGCGACAGTCCGGCTCCCTGACAATGTAATAGAACTCCTCCACCCCCTCTATTTCCGTTGAACGCCTGGCCATTCGGGCCAATGGATAGGTGCGGCATGCACCAGGCCGATCCTCATAGATGGTGCAACCCTTGTTTTCCTCCAGAAATGGACATTTCAGATAGGGATCTTCCATCTTCAGCATAACGACAGGAAGTCCTGAGCCAAATCCTACATGCACGGATGTATATTTTTTAAGGAATTCAGAGCTGGTCATCCCAAGCCTGTTCTTGATCCTCAATATATCATAAGGCATCAACACCAGATTCAGGTCATAACAGCAGCGTGTAAAACAGCTCTTTTCAGGGGTACAGGAAAAACAGAAAGTATCATCATCCTGAAGTGCCTTGGAATCGTCTATATAAGGTTCAGGTCCGTTGGGCATCTGATTATCAGCTCCTTTTCAAAAAAACTCTTCTCGTGATTATAAAATGGCCATAAAACTTGCTCCAAGCCTGATGGCAAAATGTCCTTCAAGGCCTGACCTAAGATAAATATCATCTGCTATCCTCGTCAATATGGTGGTAAAAATCACCTCATACCCCATATTGATATAGCCGCCTCTCCCAGCTTCATTGGCATAAAATACAGGTGTTCCATCAGGAAATCTTCTTGATTTTAATCGCCATTTCGCAACTTGAAAATTGTGATAAAGCCTCTGAAGCTGTTCTACAGGTATCTGGCATCCGGTTACGAAAACACCATCTGTAACGGAATAGGCCTCATCAAGACTCTTCTTGAGACCCATTATCAGCAAAAAAATCCTGTCGTGATAACATGGCTCAGGTGAGAATGCCATGTCGAGAAGCCTATGAGACGGCAGAGTCAGGACAGGACACCCCATATCCTCAATGGCTGACAGATTCTGATACCATCTGGCCTGTCTCGCAGAGTATCCGGGATTGAAGAGAAAGTCCATCTTCTCCATTCTGCTCCGCTGATCAGGTTCATAACAGGGATTTTTCCGGTAGAGCCTTTGCATCATATCACGCAGTAATGTGAGGTTTGCCCTGTAGTGATAACTCATTATCTTTACGTCTGGAGGGGAGATGGTTCGCCCAAGAGGGCTCTTAGAAAAGGAGGAGCATCCTCCAAGAATGGCAGAAACCATTGCAGAGATGAGCCAGGAGACCATGATATAACTGGCTGATTTATGAAATTTCATCTGGTTTTAACCCTTTCATGCCGAAATGGCCATATAGCTGAAAGTCTCATCAATTGCTCCATGAGAGATAGAAACCTTGCCCCGCTCTTTCCAGCCAATCAGATTCCGCTATTCAATCAATTCGGCTCTGTCCTGTTATTAAATAAAATGACACATCACTGAATTGAACAACCGCCTACCTCTCTTGGTCAGGGCGATCCTGCCGTCCTCTATGTGAAGGTGGCCGAACTCTGCAAACTGTTTCAACATATCGCCATAATACTCCACAGGATCAACAGAAAACCTTTCCTGAAACCACTCCAGAGAGAGACCATTAACCAATCTCATTCCCATTACAAAGGCTTCCCTGAACCTGGCCTCTTCATCCAACCTTTCTATCTCAGCAACTGGCAGCCTTTCCTGCTGAAGTGACCTGAAATAGAGTGACATTTCCATAGTGTTTGCGCGTCTGATACCGGCTATGTGTGAATGGGCACCGATCCCCACCCCTACATACTCCCCAGCCAGCCAGTAATTTATGTTATGGCGGGACTGCTTTCCGGGCCTGGAAAAATTTGAAATCTCATAATGGTCGAACCCTGATGAAACCAGCTTAGTCTCAACCAGGTCCATCAGTTCTACCGCCTGATCCTGGGACAGTTGGGAAAATTTTCCGCTGCGGATCTGCCGGTGCAGAGAAGTTCCTTCCTCGACAGTGAGCTCATAACAGGAGAGATGATCAGGATGTAACCCTAAAACGGCATCAAGTGTGTTGTTTAGCCACTCTCTATCCTGTCCAACAATACCGTATATGATATCCATCCCAAGATTCCATACCCCTGCTCTCCGTGCCATTTCACATGCAGCTCCAACCTGATCCACAGAATGGATCCGGCCCAGAGTCTTCAACCCCCTTTCACTCATATCCTGAACACCAAGACTTAACCTGTTTCCTCCAGATTCCATAAAGGCATCAATGAATTCCAGAGATAGGGATTCCGGATTTGCCTCTACCGTGATCTCTTTGACCGGAGCGAAATGAGTGTCTGGAGAGACTAACTCCGAAAGTCTGGCAGCCAGTTCCTTTCCCTTGGAGATGGTACTGGACAAATCCTTTCCTGAAAGCAGGGATGGCGTGCCCCCGCCGATATATATGGTATCCACCGGCGTGGAAAGAGTAGGCATGGAATTGGAAAGGAGATCCATCTCATGCAAGATGGCATGAACATAACTCTCTTTCAGCTCTTCATTGTGAAGCATGGAGACAAAACTGCAATAGGTGCATCTTTTTCTGCAGAAGGGTATATGAATATAGATGCCAGACACTTTTCTGTTTCAGTTCAGGCCTGTCGAGGTTATGAGAAAAAACTGAATTCTGATGCCAGGATTCCTCTTCTACCTCTTTTTCAGGCCGTTGCAGAACAAAAAGATCTCCACGCTTTCAGACCGTGAGCTTTTGGGTTTGAAAAACTTTACTGACTGGAAGATGGTAGATAGCCATCTCTTCAGATCAGGAAGGTCCTCACCCTGAAATACCTTGCAGTAAAAGACGCCGTTATCCTTGAGCAGGGCCCTTGCAATCTCTGCAGCCTGTCGAGCCAGGTCCATGGACCGGTAATGGTCCAGATCCTTTCTACCTGTAGTTGCAGGGGCCATATCACTGACCACTGCATCGAATCGACCAAACTCGTCCCTGATTTCCCTGTAATCCAGCTCAAACACGTCATGCTTCAAAAAATGGATATTCTCGCCGGAAATTCTCAAGGGATTCAGATCAACCGAGACAACTGTTCCACCTTTCTTGACTATCTCCCCAAGATATTTACTCCATGATCCAGGGGAAGCACCAAGGTCCATCACTATATGGCCAGGTTTGAGAAAACGGAAACGCTGTTGGGCCTCCTTCAGCTTGTAAACGCTCCTGGCGGGATACCCTTCCTTCTTTGCCAAACGGAAATAATGGTCTTGAATCTCTTTCATGCGTCCTCGGTGTGCATAGACCTGTTGTTGGTTATATTTTTTTATATTGTTTTCATAAAATAGTGTTTATCTTTATTGAAACAATATAATCCCAAAAAGGGCAGAAAAATATACGATGATTTTCAACTCGCTATTTTAAGCTATAATCAAAAAATTTTACCCTATAGTCTTGTGAAGGCAAACCTTTTGGCATGATCCAGATACTCCCAAAGTGGCCTTGAACAGCTGATCAAAAGGAGATCAACCCATGGGAAAAGGAAAAAGATTAAATGAAAGACCATGGCACGCCCTGGATCCTGCAGAGATATTCCGTTTGCTCGATACTGATCCGAAGAGTGGCCTACATGAAACACAAGCAGCAGAAAGACTCCAGAAATATGGCCCTAATGAACTGAAGATAGCCGGGTCCAAACCGGCATGGCTTAGGTTTCTGCTACAGTTTCATCAGCCCCTGATCTATATACTCATTGTCGCCAGCCTTGTAACTGCTGTACTGGGAGAATGGGTAGATTCAGGAGTAATCATAGGCATAGTTATTATAAATGCCTTTGTTGGATTCATCCAGGAAGCCCGGGCAGAAAACGCCCTTAACGCCCTGGCCCGCACACTGGAGTCTTTTGCCGAGGTAATAAGAGAGGGAGAGAAGAGACAGATCCCCTCACATCTTCTGGTTCCCGGAGACATAGTTCTGCTTGCAGCAGGAGACCGGGTGCCTGCAGACCTAAGACTTTTTGCTACCCGAGAACTTCAAGTGGATGAATCTGCCCTTACCGGAGAATCGATTCCAGTCTCCAAAACAGTAGAGCCCCTGCCTGAAGAGACTGATCTGGCAACCAGGTCCAACATGGCTTATGCCTCCACTCTGGTAACCGGTGGATTCGCCACCGGCGTAGTAGTGGCCACTGGAATGAACACTGAGGTAGGCAGAATATCCGGACTCATAGCATCTGCTGACGATCTGCAGACTCCGCTCACAAAAAAGATTGCAGAGTTCAGCAGGGTCCTGCTTTTTGCCATTCTTTTCCTTGCTGCTGTAACCTTCCTGGTGGGGTGGCTCAGGGGACAGCCTGTCATAGATGTATTCATGGCTGCAGTAGCCCTTGCTGTAGGTGCCATTCCTGAAGGGTTGCCTGCAGCAGTCACTGTGGTGCTATCTATAGGTGTGGCTCGAATGGCAAAGAGAAGGGCTATAATCAGAAGACTGCCTGCAGTAGAAACCCTGGGCAGTGTTACAGTAATCTGTTCTGATAAGACTGGTACCCTCACCAAAAACCAAATGACTGTTCAGGCTATCATTGCAGGAGATGCTCGTTACGAAGTTAGTGGCACTGGCTATGCTCCTCAGGGCAGGATAGTCAGGATGGACAAACCTGAAGACAATCCCGGTTCAGCACTGCTGGAGTGTCTCAGGGCTGGTCTGCTCTGCAATGACAGCCGTGTATATCAAAAAGATGGTCGCTGGGAGATATATGGCGATCCAACTGAGGCTGCCCTGATAGTCGCTGCTGTGAAGGGTGGCCTGGATGCCAAAGAGGAGGAACGCAGGTTTCCCAGAATTGATACCATGCCCTTTGATTCAAAATATCAATATATGGCCACACTCCATGAAGACCTGAGAACAGGCAGAAAGATAGCCTACATAAAGGGCGCAGTGGAAAAGATTTTCCAGCGATGCTCTAAAGCAATGAATCAGGATGGTGAACTCCTCCCCTTTGATATTGGGGTACAGTTGCAAAATGTGGAGAGGTTGACTGTACGGGGACTTAGGGTCCTGGCCTTTGCAATGATTGAATTTGATGCTGACAAAATTCATATAGATCACACAGATCTTGAAAAAGGACTGGTATTTCTTGGCATCCAGGGGATGATCGATCCTCCAAGACCTGAAGCGATTACTGCAGTTCAAATATGTAAAAAGGCTGGCATAGAGGTCAAGATGATCACCGGAGATCATCCTGTTACGGCTGCAGCCATTGCCGAACAGATAGGCATAGGCTGCAGGAAAGAGGGGCTGCCAAGGGTTATCACAGGCAAAGAGCTGAGCGAATTCAACGAAGATGAACTAAGGGACCTGCTGGAAGATGTATCCGTATTTGCCAGGGCTACTCCTGAACAGAAGATCAGAATAGTCCGGGCACTGCAGGCTAAAAACCACGTAGTAGCAATGACTGGAGATGGAGTCAATGACGCACCTGCCCTGAAACAGGCAGACATTGGCGTTGCTATGGGGCTTACAGGCACAGATGTGGCCAGGGAAGCCGCTGACATGGTACTCACAGATGACAACTTCAGCTCCATAGAGGCAGCAGTGGAAGAAGGCAGAGGGGTGTTCGACAACCTCACAAAATTCATTGTATGGACCCTGCCAACCAACCTGGGAGAAGGGCTGGTGCTGCTTGTAGCAATTCTGTTTGGCATGACGCTTCCTATTCTGCCAGTACAGATCCTATGGATCAACATGACTACAGCAGGTTTCCTCGGCCTCACCCTTGCGTTTGAACCCAAGGAACCGGGGATAATGGATCGGGCACCGCGTAATCCTGAGGAACCAATTCTTAATAAAATCCTATCCTTACGCATCCTGCTTGTTGGAGCGTTGCTGCTTGTTGGGGCGTTTGGTCTCTTTGAACTGGCCATGAACCAGGGAGCGACCCTGGAACAGGCAAGGACCGTTGCAGTTAACGCATTCATCTTCATGGAGCTCTTCTACCTGTTCAACTGCCGTTCACTTCACCACTCCATAGGGAGCCTGGGCATTTTCTCCAACCCATGGATCTTTGGAGGCATGATCACAATGACACTGGTTCAGTTATGCTATACCTACTTGCCAGCCATGAACACCCTGTTCAAAAGCGCCCCAATTCCCCCTGATTTCTGGGTTGGAATAACTGGTGCAGGATTTGCCACCTTTCTGCTGGTTGAGCTGGAAAAACATATCAGAAAAAGGATGAAATCATCCTGATGAGATGACATTTTGTCATAGACAGAGAGATCTATTGTCAGACGCAGAGATTACTCAAGGGAGAAGAGAGAGAAACCGGGCAAGATGTAACGGCCTTGCCTCTCCCAGATCTCCCTTCCTGTAAGCCATCTCCAGGTGCATGAGGCAGCCTGAACAGTTGGTGACAACTCTCTTTACCCCTGCTCTCCTGACTTCTGAAACAAGAGTATCCCTGATCCCTGCAGACAATTTTCTGTTGCCTATGAAAAAAGAGCCCCCAAAACCACAACATCCCAATGTGATTGCAGGGGTGATGCCCATCCGTTCGAACAACTTCTGTATATCTGAAGATCCACCTGGAGAGAACCTGTCATGACATGGGACCTGCAGGGCAAAAGGCAGGAGATCTGACAAGCAGGTCTGGTTTCCGTATTCGAATGGTCCTGTTATCCTGCATAGTAACTGCTCTTCTGATGCAAGGAAAGAGGAGAGCTCCCTAACCGAATCTGATATCCATGCTGCCTGTTCATGGAGAGGGTCTCCTTGAGGAAACAGCTTTTTGTAATCTGACAGCATTGACGCACATGATGCACACCCTGTCAGGAGTATATCCGGTTGGATAGCAGAGAATATCTTTATGTTCTTTGCCGCTTGCTCTCTTGCCATTTCAGTCAATCCCGCACTCAGGGCAGCCAGGCCACAACATCCCTGCTGCAACGGAATCACTATCTCCCTGCTCAGTAGATTCAGGGCGTCCTCTGCAACTCCTGGCATCATGAAATTCTGGACACACCCTGCAAAAAAGGCAATTTTCAGCCGGTGTGGATCTACGGGCGCGGACGGGGGCGGATAGACAGACAGCATATTGTCTTCTTGTCTGATGGCCGTAAGAAACGGTCTTTCTGCCGGAGACCAGGAATCTATGCCCTGAAAACCGGGGAACATAGATAGGAGTTTCAGGGCAAGTCCAGTCCCTCTCAACGGGCCGTTTTCCATGATCTTCAAGGCCTTCCTGACTGTCAGGGAGGCTGATGCCTCTTTCTCTCTCCTTTCCCTGATGATGGATCGCACATCGACTCCTGCAGCACACACAGAGGCACATCCGCCGCACTGAAGACAGGCTGTCATTGTATCTCTGACCATCATATCAGCAATGGATCCAGGTAGTTTGTCCAGCCCCTTGACCAACAGGTGATATTTGCCTCTTGGCGAATGGCGTTCCAGAAACGAGATCCTGTAAACAGGACAGATTGCAAGGCATGCACCGCAACCTGCACAGTTCGGTCCTTTTTCGAAGGAATTCATTGGCAATCTTGATCTATGATTAAGGAATCTTTTTTTGGCCATTTTTGAACAGAGCAAAACTGATGATATCTTGTTAAAACCATGTCAAATATAGCAGAGTGGTGATATCATAACCATCTCCAGCCTGCAAAAATCTTGAAACAGTTTGACGTGGCATTCACTACAGCAGATATGCAGCATCGCCCTGTTGATATAACATGATGGAGAGTCTAATATTCCAACATATTTATTTCAGGGCTGTTTCTGCCATAAAATTGTAGTGTTCAGGGGGAGGAATGTATTTTCTTTTGATGAAGCGAATCAGACGGCTTTTACGCAAATATGACTGGCTGACCATAATAGTTGTTCTTCTTACGCTGCACTGTATCTCTGCTGCTCTGCTCCTGATATTCGACTGGGAAACCTATGCCCAGGACACCATACCCAAAACCCTGTGGAAAGGGACGTGGTGGTTCTTTGTTACTGCAACAACAGTAGGTTATGGAGATGTTGTGCCTCAGAGTATCGTGGGACAGGTAATAGCTGTCTTCGATATGATCTTTGGAATCGGCCTTATGTTTACTGTCATCGGAGCAGGAACGGACAAGATCATTGAGCGAAGGAAGAAACGTCTCAAGGGTCTCAAACCAGTTAAATATCATGATCATATCATAATTCTTGGAGGAGGGGCAAAGAAAAAACTGGAGATTATATGCAGGGAGATAAGGATGGACCTCGGACCTGAAATAGATATTGTGGTCTGCTCTGATAAATACAGGGAAAATCCTCTGCCAGACATTATAGACTTCATCTACGGAAAGATAGACCAGGATGATACCTTGAAAAAGGCCAATCTGGATGGTGCTCAAAAGGTTGTGATCTATGGGATAACAGATGAGGAATCCATCCTTGCCACCATGGCTGTGGATGACATGAACAGGGAACTTTTTATAAGCGTTTATCTCCGGGAAAGAAACAATATAAAACACATAGACAGGATAAACAGAACAAGACAAAAACATTCTGAGATTACCGGAAAACAGTATCCGAAAATCACTATTGTTACCCGTATCTACGATCTGATGCTTGCCAGGGAGCTGTCAAATCCAGAGATATCGGATGTGCTTTTCCGTCTGTTACGAACAAGAGAGGGGGATGCCTTCTATAGTGTTCAGGCCTGGCCTGATCTCAATGTCTGCATCAAGGTTCCTGAGATAAGAAAACTCCTCAGGGCAACAGAGGCCCATGCGTTGCTGCTTGGTGTAAAGCGATATGAAACCAGTGAAATTATTGTTAATCCGGATGAAAACGTCTATATATGCCCCAAGGATCAGCTATTTGTCATTGCCAAGCAGAAACCTCAACCCGATTGGGAATCCATTCTTTGAAACTGCTGGGAGACTCTGAAAAAATGGTATAGACTGAACCCATCCGATCATCAGTTGATCTATTTTCTCTTTTTACCGAGTCTTTTTAATATCAAGGAGTCAATGTAATGGCGCACAGAATAGAAGTGGCTTTGAAGCCGGGTTTTTTGGATGCTCATGGAGAGAAAGTTCTAAAACAGGCCAGGGAAGATCTGCACCTCAATAATATCCAGGCAGTCAGGACAATAAAGGTATTCCTGGTAGATTCAGATCTGGACGACAAATCGCTCATAGCCATGGCAACAGGTCCATGCTCCGATCCTGTGATTCAGCACTACTCCATAGATGCACCTATGGCACCACAACTATTTGATTCCTCAGCGCCAGACTGGATCATCGAGGTAGGTTACAGACCTGGAGTAACAGATAATGAAGGTAAGGTCGCCCGTGAGGCCCTGGAGCTGATGATAGGTGAGTTGCCCAGCGGCAGGGGTGTATATACTGCTGTTCAGTACTGCATCCAAGGCCCCCTCAGCCGTGAAGAGATGGAGGAACTGGCCACGGGGCTGCTGTGCAATGACCTGATTCAACGCCATATAGTTGTGAGTTTTCAGGATCTTAACTCTTTATATCATCAGGAGGGCAGTCCATTCTATTTTGTTCCAAGGGTCACCGGCACCACTGAGATAGTGGTGGAGCAGATAGATCTCTCAGAGATGACCGACCAGGAACTCATAGAGCTCTCCAAAAACAGGGTCCTTGTGTTGAATCTGCAGGAGATGAAGATCCTTCAAAAACATCTTCAGGACCCGTCAGTACTGGAAGAGCGCAAAAAGATGGGGCTTGGCAGGGCTTATACCGATCTGGAACTTGAAGCCCTGGCACAAACCTGGTCAGAACATTGCAAACACAAGATATTCAATGCAAAGATCACCTATCGCACGCCAGATGGAGAAGAACAGATAGACAGCCTCTTTGACACCTATATCCGCAGGGGAACCCAGGAGATAAGAAGAAAAAGGGGCGAACAGGACTGGTGTCTCTCGGTCTTTAAGGACAATGCCGGTGTTATCAGCCTCAATGAGAAATGGAATGTAGCCTTCAAGGTAGAGACCCACAACAGTCCGTCGGCCCTGGATCCTTATGGCGGTGCACTTACAGGCATTGTTGGTGTGAACCGTGACCCGTTTGGTACCGGACTTGGCGCCAGACTGGTTTTCAACACCGATGTGTTCTGTTTTGGTCCTCCTGATTGGGACCAGCCCCTGCCCAAGGGCCTCCTCCATCCAAAGAGGATCTTTGAAGGGGTACGGGAGGGGGTAGAACATGGAGGCAACCAGAGCGGCATACCCACTGTCAACGGTTCTATCCTCTTCGACGAACGTTATCTTGGGAAACCCCTGGTCTTCTGTGGAACTGGGGGATTAATGCCCAAGAAAATTGGAGACAGACCCAGCCATGAAAAGAAGGCCCAGCCTGGAGATGCCATAGTCATGTGCGGGGGCAGGATAGGCAAGGATGGTATTCACGGGGCAACCTTCAGCTCAGAGGAGCTTCATGAGGGTTCACCAGCAACTGCTGTTCAGATCGGCGATCCCATCACCCAGAAGAAGATGTTCGATTTTCTCCTCAGGGCCAGGGATCTCGGCCTCTATAACTCTATTACAGACAATGGTGCAGGTGGTCTCTCCTCCTCTGTAGGCGAAATGGCTGAAGAATCCGGAGGTTTTGAACTGCATCTGGATCGTGCCCCCCTTAAATATCCCGGTCTGCAACCTTGGGAGATCCTGGTATCAGAAGCGCAGGAGAGGATGACCCTTGCAGTTCCCCAGGAGAAGTTAGACCAGTTCCTTGCCCTTTCAAAAAAGATGGATGTTGAATCCACGGTCCTTGGAACTTTCACAGATTCAGGAAAGTTTCACTGTCTCTATAACGGCAGGACCGTTGCCTATCTCGATCTGGATTTTGTCCATAACGGTGTTCCGCAGATGGAGCTCACTGCCATCTGGGAGGAACCGGTACACCCTGAGCCGGATATGCCTGAGCCAGAAGACCTGGGCAGAGAACTCAAAAAACTCCTGTCCCGGTTCAATATCTGCAGCAAGGAATATGTGGTTAGGCAATATGATCATGAGGTGCAGGGGGGGAGTGTGATCAAGCCCCTGACCGGCCTGATGGATGATGGGCCAAGTGACGCCGCAGTCATCAGGCCGGACCTTGAGCGTCTTGACGGACTGGTTGTTTCCCACGGTATAATACCAAGATATAGTGATATCGATACCTATCACATGACCATGTGTGCGGTGGATGAGGCGGTCAGGAATGCCATCTGCGTAGGGGCCTCTCTGGATCACATGGCAGGTCTGGACAACTTCTGCTGGTGTGATCCGGTACAGTCGGAAAAGACACCTGACGGCCACTACAAGCTGGCACAACTTGTAAGGGCAAACAAGGCCCTGTATGAGATCTGTACTGCCTATGGTGTGCCTTGTATCTCCGGCAAGGACAGCATGAAAAACGATGCCAAGATCGGCAGCGTCAAGATCTCCATTCCGCCTACCCTGCTCTTTTCTGTCATTGCACGCATCAGAAATGTAGAACAGGCCGTCACCATGGATGCCAAAGAGCCTGGTCATGCTGTATATATTCTTGGCATAACCCGCCCTGAAATGGGGGCATCCGAGTATTTTGTCATGAACGGATTTATCGGCAACACAGTACCAATGGTTGATATAGAGAGTGCCCTCGCCCGTTACCATGCACTGGAACAGGCCATCAGCAAGGGGCTTGTAGCCTCTTGTCATGACTGTTCTGATGGAGGCATGGCCGTTGCCCTTGCTGAGACTGCCTTTTCCGGCGGTCTCGGAATGGAGATTGACCTGGATTCTGTTCTCCAGGACCAGGTGGAAAGGCTGGACCACCTGCTTTTCAGCGAATCCCAGAGCAGATTCATTGTTACCGTCCCGGAATCGGATTGTACAGCCTTTGAAGATATCATGGCTGATACCGGAATAGCCAGGATCGGCACGGTAACCCATGAACCAACGCTACGTTTAAGTTCCAGGGGGGCTTTTGTGGTAGATGAGGCTATCACAGATCTCAAGGCCGCATGGAAGCAGCCCCTGGACTGGTAATGGAGAAATGCCAGGATGAATAGAGAGGTGCCGTTTCCTGAGACAGAAATTATGATGTGTGAATCTTCAGATAAAAATAAAATCTCAAGTCAGGAATTGAAGGAGATCATTCAGGAAGAGTTGCTGCTGATCCGTCATTCTGGTGAAATTCCTGAGATCGCCCTGCACAATGCCATTCACTATCTCTTTTCCGATCCTGATGGCCCTGCCCTTCAGCCTGGGGATCTGGACCTTGTTCCGCTAAAACAGGCGGTAGTGGATCGGTATCGCCGCATCATCCTTAGGGATCTGAATCCTGACAACCGTGACAGAAGGATTTACAGAGGCATTGAAAGAAGCCGGATCAACTGGAAACGTCTCTGCTCCTTCATGGAGAGGGAGGAGATTACCGGTATCGATCCGATCAGGAAAGAGATTGCCGCACAACTAAAGAAATTTCTGAATCAGGAGACTAGAGACGTTCAATCAGGCAGGAGAAAACCAAGTATAAACTGCACCATTGAAGAGCTAAAGGATTTCATGCAGGAACTTGGTATCAGAGATGAAGAGTTATCCAAGGGGTTAGAACAACTGTGTCCAGGTTAAAACCTGATCTGCAATGGAGTGAAACCCTGTTTTACAGCAGGGGAAAACTTGCTGCAGCAGTTACCATCTGTCTTGCCCTGCTCATTCTGGCAGCTGGCCTCAGGTTGCTTCTGCCGTTCTTCGAGCCAATTTGCTGGGCCATCATCCTTGCACTCTTCTTCAATCCCGTCTATGGCTACATTCTCAAGCTGTGCCGGGGGCTCTCAGGACTGGCATCCCTGCTAACATGTTTTCTGATAATCATATTTATTATCATTCCGGTCTTTGCCCTCCTGGCCAGCGTAACATCAGAGATCATAAAAACATACTCTGAGATGATGCGCCATGTCCAGGCTGGCACCTTTTCTCTTCTGCCTGATCCTGAACAGTTTCCAAGGCTTTACAAGGCAGCATCAAGGATAATGGAGTTCATGGAGGCCAACAGCGTGGATCTCACAAGCAGCCTAATCACCCTGTCCAAGGGTGCAGGCGAGTATGTGCTGGCTCAAGGCACTGCTGTATTCCGCAATGCTGCAACCATACTGTTCAAGGGTGCCCTGATGATGGTGATCCTCTTCTATCTTTTTACTGATGGTGCATGGATGCTCAGCTCCTTCAAGAGGCTTCTCCCCATGAGTCAGGAGGCGGCAGAGGAATTTATGCGCCTCACATCTGACGTGCTGTCTGCCACCCTTTATGGAAACCTGTTGACAGGGGCATTACAGGCCGGGCTCGCCATTATAATCTTCTGGGCTCTGGACTTCTCCTCGGCAATCCTGCTGGGCATCCTTCTCGGGCTGAGCTCTTTTATCCCTATCGTTGGCACAGCTCTTGTCTGGGGTCCTGCGGTCCTCTATCTTTTTTTTACAGGATCATATGTAAAGTGCGTCATTTTACTGGCCCTATGCATACTCGTCATAAGCCAGATTGATTACTTTCTCCGGCCCTATTTTATCAGCGGCAAAACCGAGCTCCATAACCTCTTTCTCTTTCTGGGCATACTTGGTGGAATAGACACCTTTGGACTGCTTGGGCTGATACTCGGCCCAATACTTGTTGCCCTCTGCGTGGCAATTCTTGAACTCTATGCATCCAACTTTCTTCACAGAGCAAAGGTGTAGCCATGAAACTCAAAGATTACCATCCTGGCTACATAGATCTGCTGAAGTCAGGCCAGCTTGAGAAAAGGGTTGAGGCTGCGGAACAGCTCCTTGAATCCTGCACCCTGTGTCCCAGAAACTGCAAGGTTGACAGGCTTTCAGGAGAGCGGGGTGCCTGTCGAATAGGCTCTACGGCTATGGTGGCAAGTTATGGGGCCCACTTTGGTGAAGAACGGGTACTCATTGGCCCTCCTGGCAGTGGCGGTTCAGGCACCATCTTTTTTTCCGGATGCAATCTCTCCTGTATCTACTGTCAGAACCATGATATCAGTCAGTCTGCCACAGGGACTCCGATGCCACCTGAGATGCTGGCAGCCCTCTTCCTGTTGATGCAGCAGGGAGGCTGCCTCAACATCAACCTGGTAACCCCGACTCATGTTGTGCCCCAGATACTCAGGGCCCTCCTGATAGCAGCATCCCAGGGGCTAAACCTGCCTCTGGTCTATAATTGCGGAGGTTATGAATCAGAAGAGACACTGCATCTGCTCTCCGGCGTCATCGATATCTATATGCCGGATTTCAAATACTCTGACAACAAGGTGGGCCTGAAACTTTCGGGGGTGAAACAGTATTGGGATATTACTACCAGGGCTTTCAGGGAGATGCACCGCCAGGTAGGCGATCTGCTCCTGGACAGCGACAATATAGCCATGAAAGGGCTGCTTGTTCGTCACCTGGTCCTGCCTGAAAAACTAAGTGGATATGAAAAGATTTTTCCTTTTCTTGCCGAAGAGATATCCATGGATACCTTTATCAATATCATGGATCAGTACCGGCCATGCTGGAAGGCAGGGACGCATCCGGTTCTTCACAGGGCCATTACCCGTGAAGAGTTCATGGATGCCCTTGATTGTGCCAGGCAGGCAGGATTGAGACGGATAATGCAGTTAATGCAGTTTGATTGATCTTTACAAAAATCGATGCAACTTACTGCAATTACAGTTAAATTTAAGCTATACCCTCCAGGAATGGTTGACTATCAATTTATGAATTTAATTCAAGTCGTTATAATTCCTTGAATCCAAAAGAAAGACAGAGTTTCAGATGAGAAGAATCTATGCAGTGGGAGATATTCACGGCTGCTACGACAAATTTTCCGCCCTGCTCAAAGAGATACCAATAGATTGGAGCCTTGACCAGATTATAATACTTGGCGATTTTATCGACCGTGGACCTGAGCCAAAACGGGTAGTAGAACTGTTGCTGGATCTCAAATTTGATCATCCAGACGCCTTCACTGTCCTGATGGGAAATCATGAAAGGATGTTCCTGAACTATCTGGAAGCCCCTGATGAAAACAGCAACTATCTCCTCTTTGGCGGCCAAACTACGGTGGATGATTATACCAGCATCAGTAAAGGGCTGTCGGTTCCTGAATCTCATTTGAGATTTCTTCAGTCACTGCCCCTCATGGAGCTGACTGAAAAGTTCTGCTTCGTGCATGCAGGGCTGCGTCCTGGCATTCCGATCCAGGAGCAGAAGGATGAAGATCTCCTGCTCATCAGGAATGATTTTATCCGTTCTAAATATGACTGGGGGAGACGGGTGATATTCGGTCACACGCCCTTCGATCAACCTCTTCTCATGGAAAACAAGATAGGCATAGACACCGGGGCGGTCTATGGAGGCAGGCTCACCTGTCTGATACTGCCTGACGTAGATTTTATTTTCGTTTGAGAGTTATCTCCAGACAACTTGGTAAGGAAAAGCAGGTTACCATTGTCGTATCCGGCAATGGAACTTTTTTTATTTCTGATATCTTTACAGGCCCGACTGAAAAACGAGCAAGCCCTGTTTACTTTTTTATTTCAAGAAAAAAAATGGAGGAAAAATGGCAAGAAAAGGGGATAAGGATTACAGGGACTCACTGGAGCGTGCCCTGGAAGATCCGAGACTGAAAAGCCACTATCTCAAGGAGGTTGATCGGCTTTTCAAAGGGAAGAAGGGAACAGACGAACATGACAAGATGCTGCAAAGGCTTCATGATTCCTATGGTACCGGTAACTTCTCCAAGACAGCCAAAAAATATATCAAATCCTTTGGGCTGCCTGATGAATGGGGGGCCCTGCTTCTGCTGCTGGACCTGGAAGGTGAGAGCGAAACAGTTTGTCAAGCCATGGAACGCCTGGTAGAAATGAGCAAGGAACGCAATCAGGTGGAAAAGCGTGGCCTCAAGAGCAAGCTGACAGTTCTTGCATCCACATCTACTGATTTGGCCATTATGGAGGCTGCAGAATCCCTTCTTGCAGAGTTTTAATGATTACAAGTGATATGAGCAGCTTGGTCCAATGAAGGCAGAAGATCAAAAAGTCTCCTGGGATCAGGCCATAGATCAATTTCTATCCTATTTATTTGTAGAAAAGGGTTTATCAACAAACACCCTTGAAGCTTACAGTCGTGATCTAATCAATTTCCAGGAGTTTATGGAAAAAAATTGCAGCATCACAGATCCGGTTAAGACAGATACCGGAGATGTGTTGGCGTGGCTTAGGGGCCTTAAGGATTCAGGACGATCGGCCTCATCCATCACCAGGGCACTTTCACCGGTCAGGGGATTTTTCCGCTTCATGATTATGGAGTTCGGGCTGCGGAGTTCGCCCACCTCTGTCATTGGTAATCCGATTCGCGGGCGTACCCTTCCCATAGTTTTGGATCCGTCAGAGGTGGAAAAACTGATGCACGCTCCAGATCTATCCAAAGACAGCGGGATCAGGGACAGGGCACTTCTCGAGATACTCTACTCCTGTGGCCTTAGGGCATCTGAGGCTGCCGCTCTTCAACTGGCAGATGCAGATCTGAAAAACGGATTTCTTAGAGTGACAGGCAAAGGCCGCAAGGAAAGAATAGTGCCAATGGGAGAAGAGGCGATAACCTGGCTCAAAAGTTATCTCAAAGGCCCCAGGTCTCGATTGCTTAAAAAGGGTAACTCCTTCTTCATATTTGTCAGCAACAGGTCCAAACCTCTTTCCCGCCAGAGGATTTGGCAGCTAATAAAAAAATATGCATTGCTTGCAGGGATCCATAAAAATGTCTATCCCCATGTGCTCAGACACTCCTTTGCCACTCATCTTCTTGAAGGAGGTGCAGATCTGAGATCTGTCCAGCTGCTTCTTGGGCATAGTGATATTGGCACCACCCAGATCTACACCCACGTGGATATCAGCAGGCTAAGAAAGATCCACCGGCAATACCATCCAAGGGGATAGTGATGCTCGTCGGTCTCACAGGTCAGATAGGCAGTGGGAAATCAACGGTTCTAAAGATCTTCAAAGAGCTCGGCGCCATAACAGTCAGTGCAGACCAACTGGCCCATGAGGCCTTAGAGCAGCCTGCTATAAAGCAGGCCATACTCTCTGCAGCAGGCAATGATCTACTTGACAGAGACGGGGCAATCAACAGAGAGGCATTGGCAGAGGTGATATTCGCATCTGAGGACAAACGGAAGAGAGTCGAGGAGATTATTCACCCCTATGTCTTCAGACAGATTGAAAAAGTTGCCAAGAGATACTCTGCAATGCCGGACAAGATCATAGTGGCTGAAATACCCCTGCTTTTTGAGAGCGGCTACCAGGACCAGGTTGATCTAACCATAACGGTTACCTGCCCTGAGGAGAAGATATTTGAACGGATAGCGGCCCGTGGAATGACACTGTCACAGTTTGAAGCAAGGGCCAGATGCCAGCTCTCCCAGAGTGACAAGGCGGCTAGGGCTGATTACTGTATTGATAACTGCGGCTCCCTGGAGGAGCTTAGGGAAAAGGTGGAAAAGGTATGGAAGAGTCTTCTCCAGCAAAAGCGAGATGATTCAAGCCATCAATCCTGAACTTCTCTCATTTCATAAAAACTGTTGCTGGTTTATATTGCTATTCACATTCCACCACAAAGGCTGATTTTATGACAGATAGAGAGCTGCTCTCAATGCTTCACAGGCTTCTCAGCTATTACAGGGGAGTTGGCATAGAAAAGATCCCGGCAGGTGAAGGTACTGACAGACTCATGGCCGTACTATCTAACCTGCACGGGAGAGAGGGTACTGGAAACCAGGGAACAGTAAGCAGTTCATCACCTGTATCGCCTCACCTGAGCCAGTCATGTAGCAGGGCCGGCTCTCTGCCTTCTGCGGGTTCCAGAAAGGGGGCAGCTCAGAGAAGAATAAGACCTGAAGAGTGTAACAGTCTGGTAGAGCTCCGGCAGGCCATGGAAGCCTGTACCAGATGTCGGCTCCATGAAACCCGCAACCATATTGTGTTTGGTGAAGGAGATGAAGAGGCCCGATTGATGCTGATTGGCGAGGCCCCTGGACGTAATGAGGACCTTCAGGGAAGACCCTTTGTGGGAAAATCGGGCGAGCTGCTCACCAAGATGCTCAGGGCCATAAATATCAGGCGTGACCAGGTGTTCATAACCAGTGTGGTCAAATGTCGTCCTCCAAGGAACCGAACACCTTCCAAGGATGAGATAGAGGCATGTCTTCCATGGCTCCAGGCCCAGATCAAAATGATATCTCCAGAAATTATACTCTGTCTTGGCAGTACTGCAATCAATGCCATTCTCGGCAGAGAGATCCCTATTGCCAGGCTAAGAGGATCCTTTCACCATACCGACTGGCTACCTGATGTGAGAATTGCGGTGACCTACCATCCAGCCTATCTACTCCGGTTTGGCGGCGAAAGGCAAAAGGCCCTGAAACTGCAGGCGTGGCATGATCTACAGATGGTTGAAAAGGAGTACAAGAAGGTAACAGGCGATACTCATAATGAGAGCGATAAATGAAGATGGCAACCAATATGCAACCTGACAGGTTATCACTCGGGAACTTTTTATTCTTTATATTGCTGTGTTTAATTTTCCTGGCATCAGTGAATATCCTCATGCCTGGACAATCCCATGGCACTGCTGCAGAAAATGGTAAAAAAGCTATACAGAACGGCACCACTCCAAAGAAAATAAAAGGTCCTGTCTGTACAGTGAAGATACAGGAGGCCATAACCCCGGCCAGCTATGAACTCCTTCACAGGGCCATAGAGAGTGCCATCAATAGACACGCCTCTCTCCTCATAGTCGAGTTGGATACCCCTGGCGGCCTTGTAACCTCCATGCGGAGAATGATTCAGGATATCCTCGCTTCTCCAGTCCCTGTTGCTGTTTATGTTGCACCTTCAGGTGCTCAGGCCGCATCCGCCGGGACATTTATCACCATGGCAGCCCATATTGCAGCAATGGCTCCTGGCACAAACATAGGAGCAGCCCATCCTGTAGAGATCTCGGGAAAGATGAAGAAGGATTCCGTAATGGGGGAAAAGGTCGAAAACGATATGGCCGCCATGGCAAAGGCTATTGCCCAGCAGAGAAACAGAAATATCAAATGGGCAGAGGAGGCGGTGAGAAAATCGGTTTCCATAACAGCCACAGAGGCGTTGAAGCTGAAGGTTATAGATCTCATAGCCAGGGACAAAAACGAACTTATAAGCAAACTCCAGGGAAGGACCGTTGATCTCCGGAACAGTAGAGTCATACTGCAGATAGACAAGGAAATTATAGAGATACAACCAACTTTGAGGGATAAACTCCTGAGGACCATCTCCGATCCCAACATCGCGTATATCTTTATGATGATCGGGATAGTAGGCCTCTATTTTGAAATCACCCATCCGGGCACCATGTTCCCGGGAATTGTAGGTTTTGTAAGCCTCATACTTGGCCTCTATGCCATGCACACCCTTGAGGCAAATACTGTAGGACTGATGCTCATAGCAGTTGCCGTTATCCTTTTCATAATGGAACTCTTTATCGTCAGTCACGGAGTCCTTGGAGCTGGGGGCATCATCTGTCTTGTTCTGGGATCAATCATGTTGTTTGATAAGGATGTCACAGGATTTTCCATCTCAAATTATGTGCTTTGGCCTACGGTTGCTACAGTCTCCGGTGCAATGGCCACTATTCTGTTCATAGCCACCAGGGCACTGGTACAAAAGCCTAAGACCGGCAGCCAGGGGCTGCTTGGTGAAGAGGGCTATGCCATGGAATCGATTCACAGAAAACCTGGATCTGTATTCATCCACGGTGAGATATGGCAGGCCATATCAAAGCATCCTATCGACAAGGGTGCACCTGTCCGGGTTACAGCTGTCCACAGATTGAAGCTGGAGATTGAACCAGTCGATGGATCAGAAGACAAACAATGAAATTCTGTTTCCTCAACCTGTCAATTTTTAAAATTTAAGGAGTGTTGAAATGATTCCCATTAGCCCTTTTTTTATTTTTCTTGGTTTCCTGATCGTGGTGTTCCTTGGGTCTGCCATCCGGATAATCAACGAATATGAACGTGCTGTTATTTTCCGGCTTGGTAGAGTTATCGCTGCCAAAGGGCCAGGCTTGATCATTCTTATTCCGGTGATCGATAAGATGTTGAAGGTTGACCTCAGGACAATCACCCTGGATGTCCTTCCGCAGGATGTGATCACCAAGGACAATGTCTCTGTAAAGGTGAGTGCAGTGGTATATTTCAGGGTTATGGATCCGGTTGCAGCCACTATAGAGGTGGAAAACTTCCTCTTTGCAACATCTCAGCTCGCTCAGACCACCCTGCGAAGTGTGTGCGGACAGGCTGAACTGGATGAACTCTTATCAGAGAGGGAGACCCTGAACATGAAGATTCAGGGAATTCTCGATCAGGAGACCGAACCCTGGGGCATAAAGGTCAGCAAGGTCGAGGTCAAGGAGATAGACCTGCCGGACGAGATGAAGCGGGCCATGGCAAAACAGGCAGAGGCAGAACGTGAAAGAAGATCCAAGATCATCAGCGCCGAAGGCGAATTCCAGGCAGCGCAGAAACTCTCGGAAGCAGCCGAGATTATAACAAGGCATCCTGCTGCACTGCAGCTCAGGTATCTCCAGACCCTGAGAGAGGTCTCGGCAGAGAACAACTCAACCACCCTGTTCCCTATTCCCATCGATCTCTTTAAACCTTTCATCCAACTTGCCGACAAGATGAAGGAGAAGGAGTAAAAAAAGCATTACAGGAGATCATGGAAGATTATGACATTACAGACTGCTGCACTGCAGAGGGAGCTGATACGGATCGACTGGGAGCGTGATGAACTGCCTACAATGCCCTTTGTGGCCCAGAGATTGTTGGGGCTCATTGGCAAGAAGGAGGTCGAGGTGCAGGAGCTGGAGGAGACCATCGGCCAGGATCCCGCCCTGACCATGAAGCTTCTGCAGGTTTGCAACTCTGCACTCTACTCTCTCAATTCAGAAGTGACTTCCATCAGGCATGCCATCAATCTCCTTGGCAGGGAGAACATTATCCAGATAGCTGTCAGTGCCCTGCTGGCCAAACAGTTTATGACAGTCCCGGCAGAGCTCAAGGATGAGGCAAAGAGGCTGTGGAAACACCTGATAACCACTGCAGTGCTGGCAAGAGATTTTCTTCCGGATGTTGAAGAACCGGATCTCTACACCCTGGCCCTGCTACATGATGTAGGCTGGCTGGTGCTGATGTCCCAGGCTCCCAAGGTATTCCTTGCCCTGAAAAATGATATCGGAACAGATATAGATGACATTGAGGAGAGATGGGGAATTGATCACCAGTTATGGGGGGGCAAGCTCCTTGAAAAATGGGCACTTCCTGAACCCTTTCAGGTAGTGGCCCTGAGGCACCATGAGCCCCTGACAGAAACAGCCCCTCCCCCCTATCTCCTGGTGATATCCCTCTCCAACTACCTTGCAAACGCCATTGGTAACAACTTTATCGAATATCAACATGAAGAGTTCAATCCTGGGATACTCAGGGCAATGAATCTGGACCCGGATATATTTGACGAAATGGTGCAAGGGGCCATGGCAGAAAAGGAGCGGATAAATTCCTATTGCGCCATGTTATCTGGATAGAAACCGGGTTTAGCTCATGTTTGCGGCTAATTTTCTACCATATTGCCCGTTACGTAAGAACCAGTGAAACATCTATGTGATGGGAGTTAACATCATAATCACCTGAGATGCTACTCCTTATCAGAAAGAAAGGCGGTCATGTAACAGTGCAAACCCCGGTTTTCTTTTAACCAGAAGCACACATAAACCATCCTTCAGATCCAGCAGCGGCAGCTATGCCCTCCTGGACAGATCATCATTTCCGCCATTGTTCCCGTTACCCACAAGCTGTATCCCAAGCCAGATATAGTGCAGCCCGGACGCCACTGTCAGCAAGGCAGTCACAGCAAACAACGCATCTACCAGTGCTGACAGGTCCTGGGGAAACAGCTGGTTCAAGAGCACCACAAAGATGGTTATAAGCTGCATTAGCGTGGTAAGCTTGCTGAGAATGGAGGGGCTTATCTCCACCCTGGAACGCATTAGCAGCAATATGAGCACCCCAAGGACTATGATAACGTCCCTGCTGATGACCGTTACTGCCAACCAATCCGGAATCTTGTCCATAATGGCTAATGTGATATAGCTTGAGGCAAGCAATGCCTTGTCTGCCAAAGGGTCAAGCACTGCGCCAAGCCTGGTCTTCTGTTTGAGTACCCTGGCAAGAAAACCGTCCAGGCCATCACTTACACCTGCAACCACAAACACCACGAATGCCAGATCATATCGTTCATGAATCAGCAAGATAATAAGCAAGGGCGTCAGGATTACCCTGAGGATGGTCAAAAGATTGGGTATGTTCATGCTCTGTTTACCACCTGCCAGATGGAGTGACTCTCTGCCAGCCTCTTTGAGTTGAACCATCTGATTTCAGGATCTGCCCTGAACCAGGTAAGCTGTCTCTTTGCAAAACGTCTCGTGTCCCTTTTCATCTCTCTAACGGCCTCTTCAAAACTCTTGGCTCCGGTAAGATAGGCGATAATATGCCGGTAGCCAATGGATTGCAAGGGTTTGAGTTCAGGATTGTAACCTGCATCCAGCAGGGTTTGGACCTCCTGAACGAATCCCTGCTCCATCATCTGGTCAACCCGTCTCTCGATCCGCTGATACAGGGTTTTCCTGGAGAGCATGAGACCTATCTTCAATACAGGACAGCCTGTGAGGCGTGATAGAGAGAGAGGCCTGGCCTTTCTGAACCATTCGGTGCGTGTCATGCCTGTAGCATAGAATATCTCAAGGGCCCTCATGATCCTGAACAGGTCCCTTGAGGCTATCGCAACTGCAGAATCAGGATCTACCCTGGAGAGAATCTCATGGAGCCTCTCTGTGCCATAATCAGCAGCAAACTTCCTAAAACTTTCCCTGAGCCCAGGATACCGTCCTGGAATCTCGGATATCCCATGAAGGACTGAACGCATATAGAGCCCTGTGCCTCCAGATAGGATAACTGCCCTGCCCTGAGATATGAGCCTGGCAGTACGTAGCCTGACCATTCGTGAAAAGGCTGCGGCATCCATAGGCTCATCAGGATTAAAAATATCCACAAGGTGGTGGGGCACCATTTTGCGCTCCTGTAAACTGGGTTTTGCAGAGCCGATATCAAGATATCTGTAGATCTGCACTGAATCCACATTGACTATCTCTGCGGACAGCTCCCTGGCAAGCCTGAGGGAGAGCGCTGTCTTGCCCACAGCAGTAGGCCCCACTATGGCTATGATGGGAAATGGAGTTGGAAACATGGACACAGGATATGGCAGATGAAGATGCAGGACAAGCAGAGAATTGTATTACACAAACTCTTCCCGATGATCTATAACCATATCATCACTATTTTCGCCTGAAATCCTTCTCTATCTCGGAAATAGTGCGAAAAAGCCATATTGGCCTCCCATGCGGACAGTGGGTTACCTGTTCCTGAACACACTCATCCAGCAACGCCTGCTGCTGCTTGATATTGAGCGGAGTTCCGGCCTTTATGGCCCCACTACAGGCAAGACGTGCAAGCACCTCATGGACAACTCTCTCCCCAGGCCTGTTATTACCGCTCTTCCAGGAATGCTCCTGCGGGCCTGGTGAATCCACACTCCCTGACGCTGCCACCTGGATAATCATCTCCCTGAGCCATTCACTATCTTCCTTCTCCTTCCCGGAGAGTATGGCAGGCAGCGAACGGATCACTATCTGCCCTTCTCCAAAAGGTTCTGCATCAATACCCGCAGATGCCATGGCTGAAAGAAGGCTCTCTATATCTTCCGGGGTTAAAGAGACCCCTGGAATAGATGCCCCGTCCTGCTCCATCTCATCCAGATCCAATACCAAGGGAAAGGCAAGACGCTGTGATGATATCCCGGAACCCTGATATTCCTTTTGCAGCCTCTTGAAAAGGATGGCTTCATGGGCAGCGTGCTGATCCAGGATAAGCAAGCCGTTGCCGGTCTGGGCCAGAATATAGCTGTTGGCCAACTGACCTATTGCCTCCATATTGGCAGAAATGGCAGTGCGTTCCCGCACATCTCCACTTTTCGGCGTTCCCTGATCAGGGATGGGAAAAGGAAAGTGATCATCCACGCCTGGGCCTGATTGTCCAGTTTCATAGGCAGGCGCATGTTCCCTTATGGATGAAGATATGGCTGAGATCTCATTCTCAGGATTTTGCACACTATCCAAACCACTGAAATCTGTCTTTGGTTGGCTGAAGGGGATGGCTCCATGCTGTATTCCAGGGCCATCTGCATAGTGATGGCCTGCTGCAGAACCGTTCTTTCCTGCATCTGAACTATCCATTGAAGCCATTGGGTCGCCAACACTGTCCAGGCCGTTTCTCACTGCATGATAGATGATGCGATAGATCTGTTCAGGCCTCCTGAATCGCACTTCGAGTTTGGCAGGATGAACATTTACATCCACAAGATCAGGATCGATCTTGAGAAACAGGACTGCTGCAGGATGCTGTCCCTTGACCAGCCGCCCTTTCATGGCATCGTTTAATGCCCTGAAGAGCACTGGAGCCGTGGCTGGGCGCCTGTTGATAAAGAAGTAAACCTGGCGTGTTGAAAGCCTCACCCGATCAGGATGGGCAATAAAGCCATGGAGATGCACCGGAGAGCTTTCACTTCCTCCCTGAAGAGCAACGAGATGGGCAATAAATGCATCACCGAGAAGAGGGGAGACCCTATCCGCCCCTGTTCTGCCCGCACTGCTGCTGAACAGGACCCTGTTGCCACTCTTCAGACTGAATCTGATCTCGGGCCAGGCAGTTGCAGCCAGTCGGACCACCTTGAGACAGCGTCCCTGTTCAGTACGCTTGGACTTGAGAAATGCCCGCCTGCCAGGGAGTTCCATAAAGAGATCCTTGACACTAACTGTGGTGCCAGGCTGCCTTCCAACAGGACGCAACCCACTCTTTCTTCCGAAATAGCAGCTCAACTCCCATCCACTGGATTCAGAGGCCTCTTTTGAGGTAATAGTAAAATCAGACACCGATGAGATGGCTGATAGTGCCTCCCCCCGAAAACCAAGGGTGGATATGGCCTGAAGGTCGTCGATGCTGGTAATTTTGCTGGAAGCGTGAGGTTCAAGAGCAAGTTCCAGGTCTTGTGCAGCAATGCCGCAACCATCATCAGCAACAGAAATAAGGGATTTGCCTCCATCTTCCAGGAGGATATCTATATGCGAAGCACCAGCATCCACTGCGTTTTCAATCAGTTCCTTAAGGGCTGATGCCGGCCGTTCAACCACTTCGCCAGCAGCAATCTGGTTCG
>Ga0256840_1000758_pt1 | contig 32338 bp, 21 predicted proteins | sample 355202metaG_FD_185969 | JGI IMG/M metagenome (GOLD analysis project Ga0256840, IMG submission 185969) | Hydrothermal vent microbial communities from Mid Atlantic Ridge, Atlantic Ocean - 355-202 | ecosystem: Environmental > Aquatic > Marine > Hydrothermal vents | place: Atlantic Ocean: Mid...
TTCATATGGCAACTGAGTTGTTTCCTACTTTAAAAGACATCCCCTTAATTAACCATTGGGCAGGGTTAAGACCGGGAACAAAGCAAGGTATACCTTATATAGATAAGCACCCTGAAATTAAAAACCTGAGTATTAATGCTGGCCACTTTAGAAATGGCTTGGTAATGGGGCCTGCCTCTGCACGTTTAATATCAGATTTAATTTTAGATAGGCAGCCTTGTGTTGACCCTGAGCCTTATAGATTAATATAAGTAGGTAACTGGCAACAAACACCCACGCAGAGGCTCACTGCCATTAGTTAAGAGATAAACACATGTTAAACAATAAACTTATGTTATAGATTGGTAACTTCTCAATAACCAAGGACGGTACCTAAAAATCACAATATAACTTGGTAGTAATCTTTTTTCAATATAAATTCCCCATAAAAACACATTTATTACTTGGCAGATTTTTTGTCCAAAAAAGGGCATCTTTCATTACTCTGTTTACACTTTTTAGCTACCCACTTAAATCGGAACAGATCTTCATGCAAAAAGTAGGGTAGGCAGTTTTTTTGCCCACCATCAATGCCGCAAACACGGTGGGCAGAAAAGATTGCCCACCCTACAGTTTAAAACTGTCCAGTCTTAGTTTTGCATCATGCGGGGCTAAGACCCACTTCCAATTTCGTGCGAGCATGAAATGGAAATGTGTAACCTACTTTGGGTAGGATATGAACAATGCCCAAAAAAGTAAAAAATAGTCTTTTTTAGGATCTTTTTTAACTATCTCTTGTTTCCACCTTCCCTGTCCTTCTCAGGGCTCTATGTACAGGTTTATTCCATTCTCAACAACCTACCAAAGCTGATTTTTCATATCGATTTACAACAGACCTCAGTGATCAAAATTCACGTTTCAAAACCAAAATTGACCCTGTTTACCACTCTAATACTATTGTTTAGCCTTGTTTTTTTTGACACTTGATGTTGGAGGTTGGAATGATGGTTTAGGTGGTACACATGTATCAGACTCGTCTCCAAGCATGATCTCACGGTATTCTACCGTGTCGGGTGCAGGTAAAATAGGTTGTTTACCAATATAAATCAGATTTCCCATTTTATTTTGTAGACGGATGAAGAGATCTCGAAATTGATCTGATAAAACAGTGCCCATCTTACTCTCTGTCTGTTCCCTTGTTTTTTTTGCTAAAAATGTATGGGGTAATTTAAAATATCCTGTTTTGTCGGTGCAAACATAGCCTATTTCTTCAATCCATTTGCCTTTATTGCTGTACAAACCAACGGTCAGGTTCGAAACACCTATAAGTTCTTTGGAATAGACCCGGCCATGAAGTACCCAGCTATTTTCATCTATTACCGGTGTTTCAATTTGTGAACGTTCTATATTCACAGCTACTTCGCGAATTAAAATTTGCTCTGTTTTTAACTTTCTCGACACCGCTATTACGCGTGTGTTTTTTTCTCCGAGTTTCTTCCTTAAACGTTCAAGCTCCCGCGTCTGCCCTATTACCTTAGCTCTCCTAATTATAAGAAGACTTTGCAATCCAGATTCACGCATAGGGTCAGCCTGAGAAACATTATCGTCAAGTCCAGTAGCGATTTCGGTAAAATCAATATTTTCTTGATTATTTTGACAAATCATATAATTCCCCTCAAAGTAAAATTTGTAGCAATAAGCGCATCTCGGTTGCGGGCACAATACCCTTGAGAAATATTTTCCAAAAGAACTCGATTTCCACTATTAACTTTGGCGTTAGGTAAAAGAGAAGATATTAATAAACAATGTGTAGCTTGGTTATTAGTCGTTGCATTCATAAAACCAAGGGTCATCGCCGAGAAGGCAGCATCCTGAATTCCCTCTTTAAAGCGATTGTCACTGACTCTTACTGAAGAGCCCATAATTAATGCCTGAACATAAACAAAGTCACCTAAAAGACTGCAATCGCATTGGTTATTGGAAAAATTTATATCGTCTAAGCTAAAAACGACAATTGACGAATGAACTATACTCAAGTCTGTTTCGAGTAAATCTAGAACACATTGGTTATCGCCAAAAAGTACATTTCCGTTTGCAAGATACTGACCAACGCGAAAATCATCTAAACCCTCCTGTGAACGGCTTAATGTCCCTTGGTCTATGCCAGGAACAGCGTATGATCCAATCCTTCCAGTAACAATACCGGAAAAGTTGAGTATTTGACCATACAATTCATTCGAAACACCTAAGTTTGCAATGATAACGCAGGCACCTACAGATGAAGAATCAAAGCGCCCAGTTAGAGATGTCCCTCGACTGGTAAATTGGTTGTTTACGACTACAACAGGACCTAGAGCAGCTATACTAAGAGCACGGCCTACAGGTTGACTAACAATGTTGTCGTGAATTTTCGCAGCAGGTACTCCGTTTTGACGAGGCAAGATACTTGCCATTGTTGAATTTTGATTCAACCTGATTGTCGTGGGCACCGTTGGCGCTATTGCAAGAACAATATTAATACCTCCACGACGACCCTGTTCAAGCTCCTCCTGAGTATTAAATTTAGCGCCGTTATTCAATATGCGATTGTCGCTAATGTCGACACCTTCAGCATGCAGTATAAAAATGCCGCAGATTGGATCCAAAAAGCTTGGCCCGTTATTTTCAATTTTATTGTGACAAATGACGAGATTTTCAACGTCAGCCAACGCAATGCCACCGTAACCCATGCTATCGATCATGTCAGTATCAATCGGGGCAAGTGGCCTGCTTAAACATCTCTGTATATCATTATTACAAATGCTTAAACCATTGACCGTAATGAACTCATCAATAACGCTTAAATCAAAAAAACTGGCGACTCCTATTCCGTTTAAACCCATATCATAGATTCGATTATCTTCAATGGTGATATCGTAAAGTGGGCCCGAAGATCTAAAATTACGTCTTTCATCGTCATTTCCACCATCGTCTCCAATATTTGAGGTCAAGAATGGAGGACTTCGAGGGGTAACCGGATCACACTCGTCACAAGGTTCGTCAATATTAAATGGCCACCAAGGAATGGAGATGAACACAATAGAACCATCATCATCCACTTCTTCCAGACTTCCCAAAGTAATACCGTTACCTATTCCATGATGGATTAGGTTATTTACTACCCTAACATACTCACTTGTACCCCCAATTTGAATACCTCCTCGACCACCGTTTCCGATAATATTCCTAATTAAAGTTCCAGGTATCTGTGGTGGCAATACCCGAATCTCATTATCTTGTACCAAGGCATGTTGTGCTATTAGAAAAATCCCCGGCCAATCAGCTCTGTTAAGCCCCATTTCGACGAGACAACCTTTGATAATAATATCGCTTCCTGCTTGAATTTCAATTCCACTACGAATAGCTGCGTTGATATACAAATCTTGCAATAGTATATTTTCAACTTGCAAAATTCTACGGGCATTGGGATCAATGGCTGTCTCTTCAACCAAAATACCCACACCTGTTGTATGCGCTTCCACGACAAGAGATTCGATACGAATCTCTGCTGAATTTATTATATTGATTACCGGGTTGGCTTCTCCAGTAGTATCCTCAGGAGTCATTGAGATAATTCGAGTCCGACGGCCACAGCCCGTCAAAGTGATATTTCGGCGGTTTAGCATACGCAGATTTTCACGATACTCGCCGGGTAGCAAACAGATTTTTCCTCCTTGCATGGGTAAACTATTGATGGCGTCCTGAATACTTTCATTTAGCGACACAGTGACACTACAACACCCTTGTCTAACATCAGGGTCCTCTGGTGTAACAATACGACAATCCTCAACGATAGCCGTGAACTCATTATTAGCTACATCCACCAAAGCCAGGCGACAGTAATGGTGATGAATCCCGCAAGGCGGTTCGTGACCAAGCTCTTCAACCGATGCATCAATGGTTCGGGTAGTAAATATCCAGAAATCACCTGCTCGATAACGACCATTTTCTCTAATAAAATCATCAAACGTGATCTCAACGCCATCTTCTAACTCAATAGATGTTCCAGGTGCAGGTACAGGAATGACACCTTCAGATTCATCATTGTCAAGATTGATAATTGGGTTGCCGTTGGTATCTCGAATGTCACCAAACTGATCCCACCGGCGTACTCGAGTGTGCCTTGACTCATCAAGGGTTCCGTCGGCATCAACCGCCGGGAATACGTCAGCGGGAAGTGGATCGTTTAGTGTTATGGTGTTGGTCGCATCATCGACTAAAATTCGCCGAATGATTCCTGCTTGGCCGGAAAACTCAAGTGCATCGTCGATAATCTCAACCCAATCGCCGTCGTTGAAGCCTAGGACGGAGTCTCGGCCTATACTCTCCACATTGAGAGAATCATTTGATGGAATTGCAATGACTGCACTTGTAACCGTAGCATTATGCCGAGACCATTTAAATGTTGCATTGCCATTGTCGTCTACACTGTGAATGTGAATGCAATAGGTTCTGTTTTCTAATCCACGATAACCACCGCTCGGCGGTAAAAGACAAGGATCGTCAACACTGGGAACCCCAACTTCCTGTGTGCTGAGTCTGCCATCCGAGGGCAAAATCAAATCCAGCCAACTAGGAATATCCTCATCCGGCGTAGAACAAAAAACGTCAACACCAAGCTCCTCATCATGAACTTTTACTTGCCAGACAGTTTGTGTGCGACTAGTAGTTGGAATACCTACGGCTTTCTCTATCAGTGTTGGATCTTCAATTGAGGTGACATTACGGTACCATACGTCCAAATAGACGAGATAACGACCATCCGCTAGATCATTAAAATTTATTTCAGGTAAAAAAGGCTGTTGATCTAAGGAGAGTTCTACGCTTCCAGTTAGTTCTGCAAGGGCTGAATCAAAACGATCCGTGGGCACACCATGATTTTCAGCACAGATACCGTCCACATATAATCGCCCAAGTCCAATCGTCAAATCTCCGTTGTTGATTGCAATTCGAAATGCGTCAGGTGTCTCTCGTGACACACGACAACGACCAAAAATATCCAGCGTTTCAGCGCGCCATCGACGGTCAGAAATGGCCGCCGCTTCGTTCCAGTCAGAATCGAGTTGCACGCGCCCCTGTTCAGAAATCAGACTGTTATAATTATTCCTGTGATCAAAAGATTTACGGCTAATATCAATAGTCATTATTAATTACTCCAATGTCGCTAATTCGAATAGAAAAAGCCCGCTTCAAGTCCAAAGCGCAGATACTCATCCAAACGTATTCGTAAGTTGGTTTCACGTTGGGGTTGGTACAACTGATGCAACACACCCATTTCAGATTCATCATCAGCCCCGGTGCGGATATCGACCGGCGTTGAATGGCGCAACTGACAATAGGCTGGTCTTCCATAACGAAGATCTTTAAATCCCGGACGTACACGGGCTTGTATACCGTTCGTGATATTTTGCCTCTGCTGCTCACTGACTTGTGCCATTTGTTTTTTCTCGATGGCGGCTATAGCATCCCTGACTGCCAAGTCCGGTTGGCAACGATAACGACGGGGAACCACCGCCCCAGGAGGAACATAAGAAAATCGCATGCAACCCGTTTGCTTATCCGCTGCACGAACCGGAACTTCATTCTCAGCAGTCGCTTCGGAGAAGAATATAACGTTCGAAGCCAGGGGAATAGCGGCTGCAAAAACTGTACCTATAACCGTGCTGTTGTATATTTCTAGAATCCCCCCTGAATCATCTCCGTCTGGATCCAGCGATGCGAAGGCTATGCCAGTTGTTGCCGTTGCATCGACGATACTGTCGTTGATCTCTATCGTTGAACCACGATCTGATCGTATTGCACCGACAATACAATGGTCGATTACTACTGTCACGTTTTCCATCTCCACAACTAAACTTGGAAGCTCAGCTTGTTCTGGTTCTCCTTCAATATTCAGTGTCAGTCCGGGTACCAGCGTACAATGGCGTAGGGTTACTTTTCGTATTGCGTTGCCATCAGCCGGAATGATAATACTCCCTCCTGTAATCAACAGCCCATTCAGAATTATCTCACTCTCTTCGCCACCAGTGATTTGAAGGTCGCCATTCAATATGATTGTTGGACGATCACCATTTCTTGCTCGCAGCTCTAATTGTTGTAAAGCAGTGATAGCAATCACAAGAGATTCATCAAAACGGCCACTACTATTGATTTGGACAGCGCCGCTCTCAGTTGCCGAATCCAGTGAATCCTGGATTATCCCGCCATCCTCGACAATTTCAACAACATCATGTCCACCCGTGAATGTTTGCCTTCTTTCATACTGACCACCACTAATTTCCACACTAAAGCCATAGTGAAAATCGACCCGCACCTCACCTTGAGGCAACTGCGACTGTGGAAAAGCAATTCGTCCTAGGACAGGGTCTACTGCGATAAAATCATCTGGCTCATGGGCCCACTCATCATCCTCTGTATCGGACAAGTCGCAAGCATGGATTTGCTCTGAAGGAACCTCTACAAGGTTGTCGCGTATAACAAAACTTTTACCCACACCGTAATATAAATCCTTCCTAGCATCCAACACCCGACGGCTTATAGGTTCCGGAACATTAATAGGCTCAGCAATGTGGCTAATTTCATCTTCAGTCTCTGAACGAGTAAACAGAGGCGTGTTATTTCCCAATGGGCTAAACATAAATCGACTTTCATCAATTTGAACAGCAGGACTTTGAGTCAAAGAATAGTCATTCAACCGCCACAGAAAAATACCGATATTAGGTATGTTGTGTTTGCCTTTTTCTGTCGCAATACGTCGCACATTAACCGTGTGTGGAATGTTATCGAACGCGGTATCCAAGCGTTCCAGTGGCTCCCATTGGCGAAGGTCGGGCGTCACTTGATTATGCAAGCGAATATGGTTCATATATTGATTGGTGGCGATCAGCTCAAAAAATTCAACCACACGTGCGTTCCAGCCCGTGACATCACGTGCTAGCTGCTCCAGCATTGACGCGGTGCCTTTTCGCCGTCGAAACCTAATAGTATTAGCTACTTCAGACCGCTGACTCGCAATCTTTGGTGCAACGCCGTGCAGTGTACGGTAACCAATCAGGTCGCCAATATAGGGAATTACCCAATCCGCACAGGTCTCGATAAAATGATCGTCATAGGATTGGGTTAGGTTTTCTTCCAGCGCTTCAACCTGTTCTGCAATGATAGAAACCAAATCCTTTAAGGCTCCTCCCTGCTCTGCATCCCGAATGCGATAGATCGCCGGTAACACCTCATACAGTCGATCGGACGTGTTATTCATGTCATCACCTCCAAGTGATCCAAAGGCCCTGGGTGTAGTGTTAAGAGCTCTGCTGCTTGCAGCTGACCATTGCTTTGGATTATCGCAGCTTGTGCAGGAATTCTGGGTTCAAGCTTCTGCTTTTTCCCGCGATAGAGGGAATCAACATCGACAGCTATTACACCAGCTATCGCCTGAATAACTGCAATCACTTCACTTAACGCAACCGGCTGCCCAAACTCCCTCATGTCAAAACTGAAAGTAATACGCAAGGCCGAGTCAACTTCATCTAGCACCTTAGCTGCTATAAAATCCGGATCGATCTTGACTTTCCCTCCAAATCGAAACGTAGCAGAGCGGTAAGACTGCACACAAAACCGAGCCAAGGGATCACCTGCTCCAACCAAGGCGCTTAACAGGTTTTCATATACTAGAGTGTCTTTTTCAATCAGTGCGCCATCAGGACCAGCGACAGTAATAAATACCGTCTTTCCCTGAGCCTTCATAGCTAAAACCGCCAATGCCTTGGCGATTCCAGCGAAAGCCCGGCTGAAATCCTCATAGTCTTGCAAGGAAACAGCGCGATCCAAAGTCAATACGGTTAACGGTGCATTACGTTGAGTATCGTCATGCGATTCCGGATCATCACCACCCGTTGGTGCGAGGGGGTTAGTAGCCTCCTTCAAGCCCAACGGACGGCTCATCAATATATTAAGCTGATCCACATCTACCAGACCTTGAGTGCCAATTCCTTTTCGATAGACTGCGCGCACATTGTCTTGTCCTGTCGGCAATCGCGCCCCTGACTCCCCATTGCCAAATTTAATAATCGTCTCACCAGCATCATTGCTGCGAGTGATGAAAATTCGGTCTGATGGACCTTGTTCTAACAGCGTATCCATCTCATGCCATAACACATCGTTGACGCGCACCTGCAGGGTAGATTCCGCTCCGTTCAGCGTTGTCGCGCTCACCTGGGTGAGAGGTGGTTGTTTTAGCGTAAAGGTCTGATAAGTTTGAGTTGCATCGCCACTGCCCAACACTTCCTGGACTGTTTCGCCGTGTGTGGCCGGTGCGATATTGGCATTTATGGTAACGGTTTCCCGTATATAACTGTGTTTGAGTGCGGGTGAAAAAGTAATTCGAGTGTCCCCGTCCCGCGTGATGATGTGTTCTACCTTGTCCAGTATGACTAATTCGGAAATGGCTTGCTCACCTCCGCCGATTTCTCGGCCTGAAAAAACCACACGCTGGCCTTCATTCAACCCATTTATCCATCCCTTAAGCCGAAGGCGTTGGGGGAAAAATCGTCTAGGAATATGCGTAACAATTGGTATCTCGGCTAAAGGCAACCACTCGCTTTGTATGTAAGCCGCTGTATCTCGAATATGAAGTGAACCAAAAAGAGCAAAGCTATCAAGATCAAGCAACGTTACTTTAGCGGTTATCGTAAAACGGGATATTGATGTTTCATGACTTCCTTCAACTTTGTATAAGCCCCATAAGGATTTATCCCTGAGCACAACAAGACTGTCTTCTCCAATCTCCGAATAGATATTATCAAGTGGTACAAAACCAAAACGTCGCGATGGTTCAAGTATGGATAATTTCCCATTGCTTCCTCCCGGCCAAGAATTTTTCTCGTTCCTATAAGGACCATCTTCAAGACGCAATAACCTGACTTGACCACTGCGACGAATCCGATAAATCGGAATTTCGCCTCGTAACGACTCTGGCAAACTTTCCCAATCTGGTGCATTGTGGCCAAAAATGGCAGTGCGTTTTCGGAAAACCAACACTCTCTTAGGTGGCGTGGGGTTCTCTGACAGCACATTGAATACATCATTGACTTGAAATCCCTTCGATTTAGCTTCGGCTTCCATTTCAGACATAGTAAGAGTTTGTCCTTCGTAATCTGAGGCTGGATAAACAAGAGATGCCGTATTAGTAGCGCCATCCGGAAATTCGCTAAGATGCTCAGGATTATTTTCGTTAAGATTTATCGTCACTCGAGTATTATTTTTTTCTTGATCAGGGTTTACAGTCCTGACTACGCCGAATCGTGGATCACTGTCATCATCGGGCTTAAACAGTACTCCATCGCCCGGCTTCAGACTCGTGGATATTCCCTGAAAAAAAAGCGTCTTCGTATTTTTCGTTAAGGCATGAGAAATCGTCAACTTTGGACGAATGCTATTCCACGCCGGACGCGCCTCAATCTCTTCGACAGTTTCAAATAATTGTGCTTGCTCATCCTGCTTCGGTGTACTCTGAACCTTGGTGCCGACCGAAAGTTTAACTTTCTCAGGAGCCCCAGGTAAATCATCCATAGTAAAAGTAAGCAAAGTACTAGCCGCTACGCCAGAACTTGGCTTATAACCGATCAGACGCGCCAGCTCAAAGATCGATAATCGTTCGCTTGCCGTGCGCAGATAAGACTCGTTAGCAATAGTTTGGTCATAAAAAGTCAATACATCGGCTACCATAGCCCAGGCATCTAGCAAGGCAATGGAGAAATCATTGTCGTTACGGGTTCGAAGACCCTGTAGACTAGCAAAACCAGTTGAAGATAACCTCGCCAACATACTGGCTTTAAAGTCAGCATGCTCACCTATACGATAGGCAATGGCTGGTAAACTGGGTCGATTGGTAACTGCAACAGGCGTTTCCACCGTAATGCCTTCACAGCAGCCGCAATCACTAAGTTTGTTTATAGTATATTCAGGCTCATTGTTCATTTTCCTCCCCCCATTTGCAGATGAAAGACACCTCGTTCCGGAAAGTTCCGGTTATTATTCAGCTGGGGTATCTCCAATCGATCCATCGTTAATTCGCCAGTTTCTAAAGGTGTTAGGTCCAGTACACGTTGGCGTTTAAAAGTCTTAAAATCAACTGATGCCACACCCGGAACGGCTTGCGCTTTGGCATAGAGAGGACTGAGGTAAACTGTCTGACCAAAAGTAAAATTATCGGGGTGGAATACGCCAATACGTCCATCGGTTAAACGCTGATTATTAAAAACAGCAAGCAGTGCCTCTTTGACATCGCTACGGAAATACTCAGGCTTAACGCAGACAAACATCTCGATTTCCAATGGCACAAACAGCGGCCCATCGACCTCCAGATCATACCCCGCCATTCTAAAACGTTCGACATGGTTGCGGATCTCGGTCTCAAAAATCTCATCGACTTCCAGACCACCTTTACGATCAACGGTCAAAAACCAGGTGTACCAGCTTCCAGTCCAGCGTGGAGTCGCTGCAACCTGCTGTATTCCACCATAGCGTTCAGTGACTTCTTCATAGTCTTGTTGGGTGACAGCTCGCTCCTGAGTGCGAAAAGTATAGGGTGCGCGTTGGCGTACATCTTCAATCGACTCTGGCTCAGTTCCACCTTGGCCTGGCGTCAGATTTCGGACTGCAACAATTGCGCTGTCGCTACTCAATATGTGTAGTAGACTATCCACACCGATATTACCAGCAACCCCATTGCCAATACGATATTCTGGAGTAAATAGAGTCCCTGCATTTGGTCTTTGGCCGTGATTATCATCACCAAAGCGCAGTATTGCAGTGCCATCGGTTTCAATCTCGACAATAAAGTGTTTTTTATCCTTCTCGCTATTTAACAGATCTTGTTTCGGTTGCCAAACTTCTTCATTTTCCGGGCCAGTAGAAAGTATAATTTCCGGCAACACTTCACGTTGTTCCCATTGCATGGCTACCCGAGCTGATTTGAGTAATTCAGGTTTAGGCTTTGCAGCCTGTGTCACAGGTTTGTCTTTAAGGCGAGGAGAAAATCGAATGGGTATTAATTTCGAATCAAGGGGTTTGCAGCGGTCAGCGGCTAACTTTGGCGCATAAGACAATCGCGGCTCTGGAACGGGCTCCCACGGTGGCGCAATAATTGTCCGGCCATGGTCAGCCAGCACGATATTACCCCGAGCAACAGAAACATCATTCAACTCAAGGTTATCATCATCTTGCACAGTCAAGGAGGATATACAAAATGCAAATGGCAATGCATCTTCGGTTGCCCATTCAATTTCAGTAATTTCCATACCTGTCTCTGTGGCAGTAACAGTGACTGGGTCAACCAATGGATCCCCATCCTCGTCTAGTACCCTAACACTGGTTAACAAAACCGAGTGACGGTGCCGTGGGTCTGCATCTGCTTCATTCCCCGTTTCTGGCCCTCGTTTTTCTTCAAACACCAGAACATTACCCTCGATTCCCTGCATTTCATCTCGCGCTAGAAGATGAGGGAAGTGACCTGCCAGAGTAGCGCGAGTAGCGCCAGCAGGCAAACAACAACGCTCGTCACTCCATGTATAAAAACGTATTTCGTTATCTGAAGTGTAAAGCTCATCCAGATCATGCATGGTTTCGAAGATCAAATCCGCCTTTGATAAAACCCTCTCATCTTCTGGGAGTAAGGTGCTTTGACCGGATATACCTGAAAATAATTGCGTGCCTTTTGGCAACACAGCTTCATTATCGTCAGTCATTAATATATCCGCATCAACCGATATTTGCACCCAGGTACGTGCATTACTGCCATCGCTGATAAAATAATCCACCAATCGCGCATGACGACGCACCGATATCCGCCGGCGGGCAGTACCTAGATAGGCTTCCGTAGCCACCGCATCTTGCTGGTAACTCAGGTAATCACCGGTATAGGCCAACAATTCCACCAAGGCGATGCCTAAATCAGCCGCATGGCGTTCTTGCCAATCAGGAACCAATACCGATATGCGATCTAACATCAAGCGACGAAAACTTGCATAATCTTTTGCTAGATAATCGATCTGAGGTGTTATTTTAACCTCGGGGGGGCAAATACGTTTAGGCTTGCAATCAAACTCACTGGGACATTCGACCTTAAAGGAAAACTCGATCGAAGATAGGATGGGGTCGAAATTTTGTGGCGGACGTGTATCGTTATTGCTATCGGATCTCAATAGACGTAGGATATAGGTCGAAAAATCACCGGGTCTATCGACCTCAAACGTGACTACATTGGCCTCATCACCCTCACCCATGCTAACTCCATCCTCTACAACCTCGATATTCTTAACTCTTTCACCGCCTTCGATGCGGACATTATCTGTCGTAAAAACATCGCCGGTATGAGCATTCAGTAAATGCACACGCAGTTGTCGCTGACGCAGTTCTTCACTTTCGGCATCACGGTCTAGCACCTCAAGAAAGTTGATGCCATTAAGATCGTCACGACCACGTACTTCATTGCGCCGCCGTTTATCACAACAAAAATAAATCATGGTATGACGCCTCCATTATCAAATTCGTCCACACGCCGTTCTTGTGTTGCCAATATCAAATAATCAACCTTGACATGCAAAGAACTATCAATTCCCACTACTTCAACCGTATCAACAACAATCAAATCACCGAGCCATTCCTGCAAAGCGCTTTGCACCAGCATCTGAGTAGCCGCGCTTAAATCCACGCTACTCGGCGCGAATACAAGTTGTAATAAGCCGCTGCCAAATGTTGGCCGATTGACCCGCTCACCGGGTATGGTAAATAAAACCTGGTGGATCATATCGCGGATATGATCCTCATAACCGGTTTCTGCAGTCCTGCCGGTGCCGTCAAAGTGATAAGGAAAGTCCAGGTTTGCCATAGTTATATTCCTGTAACGCGCGTTTGTGTAACCAACGGTATCAAGGGTGTTCCCGTTGGTGTGCAGAGCGCCTGGCTATCCACAAGCAATACGGGAACTCCACTGACAAAGACTCTCGTTGCCGAGGTAACATATTGTGCAGTAACACACGGTCCATTTGCAGCCGGTGGAGGCGGGAGGGTGCAACCGATAATCCCATAGGTACTAGTGAATGGCACCACCGGTTGTCCACTTACCAACACCCGTGGATTTGGTGCGATAGGGATTGCTTGTCCAGCGTGTGAACAAGTGATGGTTGCTCCTAAATGTAATAAAAAACCAGGCATAATATTCCTTAACTAGGCGTTATTGTAAGTGCACCTTTATTAATATCGACGATCCCTTTGGCTAAAGTAATTGAACCTACGCCGTCAGATATCACAATCGCTGCTTTGGTAATCGTAATCTTCGGACTAAATGGATCGGCAACCGATCCACTGCTGAGAGTTATACCTCCACCCGGTATACCAAAGACTGTGATGGAATTGTTCCCTACACTTTGTAATACAACATTGGGTGTTAATGGTGGAGAGGCTAGAGCCGTTGGTGCCATTTCTGCTGCTGAACCCCACCATCCGCCTACCCAAATAGGATAATCTGGATCTCCCTGTTCAAATTCGACCCACACACCAGACCCAACGGGCGGAATAGCAAATAAACCTGACTGAATACCACTGATAGGCAGACATGGCATAGCCCAACTGGTCAAAACCACATTAGAAACATCTGGCACAATCACTTGTACTCGCCCAATCTTTTTAGGGTCGTCGTTTTGTGCTACTGTACCGCGAAATTTGCCCAGAAAGGGTTCATTGCAACTCATACTGGCACCTTCGGTATTGTTGAAAGTAAGCCGTTTCGGCTAAGTGAAAAATTCTGTTTATACTCACCTCGTTTAATGTTGTGAGTGACGCTTTCAACATAGTGTAATCCATTAAAAGCATGCCCAGCACCACGAACACCCACCAGTTTCCTGGCTTTTAACAAGGCTCCATACCGCAACACATCTAAAGTTCCGGTTCCTTTAACACCATCACTTGCCTGTGCTGCTTTAGCCATACCAATAAGCGCAGCTCTAACTGGCGAGTATTTGCTGGTTTCTCTTACCGGTTCAAAATTCTTTGGAATTGGGGGGATAATTCCCAAGGGAGGATTCAAGGGTGTAACATCGGGTATAGGTATTGTTACCGGAACTTTAGTCGTTTCACTCTGAATCATGACAAAGGGCAATGTTGCTGAATCTGAATTAAAACTAAAGGACAATGATTCGACGTTTGTGTGAGCATCCATATCAATATTTAGTGCTGGCTGTGGGATACCGAATTTAACTTCCGGCCCCCAATAAGCAACATTTAAACCAGGTTTGGGACCAGGTTCCAAATAAAAAACATAACCTACCTCGTCAGCAAGACAATTGATATAAGCCAAATCTTTTCCTTGTTGACGATGAATCCTATCGAGTGGATTGGGTACATCAACTAACACACTAGGAAGTACATTAGGAATAATGCCAAGAAATGAATATTTCGCTAAGATCAACAATACCCGCGCTGAAAATGGCATGGCAGGATAAGGAATGCCGCTAAAATCAATATAATCCATCACCTTAGTCAGGTCTTCACCTGTTACTGTTAAGGCGCTAGTGGAGGGCGAACTTCCAGGCGCAATTTCGTGATTTGTCATTACTCCATCCATAATCACTTCCGGCATCCCATTAATCGTCACTATAATCATAACGCGCACCATGGGAATCTGACTGCCGCCAGTGACTAAAAACAGTGTATGTAACGGTGACTTAGTACTCAATTCAAAAGTTAGTTGAAATCCGCTAGGACCCTTGGTACCAATAGTTACTTGCACCTCCGTCAAAGCATCCAACACCTCCTTGCCTACCGGAACGGGCACCGCTGGACCAATCATCAAGGTTAAATTTATGCCTTTAAGCATTTGTGCCTCCTGGAATCCCTTCAGGCAGCGTAATGCGTAGTTTCCGGCCCACGGTCTCGGTTAGCGTTCGTGGCCGAATAGCACCGTTAGCATCACACAAACGCCAGAATTGTTCGGGGTCGCCAAGATATTTATGCGCCAGGTTGTCCAGCCTATCGCCCTGAACAACGGAATGGTATTGCAACAGCGCGAAATTCTCGGGAGGCGGGACAAAGCGGCGTTTTAAATACACCATAGTCTCACCAGTTTCCGATATTGCCACTTTTGTTTCAATACCGTGATAGCGGCTGTTGGGCGGAAAGGCGGTTGCATTTAGACCGGGGGGTGCTAATAACTTCTGAATGTCAGTAATCATGGAATTTCTCCTATGCCTAAGCTATTCAACCCCACTTGGGTATAGCGATCCCTCAGGCTTTCTTTATTCTGCAAATAATTCATAAACAAACTCCCGCCTTTATGTTCAAAACCCAGATCGTCGATACTTAATACCCGCATACCCAGGCTGACGGTCGCGAGAATCGGCATCAAATTGGGCAAGAAGGCTTTTTCAGTGATGCTTAGCTCTGTAATCCGAACCGGTAATACCCTGACTTTACTCCAGATAAATAAGGTAAGCGGTGCTTCCATGGGAATGATCTCCAGAGTGCCAGATAGTGCCAGGTTGTTATTTTCTCGTAGCTCTGCACTGGTTGGGTAAACAATGCCCTCCAGTGCATTCAATTCTCGCTGAATCCCAAATTCAGCAGTAACAGCATCACCCTGTTCAAGTAAATCGGTCGCATCAATTGTCGCTTCCAAGCTATAAGATTCTACTGGTGAACCTTTTAATCTCAGTGCCTGAGAGCGATCACCACCTTCGCCGCCTTCAATACCCTGGATCTGAAACGAACGATTCAGTGTCTCAGGGTTGATCTGTAGAGAAATAACACGTTTGACCTGGGATGAATCGACATCATACTGAACGATTCCGCCTTTGATCAGTTTGGGTGAGCCTGGAAATGTTGTCATAGTTGTTTTCCGTTCATTGTTCTTTTAACCCCATTGCGTTAATTCATTGCTCGCTATATGGAATGTACTTTTCGTGGATATATTCCAGTTCAAACATCTAACTGCATCAGATAAACATAGACTTTTGTGTGTGTGCTCATTCCCCCCCCAAACTATGGTTACCTTTAACCAATCACGTGTGAGTTAATAGCTTTTCACTTTGTTGCCTATATCAATCGTGTCTGACCCCATTGTTTATCTGACCCCATTGTTTATTTGACCCGAATGGCACTTACTTAAGAGGTTATCTATTGTTAATCAATGCCTTACAGAAGGTTAAAACTAATAAAATGCTGTAAATACAGCACGACTATTAGTGAAGCAGGGTGGAGATAATGAATATTCCTTATTTAATCGCTCGGTCAATATTGTTTAAGTTATTGATATGCAAGTGGCTTTGTCCTTAAGTAAGTGCCATTCGTGTCTGACCCCATTGTTTTCAAAATCAGGTGCTTTTTATGCACCATGGGTATCGGTGTTTATAATTAGCTCGTACTATAATCATCGTTCGTTGTTACATTAGCGCTATTTGGTGCTAATAAGTTTATCGTGAATGGAAAATACTAATTTGCTACTTCTTCACTATGACCCGGTAATACTGGTGGTGCTAGTAATTGTCTACGCGCCGTTGGTTTTGTTGGCAAAGTTGATTCAAAAAGCCACTTTTTGGCAAGGTCTTTATATACTTTAGGTTCGAATTGAAAAGTATTATCAAATGAACCGCGCTGTGATCCCTCGGTATTGGGACCACGAGTTTGTTGTGGTAATTCACCAGTTTTTGCAATCGCAGATAGGTCGATTGTTAGCGTTATGTCCTTACCATTCGCATCCACAATTTTTGCATTAATTTTATTTTTCGCTAAATCTATGAGTGTTTGTACTTTATTTGAAACTTCACTGGCTTTTGCTCTTGGCGTTGTCTGCTCGCTTACCGTAACCTCCTCTATTTTTACCGGCTTGCGCTTACTTGACCCGAAAGGTCGTTCCAAAATTAGTGCATCGATTTCGACCAAGGTTTTTCCATTCGAATCAATTATTTTAAGCCCACCAAGTACTGTTTTATTAGGGTTTTCAAGGCGTAGTAACGCTCTGGCGTGGGCTTCGCCAAGAATGCTAGAGAGGTTCTGAATCGCGCCCTCTAGTGAGTCAAAAGCCTTTTTAGTTGATTTTCCCTCTCCAATTAAGTCAATAGTTTTCTGACGTAGCTGTGCAAAGTCGTTAATAAAAGCATCATCCTTTGTCACATCCATGCTTTTAAGAAATTCCGATACTTCGTCCAGCAATTTATTGCGCTGAACGGAATCAATTGCATCTTGATCGAAGCCCAATTCATCTAGTCGGGACTGCAATTCTTCCGCACGCGCACGGCTCAGCCTTCCCATAATTTCTACAATTTCTACAGACGATAACTCATTTCGTCCTTTTTCTCTTAAAATCTTTGTTACATCTTGGTTTTTGTTAGTCCTATTATTTAGTTCACGTGCTACTGATTCATCAGATCGTTTTTGCCGCATATTTTTAAGACCATGCTCACCATCGACAGACAATTTTTTTGCCAATGTGTCTAGTATTTGTTTGGCATTTCCGTTAGTCACCTTGGCATCGGGTCCAAGACCGATCTCGTTCTTAACTTCCGAAAATATTTCTCGACCCGCTTCTGTTTTTGCTGGCGAGAGTTGATCTTCTAATTCTTCTATATCACGCCGCGTTCTTCTTCCGCGCAATTGCGCTGCTTTTCCTGCGACCGCTTGGTTAATTCGTCCTTGAGCCTTAGCTGTTATTAATAAAAGTAAAACCTCAAAACCTAGTTCGCCCATTGTTTTTAGGAAAGCATCCCCAGCTTTAGCTAGTTGATCCAGAGATCTAGCTATAAGCACTGGAATGCGAAACTGTTCCCATGCCTTTGCTAATTTTAGGAACACAGATATTCCGAATTGGAGAACCAACGCAATAGACAGTCCGGTACAAGCAGCCAAAAACGGAGCCGATAAGCCGGAGACTGAACACGCTGCCATCACTCCCATTATTACTGCCATCTGAACTAAAAAGATCGGGTCAGTAAATGCTTCGATTGCCGTATTTGCTAGCTCACCGAGAAACGACTTATTCGCAAATTTCAGTGCTAAATAGCGTCGTCCGTTAATCCCGAGTTCCTTAATCTGAGCAACCTTAGATATATTTTTGCTTTTTATTTTTGATAGTTCCAATAAGATCATCTTGTCGGACTCAGGAAGTTTCTGAAATTCCTCGAACCGTTGCAATTCTTTTTCGAGCGACTCGAGGCTCGCTTGTTTTTTACCATTCGATTCAATACTTTCGATCCCCTGTTCTAAACCAGCAAAACCAGACAACTCTCCAGAGGGTGATAATAATCCTTCAGAAGATAACATTGCCCTTTGCCTAAATATCGTTACAGCACGTTCGGGATCAGTTCCTAGTGATTTAGCAATATCATGGATTTCAGTAAGTGGAATGATTACTTCGTCACCTTTATCTTTTTTAGTACTTACTTTAAGTTGCCTTAATTCCTTACCCGATAGTGGATTTCCGTTTCTTCGAAGGACTAATTTCTTTACTTTGCGGTTTGCCAGGGCTGTACGTTCGTTAGCTTTCCCAGCTGTTTTAGGAACTAACGCTATGATAATCGGAAAAAGTGTTTTGCTTTTTGTACCTTTCCAGGGAATCGATATGCCCTGCTCTCCATCTTCTGATTTTTCAGGTGCAGGTGCTCTCTGAACGGCGGAATAGCCGTCCGTCTGCTGTAAAGTGTGCGCCAGTTCGTGGGCGAGTAGCGATTTCCCAGCAATTGTAGTGGGTACAAATTGACCGGCCCTAAATACGATATGGTTTCGAAGCGTAAAAGCTCGTGCTTGAAAAGTTTTGGCAGTTCTATCAGATTGATCGTCAGTATGGATTCTCACATGTGAGAATCCATGTCCAAATCGTTGCTCCATAAAATCTCGGACATTTTGTGGGAGGGGATAACCACTATTTCGCTTTACGAATTCTACACCCGTTTTAATATCTATCGTAGATATGCGATTGCGTTTGGTTACGCCCTTTGTCTGTATCGTTTTCTGATCGTCTTTTTTATAATTTCCTTGTCGTTGAAACGTATTGCAATTTGTTAATTCTTCGAACTGAAACTCTTCCTCACCTCCAATCTCCCTTTGAACTAATGGACTAATTTGGCTAATAATGGGGCTAGTATGAACTATCTCCTTATTTTCATCCCCTTCAAGCCCAACCTGTCGCTGAACCTTGGGCTTTGGCATCCTCATCACTTCATTCGCTAACCGATACTCTCCCCGTACATATTTGTCATTCGGCTGATTGATCTTCAACTTCAGCTGTATCTGAGGAGCGTCATCACTAACTAAGTTCCCTTTCTGATACTCTGCACTTACTACCTCCAAACCAGTCAAGCTGTCAGTAGTTTTCTTAGATTGAACGACAGCCATATGGCCAATGGTACTAGAGGGTGATAATAAATGTCTTGGAGGAGGTTTTGATGTAATTCTTTCATCCTGCTGCACAACATGCGTCAATTCATGGGCTAAAAGTTCCCGACCAGTGCGAGTTTGTGGCATATACCTTTCTGGTGAAAAGACAATATCACGTCCCGCTGTATAGGCCTCTGCATTTAGCACTCTCGCTGACGTGGCAGCATCAGCATTTGTGTGTACCCGAACCTTAGCAAAATCATAACTAAATCTCTCTTCCATAAAGCTACGAGTGCTAATGTCAAGTGGTTGCCCGATTGACTTTACGGCTCCCTGAATCATAGACGTATCGGATGAGATATCTTGTTCATTGCTCGATTTTTTCCGCTGTACGGGTATACCTTCTTTCTTCTCCTTTTCAGGCGCTGGAATTTCTTCTTGAGATTTAAGACCCGATATAGGGAGACGACTTGTCAATGTATTCAATAATCTTTGGTTATCCCGCGCTTTTTCTTCCGGAGTTTTCAGCGATTCCCGAAACTCGAAATCTTCGCGGCGTTTACGATTATTTTCCTCTCGCAATTTTTCTGATTCGGTCTTGACCTGTTTTTTAGACTCGTGGCTGTTTCCTACACCAAATTTACCTGAAAAACTAATCATTGCTTTGGTTGGGCTGCGAAGCGGACCTTCTACAGTGATTTTCATCGACAAACCAGGATGAATTCCATTGAGCGGAATAGCCGGTGCTTGAATAGGAAGTTCTTTGTTGGTTGCAATGAGTGCGGATACCGCTCCGATAGCAGCGGTTCCAGTAATTACCTTCCCCGGCAGTGAGGAAACAATATCTTTTCCTTGTTTAACGATCTCTTTACCTGGCTCCGTATTCAAAAAAGCTTCGCCTGTTTTTTTTATTGCATCTTTGGCTTCCTCTTTATTTGATTTTGGTTTACCGTCGGACGCTTGGCTCGGTGTGATTTCGCCATTAGAGCGTGGATTTAACGGTAGCTGTTTTTTCTCTTCTTCAGGTCCAACCTGCCTTTGAATTAACGGAGTAATTTGGCTAGCAATCGGTTTAGTTTGAATCGTCTCCTCATCGCCATCCTCTTCGACTCCAACCTGCCGCTGAACCGTCGGCTCCGGCATCCGCATAACCTCATCCGCCACCCGATCCGCTTCCTGCTCGTATTTATCATTCGGCTCACTAATCTTCAACTTCGGTTGCACTAATGGAGCATTTTCCCCAACCAACTTTTCTTTCTGACACTGGCCACACTCACAGCTCAACCCTGCAGAACCGCCACAAGCACATTTACGCTGAACGAGATTTACAGGCGCCGGCGTGAACGATGGGGTTGACGATGATTGAACTTGACTTTGTGCTCTTGCGCTCATTTCGCCATACCTCGATAAATTTTCTGTGCTACTTGTGTTCCAATGCTGTTAGCACCTGTGCTTTGTCCAGTTTTGAATTCGCCTGCATTCATACTCCCAATCGTGTGGGTTTGATTCATGGAAGAGGGCAAGCCTTGTTCACGGATCAACCGGCTCAGTTCACTTTGCACGGCTGAACCGACTTGATGCCGGTCGATGCGGTCGAAGCCGTGGAGAATGAGTTGGTCGATGTGGAGATTAATAGCCATGATTATTCACTATTTTGTTATCAGATCTCTGCTTTTGGTTGACCACGAACTCACTGCCTGTCATTGGTTTTTCCAGTTTCATGTATTCGCCTCGCGCGGCCTGCTCAAGGTGTGGCATCCCAACCGAGTCACCCGCTTCCGCCGCCAAGAACGCGGCATTCATGGAAATATTGCGAATATTGCCTCCCGTTATGTCCAGTCTGGATAGTTGTTTGATATCCAGATCTTCGGTCGGGGTTTGAGTGGGGAAAACTCGCCGCCAAATCTCCGCGCGTTGTTCTGCGCTAGGAAAGGGGAATTGCACGGCAAAGCGGATACGGCGCAGAAAAGCCTGATCCAGTGCCTGCTTCATGTTAGTGGTCAATAGGGAAAACCCACTATACGCTTCCATACGTTGCAACAGATAACTGCACTCAATATTGGAATAGCGATCATGGCTGTCTTTAACATCGCTGCGTTTTCCGAACAAGGCATCGGCTTCGTCAAATAGCAATATCGCGCCACTTTGCTCGGCGGCATCAAACACCTTACGCAGGTTCTTTTCGGTCTCGCCGATGTATTTGTTGACTATTTGACTGAGGTCGATGCGGTAGAGATCCAGTTCTAGTTCATTGGCTAACACTTCGGCGGCCATGGTTTTTCCGGTGCCGCTGGGCCCGGCAAATAAAGCGCTAATGCCTAGTCCACGGGAACCTTTAGCAGCAAATCCCCAGCTTTCGTAGACCTTGGCACGCTGGCGCACATGCATGGCAATTTCACGAAGTGTGCTTAACTGTGCTTCTGGTAAGACAAGATCTTCCCACTGAGCCAAAGGTTCTATACGTTGGGCAAGTTCGTCCAGGCGCTGCCGTGCTTGTAAGCGACAAGCATCCCAAAGTTTTGCACCCAGTTGATCAGAACCTAAATTAGGATCGGCATTCAACATCTGAGCACTGGCCGCATTGACGCTGGGTGCATCCATTTGAAACTGCCATGCTAAGTTTTCCAGTTGGCCGTTGAGTTTTTTAGCCTTTGACCCTAGCGCCTGATGCCATAACTTGAGTTGTTCCTGTGTGCTGGATTTAAGAACCTCTAAACTAATTGATGAACGATCACGCAAAGAGTGCGGTTCGCGTGTGCTAATAATGGTTATACCCTGGGTGTTTTCTAGAAATGAGCTAACCGCGCGTTGATTTTCTATCGTCTCGCAGTTGATCAGTAGCGCACTTTCACTGAGCACCGCCTCGCGCTCCCACAAGCGGGTCAAAGCCTCGCGCTCAGTAGGGCTGGCTGGAATATCCCCGCAGTGAATGGCATGGAGCTGCAAGCCCATTGCTGCACAGGCTTTGGCTGCAATAGCCTGCTTGCTCGACTGTTGTTCACCGGTAAGCTGGATGATGGGTCTGGGTAATGTTGTGTCCGACTCCAGCCACAACTTCGCCATTTGTTCAGCTAGCTTGTGCTGCGAATCGATCAGCTGTTGAGATTTCCGTACAGGTTTTATCATACCCTGAAGACGGCTATCCAAATACGAGATACCGGTGAGGTAATGCAATACCCGCTCGTCGATTTGCAGCGGACTCTCGGTTAAACGGGTACTTGGCTCGGTTTCGATGAGCCGCCAGCGGCGCAAAGGTGCAGTGGGGGCTAAAGCGCTCCAGTGCGCTTGCGGGAATACCGACAGCGCAAGACTAAATACCGGGTCAGCTCGGCGGGAGTCACCTCGCACAACAGCTATTAGATCCGCTAAAGCTGAATCCAGTTCGGCGCCTGCACACAGGAGTAAAATAGATCGTTCGAAGCGGGTTAATCCAAACGATTCACAAAGCGTTGTCAACGCGGGTGGCGGTGACAGGTTTTGAAAGGTGTTCTGTTGAGAATCCTGAGAGCTAGTCGGCAAACTCTCTGGGTTTTCCATCTGTGACTGTTCGCCATGTGCTTGCAATTGAGTATGCACATCCGCTATTGCCGCCATCAAGTAACGCTGATTTTGTTCCAGCCAGGCTTCGTGTGTTATATGAGTCATGTCGGCTCCGGCACTGTGATGATTTGGCTGTCGATAAAGGTAGGGGGTGTTGTGCCTGGATCGATCAATAGACTATCGACACCATCAACGCGTAGCCTTGCCCAATGGTCCCCGGCAGCCAGGTCCGCGAAAACAAAGGTCATGTCCGAAGTCTGGTTTTGGAACGCATCGGCTGGCGTTTCACTTTGTCCTAATATCAATGAAACCGTTTGCACGGGTTGAACTTCCGGAGAAACGGTTAGCGTTACCGTAACCACATTATTGACATCACGAGTCGCGTTTACATTGGAAAAGTCAGGTGCCACTATCAAAGGTATTTCGTTTGAAGTTCTTTCTTCTGTTTGACCCGGTTGCATAATGATGGGTTGTTCAACAAATACCAGGGCTTGATAAATTCCAGCAACCCAGTCTTCTGGTTGATTGGGGATCTGCACGGTGATCTCGGCCTGAGTTGAACCCGCTTGCGCATCGATTTCGATAGGATCATCCAGCCTTCGGTTAGTCAATTGAACACGAATATTGTCCCCACCCAGATGATGTCCTCTTAATATAAATTGCTCGCCTAATCGAACGGCTGTTTGCTGATTTGGTGGCTCTATCTCGGTGATCGTCGGTACCGGTGGAATAAGATGCGGCTGGGCAATAATGCCGGTTTCCAGATTCGTTGCCGGGTTTACGGGGCCACGGGTCAAAACCGGTAATGGGGTTCGTGTGGGCTGTTCCGCTTCGATCAGCGCAACGGTTGCTTGATAGGCTGCTGTAGGACGATAGTTCGATTGAAAAGCCGTCCAAAGCTTGGACATTTCTTCCGAATTGAGGTATTCCGGGGTAAATTTTATTTGTTCGATCTGTTCGGCCAGACCGGAATTCGCCAAGGCATCTTGAAGCGGCTGCGGCAAATTTCCCTGGCCGGGGGGCGGATCCAAGGCTGCTCTGATCGCATCCCGAACAAGTACGGGGCTTTCATGCAAAATTTGCATGGCAAACCCCAACAAAACTTCGGCCTGCAAATCATCAACGCCGTAAGCCGTTAGCAGGTAATGAAGATCTAAGGACAATGGCTGATTTGTTATACGTTGTCCTCTACCGTCGTGTGATGGCATACAGGTATTATTCCAACCAGTATTCGGAGTTACTTGATGAAGATATATATTGATTCGGGATTGGTCAAGAACGCCGTTTACGATCACGCGGTCAGGGGCAATAGCGCTGATGTCGACGTTGCCTCCGACAATACCACTGACATCGTTGTTAACGAAACCGGTGATTAGCTGGTTCTGTAACACCGCAGTCACGCCAGCCAAGGCCATCGCCGTACTCATCGCTCACCTCTTTGGCGTTGTTGCAGATAGTCGTCTAGGGATAATGCTGGCTTAGTTTTCGCTGTTTTACGCTTTATGGGGGTGGGTGCAGGGTGCACTGCACGAACGTCTATTCTGCCTATAGTCACACTGATCGTTTGCGATTCAGAGTTTTGTTGCTCCCGTGAGCTTGCGCTTTGCGCACGTTCTTGCCTTGAGCCAAAGTTTTCTAACTGAGCGGTGGAATGCGCTAAAGACTGAGTTTGACCATTTGGCAGTGACACCAACGGAGTATCGTCAGCTGATCGTTTTTCCATAACTTGGGAGTTTTTCGGGTTGCCAAAGTTTTCTAACTGAGTCGTGGATTGCTCTAAAGTCCGAGTTCGGCCATCAGGCATTGGCACCAACGAAGTATCGTCAAGTGATCGTCTTCCTATGGAGTCATCATTGGCTAAAACGGCTTGACCCGGGCGATGGGGATCGATGTTGGCCGGTGCCTGAATTTCAGTTACATTTTCATTCGGCATAGTGATTGTTACATTATCGTTTTTAGTGTCATTGATAGGTTTAACCTGATCGTGACTATGTAATGACTCGGCCTTTATGGCGTTAGCAAAGTTGGAGGGTTGTTTGCCTTGTATTTGATGTGCAGGCAACAAGGTGGTTTGGATATAATTCTCTGCTGGTTTGATCGGCGGACTACCAAGTACCGGTTTATCATTCGGGCTGGCAACACTGGCAGGTTCTTGTTGCAGATCCCCCGTTTCTTCAATGGGCTTGTAAATTTCGGGTTCCATGTTATTTTGCGCAAATTTTGGCGCAATATACGGCCCTATTGTCTGTGCTGTGTTCAGTGTTCTTTGCACAAGTTGAGTGAAGAAGCCGTTCATGACGCTACCATCTCTAGATAAATTTGACGCCGGATGTCGCTTAGTTTTAATACGTCCATTTCCGTCCAACCATACGCCTTTGCCAGGGTGTGAACTTCCTGAAGCAGGCGTTTTGCCTGGACGGAAATCTCGATCCAAAGAAAATTGGCAATATCAAACAATTGCTGCCATTGTGAACCGCACTCGGGACAGTTAATATCTAATAGGATTTCCGCTTGAGGATCACACTCGGCAATGGCTTGTTCCGTTTTTCGAATAGCTTCTTCGGAAAGTTCATTTGCCTCTATTGGCAAGCCATTTCGTTTAATTTTTACCATGCACCGTTCTATTAGAACTTTTTCAGCACTCCGGTCATTTGTACAGCTGGCAATGGCTGCCAGATCCCGGCTATTGGGAGGGCGGTAGGTGATTTGTAAATCATCCCATGTCAGTTCTGTTCCCTGCTGATCAGATACTGTTGAATGTACCTGTATTTCTTTTATAGCAAATGATATGTCTACGGGTTCGTTACAGTCCGGACATGTTCCAGCACAGTGCAGTGTTCCCCCAAACAGTTGTTCACGCAGCGACAATAAACGTGTATCACGCTGGCCAATACTTAGCTCTGCCAATTCACTTCGCGTTTGGTCAGGTGATGCAAAGTTCAAAATAGTTAGCGCTTGATCAACAGGGTGTTGATTACGGCCGCGTTCCCAAATGGCTAATAACTGTGATTTGGATAGCTGTTGCAACATCATCTTATTGTGGTTCAACAAAGCTTGGTTCTGTGGGTTCGGTAACCTCATAGTCACGTTCCCAGCCTTCGTTTTCGAGTTTTAGCGTTTGAATGGCAACTGCATTTGCACTGGCGTCCAGTTCCGGTAAAGCTTGAAATTCAGAAACCCAACATCGATACACTTTGTAGGCGATCGCCAGTTGCCCGGCTTCGTTATACATCTCGATAATGATGTCTTTTCGAAAATCTTTAAGCGACACTTCCGCGCCGAGCCCTGAGCCAAAGTTCCACACTTTGTTCGCCCATATTTCGAACTCCGGATCATGGGTGACGCCTCTTTCAAGAGTAATCGCTTCATATTTTGTCTGACCCGGTGACTTACGCGTGGTACTTGGATCACCGCCTTCCCGGTGTTCTACTATTTCATTGGTACGTTTAAGCGCACCACACTTACTGCATCCCAGCAAAAACTTACCATCCCATTTCACCCTGAATTTAAAGTTCTTGTAAGGATCGAAACGCTGAGCATTAACACTGAATTGAGCCATGGTGTTCTCCTTAGGTCTGTATCTGTCCAGCCAGTTGCTGAATTTTGATGATCACAAACTCGGCAGGCTTTAGTGGGGCAAAGCCAACCACTATATTGACGATGCCATTGTTGATGTCGTTTTGAGTCGTAGTTTCACTATCGCATTTCACAAGGTAAGCTTCGCGTGGTGTTTTGCCTTGAAAAGCACCCTGACGAAATAAATTTTGCATAAATGCGCCGAAATTTAATCGTACCTGCGCCCACAAAGGCTCATCGTTGGGTTCGAATACAACCCATTGGGAGCCACGAAATAAACTTTCTTCTAAAAATAGTGCTAACCGACGAACAGGGATATATTGCCATTCTGATGCCAGCTGGTTAGCGCCCATTAGAGTACGTGCACCCCACGATACGTTACCGAATATATCGAAGTTACGTAAAGCATTTAAACCCAAGGGGTTAATTTGACCATTTTCCGGGTCGCTTAATTTATAACTAAGCTGCGGTACATTCCGAAGTTGCCCCTCAATCCCTGCTGGCGCTTTCCAAACTCCCCGGGAACTGTCTGTTCGGGCATATAATCCAGCCATTGTTCCGCTTGCTCCAACACTACGTAAGCGATTGTCATTAAGAGGATCGGGGATTCTTGGTCTTGGAAAATAAGCGGCTGCATTTCGATGTCGTAGGCCAGCGTTGTCGTCCAGCCAATCTGTTGCCTCTTGAAGAGAATCATTGTCAGGTGGTAAATCAATGATCACAAATGCTCTGCGCTCTTCGCAGTAATTTTCAGCCTGTGTGTATACACTTGACATGTCATTTGTACTTAGTTCAGCGGCTTGTGGAATTGACAAAATGTTAAATAAATCCACCTCCTCTAAGGCAAAAAGCCCAGTATGAGCATCTTGCTCCCCGATCAGTGCATTTGCTATGTCCGTGCTATTGCCTGAATCTGTTGGATCCTGACCATCTGAGCCACGTGTTGTTTCCCCTCGAAATTGCACTGATTCCGTTGGTGTTTCTATACCACCTAGTACATATTGCTGAACATTATTTTCAGCGTTGACAAGACCCATTGCAGCTGCCACATCAAAAGGAGGAGGATTGGGAGGGGGAGGATTATCAGGAGGTATATCTTCAAAAGAAAATGAAATTTCACTAAAGTTTGTCGCTTTGGTATTCGCCAATACACGAAATCTATCACCATTTAATTGTACAGTAGCACCTAAAAGCAAGGGTAATGTACCTCCACCCTCACCATTTACAGCCGCACGTATAGCGGATTGAAGTATGCTACGCACTACCGATAAAGTTGTAGGGGCTGAATCAATGCGTAATGTAGCTATGGCGTTAATACTTGTTTCAGGTAAAACAATAGTAACCGTGAAAGTATCGCCATCATTAATTAAAGGTACTGGATTACCTTCAGCATCAACTATTGGATCACCTTCATCATCAAGTATTGGGTCACCATTATTATCAATTCCCAGTGCCGTATTTGCGCTCCCCCCCAAAGACCCCGTAGCTGCGGGGCGATTAACATTATCATCAAAATGAATAAGTTGAATAAGTTTAGACGCTTCATTAACGACTTCTACCACGAAATTTCTTGCCGTGGTCTCCATTGTTAGATTGCGATACACCTCTTGTTGTACAATATCCCCACCGCTTTCATCTTTATATTCCGAGACGGTAAGGTTAAACTCTGTATCAAAATTGGGCGTGTTATAGTCGATCTCTATTCTGAGTTTATTACCCCAATCACCCGCATCATGAACTGACAAATCTCTAATTCGACGTCCTGAAAATGCTTGTAAGACACGACTTCCGACTGTATCCAGCATGATAACTGAGGCTGGAGCCACTCGTACAGGAGGATCAACATTATCATCAGCCGATGCTATCCTCACTACCCAAGCCTCAGTGCCACCGTTTAAGAAAAATTGTGTGACTGCATAGGTCGCTTCACTATCCGCGCGCAATCCACCAAATTCCCGCTCAAAGTCTCCCGGGTTGAAGATTTGCAACGCATAGTTTGAATTATTTGGGCTTAAGGGGTCTCCATGATTAATAGGCCCTTTAGAAAAGGTCCCAATAAAAGCTGCAACAGAAGTCGAAACACCAGCGATAGTGCGAACTCCGCTCGGAACTTCCTCAATATAAACACCTGGATAAGTCTTTAATGCTGGCATAACTAATCATCCTCTCGTTGTAATATAAAATACTACTGATCAATGTTCTACGGCTTTATTGTTTCATCTGTACTGAAATTTACTTCCTGAATAAACTATAAATTTCTTTACCATTCACCGAAACTGTTTTCTTGATTTTACCTTCCCGCTCTAATATCTCTAATGCCTTACTAACAGTTAAAGTAGCTTCCTCGACGCGTATCCGAGAAATCCACCATTTAGAAATCCCACCCAAAGTATCAGCGGCGTTTGGATGATCTTGAAGATACTTTTGAATTTCATGCGCTACGTGCATAGTATTAATAACATCTTCGGACATTGTGTTCAGCCTCATGATATCTTATACAAGAAACACGCCACGTTTATAAGCCATTGTAATTAATAAATAATTAATTTTATGACTGCAAAAACTGGGTTAAATAGAACCCACTAACTTGGTCGTTTATCATGTAAGCTATTGAATAAATATGATTTATCCTTATAGACGGAAAATGCGGCACTGGGTCGTTATTAACCCACTTCATTTCCAGCATCTTTCTTGAACTAAATTTTTAACAGGAAATTAACTTGTGCAATTGTTGGCTAGGCAGCTATTCATTTAGCTTTTTCCCCTGAGTCAAATGGGTAAAAAATAGGCTTACTTTATATAGGGAGGAAAGCGTTACCGGCGGAGCATTTCCGTATAAAACTGGCAAATTCAGACCACCTTAACTCTCACTGCCATTAAGTTAAGGATATTGTAGGATGGGCAAAGCGATAGTGTGCCCATCAATTCAACGCGATGCCATTGATGGGCATGTCGTACCTCCTTTGCCCATCCTACTTTTAAAGCTTAACTTAATGGCAGTGCACCTGAACTCTAGGATAATAACTTGATACCAATGATTGACATCTTATTATTTTTTAAAACAGTAAGCTTTTGATTTTATTGTATTGCAACTAGGTGTTCTGAAACTAAGGATGCAAAAAAATAGAATGTTCAGGGGGGGGGCTTGAGCGGCCAAAGGACTTGAAAAAATTATTGGAGGAATTAATTTTTCTGTACTAGGGTGTGATGGCGGTAATCCTCTGTAATGATACTATGCTTTTTTAATAACTTACCCAGCGCCCTTCGTTCCTTGCAGGAAATTTTTGCAGCCTTGGATACATTTCCTTGGGCTTGGCTCATTAACCAACTCAGGTAACTTTTTTCAAATTGGTTAATAGTCTCTATCTTGGCCTCCTGAAAAGGCGTGTCAAATTCGAAGGTTTGCCTGCGATCAAAAAGCTTCCTTCTTGAATTTAATGGATCATTAGACTCATCGAAATGAGTTTGTGTGATCATTGTATCATCCGTTAACAAAAATTGACGATGTATATAATTCTCTAATTCGCGAACATTTCCAGGCCAATCATACTGATGCATCCATGCGATTATGTCTGAATTGATCACCTTATTTGGTTGTTCATATTGCTTGCGAAATTTTTGCATAAAATGATCCGCCAGACATTCTATATCTGAAGTACGTTCGCGTAGTGGAGGCAGTCGTAATGAAAGCAAGTTAAGACGAAATAATAAATCTTGCCTAAATTGGTTATGGGTGACAAGTTCAGATAATGGTATGTTACTCGCTGCGATAATCCTAACATTAACTTTTTTACATTGTTTCGAGCCAAGTGGCCTGATGTTTTGGTCTTCGATAAATCGCAATAACACCACTTGCCCTTTTGCTGATAGTACTTCAATTTCGTCTAGAAACAAGGTACCTCCATCAGCCTGGGAAACTAAACCCGCTTGACTTTGTTTTGCATCGGTATAAGCACCTTTTTCATGTCCAAATAATTCGTTTTCAACCAAATGATCCGGAATAGCACCACAATTAACAGGGATAAAGGGATAGTCACGCCGAGCACTAAGATAATGGATAGCCCTGGCTACCATTTCTTTGCCACTTCCTGTTTCACCTTCAATTAAAACAGGTACATTGCAATCAGCAGATTTTCTAATAATGTTTAGAGTCTTTTGGAAAATGGCAGATGAGCCTACTAGATTTAAATTTACCCATTCGGTTGATGGTAATTCACTTGATAATGGGTTTTTATTATTGTTAATCGCTAAACATAGTTTCTGTAATCGAAAATCTAGCTCCTCCTTTTTACAAGGCCAGGCGCAACATTCATTACACGATGATAAAAAAACTTTTGCCCACGTTGATAAAGGGTAAGAATAAAGAGTCAAAAAGATAGATGAGGAAGATTTTGTAATAATGCTAAGTCTTTCCTTCTGTATTAAATCGTGATTTCCTAGGATCAATATGGAAGGGTAAGTAGCTATTGAATAACAGCCCTTTTGCCAGTGAAGCCTGTTGATAGTGTTTACAGTGATTCCTTGTTCTACAAGAGTTTTATGTACAGCACTGGTCTGTTCCCCGGATCCGAAGGAAATAAGATTCACTTCGATACTAACACCATACATATGTAGCTCCTTGTTGGGTTTTGTTAAAGGAAAAGAATAGGAATTCCAAGCCACAAAGTCAAGGTATAGTCTCTTCCAATATGAAATGAGCCTAAAGGAAGTGCATATTTTTAATACCTAAATCCTGCAATCGCCAAGAAATATATCTAATAAAAACTATTAAAATCAATGGTATAGTGTTATTTTGAAGAAACTCCTCACTCATTGTTCTAATGAAACATAGCTCAAAAAAATCAACTGTACGCCGCCATCAACGTAAAATCACATTGTCAGCATCGGCTCAAGGCTTAACCAGCCGGTGATTGGGTTTTTTGTTAGATTAATGTACTGAAACAAGTAAAAAACAGTCGATAGAAAACCTGACCGCGCGGAGTATAATAGTCTTTATTTTTAAACCTCCCGCATACGGGAGAGCCAAGAGTTTATACTATGAACCTTTACCCTTTACTCCGCCCTGCATTATTTGCTCTTGACCCCGAGCTTGCCCATCATGTCACTTTAAAATTATTAAAGGCGGCTGAAAAAACCGGCTTGTCAGTTTTAAGCAAAGTCAAATCAGACAATAAACCTGTTACGGTGATGGGGCTAAACTTTAAAAACCCAGTGGGGTTGGCCGCAGGGCTTGATAAAAATGGTGATTATATTGATTCCTTAGCCGCTTTAGGCTTTGGTTCTATAGAAATAGGCACCGTCACACCACGACCTCAACCAGGAAATCCCAAGCCCCGCTTATTTAGGTTGCCTGAACATGAAGCTATTATTAATCGAATGGGGTTTAATAATTTAGGTGTTGATCATTTAATTCAGCAAGTAAAACAGGCAAACTATCAAGGTGTTTTAGGTATTAATATTGGTAAGAATGCGGATACGCCTATTAAAAATGCAACAGATGATTATTTAATAGGACTACGTAAAAGCTATGCTTTAGCCAGTTATATCACCCTTAATATTTCATCACCCAATACTAAAAACTTGCGTCAATTACAGCAAGGTGACGAGATTAAGCAATTATTATCGAAGCTTAAAGAAGAGCAGTTACTGTTACAGAAAACCCATGAAAAATACACCCCGCTTGTGGTTAAAATTGCCCCAGATTTAGATGATAGTGAAATACATCACATCGCCCAGCTTTTGTTAGAATTTGATATAGATGGTGTTATTGCGACCAATACGACTATCTCTAGGGAAGCAGTTAAAGGCCATAAACATGCTGATGAAATGGGTGGATTAAGTGGTG
>Ga0256840_1000759_pt1 | contig 32331 bp, 38 predicted proteins | sample 355202metaG_FD_185969 | JGI IMG/M metagenome (GOLD analysis project Ga0256840, IMG submission 185969) | Hydrothermal vent microbial communities from Mid Atlantic Ridge, Atlantic Ocean - 355-202 | ecosystem: Environmental > Aquatic > Marine > Hydrothermal vents | place: Atlantic Ocean: Mid...
CAACACCGTTATACCTCACCTGCGGCATGATTATCGAAGAAGGTTTCCCCATTGATGACCTGCAACGCATCGTAGCATCCATGAAAGCTACCGCAGACTCTTGTGGGGTACGCATCGTCACTGGCGACACCAAAGTCGTGCCGCGCGGCGCAGCAGACAAACTATTCATCAACACCGCAGGCATAGGCGTTATACCCGAAACCAGCAATATATTAGCAAACCGCGCACAAGCAGGTGACGTCGTTATTATCAATGGCTATGTAGGAGACCACGGAGCAGCCATCGTAGATGCACGAGGTGAACTTGCCTTAGAAATCAGTACAGTAACCGATTGCCAGCCACTCAACGGCTTAATTAGCGAAATGCTAAAAGTATGCCCAGATATTCACTGCATGAGAGATGCCACACGCGGTGGATTAGCCACTGTACTCAATGAATTCGCCAGCAGTAGTGAAGTTGCGATACAACTGGATAACACAAAAATCCCCGTGCGAGAAGAAGTACGTGGAGTCTGCGAGATTTTAGGACTAGACCCGCTTTACCTAGCCAATGAAGGAAAGCTCATCGCCATTGTTGCAAAAGATGATTCAGAAGCACTCTTGAAAGTCATGCAACAACACCCTGCTGGGGAAAACAGTTGTATTATTGGTTACATTGAAGCTCCTTCACAAGGTACTAAAGGCTTTCCAAAAGGAAAAGTCATACTCAAAACGGGTTTTGGAGGAAGCCGCATGATTGATATGTTAATTGGAGAACAGCTACCGAGGATATGTTAGAATTTTCTAGTGATCAAAACATTCAACCGCGTAAATTTACATCACATGAAAAAAGTAACGCATTGTTTTCGTTACTCTATGAATGCGCTGCTAGTTCTCATTTCCCGTAGCACCATTTTTTTATAAAACATTAACAGAAAAGTAATTTTCTATACGCTTCATCGCAATAATAAAGTCACCCATCCTCCTTTTATTCCTTTATGTCATATTTTGTATAAATTATAAACGCTATAGATAACACAAAATATTGCTATGCTTTTGTCAGAACAAAAAAATAAATTTATTGGCTCTGTAACACCCAATACAGCATGGATGCTATTTATTGCATCGCTTGGCATTTTAACGGCTTTTTTAACAATGATGTATTTTGATAATAAACCTGAGATTACATCCGCCTCTACGACTACAATAAATCCATTAACCTCCGATTCGACCGAGAGTACTGCGGAGGCACTTAATGACCTAACTTCACAACTCATGACAGAACGCCAGCTCACCAATGAGCTTCATACAAAAAATGAAAAATTAAAACAGAAGTTACAAAAATCAGCTACAGACACAAACGCTGATATATCTGCTTATGAAGCAGTCAATGAATACTTGTCTGCGCTTGAAAATATTAAGAAAAATAAAAATTTAACAGATGATAAAGTCAGCTCTACAGACTATTACAATAAAGTCTCTATTACAAACAACCCAAACCTCCTACAAAACCAAATAAATCAGTTTATAGAAAATAAGAATAATGGGGAAAATATTTACTTGGATAGCTTAAAGGTAGAATCAACTATAAGAAACAATGAAGTACGTTCAATTCGTCTGAGAAAAGGGGAATCAATTTGGATGTTAGCAAAACGTGCTTATGGTAGCGGATTTAAATATCACAAAATTATGGCCGCTAACCCTCAAATCACCGAAAAAAATGCTAAGTTTCTAAAAGTCGGTACGCTTATTCGTGTACCTCAGTAATTTCTAACTCATCATTATCAACAGTACATAGATTATACGTGTACGTTATTTAATACTGTCGATCACAAGATCAACCGATTCACCTAATTGCACAGACTGTTTTTCAGTGTATAAGTCGCCTTGTTGTGCAATTGGCTGACCACTTTTTGATATTCTTGCACCTACTTTAAGTGTTTTATGTGACGATATTTTCATCGCAGGTATCATTGCCATGCTGTCATTCAGGGTCACTTGAATGGGTAGGTCTTTCACTTGCTTTTTCAATGCTGCTAATGGCATAGGCGGGCCACTCATCGCTTTAGCATAAATAAATACAATATCTGTAGGACTGGCTTTTGCTAACAGTGCATCTGATAGTGAAACACTCACGGTTACGCTTGCAGAACTATTTTCTTGATTGTTGGTTTTTTCACTAGCAAGTTCAAGTTTGCTCAAACGCGCTTTATCCTCTGGGCTTACTTTCTGCATTGCTTCTGCAATCAGTGAACGTACATCCGCAACTTCTGCTGGGTCTTTTACTAATGGAATCACTTTTTGCCAGCGTTCGATTGCTAAAGCAAACTTTTCCTGCTGCCTTGCTGCCATACCACCTAACCAAAGCGCTGTTAAGTTGTTAGGTTCTATTTCTAATGCTTTGTTAATTAGCTCAACAGGGCGACCTGCTATTTCACCATTGTTTGTCATCGCTAAAGAATCAGCTAGAGCTAACATTATTTGTGCTGAGTCAGGTTTAAGTTTTAGTGATTTTTCAAATGCTTTTGCTGACTCTGGGTATCGTTTAATCACCATATACGAGCGCCCCAGCATAAACCAACCTTTCGCATTATCAGGATTTTCATCCATCTTTTTTTGCAGGCCAGCTACCATTGCTTCTATATCAGGTGAGCCATCTGGCTTTTTAGGGACAGCAATGGTTCTTGCTTTCTTCGCTGCTAGTTTTGAATCTAACTGCTCGGTAAACAGTGGTGTACCAAAGTTCAAATAAACAGGAATGGTGATGGCAGGGATTAACGAGGCAATCAAAAAACCGCTGAGTAAACTAGGCTTATTATTGATGCTACTTTTAGCTTGTACTGCCTGATCGACATCTGAATCACCCACGTCAGCAAACAAAGCTTGCTCTAATTCATCACGTGCTGATTGATAGGCTGTATCATCCATCTCCCCTGCTTTATAACGACTTTCAAGGTCGGCTAATTGCTCATTGGCGATAGCAATATTTTGTGCTCGTTGATTATCTTGCGTGTTTCTTTGTGAATTTGGTTTTGAGCTTAGCAATGGGGGAAGCAATATAGCGAGTGCAATTAAAATAAAACCCGCGCTGATAATCCAAAACATACTGAAATCTCTACTTATTATCTGATGATGTGTGTTTTAATAAAGATCGCATAGATTCACGATCATCATTGCTTAGCTTTTCTACAATCTCTTTCTTTTGACTTTTAATGAGCTTAAATATAAAGATTAAGCTTAATAATAGAAATAATGGTGGGCCAACCCAAAGTAGCAATGTGTTCTTTTTAAAGGGAGGGTTATACAGTACAAAATCACCATAACGGTCTGTCATGTATTTAATCACATCGGCACGTGTGCCACCTTTTAAAATCAGCTCATAGGTTTTATCGCGCATATCTTTAGCAAGCTCTGCGTTAGATTCAGCCAGATTTTGATTTTGGCATTTCACACAGCGAAGTTCGGCTATTAATTTCAGATAAAGCTGTTCCTGCTCAGTGGTTTTGAAGTCATGAAACTCAATTTTTACCGCCTGAGCGGGGAAGAAAAAGCTAACACTGAAAATTAACAAAAGGCGTATCATAGAAGATTTCATAACGCTTCCTCACGCAATTTCTTTATTAATGGAATCAGTGTTTCATCCACTGCTTTTTGATAAACAGGCCCAGTGAATTTATAGCGCACAATACCTTTTTTATCCATTACAAAGGTTTCTGGCACACCGACTACGCCCCAGTCTATTCCTGCCATACCTTTTGTATCAACCGCTACGGCATAGTAAGGGTTACCTAAAGTAGCAAGCCATTTTTTAGCATCATCACCATAGTCTTCAGTACCATAATCTTTATAATTTAACCCAATAGTAGGTATTTTTTCTTCGGCTATAAGTTTTGACAAAACCGCATGCTCAGCACGACAAGAAACACACCATGATGCCCATAAGTTAAGTATCCAAACTTTACCCTTCATATCATTAACCGAGATGGTTTCATCAGGGTTATTCAAACGAGGTAAACTAAACTGTGGCGCAGGTTTGCCCACAAAAGGCGAAGGAATTAGCTTAGGATCATTTGACAAGCCAAAAAGCATTAAACCTACAAGCGCCATGAAGGCGACTAACGGGATTAAAAATTTTACTTTCATGCAGCGTTCTCAACCACAGGTCTTGGTGACGTAGCTGTCCCGTCATCTTTTTGTGTGATGACCTCTGGTGCTATTTTTCTCATCCGGCGATAGCGTTTATCCAATGCTGCCAGTAAACCTCCTAGCCCCATCAAAATCCCACCAAGCCAAATCCATCGTACAAAAGGTTTATGGTAAATACGGAAACTCCACGCATTTTTACTCAGTGGCTCCCCTAACGCGACAAATAAATCTCGTGTAAAGCCTGCATCAATCCCTGCTTCGGTCATTGGCATCGCATCCCGCCCATAGTCACGCTTTTCTGGATGAATAGTGGTAATGTGTTTACCGTTTTGGGTAATCTCCATCGTAGAACGACTAGCGATGAAGTTATCGACTTTTACTTTTTCAAATGACTGAAAAGCAAACTTATAGCCAGCCATCTCATAACTTTGTCCAATCTCTAAACGTACATCTTTCTCCGTGTCATACAGTGATACTACCGTTACACCGATGGCTGTCATTGCCATACCGATATGTGCGATCACTGACCCCCAGCTTGCCAGCGGTAACTTAAACGGTGAACGCCCTAAGCTAACGACCCACATTAACGCGGCCAGCGTTACCCAGCTACCGATAAATAAACCCAGTACGGTTTTAATTTTAAAGTCTTCCGCTAAAATTAATGGCAGTACAAAGGCGATCACTAAGCTGGCGGCAAGTGGCATCCAAACTCGACCTAATACGCGACTCAATGAATCGCTCTTCCAACGTAGGTGAAAACCTAAGCCCATTACCATAAATAACACAACAGCTAAGGGTACGATAACGGCATTAAAGTAAGGAGGTCCTACGGATATTTTACCCGCGCCCAACGCATCTATAATTAACGGATATAAAGTACCTAGCAGTACCGTCGCGGTCATCACCAGCAATATAACATTATTGACCAACAGCCCTGATTCACGAGAAACTAATGAGAACGAACCCACTGAGCGGATTTTATGCGCTCTAAAGGAGAATAGCAGAAGCGATGAACCAATCACCACGAGTAAAAATATCAATATAAAAAGACCACGCTCAGGATCGCTAGCAAACGAATGCACGGAGGTTAACACGCCTGAACGCACCAAAAACGTACCAAGTAGACTTAAAGAAAATCCTAATATTGACAGTAATAAAGTCCAACGTTTAAAGGTCGCACGTTTCTCGGTGACAGCTAAGGAATGAATCAAGGCGGTTCCTACTATCCAAGGCATTAAGGATGCATTTTCGACTGGATCCCAAAACCACCAACCGCCCCAACCTAGCTCGTAATAAGCCCACCAACTACCTAAAGCAATACCGAAGGTTAAAAATACCCAAGCGATATTGGTCCAAGGTCTTGCCCAACGCACCCAGGATGCGTCTAATTTTCCACCAATCATTGCCGCCATTGCAAATGAATAAGCAACGGATAATCCCACATAGCCCATGTAAAGCATGGGAGGGTGTATCGCCAAACCAAAATCTTGTAATAAAGGGTTAAGTTGTCTACCTTCAAGTGGTATTCGTAAGAGCCGCTCGAACGGGTTTGAGGTAACGATAACGAATAACATAAAACCAACCGCAACCAAGCCCATAATGCTCAAGACCCGTGCCAGCATAATTGGCGGAATACCTTTACTGAAAAAAGCTACCGCAGCTCCCCACCCCGACAAGACCATCGCCCAAAGCAATAAAGAACCTTCATGCGCCCCCCAAACTGCAGACACTCGAAATACAGTCGGCATCTGCGTGTTAGAGTTATTTGCTACATATTTAACAGAAAAATCATTGGTCACAAAAGCATAAACTAAACAGGCAAAGGAAATTACCATGAAAAACAGCTGCCCATAAGCTGCCGGTTTAACCATTGAAATCCAATTTGATTTACCCGTAAATGTTCCCCACAGTGGAAAAACACCTTGTACGATAGCAACCGATAAGGCGAGAATTAATGCAAAATGACCAATTTCAGGAATCATATTTTTTGACCTGTCATTTTACCAATTTCAGAACCATCAACTTTAGCAGGCGCTGGTGCATGCTCTTTTGCTAAAACATCTTTTAACTCTGCTGGCATATATTCAGAATCATGTTTCGCTAGAACTTCTTCTGCGACAAATAAACCTTCATCATTCATTTTACCGCGTGATACTTGGCTTTTCTCTTCTTGAAATAAATCAGGTAGAATTTTATTGGTTACTACGGTTATTTCATTACCACGATTATCCGTCACCACAAATCGTGCTTCTAGTTTTGTATCACTACGCTTTAGACTACCTTTTTTAACCAAGCCCCCTAAACGAAAGACTGTACCTGCTGGGACTTCACCTTTTAGCACTTGTTCAGGTGCGTATAAATAGTTGAGATTACCATCCATTGCTTTGCTGATAAGCGCCGATGCTGCACCTACAGTTAAGAGTGCTAGCAGTACAAAAGCGATACGTTTAGTTCTTGGTTTCATAATTTATTTACTCAGTTATTGATCTGACTTCTTTCGTTCACTGGTCTCTCTTTGCTGAAGTCGTTTCAGACGTTTAATATCATGTAAAACAGCGCGCCTTTTCAACATTAATTGTATCGGTTCGAATAGCATAAGTAGCGCTGCTATAAACATTGCACCTAAAATATAATCAGCATAATTACCTAACAGGCTCGCAAACACAATAGCGACTACGTTTACAGATAACACTAACATTAGTTCACTTCCTTAAGCTTAGACACCCAAGTCGTATTTCGTTCACGTTGCAAAATAATATTTCGAACTCGCATTAAAATAGCAGCGAAACTATACATCCAAAAACCCAAGGTAGTAAAAATAATGCCTCTCATAATATTAGGTTCTATATTTTTCATCGACGATTCTTGGTGCAAGGATGAGCATTGAGTGGGATCAGGACAATTTACCGCTGAATAAATCACCGGCACAAGTGCTAAACCGACTAACGCCAATACCGCAGAGGCTTTATCAGAACGACGTGTATCATCAATCGCTGATTGCAGGGCAATATAACCGATATATATAAACAACAAAATAAGAAAGGTCGTTAGTTTTGGGTCCCAATCCCACCATGTACCCCAGCTCGTTTTACCCCAAATAGCACCTGTAGCAAGGGCAACCACTGTTAGCAATGCGCCTGTAATAGAGGTGGCTGAAGCCATCATATAAGACAGTTTAGTATTAAAAACCAAACCAACAAGCGCCCAGAAAACCATCATGATATATAACCACATCGCCATCCACACCGAACCTAAGTGAACGAAAATAATGCGGTAATATTCCTTCATGCCATTTTCAAGCGAATCAGGTGTTTTGAAAAACCCCCAATACAAGCCAAACGCGGTTAACGCAATTGCAGCGACCCAAAAGAATGGAATCACTTTCCCCGCCAAAGAATAGAAATTCAGCGGCGCTGCGTATTTAAACCAATTAATTTTCATCGTTAATTACAAGAACCTTATAAACATCAATGGAGGCTAAACAGCTTAACTCACCACGTTTAAATTTACACTAACAGTCGATACTTTAAAACGTTAATTATCAATCATTGCATGAGTAACTGAAATCAAACTGAATTTAATCGCTATCCCAACGAAATTTTTAATGCCGCCGCTGTCGCCCAAGGCGAAAAAACAATTGCCAACAAAGCAAAAGCACCTAACAATAAAAAGTAGGGCTGAAGACTCAAGCCTTCCAGCATACTGCTTGCAATAGCACCCGAACCATAAACCATTACCGGCAAATAAAACGGTAACACCAAAAGCGATACCAGCACGCCTCCGCCACGCAAGCCTAAAGTGAGCGCTGCGCCGATTGCGCCTATCATACTTAAAATGGGCGTACCTATTAACAACACCAGCATCATTACAACCATTGAGTCATTAGGTAAGTGATAAAACAAGCCTACCAAGGGTGAAATTAACACCAAGGGTAATCCTGTCAGCAACCAATGCGCCACCATTTTTGCCAGAACCATAATTGACAGCGATTGTGGCGCCAAAGCGAGTTGCTCTAATGTTCCATCACTAAAATCACTAGAAAACAAACGATCCAAAGCCAAGGTTGATGCCAGTAACGCGGCAATCCAAACCACGCCTGGAGCTATTTGTTTTAGCGTTTTATCTTCTGTGCCAACTCCCAGAGGAAACAAACTGATCACCACTAAAAAGAAAAACAGCACCGTAAATATTTCACTGCGGCGGCGTAATGCCAGTAACAAGTCACGCTTTAATAGCAACCAAAAAACATTAAGCATTAAGCGACTCCCTGTTTTCAGTTAGCGCTGTTAAAGATAACCGCTTAACTTCACCTTTTATTAGAGAGACTTCTTGGTGCGTGGTTAAAATCACCATACCACCCTTATCAACATGATCAGCAATAATCGACTGCAATAACACCACAGCTGCCGCATCCAACGCCACAAAAGGCTCATCCAGCACCCACAAAGTTGCTTTAGTTAATAATAAACGCGCTAAAGCAACACGGCGTTTTTGACCTTGGGATAATTGACTAGCGGGAAAATCCTCAAATGCAAACAAACCAATAGCATCTAACGCCTGCATTAACGCATCATCAGTCTCAAGCCCGCCAGCTAGCTGCGTATTAAAGCGTAAGTTTTCAAACACCGTTAAATCAGGCTTAATCGCATTCAAGTGACCTAAATAGAATAACTCACGCCGGTAAAGTTCATCTTGTTTTTTAATAGACTTTCCATGCCATAAAATCTCACCCACATCAGGCTCATACAAGCCACAAAGCGCCCGCAGCAAAGTTGTTTTACCGCTACCATTCTTGCCTTCGAGCATCAGCAGCTGCTTCGCCTCCAACTGAAATGATAAATCAGTAAATAGCTCACGGTCACCGCGAATACATTGTAGGTTCTTAACTTCAAGCGTCATAGGAAGAAGTGTATTATCAGTAAGATCGAGTAGCAATAAGTATTAAAATAATTGACTAATAGAGCAACATTCGTCAAATACCCAAAATATACACTTAGAAATTCAAGCAACCCCCCCCGGAAAAGTAAGTATTTGATTCTATTATACAAATAGACAGGCAATAATTTAAGCTTAAAAACAATGTTAAAAACACACACAAAACCCTTAAAAAGATTCTAATTTGTTGTACTATATGCAAGATAATAATCACTAATGCCTTTCTTCGATCACTAAACCACCCCCTCGGTTCGTGATTAAAGGGCATAACACAGTTTTATAAAAGGGAACCCCATGGCGCGTATTTTTCTCGGAATATCATACTTATTTCTTATCGGTATTTTATCTTTCACGGCTAATGCCGCAGACTTACAAGCCTTTATTCAAGAGGGTGAAGCAACTGAAACTATTGCAAATAGTAGCACTAGTTCACCAACCCAAGCCCCACTAAATAAAATTCAAAATACCGAGGCAAGCGAACAGTTTACGCATATAATCGAGTTAGTCGTTGCTGGCATCGTTGCATCCGCGCTCATAATTTCGGTCCTTGTGTTATTTTTGGGGCGCTGGGCAGGGCGTCGTGAAAAGAAAATAATAAAGAATATTCGTATCAAAGCTGAAGAAGAACAAGAGAACATTATTGCCTCTGCAGCTACAGTACGAGAGCAAGAAAAAGAAACCACCCAAATCGTACATAAAATACGTGATGAAGCCCAAGTCTTTAGTGAGAAAAAAGAAGTCATTGAAAATTTCGACAAGGATGTACATGAAATAACACTTCAAGCAAAAGCAAAAAAAGAAGTGATTGATGATATATCTGATACGGTCAATGAGAATGTTGAAAAAATTAAATCGTACTGGGATGAACAATTGGTATCAACGATTAATACTATTGAAAAAGTCCAGGGAGGGCTAGACAAGAGCCTGAGTAGTGTTGATAAAAATCTTGACGACATGATGCAACAAAAAATTCAATCGGATGAGTTGCTCAGCGAGTTTATAAGCACAAACAATCAACACTTAAAAGTTATCAATAATAACTCTGTAAACTCTGAAAAACTCAATAAAAACCTCCAAGAAACCCTAAAAGAGTCAACCCAGTTACTAAAGTTACTAAAAAAGCACCAGAAATCTGCCGAAAAATCATTAAATAAATTCACTGAAGAACTCATTGCTTATGAAGAGCAGGCTTACGAGCAGTTTGATACTAGCTTCCAAGTTGCTGATTTAGCCAGACAAGAGCTAAATGCTAATATTGACGAGAGTCGCAAGCACATAGAAACTATGCGCCGTCATGAAGAACAAAGTCACGCTATTAATGCACAAACTCAGAAAAATCTTAAATCACTCGACTTTTCTAAAATAGCCAAGCTTTCGCATACGCTTGATTCAACGTTCTCCATGTTCCATGACATGACGGATAAAGTGGATGAAACTCGTGCCATGCTGGATGAGCTCAATGATTTAAAGACTGACATTAGAAATAATACCTTCGAGAATTCAACATTAAGCACTAAGCCTAGCCAAAAAACTCAACTTGCCAAAGAAGTAGAAGTGAACCTTCCAACAACTCCTGCTCCTGTAAAAAAGTCGAGTATATTAGATGTTAATCTTAAAAAACCCGTTATTGAAGCTAAAACCAACAAGCCTAAAGAAAAAGACACAAAAAAGCCTACTGAAGTTAAAACGGACAATCTAGTAACACCTCCTGTTAAAGCAAACAGTCTAAATGACATAATCACAACCACCAAGGGTCAGCCTGAAGTTGTAAAACATTCACCTATAAAAGAAACTTTAACGAACAAAAATTCTTTAGACGTTAAAAAGCCTTTATCTAAAAAGCTACCTGAAATTAATAAACAAAAATCAAAACCTGTTACTGATAAACAACTTACCCCTAAAAAACAAACCCTAAAAGAACAAGCTACCACTATTAAACAAGCAAAAATAGAGCCTACTGTAAACAGCAATAGAAAAGGCAAAGCACCTAAAACAAAACCAATTGTTATTAAAAGCAAAGGCACTGCCAAACCTATTAATAAAGCAAAAGAAGACTCAATAGCAAATGTAATTGAAGAGCGAGTAGAAATTAAGTCTGTATTAGAGAGCAGTGAAGCCTCTAAAACTGCTTTTAAGATGGCCAATACAGATAATGTACCGGTGTCCTTTTTCAAGAATGTTAAAAAGAATCAAACAGTAAAAAAAGCCGAAAAAAAAGAGCCAATGCTTGGCTCTGTTAAACGTACTCTTTTTGGAAATAAATAAGGGTGAGCCATCCGTGGCTCCCAGTTGATTCTTCCTAAAAAAATAAACGTAAAGACCCTATCAAAAATCTTTACGCTTTTAAGCCTTCCCTAGCTTCAACTGGTATATCCAATTCTTTAAACTAAATAAAATAAATTTGGAGAATTTAAATTTGTTTGTTACTCGCTGTAACTGGAAAAGAATATTACAGCAGTTAAAAAATTTTAAAACCCACTTACTCTCTAATGGTAATAGTTTGCTGATTGCTTGATAAGCGTACAATTACGAAAGATAGACTGTATGAAAACTAATCACTTCATTAGAACCCCAAAGTGTCCTTATCATTATTCACAGCAGCATCCGGTATCCCCTCCCATCAATCCTAAACACGCACTACCACTGAGATAGTAAGCCCAATCATTCTTCGCTTCCTTCTTGTTGCAATTGCCACATTTTCCAATATTTTCCTTTTTCTTTTAACAAAACTTGGTGTGATCCGCGTTCAACTATACACCCTGCCTCCATCACAATAATCATATCAGCATCAACCACAGTGGATAAGCGATGTGCAATGATTAGGGTTGTAGTCTGAGATGAAATTTCCTTTAATGTTTTCTGAATCGCTTGCTCCGTTCCGGTATCTAAGGCTGATGTTGCCTCATCAAACAAGAGTATCGCTGGCTTTTTTAAAATAGTCCGCGCTATCGCAACACGTTGCTTCTCCCCACCGGACAACTTCAAGCCACGCTCGCCCACCATCGTATCCCAGCCTTCTGGCAAACTCTCGATAAAGTCATAAATATGCGCCATTTTTGCCGCCTGTTTTACTTCATCCACTGTTGCCTCAAGGTTACCGTATTGAATATTATATAAAATACTATCATTAAACAGTACGGTATCCTGTGGTACGATGCCCATTGACTCTCGCAAGCTATCTTGAGTGACCGTTTTAATATCTTGCCCATCTATTAAAATACGACCTTTTAGCACATCATAAAAACGAAATAACAAACGAACCAATGTTGATTTTCCCCCACCACTAAAACCAACCACTGCCACTGTTTTTCCTGCTGGAATAGTAAAATCCACTGCATGTAGGATCGGGCGATTTTTGTTATAAGAAAAATCTACCTTCTCAAAAATAACTTCGCCTTTTGTAACCACTAAATCCTTTGCAGTTGCACTGTCTTGTATCTCTGGTTGTTGTTTTAATAATTTAAAGACCAAGTCCATATCTGCCAAGGTGTATTTTATCTGCCGATAAATAATACCTAAAGCACCAAGTGGTATAAACAACTGCAACATAAAGGCATTGACCATAACTAAGTCGCCAATTGACATCGTGCCTTCAACCACGCCATTTGCTGCAAAAAACATAATCAGTGTCACACCAACGGCAATAATCGCGCCTTGGCCGAAATTAAGCATCGACATGGTCGTTTGACTCTTAACTGCTACCTCCTCCCACTCATTCAACAAACCATCGTAGCGTTTTTGCTCTAACTTCTCGTTATTAAAATATTTAACGGTTTCGTAGTTGATTAAACTATCAAAGGCTTGCGTGTTGGACTCTGAATCGAGTCGATTCATTGCATGACGATGCTCCATACGCCACTCTGTCACTAACAGGGTAAAAAGCATATAACAGGCAACTGTACCAAAGGTTACTAATGCAAAAATCCATGCATAGTTGGACAATAAAATGACCGCTACTAGAGAGAACTCAACCAATATAGGAATGGTGCTAAAAACCAAAAAATTCATTAGCGAACCAACCGAACGGGTTCCACGCTCTAAGTCACGACTAATCGCGCCAGTTTTTCGTTCCAGGTGAAAGCGCAAAGAAAGGTCATGCAAATGCTTTAACACCCGTTTAGATAATTCACGCATCGCATGATAACGAACCCGTGCAAAGATCGAGTCCCGCAACTCATTAAACAGTGAGCCTAACAAACGGAATAAGCCATACCCGAGTAATAACGACACAGGTAAAACTAACAATTGAGTTTCTTTACCATCAAAGCGATCAATGATTTCTTTAAGCACCAAAGGTACTGAAACATTAGCAACCTTAGACAATAAAAGAAAACCCAATGCCAAAAGCGCCCTACCCTTGTAAGCACTGAGGTAAGGAATGAGTTGTTTTAAGTTCTGAAAATCCTGCCGATTTTCATGAATGTCTTTATCACTATGAATAATGTACAAGCTACCGTTTCCCCATGCTAAATAGAGCCGTAATTTAACACAGAAGATTCTACAATGCTCTTATCGCTTAAACCCCTACCCCTAGAAGAAATATGAGTAAGGGTACGAGACTCAGGTTTCATGGAATATTCAAAAAGAATCGTTTCACCAGTAGATTAATCGAAAATTTTTTGGGTTATTCTATGAAATCAAAGACTCGTCTATCATCGAGTTTTCTATCTGAAGATCAGGGTTAATACTGCTTTCGTAGACTTATATTATTACAACACGGCCTCTTCAGGATACATCTTCTCAACCGAGCCACAAATCAACTCATCAGGCATATAGACAACCGAGGAATCCTTATCATCATAGTCCAGGGTGTATAAAAAGTGACGAATACAAGCGAGTCGAGCACGCTTTTTATCATCAGACTTGATTACTGTCCAAGGCGCATCGGCAGTATCTGTATTAAAGAACATTGACTCACGCGCCTTGGTGTAAGCATCCCATTTGTCCAGTGATTGCACATCAATTGGGCTTAACTTCCATTGCTTTAATAGATCATGCTTACGCGAGTGAAAACGTCTGATTTGCTCCTGCTGAGTCACTGAGAACCAGTACTTAAACAGAATAGTGTCTGAGTTTACTAACATGCGTTCAAACATCGGAGCTTGACGCATAAATTCTAAGTGATCATGCTTTGAACAAAAGCCCATCACAATCTCAACACCGCCACGGTTATACCATGAGCGATCAAATAATATCATTTCACCTTTTGTCGGTAGGTGCTTAACATAGCGCTGAAAATACCACTCACCCAGCTCGCGATCAGTTGGCTTCTCTAACGCTATTACTCGTGCAATACGAGGGTTTAAGTGTTCGGTAAAGCGTTTAATCGTCCCCCCTTTACCCGCTGCATCACGACCTTCAAAAATAGTGACTACTTTCTTATTTTTCTCTTTTAACCATACTTGGACTTTTAACAACTCAATCTGTAACGAGCGTTTCTCCTTTTCGTAATCAGCCAGCTTCATCTTTTTTTCGTAAGGATACTCGCCATTGGCATGGGTTATTTTTAAGAGTTCCTTACCTGACATCATTGTCGATGAATTCATGACTTTACTGGCATCGGATAAGTCTTTTAACAACTCTGCTGCTTGTGCTTTTGTCATTGGTTTTTCAGCTGGCACAGTCTTTTTTTGAGATGTTGTAACGGTTTTTTTAGCGGTTGGCATAGTTATCTCCAATTATTAATATATATCTGGATTAATTATATACCCGCTAATGCCTGTTCTGTATGATTTATGTTAATTTTACAAAGGTAAGGATCGCACTTCGGTGCTCACTCCTAAAGAAAAATGGCTGAACGAATACAAAAAATACTTTCTCGTGCCGGTTACGGCTCTCGGCGAGAAATAGAACGCTGGGTCAAAGCAGGCGAAATAACCGTAAACGGAGCTATAGCGACAACAGGACAATCGATTGATGAAAACGATAAGGTCGTACTTCGTGGACAACAGTTAAAACTTGCCACTAAACTAAAAGCAAAACCACAGGTCTTGTTGTACCACAAAAAAATTGGCGAAATTTGTTCTCGAAGTGATCCCGAAGGTCGACCTACTGTTTTTGATAAGCTACCCAAACTAAGTAGCGGTCGCTGGATTCAAGTAGGACGATTAGATATTAATACCGATGGCTTAATGCTTTTCACCACCGACGGAGAGCTTGCCAACCGTTTAATGCACCCTTCTTACGAAATTGAGCGCCAATATTCATCGCGTATTTTAGGAAAAGTAACGGACGAAATTCTCAATACCTTAACAACAGGTGTAATGCTAGAAGATGGCAAAGCCAAATTCACTCGCATTACTTTCGCTGGTGGTGAAGGCGCTAACCGCTGGTACAACGTAGCCCTAAATGAAGGTAGAAACCGCGAAGTGCGACGTTTATGGGAGTCACAAGATCTTACCGTAAGCCGCCTACGCCGTATCAGCTACGGCGGTATTGAGCTAAAACGCTCACTCAAACCCGGCAATTATGAAGACTTAAATGTGCGTGCGATGCGTGTATTATATCAACGCGTAAAACTGGAGTTAGACGAAGAAAACTTTTTATCCAAGAGTGAATACTCCAGTCGCAAGGAACGTGATCGTAAGTTTAAATATGGCAGCAAAGCCATCAAAAAATCGAGACAAAAACGCCGCTAAATAGTTTAAAATCCACCCTTAAAAGCCCCTTGATCTAAGGCTTGTAAAATCTCATCTTCTAGTGGTCGGTAGTGCTGAATAATTGCTATTGCTGTATCACCATTAGGGTTAGATAACGGAGCAATTGATTTACCTGCTGGCGCAGATTTGGGTACTTTTGCTACAATATCGGTTGAAACTTTTAAGGCTAATACATCATTTCTTTTCTGCATTTTTTGCAACAGTCCAGATTGATAAAAAACTATAGCAAATAACCCAAGCCCCATAAAAAACAACCCAAAAAGAGCGACTCCTTTTGCTACTCCCATACCACCCTCACTTAACATTCAGTTCACTAGACTCTTTTAAACTTGCTTTACGCTTTACCCAATCCCTATAAGCCCAATACTCACAAGCTAAAGGCAGTCTATTTTGCATGATGATTTTTTCGCTAAAGCAGTAAAGCTCTTCAAAATGAGATGATGCTTTCCTTATATAAGCAAACTGTTTTTCATCAACAAAGTAAGTAGATTCAATACCTTTAAGGACTTCATCATAACGAGTTAATACCCACATACAGGCTAATGCACTTGCTAAAATATTCACGCTGGTAATCCAAACAGTCGCCTGCCCTATGAGCAACATCACTAACATAGAAGCAAATAAGCCTGATGAAGCACTGATAAGAACAGCAATTACAACCAAGTGTAATTTACGTTTTGCATTTCCATCAATCATCACGCCAGTAAATAAGCCAAACCATAAACCCACATAGAGGCTGATATTAAAAAGTTCGTGCTCTATATCATACCCTAACATGAATGCACGGATTGTTACTGCAACACCCAGAACAATTAAGGCCACTATAAAACTTAAATTACTAATAAAGAGTGAATGCAATCTTCTCTTTTGAACCAACAGCTCTTTTTTTGACAATGGCTTACCAGCAATATCAACCGTAAAATCATAATGATTATCAGCATAATCAAACATTTCCGCGCTTATCCAATATCCAAACATTAAGCAAACTGCCAAAAAACAAACACAAACTCAAAACCAGCATAATAATGCCGTAAAGTGACTCTGTTGCAGAAAACGCGTACCAAATCCCTAGCAACATATAAACAAATGACAGTAGCATAACACCAATGAAAGTATCTCTATTTCCTCTAAAAACACCACGTACGAAAAACAGTAATGGCGCAACCAGCAACGTAATTTCAATCGAACGTGGAATATCTTGCTCAGGCGCTAACCAACCATTCCAGACAATACTGAGGATAACTAATCCTGCAATCCCAATGCCTGCCAAGGATCGCCAAAAAACAGTAATATCCATTAGCTTAGTTTTTCTGCTAGATTTGCGAGGCGGTTACCTAGTGCTTTACACAGCGCTTTTTCATCGTCACTTAGTGGCAAATTGCTATCGGCACCCGCCACATGTGATGGCCCATAAGGCGTTCCACCAGTTGTTGTCGTGAGCAACTCAGAGGCGGTATACGGTAAGCCAGAAATTATCATACCGTGATGTAGTAGCGGTATCATCATGCTTAGCAAAGTTGCCTCTTGCCCACCGTGTAAGCTGGATGTTGAAGTAAATACACCTGCCGGCTTTCCAACTAAGGAGCCTGATAACCACTGCCCGCTGGTTTTCTCTAAGAAATACTTTAGCGGTGCAGCCATATTCCCAAACCGAGTGGGACTACCCAGTGCCAAGGCATCACAGCTTTTTAATTCATCTAATGTCACATAAGGTGCGCCTGCCTCTGGTACCTTAGCAGTCGTTGCCTCGCAGGTTTCAGATATTTCTGGCACTGTTCTCAAAACAGCTTCAACACCCGCCACGCTTTCAGCACCACGGGCAATTAAACGCGCCATTTCAGCGGTTGCGCCACTGCGTGAATAATAGAGCACCAATACTTTACTCATCGAACGAATCTCTTTACTAATAAAAAGTAATTACAGAAAAATTAAAGAATTTCTATAATATTTTCAATGGGTCTGCCAATCGCTGCCTGACCATTTTTAACAACGATAGGGCGTTCAATTAATTTTGGATATTTTACCAAAGCATCCACTAAATCATCATCTGTTAAGTTTTCATCAGCCAAGTTATTGTCTTTATATTCCGCCTCCCCCTTACGCATTAGTTCTCGTGGTTCAAGACCCAACATATCCAGTAAGTCGATGATGGTAGTTCTATCAGGAGGGGTTTCTAAATATTTTACTACGTTAGCTTCAATTCCTTTATCCGTTAATAACTCCATTGCTGCGCGTGATTTTGAGCAACGTGGGTTGTGGTAAATTATGACATCTGACATTTTATTTCTTCCCTTAACTGTTTCATCTAGTGTAGCCTTGCTGATAATAAATACCAGTACTTTGAGAAAAGTCCGGTAAATTTAGTCACAGAAACACATGAAATAAAAATAAACGCCTAAGAAAAATGAGTAAGCTTGTATTTTAGGGCATTATAAGCGAGCATCACTGTATGAAAAAACAACAATTACTCAGTGCGCTTGCTTTAACACTATTTTCTAGCATATCTGCAGATACTGCACTTCCAAAAGCTAAAAGCACCACTCAGACTACCAAACAAACACCAGTCACCGTCGAAAAGAAAAACACATACGACCAAGTAAGTGACTTTTCATTTTATGATATGCAAGGTGTTACGCATAAGTTTAGTGACTACAAAGGGAAATGGATTTTAGTCAACTACTGGGCAACCTATTGCCCACCCTGTCGCGCTGAAGTCCCTGATATTCAAGAGTTCTACGAAAAGAACAAGGCTAAGTTTGTCGTGCTAGGCATGGATGCTGGAGGCACTGATGATGCATCAATTAGGGACTTTAAAAAAGAATTTGGTATTACTTACCCAATAATCCCTGCTCAAGAAAGCACCTTACTTGCATTCGGTGTGGTTATGGCAATTCCAACCAGTTATATTATTAACCCTCAGGGTGAGATTATTGATAAGTACGTAGGTTTGATTACTTATGATGATTTAGATTTTAATGTCAACCCGCAAAATTTTGTAAAAGATAAGTAGCCAGACCAAGTTGAAGAACCTCTAAATAACATACACGAAAGACACTAAAGATAAAAAAAGCCCTCTATCAGAGGGCTTTTAGCTTTGAATATAGTTTCTAAGAAAACTTACTTCAAACGAATCGCTTGACCAGGACTAATGGTGTAAGCCGGAGCCTGTAGATTGTTCAGTTTAATAATATCTTTCCAGTAAACACCTGTTTGGCGCATAATTTCAAATACGGTATCACCTTTCTTTACGATATAAGTCTTACCATTAGATGCACCACCACTGTTACTGCTACTCACGTACGTCGTATTAGTATTCGTCGTTGCTGAACTTCCGCCTGAATAAGTTGTAGGATTATACGGCTTATAGGTTTTTTGCTGGTAACTACCCGTGTAAATACTTTTGTTACTGGTACTTACGTTGGTTGTTGAAGTCCTCGTATTTGCACCTGAAGCAACCGCATTGTTATTAGTACTGCCGCTCGATGTGTAATCATAATACGTTGCATTACTTCCACCAGCATAGTTTGTATTTTGTTGTTGCTGTGCACGTGGCCTTGCTTGTCCAGCGCTTTGCTGCTGGCGCTTCCAGCGATCAACATACCATTGCTGCGAGTGCTGACCTGCAGGGCGATAGGGTTTAGTTACTACAGGTGCACGGTATGGTCTTGGTGCTGCAGGCTTATAAACGCGTGGTGCTGGTGCAGTCGTAGTTGCCCGTGTCGCATTTGCAGCGCATGGTGCACACGTTGAAGCACGTTGCTGGCTAAATATACCACGACGGCTACCGCCATCACTTCTTACTTGACTTCCACCGCTTGCCTGAGATGAGCCACCACCTTCAAACGCGTCAGCATCGGCAGTATTAGCGCCACCTCTAAAACGACTACAACCTGTTGCCATTACTGCTATTAACGACGTAATCACTAATAATTTTATTTTCTTATCCATAAAAAACACCTTCGATTCATCCATTTATTTTAGTTTGTTTGTATCAGGTATCGAGAGATCCAATGCAGATAACATTGGTGATAAGTTAGCTGCCAAATAATGACAAGTACTTAAATGAATTATCCCCATAACCCCAAATTTTCAATGAATAGTCCCAACTATTCATAAGCCCTAATCACACTAAAAGTACGTATAGCACGCGCAACTAGTGTAACTTTCAGTTTATATCATAAAACAAACTAGTTTTGCACTCTTTTACCGCATTTGTTTTCGATATTTTAATTCGAACAGTCTAATAATAAAGGTGTTTTTAGACTTTTTTCAATAGAAAACTTAACACTTCGGTGCCAGATAATACAATCGCCGTAACAATGAGACCTGATATCACCACACCTAAAGATACCGCTAAAAAACCTTTCCGCTTTTCAATACCAAACACCCAAGCTGCAAAGCTACCCGTGTAAGCACCCGTCACAGGTAATGGAATCATGACAAACACCATCACCCCCCAAAACCCCCACTTTTCTAAGTTATCACCTACTTTGCTACGTGTGCGAACCACAACCTTCTCAAACAAATTGGCATACCAGTCCATTTTACTAAATAGATCATGGAAAAAACCCATAAATAAATACACAAAAGGGAATGCCAACAGGTTTGCCGCAACGCAGATAAGGTAGGCAGTTACCGGGTTAATACCATTCAGTAACGCGTAAGGAATACCGCCGCGTAACTCAAAAATAGGCAACATACTTAAGATTATGGAGTAGATGTAATCGTTCATTTTATTTCACTTGTTTTCTGATGCATATCATCATATCAGCGTGTTTCTTAACTTGAGCTGACTAACGGCACAAACACCACTGATTCAAAATTCTCTACAGAATATTTAGTATCGCTGGTTCGTGTCACTAACTGTAAAACCTGCTCGCTGTTTTGTTCACCTACTGGAATCACCAAACGACCGCCTATTTTCAACTGTTGAATCAGCGCATTCGGGATTTCATCCGGCGCAGCTGTAACCATAATTGCATCATACGGCGCGGATTCTTGCCAGCCCCAACTGCCATCTCCTAAGTGAGTGCGGATATTGCGATAACCTAATTTATACAACAAATCACGCCCCTGACGATAAAGCTCAGGGATCACCTCAACGGTGTGCATTTCTTTAACCAGTCCACCCAACACTGCTGCTTGGTAAGCCGAGCCTGTACCAACCTCCAACACATAATCAAGTGGGCCACTTTCTAGTAACAATTCCGTCATACGTGCCACAATATAAGGCTGTGAAATGGTTTGACCATGACCAATTGGAAAAGATGCATCCTCATAAGCCCGCGTTGCCATCGCCTCATCCACAAACAAATGTCGCGGCACCAAGCTCATCACACGCAACACTTCAGCATTGTTAATGCCCTTCTCTTTTAAACGTGTAATTAAGCGGTCACGGGTACGTTGCGAGGTCATCCCTACGCCTTTAATGTCTTGCTCAGTAATGCTATTTATAGCGCGCAAAGCCAATCCCCTAGTGTATCAATGGCACTGTATCGCGTTAAATCAATATGCAGTGGAGTGACTGAAATATATTGATTTTGAATGGCATAAAAATCAGTACCTTCGCCTGCGTCCGCCTCTTCACCCACAGGGCCTACCCAGTAAATTTCATCGCCTCTTGGATCTTTATCTTTTATAACAGGCTCTGCTTTATGGCGTTTTCCTAAGCGTGTCACTTGAAATCCTTTAATCTCTTGCCAGGGCAAGTCTGGCACATTTATATTTAAGATTGTTGCTGTATTCTCATTATTCTCTAGTTTCAAGTTAGGAATGTTTTTTAATAAAGTTGCCACCGCTTGCGCACCACTTTGAAAATGCATAGGATGATAAGATGCCATAGAAACTGCCATCGCCGGTAAACCTAAGTTTCGCCCTTCCATTGCCGCTGCTACCGTTCCAGAGTAAATCACATCATCACCCATATTAGCACCCGCATTAATACCTGATACGACAATATCTGGAGTACTGTTTTCAACATACAATCCAGTAAGCGCAAGATGAACGCAATCAGTTGGCGTGCCATTCACACTGTAAAACTGCTCCCCTCGCTCAGTAATACGTAATGGAGTTTCTAAGGTCAAAGAGTTACTCGCGCCACTTCTATCACGATCTGGCGCCACGGTTAATAATGTATTCTGCTTAGACAGCTCATCGCGCAACACATTGATGCCAGTGGCGATGAAGCCGTCATCATTACTCAATAAAATATTCATTTTTTTGTTACCCCACCCTAACCCCATATAGAAAGACCAATGAGAGTGCAAGCATTGGTTTCACAGTAAGTTCTAAAGCTATTCGTTTCACCCGCAGGTTAATCAAATGATTTTTGGATCTACTGTGGAATCAAAGACTTGTGCTATCATCGTGTTTTCTACAAGGGTTAGAGCAACCTATCAACATGGATAAAAAAGCACTCAAATCCTTAAAAAAGGAACTTATAAAACAACAAAAAGCAGAGAAAATAACCCAGCGCTCCGCAAAACTTCATGAGGCGCATGATACCCGTGAAGCAGACATTTTTCGAGAGGCAATGTCGGGGGTTGCGCCGCTAACAACAAATAACATCCACCATGAAGTACCAAAGCCTAAACTAAAAACTTATAAGAACCAATCAGCCTCAACGTTTGAAGAGGAAACGCTAGTTCACGACATGCTTTCAGACGAGTTAGAAGTAACAGAGGTAAACTCAGAGGAAATACTAAGCTTCTGTGCAAGTGGTATTCAAAAGTCTGTATTTAAAAAACTCAGAACTGGCGCTTATCGGATATCAGACGAACTAGATCTACATGGTTGCAACCTCAAACAAGCGAAGCAAACTTTACTCTATTATTTGCAAGAGACTGTTCAGTTTGAAGGCTGCTGCGTGAGGGTTATTCATGGTAAAGGGCATCGTTCAAACAATAATAAGCCCGTTTTAAAAACAAAAGTTAATCATTGGTTAATTGAGCATGAGCGCGTGTTAGCCTTTCACTCAGCTAAAGCAAAAGATGGTGGAGCAGGTGCCGTTTATGTTTTATTAAAAAACAGGACTTATAATGCTACTAATTAAAAAACTACTAACACTATGGGGGGCAATATCAGGGTTGCTTGTATTTACGCTATGGGTCTATTTTAGCTATCAGTCTAACTCTCACAATACGGCTAAAGTTAATACAGCATCCTCAAAAGATATTACTTACATTCTAAACTGGGCTCGACTAGGAAATGATAGGGTGAAATCCGTTGTACATAGCTACGAGTCATCCCGTTCCCTCACTGGAGACCACCTTGATATTTATGAAATTCAAACCACTGGAATATCTGAAGATGAACTACAAAACACTGAATTTTGGAGTCGTGGCGATCAGCTCGATACCGTTTTAACTAAAGGAGTATCTCTAGTTAATAGCTTTATTTCTTCAAATACTGATTACAGCTGGTTTCCCAACAAAGAGCAGCTTATGTCAAAGCTAATGTACATCTACTCTTGGTCAATTAGCTTTCACTCCAAACAAGCAACATCCGCACAGATTATATTTGTAAATCCAGTGACCAATAAAGTCTACTATGCCAGTGTAAAAACCTAACGCTAACCCCCTATCCTGCTCTCAACTTTCGCTTATATAAAAACTGCTCGATTGCCACTGATACAGGGGAAGCAACAATAACCCCCCAATAAAAACCACCATACCCTAATACCTTAGAAAAACTTCCATCCAATAAAAAGATCATTAATAGCACCAATAAACCCCCTAGCAATGGAGAAAGAGAAATAAGAATCCTATAATGACATTTAAACTTTTTTTCTAAAATCAACATCATGATAGAAAAAACAATTAACACCGGAAGTAAAAGATACAAAGAAAAAGCAGCAATAAAAGCAACCGCACCGAGTGCTAAGATACTGGTCTCTAAAATATGATAAAAAGACGATAAGCTTAGCCCTGACATTCCACTGAAAACCATATCCCCATTAATGATGCTTGCAATAAACCTGCTAAAAACAAACATCGGTACAACCACCAATGGAGGAAGAAGTGTTAGGATAAGAATTCTCTTTAGCTCAAGCTTCTTTGTTATTTGTTTTATTTTCTCCTTAGGAATAAACCCTTGAACAACTAAAAGAGTAGCCAAAAGCAATGGGATAACCACAGGTTTATGTTTTTGCGGACTTAAGTCTTCAATAAACAAGTTATAACCTATCCAAAGGAATAAACTACACCCCAAAAAAAACCCACCATATTTATTTATAAAACCTCTCATTACTCACCTTGCTATAAACAAAAAAGGATGCCGAAGCATCCTCTTTTAATAACTAATAGCTAAATCACTTTAACGATCGGTTGTATTATCTAAGTCAAATTGATCATCAACTTGATCATGTCTATGCTCATTTACATGACCACCAACACTATTTTTCGCATCTATCTTCTTGTGCAAACTACGGTATAAAAACCAATCAACACTAAAGAAGCGCCCTGCTCCCATGAAAAATAAACTTAACAACATTAAGAAGTACATCAATGCCTTGCTAAAGGCTGATGTGCTCATATCAGAATAGCCATGCGTTAATAGCAACTCTTTAAGCGTCGCAATAATATCTTGCCCATTTAAAGCCATAAATGCCGTTAAACCCACCAAGAAAAGTAACGGAAGTGAAATCCAACGTACTGCAAAACCGATCAGCAAAAGAAAAGCGCCTACAATTTCTAAACCACCTACTAATGCAGGTAACATATCAGAGAGACCACCAATTATAGGCAAATTACTCATTTTTTCTGCGGCTGCTTGATACGTCGCGCCATTAACCCACGTCAAAGGGTTATACCAAACGGTATCAGCGCCTGTAAACAAGCCTAATTTTTGCTGCCCAGATACCCAGAGTAAAGGTGCCAAGAATAAACGAAATAATAGAGGCGGAAGAAAATCCAAGCCACGCAACCACCCAAAACTGAAAAAACCTAATAGAAACTTCATAAAACACTTCTCCTTGTATTTATAACCTTCTATTTGACGTGTTTATTTGATATTTTGCAAGTGAAATTTCACACTTTATCAGGTGGATAAGCTTAAATTTATAGCTATTCTGGATAGAAATAACGCCGATTGTACCGAATAAAACGCTTTACCTCATATTGGCAAAGAACTCTAACGAGAGCTATTTCCAAAAAGGTTTGGCTATCTCTATTTCAACTTGCTCTCTGCTTAAGCCAATATCAGCCAACAAATGATCATCAAGCTTTGCTAACTGCTTTCTTTGGCGGGACACTGCTTTCCAATACAGAATCTTTTGTTTTATACTTTTACCTTTAAACATTTTAATTTTTTCACAGGTAGGTAGATGCTGTGATAAATTCACCGAACCATTATTTTCAATTACTGCTGACATGACATGCCTCCTGTTATTAGTGAGTGGAGGCTTACCTTGCAAGAAGAAAGCCCCCTATTTATGATTTACCCCCTACAGGTAAGACCATGAATCTATTTAACGCCTTCTTAGCAGAATCATCCAATCGTTTAATCAAAAGGGAGCTATCAGGAATCCCGATTGTTCATCATTAATAAAGATGACATGATGGGCGTCATTGAAGCCAACCTCAGAAAATACTCATGGAACTGTATCAACTGAAAACGTTCGTCACCGTTGCCGACACGGGTAATTTAACCCAAGCATCAGAACGCCTTTTCACTAGCCAACCCGCAGTGAGCGCACATATCAAAGCCTTAGAAGAAGAGCTTGAAACTAAGCTGTTTGAGCGTACCCCTAAGGGCATGAAGCTAACTGACGATGGCGCAGAATTACGCAACAAAGCGCAGTTGGTGCTAAACGCCAGCAATGACTTAAAGTTAAAAGCTAAAACCTTGCAAGGCATTCTTACGGGTCAAGCCAAAGTCGGTTTAAATACCGATGCAGAATATTTACTGCTGGCGCAATGGCACCTGGCATTAATGTCGTCTTACCCGCAACTTAAAATTCAACTCACCCAAGGAACTTCGGTAGAACTACTTAAAAAAGTGAGTTCAGGTTCACTAGATGTGTGCTTTTTCTCTGGTGAGAATAATTACAACGAACTCAGTCATGTAGATTTATGCTCCACCCACGCCGTAATTGCAGCATCCCCCAAGTGGGCCGAACAACTAAAAAATGCCGGCGCTGAAGAGCTTGCACAACTGCCGTGGATTTACCCTGAGCCGCTGTGCATCTACCATAGATTTATCGACCATGTCTTTGCAGAAACGCTCAATAAGCCTACATGGGTAACATCAAGTTCTACCGAAGATTCCACCTCCACTTTATTACGCTCAGGCGTGGGGCTTGCTTTTATTCGTGATGACGAGGCAGATGCAATGCTTAAAAAAGGTGAAATCGTGGTTTGGACCGGCGAAAGTTTTACGCTACCCTTAGGTGTTGCTTATTTAAAAACGAGAGCAGAAGACCCCGTGGTTAAGGCTTTATTGGAAGTGATTGTTAAAAAATTTACAGATCGTTGTCAGTTAAACCCAAGTCACGCTTAACTATCAGCTGCATACAAAATCAAAACGAGGTCATTTATGCCACAAGCAAAAATCACATTTATAGGCTTAGGTGCAATGGGTTACCCGATGGCAGGCCACCTTGCCAACGCGGGTTACCCAGTAACGGTTTACAACCGCACCGCATCAAAAGCAGAACAATGGCTCAGCGAATACTCAGGCACATTGGCAACAAGCCCTGAAGAAGCCGTCAAAAACGCTGACATCATCCTCACCTGTGTCGGCAATGATAATGATGTGCGTGAGATTTACGCTAAAATTTTAGCATCAGCAAAAACAGGCGCAACCTTAATAGATCACACAACGACTTCTGCCATAGTTGCACGCGAGTTATACCAAAAGGCTAAAGACAAAGGCATGCACTTTTTAGATGCGCCAGTTTCTGGTGGTCAAGCAGGTGCCGAAAGTGGCGTGCTAACCATTATGGTTGGTGGCGATCAAGCTGTTTTTGATGCGGTATTACCCGTTCTTAATGTTTACGCCAAAGCTTGCACACGCATTGGTGAGGCCGGCCAAGGGCAAGTCTTAAAAATGATTAATCAGATTTGTTTTATCGGCGCGCTGCAAGGTTTATCAGAGGCGCTCACACTCGCTAAAGCCGAAGGTATTGACGGCAAAACCGTGGTCGATGTACTACAACATGGCGCCGCTGGCTCATGGCAAATGATCAATCGCAGTGAAACCATGATGAATAATGACTTCGATTTTGGCTTCGCGGTAGACTGGGTATGCAAGGACTTAGCCATCTGTTTTGAAGAAGCCGAAAAGCTAGGCGTTGAATTGCCGCTAGCCAAACAGATTGATGCACGCTATAAAGACTTGCAAGAACGCGGTTATGCACGTGCGGATACGTCAGTTTTAATTAAGCAGTTTGATGACGAATCACGCTAAACTTATTAAAGACGGTTCAAGAATATTAGTTAAAAGAAGTCCACGAAAAACACGAAATGCGCGAAACAAAAACTGATCTTTTGTGTTTTTCATGCCTTTCGTGGACGGCTTCTAGCTCTACAAAATTAAGGAGAGATTATGAAAACCTATAAAGGCTCATGCCATTGTGGCGATGTTAAATTCTCATTCAAGCAAGACGTAATTACCGAAGGGCTGCACTGTAACTGCTCTATTTGTAAACGTCGCGGTGCTATTATGGGTAACTTTGTAATCCCGCCTAATGACTTAACAATCAACCTGAAAAATGACGATAGCTTAGGCTTGTATGAATTTGGCGATAAATCAGCGCATCATTACTTTTGTACAAACTGCGGCATTTACCCATTTCATCAAACCTTTAGAATGCCCGATCATTATCGGGTTAATCTTGGTTGCTTGGATGATTTTGAAACGGATGGCCTAAGCGTGGATGTATTCGATGGAAAGTCGATATAATTAAAAGACTGAGCTGTCCACGAAAGGTTATTAACTCCTCTTCTCTAATGATTTAATGATTAAAAAGCACGACGTTAATTCTACCACTACAAAACGTTCACTGACCCCAGTTATTCTTATTAAAGTTGAACCACGCTTAAAAGTTATTTTCTAAAAACCTTTTTATTGCTTCTTTCTGAAGTTGTGATAGTTCTTCGCTAGTAGATTGCTTTACAAGTTCAGATTGGATACGTTTTTTATCCTTTTCAGAGGCTAATGATAATTTCTCTTTAAATTCTGAAGTCGTTTTGATTGCTTTCGTTGAACCGTATACCTCTTCGTATGATTTAATACCCAAAATAATTTGCAGTCGTTTTTTATCATGCTCATCTAACTGATTCTCATATATACCACTACGTAATTTCGCATTTATTTCAGGATTATTGATCAGTCGCTGAACTTCAGTATCATCTTCTGAGTACTCACTTTCTTCTAGCTGGAAGTCAATGACAGATAATATTTTTTGTGGGTTTTTTTCAGTGAGCGATGACTCGTAAAGATAGTTATCTATATTTCCTTCTCCTAATGTAGCCCCGTATATCCTTAGCCAACTAGTATAATCCTCAGACAACCTTATCTGTTCATCACTTGAGAGGCTTTTATAGTTTTCAAAATTAACAGGGTTATCGTCAAGATATTGGCGAAGCACATTTCGTAATGGCGAATGTGTTTTAATTTTATCTAATAAAATTGTGTTAGTAAATTCGAAAGATATTGTCCTAAAAATATTTGAATCTTTCTTTCCGGCAGGTAGTGATGAAATAATCTCTGTCAGCCGATCAGAATTAGAAAAGCCATAATGTAAACGGTATTTTAATTCTTCTGCTTCTGTAAGAAGATGGCCATTACGTTGAAGTGTGTCTTCAAGAATATTTTTTTGGCCATCATTTTCCACCATATAAAGTAAATTCATAGTGGCCTTTAAAGACAGTTTCCCCGAAGGATGCTTAAGCTGTTCTCGTAATAAATCTTGAATTATTTGATCCTTCTCATTTAAAAGGTCGGCTGTTGTATTATTATCAACACTTCCACCCTCATAGCCATAAGCTAGTATTTCTATAAGTGTAGAAGTAACGCTATCATCAGCTCTCCCCTGATAAATAAAATCCGATATTTCCTTAAATAACACCCTGCCCGCGTCTGAAGAACTCAAGAGCTGAGAAAGAATATCCTCACGCTCCTTAGAATTTTCTGATGCTATTAAGAATGCTTCCCAAAGTTCTCTTACTGAATTTTTACTAAATTTCATTCTCCTTCCTTTCTTAACGGCATGTTGAGTTAGTGATACCTTTTTTTGATTAGATTGATTGACTTTTTGCTTAATGCTAGCTTGAGCATCACCACCAACGATATGACTGGTTTTAACAGGAAAGGAACCTTGTTGATTAGGCAGTGAAATAACAATAACTAATAAGCTAACCGTTATAGCACTTATGAGAAAAATAATAGTTTTGTTTTTATATAGACAAACTTTCATTTTGGATACGATGTTAACAAGAAAAAATGACCAGGTTGATTGCTTCTCTTTTTTATAAAAGCAACCCCAAGATTGTGACAGATTTATTATCTTTCAAATTGTAAACTCGTGTCTATTACTGTTACAGTATTAAAAAACGTTACACCGACCCCAGTTATTTTCTATGGAATCAAGTACTTGTGCTATGTTCGTGTTTCTAAGTGTGGATTTAGGGTTAATAATGATAACGACACTGAACGATAAATAATGCATCATCAGCACATTTATAAACTAACCTGTGTTCTTGGTTGATGCGTCTTGACCAATATCCACTACGTTCATGCTTTAACGGCTCTGGTTTTCCTATTCCCTCTGCTGGTGTACGATTTGCACTTTTAATGAGTTGATTAATACGTTTTAGTATTTTCTTATCAGTTACTTGCCAATATAAATAATCTTCCCAAGCATCATCTGACCAACTTAAAATCATTCTTCTATTAACTCATGGTTTTTAGACAACCCTTTTTCAATTTGATCAATACTACGATTTATTCTTTTGGCATTTTCAGGGCTTTGCATAAGATAAGCCGTTTCTTCATAAGACTTGTAATCTTCAAGACTAATTAGAACAGCAGGTGATCCTTTTTGCCGAGTAATCAAGACAGGATTATGATCTTCATTAACCTTGTCTAGCATTCCAGCTAAGTTTTTTCGTAAATGTGTATAACTAACTGCTTCCATGACTAGATGCCTATTACTAATATGAGTACGCATTATAGTACATATACTTAATTAAGTACATAATATGAGTTGTGCTGAGTTTCACATTTTATCTTTTATTTAATGTGCGTAGTTTTTACAACCAAGATTAATACGCATATCACAGGCATTCCCATATAGTTCTTTGGCTTTGAATTCATTTTGCTTTACGCCTCTTCCTTTATAATAAGCAACCCCAAACCTTTAGAATGCCCGATCATTATCGGGTTAATCTTGGTTGCTTGGATGATTTTGAAACGGATGGCCTAAGCGTGGATGTATTCGATGGAAAGTCGATATGATTAAAAGACTGAGCTGTCCACGAAAGACACGAAAAAACACGAAAGGTTATTGACTCCTCTTCTCTAATGATTAAAAGCAAAACGTTAATTCTACTACCACTACAAAACGTTACACTGACCCCAGTTATTATGTGTTTTTTGAATAATGCTTAGCAAAAGCCTCTTCAAATTCTGACCACGGTATGGCTTGAGATAATTGAATAAGAGGATCGCTGGAATCCAGCTGTAGCAAGAGGTCTGTACCAAAAAAACTGGTTTGATGACCTGTGTTTGAGGGTGTGAGCATACTTCAACCTTTCGACCAGAAAATAAGACTTATTGTAACATTTTTGGTCGATAGGATTTGTTGTATTTAGCTGTAATCGTTGGTACTGCTATGGGTAGAGAGTTTTTCAGGGCTGACTAACTATATCTGATAAACGTTACACTGACCCCAGTTATTATTTACCCAAATTGTAAACTCGTGTCTATTTACTGTTACAGTATTAAACAAACGTTACACTGACCCTTGTTCTTCCGTTCGCTGATAAGTGTGATTAAAATATCGAACATACATTCGACCTATCGACTGCATCATTTTACTCGTGGCTCTTTCAACTTTTGGTGTACAAAGAATATGCACATGGTTTGTCATTAAAACCCAAGCATGTATTTCTACTTCATGTTTCACGGAATATTCTTTAAGCCAACCTAAATAAGCCCGCATATCTGAATCGTCCGCAAATATTGCCTGCCTATTCGTGCCTCGCTGAATAATGTGCTGTGGTACACCAATTGGGCTCACCCTTAAAAGTCGTGCCATTTTTCTTTTCTCATGTGTGAATGCGTTAACTAACTATATCAGATAAACGTTACACTGACCCCAGTTATTGCCAGTTATTGAGGCTTATGAGCGTTTGGTTGTCCTATATTTTTCTGACCCCAGTTATTCTTCAAGGCTGACTAATTAACCGCTTCACAACGACCCTTATAATGGTAATCCACGATAATCCCTTGCGGATTGACAATCCAGTAATGGATACAAGATGGATCAAGCTTCTTGAGGTGATACTTATATTCCTTGTTGCCGTTAGGTAGTACTCTAATTTTATCTGGAAGTTGCCATGTTTTTTGAATATCAATTATAGAGCGACCAATACCTCCTTCAACCGATTGATCCCAAGAAACAAAGTAAGAACATCCAGTCAATAATATGAATACTAACCCAAATACATAAGTTATATTACGCTTCTTAAAAACCATAGGTACTGCGCCCCATTATATATGTTGAGTAATTCGGTGAGTTGTTTAATGCATATCCAGAAAAACCTGCATAAGTTATACCTGCTGCTACAAACATTCCAGGTATATTCAGTACTCCACGCAATAAACCATTTCCCATTGATACCTGAAACACATCATGCATACCTGCTACAGCATTGACACCAGGAATTTGATTGGCAAAACGTGACAATGACCCTCCTTCTTCTAACCTACCTATAATCCGTTGCCCAGTCTTCTTATCATACTCCCAAGTGTCTTGGGTTCCAATATTGTTAGCTAATTTAACGGGCCTACCCATTACACCTTTTTCAACCGCCGGTCCTCCTGGTCGTGCATCCAGTCTATAACCTACCACTCTTTTATATATAGCAGGTACTTCCTTGAATAGTTGTATGAATGCCATCGTCGTTGCCCCATTACCAAACTTACCCCCTGCAAGCCAAGAAATAGTACCACCAATCACCGCTGCTGTCGCCGTCCTTACTGCAACCGCTGCAGAATTAATAGCACCCACTGCGCGTGCTGTGCCAGCCGCTAGCCCTGCGCTCATATGACCAAAGAAACCACCTATCATACCTTCACGGAACTTACCGCCACGCAGATGATTAACTGCCCCTTGAATAACTGGGGTCAGTGTAACGTTTATTTTTTCTTGGGTCTACCTATTCTCTTTTTTGTCACTCTGGCATTCGTTAACGTTTCTATTTGCGTAGCAAAAGAATCACTACCCAAAGCCAAACCTCTATTTGTACTTTCCCGTATCTCCGTTAATAGCTCTTTGCCAACCTGAACGTTAAATAATTCCCTGTAAGACTCTTGCCTCTCTTCTTTATTTTTACCAAGACGCAAGTATTCTTCATGCGGTGTTTGTAATTTTGTTTCCACACCCAGTG
>Ga0256840_1000760_pt1 | contig 32303 bp, 32 predicted proteins | sample 355202metaG_FD_185969 | JGI IMG/M metagenome (GOLD analysis project Ga0256840, IMG submission 185969) | Hydrothermal vent microbial communities from Mid Atlantic Ridge, Atlantic Ocean - 355-202 | ecosystem: Environmental > Aquatic > Marine > Hydrothermal vents | place: Atlantic Ocean: Mid...
TAATTATTTGTTATAGAGTTGGAGTTCTGTTTTTTAATCTCCAAAAAAGAATGCATGTCAATAACGGGCATTATCACACCACGAATACTAACAATACCTAGATAGTAAGCTGGAATATTTGGTACTTTATTTATTGATAATTTTGTAAAATTCTCTACTTTTAAGTCTGCTTCTATAAGAATATTGAATTGCCCAACGGTGTAATAAAAACGTCTTACTGTTTCATTACTTACAGCGTTAGTTAGACCAATTTTTGAATTTAAAGTAGAAGTGAATGATGTTGTTGAATTACCCTTTACTTTTTCTTGATTTAGAGTGATTTTTTCAATGGTTTCCATTGCCTTAATCTCGTTATTTTTATGATTTATTCTAAAGTTTATACGTTGACTAGCTTATCTAGTATTTCGGCGTCTTCATAAGGTTTAACGATATAGTCCGTCGCACCTAGTTGTTTAGCCCACTGCCTATCTACAGGATTTGATTTGCTAGAAACCATGAATATAGGTGTATTTGTTAAGGCTGGGTTTTTTTTAATGGTTCGACAGGCTTTGTAACCATCACCATCTTCCATGATAATATCTAGCATGATAGCATCAGGCTTCGTTTTTTCACTGGCTATAATCGCTTGATTTCCAGATCTTGCAGTAACTGTATTGTAACCTGCTGCTTCCAAGATACCTTTTAAATGCATAAGCTGCGTGTCTGAGTCATCAGCTATGAGAATAGTTTGTTTAGTAGACATGGGTGCTCCTTATTTTTATTGTTAACACAATTGGTGTTTGTGCCGTTTATTGTGTAGATAGGGATAGACTACCTAAATTAATCGCTAAAGGTTAGTTGTTACAGACAAATGGTCTAAAGATCAAAGTTTATTATGAAATTTTATTCTTGAAATTAAATTAATTAATCTAGTTGATTTATTCACTTGAATTTAGAGATTTAATGCCTTTATGGGGTAAAAATATCCCGCAACCAAGTACCCTTTCATTTCCTAGGCCTTTTTGTTGTATTATTATAGATGACTCACTATCAAGGTCTGCGATCATTAAGTGCCGAGTAAGTAGTTTATCGGAGGGGGTATAAATTGAGTGTGTTTTTCCACAGAGCATTTTCTTTACAGTAAAGCCTGTCATTTTTTTAATGTCATGTGCAATCCGTTTAAGGAAGTCATTTTCGCTTTCATTGATATGACTTAGTACATGTCGTGCGAAAATAACACTGTCGTTGGTGAGTTCTTTCTTCTTCGATTTACCTATCGTGAGTTCATGCCCATCCAAAATTAATTTTTCCCCAGTCAGTTTTTTGACTTTCTTTAACTCTAAACTGGGTATTCTTAAGGTTAATTTTGTGCGACGAGAGGGGTGTAATAAGGCACCTTCCTCGTTATCATCCGGTCGCATCCAGCCATTATTGCTTTCTGCCACATGAATTTGGTGGATTCCTACACCTTTATCAATTAAACAAGGTAAGTGCTTTAGTATGGCTTGAGATAATGACCAAGCGTGATCTAAAGGTAAGGTTTTACAGCTTATAGAAAAACTTAAATCTATAATTTCATCAGGTATTTGATAGGGAAGACTCTTGTCTTCATCTTCTTGCCAAAACATTATCTTCTCTCTAGATTAAGTTACGTTAGTTGCAGATTTCATGACTAATACTATCGGGCTGATTCAAAGGCTAAGTTTAACTGTTCATGCCAGTCATTGGGGCGATCAGAGTATACGGGTGGTTCGATATCTACTTGAAAGTAGAGCTCGCCTGTGTCAATGGCTTGTTTTTGAATAGTCTTTTTTAAGTCTTCAAAGCTTGTAAGCTTGTGCCCTTGTTCTAATAATAATTCACTGAGTGAAAGCATAAGTGGCCTCCGTTAGGGTTGATTAAGGGTGTCGAAATAACGACCACGATATAGTAAGCGTTTTTTATAGGATTCTTCATAGTCCACAAAACTTGTACGGCGATGTAATATATTCCTACAAATTAACCCTTCGCCTGCTTGCAATGTATATTTAATAATATGGGGTGAGTTGCTATTAAGCAGGTTCGTAAGAAAATCAACTGCTTCTAATGTGGGGGAGGATTGTTTCCATTCAATGTTTCTGGTGCGAGCTGTAAAACGCATATGAAGCTGACCATTACTTAAGACGGAGAATACAGGTCCTGTTTGAGCTTTACGGATCATTTTATTGTTTAAAATGTTAGCAGGAATAGTCATAGCATCAATATCCATAAATGCACGGATATATTCAGGATTTTCATCACGTAATAGAATGTAGGCAATTTCATGATCCATAATTAGAGAAGCACCGCCGGACTTAGCGGGGTGTTTGCAATGTAACAGCATGGCATTTATTTGTTTATTTAACCTGTTGTAATAACCGTCTGTATGCCAGCTAAGGCGTTTGTTAGAGTAGGGAATATAATTGTGTTGATCTTTATGAGTAACTTGCGTTATAGAGGTGAGTTTATCTTTATCGGCACAGATATTAGCATCCAAATTTTTCAATCCAAGTTGAGTTACGAATTGCGTGATGTGAGCTTTTTGGTTATTACTTTCATTGTTTAATCGATAAAAGCTAAAACTGTAGCGCAGACAATTATTAAGTACTTGATCAACTTCATGAGTTGAAGGTGCTTGACAATTATGAATTGTCACAAATAATTCATTTAAATCATTCTGATAGTTTAAAGCCTGACAGAGCTTCATATTACGCCATTTTTGGTAACTATACGTATCAGATAAATCAAAAGGTGAAGCCATTTAAATTTCTCTAAAAGTCAATTAGGTATAGAATAAGTTACAGTAAACATTCTAAATTTCATAAGTAACGCTATCTAATTTAAGTATATTAGCATATGGTGTTGTACAGCAGTTTACTTAATTACGAGATATACACTAAATAAAAACCGCACTATCCAAAAAGGGGTAGAATAGTTTTTGCTTAGCCTCCCATGGGTGAGGTTTATCTTTTAAGGGAATGAACTAGAATACTTGCATTCGAAAAATTGAGTGGCTTTTGTTTATAGGTTGATTCATAAACATAAGAGATTCGTTATAAGTTTGAATTTGAATGGTGGCAAGTGAATTAATCACGCTACCAATAATTGATTTTACTAGGAGACAGTTATGGCTGATATAAAGAAGTATCCTACGCCGATGTTAGATGTTTTAGAAGATGGTCCATGGCCAAGCTTCATTACGGGTCTTAAAAAGATGCGTGATGATCATCCTGATGAGCGTATTAACAATGTTATTAATGGTCTGATGGGTCAGCTTGAGCATTCATACGAAACTAAGATGGGTTACTGGAAGGGTGGTACTATCTCTGTGTTTGGTTATGGTGGTGGTATCATTCCACGTTTCTCAGAAGTTGGAGATGCTTTTCCTGAGTCAAGAGAGTTTCATACATTGCGCGTGCAGCCGACTCCTGGTAACTACTACTCAACAGAAATGATGCGTCAACTCGCTGATAGCTGGGAGAAGTATGGGTCAGGTCTTCAGACTTTTCATGGTCAAACGGGTAATATTATGTTTATCGGTGCTGATAATGATAGTTTTCAGCACTTTTTTGATGAGATAAATGAGTACGGATGGGATCTTGGTGGGGCGGGCCCGTGTGTTCGTACTGCGATGTCATGTGTGGGTGCGGCGCGTTGTGAAATGTCGAACTGTAATGAGCATGCGATTCATCGTCATCTTGTGAATAACTTTACCGATGATGTTCATCGTCCAGCACTTCCTTATAAGTTTAAATTCAAGGTTTCAGGTTGTCCTAATGATTGTCAAAATGCCATTGAACGCGCTGACTTTGCAGTTATCGGTACTTGGAGAGATCATAAGAGAATAGATCAGGAGCAGTGGAAAGCATTTGTTGCTGACAAGGGTGTTGATTATGTGATGGATAACGTTATTTCACGTTGTACTTCAAGCTCGTTATCATTAGGTGAAGATAATTCATTAATCGCTGATGAAAGCAACTGTGTTCGTTCAATGCATTGTATGAATGTTGTTCCTAAGGCAATCAGTCCTGGTGAAGATAAAGGTGTAACGATTCTTTGTGGTGGTAAGCGTACATTGAAGATCGGTGACTTGATGGGGACAGTGCTTGTTCCGTTCATGAAGCTTGATACACCAGAAGATTACGAGACTATCGTAGAGCTTGCTGAAGAAATCATCGATTTCTGGGCAGAGAATGGTCTTGAGCACGAGCGTACAGGTGAAATGATCGAGCGTATTGGTTTGGTTAACTTCCTAGAAGGAATTGGCGTTGATCCTGATCCAAATATGATTGCTCAGCCACGAAACGTATCTTATGTGCGTACCGATGGTTGGGATGAGGCTGCTGAAGAGTGGTTTAACCGTAAGCGTGAAGAGAAGGCTGCTAGCTAACTCAGTTCATCTAGAAGATATATTAACTTTTAAACTGGATGGGTTTCTCATTCAGTTAGTACAAGATTTAGGAGCAAATTATGGCAGCACCAGAAATGCGCGAACCGATTGAATCAGGTTGTCCTGACGGTTTTCAATATATGCACCCCACTATGCGTCGAAACTTCGGCCTTTGGGATTATCATGAAGACCCACAGCCAGGTGTTATGGTTCATGTCGCAAAAAGCGGTGATAAAGTTTGGACTGTAAAAGCAGGTACTCAACGTATACTAGATGTTTTCACTCTACGTGATCTTTTAGATATTGCTGATGAGTTTGCTGACGGTTATATCCGTTTTACTATTCGTAGTAATATCGAGTTTTATACCGATGATGAAGCAAAAGTTCAGCCTTTGGTTGATAAGCTTAAAGATAAAGGTTATGCGGTTGGAGGGACTAGAAACTCAGTAGCTTCAATTTCTCATACGCAGGGTTGGTTGCACTGTGATATTCCTGGTACAGATGCATCTGGCGTAGTTAAGTCTATGATGGATGAGTTGTACGACGAATTTACAAATTGGAATATGCCTAACCGTGTTCATATTACAACATCTTGTTGTCAGATTAACTGTGGTGGTCAAGGTGATATCGCAATTAACGTACAGCATACTAAGCCGCCTAAGATTGATCACTCTCTTGTAGGTAATGTTTGTGAGCGTCCATCGGTAGTTGCACGTTGTCCTGTTGCGGCGATTCGTCCTGCAATGGTTGATGGTGAACCTTCGTTGGAAGTTGATGAAAAGAAATGTATTTGTTGTGGTGCTTGTTACCCTCCATGTCCTCCAATGCAGATCAATGATCATGAGTTTACCCAGCTTGCTGTATGGATTGGTGGTAATCACTCAAACGCACGTGGTAAGCCAACATTCCAACGTTTAGTTGCTGCTGGTATTCCTAATAACCCACCTCGCTGGCCTGAAGCTACAGCAATCGTTAAGAAGATTCTCGATTGTTATAAAGAAGGAGCGCGTGATTGGGAGCGTATCAATGAGTGGGTTGAGCGTATCGGATGGCCTCGATTCTTTGAGGTGACTGGTCTGCCTTTCACTAAGTACCATATTGATAACTGGCGCGGTGCGCGTGCGAATCTTAATTCGTCTACGCACATTCGCTTCTAATATTAGTTATTAATTAGGATTTATAGATGAAATTTACAATTATGATTAACGAGGGGCCGTACCAGCATCAATCTGCTGACTCGGCTCTACAGTTCTGTCGTGCAGTGTTGGCGCAAGGGCATGAGATTTTTCGTGTGTTCTTTTACCATGATGGTGTAAATAACGGTTCTAGTTTGAGCGTACCGCCGGGTGATGATCGTTTAATTCAAAAAGAATGGTCTGAATTGTCAAAAGAGAATGACTTGGATTTGGTTATCTGTATTGCTGCGGCTCAACGTCGTGGTCTTATGGATGAAGATGAAGCAAAGCGTCAAGGTTTTGAATCAAATAATATGATCGATGGTTTTCGTATTTCTGGTTTGGGTCAGTTGATCGAAGGCGGGATTGAGTCTGATCGTACAGTAGTATTTGGAGATTAAGAAATGGCTGCTAAAAAATTCATGTTTGTTAATCGTAAAGCACCTTACGGAACCGTATATGCGCTTGAGTCATTGGAGGTTGTATTAATCTCTGCTGCTTTTGAACAAGATGTATCCTTGGCTTTTATTGATGATGGTGTTTATCAAATCACAAAAGGTCAAAATACAGATGGTATCGGTCAGAAGAATTTCTCAAATACATATAAAGCATTAGGTGATTATGAAATTAACAAGTTGTACGTTGAAAAAGAATCTTTAGAAGAGCGAGGTCTAACTCAAGATGATCTTATGGATCTTGTTTGGGAAGATGAGGATGATGATTGGGCAGAAAAGCCATCAATTATTTTGGTAGATCGTTCTGAAATGGCTGATGTTATGGCTGAGCAAGAAGTTACTTTAAGTTTTTAGATTACTTTTCTTTCGGAGAATACGAGAATGGCAATGCTACATATTGTAAACAAGTCACCGTTTGAAAAGGTGTCTTTTAGAAGTTGTTTAAATCACGTAAAACCAGGTGATTCAGTTTTGATGATCGAAGATGCTGCTGTAGGTGCACTCGATGGAACATCGTTTTCTGATAAGCTTAAAACAGCAATGGGTGATGTGTCTGTTTATGTTTTAGGCGGGGATCTTGTAGCCCGTGGTTTAAGTGAAGATCGTATGATTGACGGTATAAAAACTGTTGATTATGCAGGTTTTGTCGACTTGACTGTTAAAAATGAGACGACACAAAGCTGGCTATAAAACCTGTATCACTTATTCACTTATGAATAGATAGTACGATTTTTAGCTATATTATATTTATTATTTATATATAAACAAAAACGAGAGGAAATATTATGTCATCACTAGAATTAAACGGTGAGTCAATTGAATTAGATGAAGAAGGATACTTAATTGATCTAGCATCTTGGACACCAGAGATTGGTGAAGCACTTGCAAAAGGCGAAGATGTAGAATTAACAGATGAACACTGGGATATCATTAATTTCCTACGTGAATACTATGAAGAGTATCAAATCGCACCGGCAGTACGTGTTCTAACGAAAGCTGTTGGTAAGCGATTAGGTAAAGACAAGGGTAACTCAAAGTACCTTTATTCTTTATTTCCTTATGGCCCTGGAAAGCAAGCGTGTAAATATGCTGGTCTTCCAAAACCTACTGGCTGTGTATAAATCACACAATTAAGTAAATGAAATTCAGGAGTGCATTTTGCGCTCCTGAGTTCTTTTTCACAAATTTATAATAGTTTTAGCTGTTGTTGATTTGTGAAAAAGAAGCTATTTAGGAGTTAAAATGGTCATAGGTGTCATATATGCAGTTCTGTTTTGGACTGCTACTATAGTATTAGTATTGGGTGTAGCCAATAAAATTCGTATTTATGCGAAAACACCTGCACCTTTAAAAATACCAACTACTCCAGCTCCTGTTACACAGAGTGGTGTTTTCTTACGAATGTTTCAAGAGGTTTTCCTTTTTAAGAGTTTGTTTCGTGCAGATAAATTACTCTGGATTCTAGGCATGCTGTTTCATTACACCATGTTAATTATTGTCTTACGTCATTTTCGCTATGTTCAAGATCCAGTATGGGGTGTTATTCAGTTTGTGCAGCCCTTTGGAATTTATGCGGGATTTTTATTTGTTATTGGTCTTTTAGGATTAATGGCACGTCGTGTTTTTATAGATCGTATTCGTTATATAACCTCTCCTTCGGATATTGCGATGTTGCTTCTATTGATATTGATTGGCGTTTCTGGATTAATGATGCAATTTGTTAGTCCTACTAATATTATTATGGTGAAGGCCTTTTTTAGAGGTTTGATTGCATTTGATTGGCAGCCATTACCCGCAGATGTGCCTTTACTTATTCACCTTGGTTTAGTTGCAACTTTAATGTTAATTTTCCCTATTAGTAAATTGCTACATGCACCGGGTATCTTTTTTAGCCCAACTCGCAACCAAATTGATAATCCACGCGAAAAACGTCACGTTTCAGCTTGGGCTGCTGAATTAGATAAGCAAGGTAAGACTTACCTTGATGAGTTGGATCAAGGAAAATAAATATGGCTGATTACGATATTCCAAAAATTACAGGTGAAGATGGTATAGTTGATATTCCTAATCTTCAACCTGATGCTATGAAAGGTCATGGCCCTTGGGTTTCTAAACCTGAATTCCAAGAAGATATGCATTTTCCAACTGATTTTACGATGCCTGAAAATGTAGAGAATTATGGTGATGCTAGTACCCTTGTTGAAAACTGGAAAGAACGAGCACTTGATAAAATGGGTGACCTTAAAAGTCGCTATCGTTCATTGCAAGTTTTCTTAGATATTTGTGTTAAATGTGGTGCGTGCACAGATAAATGTCATTATTACATAGGTACAACAGATCCTAAAAATATGCCTGTTGCCCGTCAAGACTTACTTCGCAAGGTTTATCGTCGGTATTTTACCTTTGCAGGAAAGTTTTTTGGTAAAATGGGTATGCCTGGATTTGTTGGGGCGGCTGAGCTAACAGAAGATGTTGTTAAAGATTGGTATAATTATTATCACCAATGCTCTCAATGTCGTCGTTGCTCTGTCTTTTGTCCGTATGGCATAGATACTGCTGAAATTTCAATGGCAGCACGCGAAATTCTAGATCATATCGGTATGGGGCAGAAATACTGTACCGAAATAATGGGCAAGCTAAATAAAATTGGTAACAATTTAGGATTACCCGAGGCAGCTTTAGCAGATACTCTGGAAGGTCTTGAAGAAGATATTTTTGATGATACGGGTGTTGATGTAAAGTTACCTTTAGATAAAAAAGGTTCAGATATACTATTAATTACTCCTTCAGCTGATTTTTTTGCAGAGCCTCATGTCGATGGTTTGATGGGATATGCAAAAGTTTTTCATGAGCTAGGTCTTGATTGGACCTTAAGTTCTTATGCTTCTGAAGGTGCTAATTTCGGCATGTTTATTGGTAGTTACGAGAATATGCGAAGAATTTCTTTACGGATTCGTAAGGCAGCACAAGATCTTGGTGTGAAACGCATAGTATTCGGCGAGTGCGGACATGCTTGGCGTGTTGCATATAGCTTCTTGAATACATTAGCTGGCCCATTTGACTTTCTTGATCAAAACTATCCAGTACCTCAGCATGTTCTTGAGATTACAGAACCTGCACTTGCTGCAGGAAAGCTAAATATAGATAAATCACAGAATGATGACAAAGTTCTTACTTTTCATGACTCTTGTAATATTGCTCGTGGCTCACGTATGGGTGATAAACCAGGTGGTCAGTTTGTACTTCCAAGAAATGTAATTAAGGCAGTTTGTAATAACTATGTAGATATGCCAGCAGATACAATTCATGATGCAACCTATTGTTGCGGTGGTGGTGGAGGTATATTAACCGATGATCTTATGGAAATTCGTGTTAAAGGAGCTCAGCCACGTATGGAAGCTCTGAAGCATGTGACTGATCAACATCAAGTAACTCATATGGCCGCTATCTGTGCCATATGTAAATCTCAGTTTACAAAAGTTGTACCATATTATGGCTTTACCATGGATATGATTGTTAGTGTGCATCAATTGGTGAGTAATGCCATCGTACTAAAGGGTCAACTTACTGAAGAAGAGATAGAAGCACGTGATGCTGAAGAAGAAGCTGAACGTATTGCTGTCAAAGAAGCACGTGAAAAAGCTGCTGCTGAAAAGGCAGAAAAAGAGTCAAAAGATTCTGCGAATTAAACTTTCATTACTTTAACAAAGTAATGTGTACGATAAATTTAGATTAACTGATCCATTTACGGATTGAACTAGGAGAATAAGCATGGCAACTTCACCTGATGATAAAACATTAGACGGGTACACGTTTAGACGTTACGACGATGGCGATCACACTTGGGATAGTATGGAAGAACATATCTTCCAAGAAGATACTTCTTATAAATGTCCAACTTACATCCAAAAAACGCCTCCTTGTCAAGGTAGTTGTCCTTCTGGTGAGGATATTCGTGGTTGGCTACAAATTGTCCGTGGAATTGAAAAGCCAACTGGCGATATGACAATGCAGGAATATGCATTCCGTCGTTCTACCACAGCTAATCCATTCCCATCAATGATGGGACGTGTTTGTCCCGCACCTTGTGAAGAAGGTTGTAACCGTAATGATGTTGATGATTTCGTAGGTATAAACTCTGTAGAACAGTACATTGGTGATGAAGCAATTGCATTGGGCTTAGGCTTTGATGACTCAGCACCTACGACTGGAAAGAGGGTTGCAATTATTGGTGGTGGTGTTGCAGGTATGGCTGCTGCTTATCAGCTCCGTAAGATGGGCCATGCGTCTACCATTTTTGATGATCATGCGCAGCTTGGTGGAATGGCACGTTATGGAATACCTGGTTACCGCGTACCACGTGATAAGATGGATGCTGAAATTAAGCGTATTACTGATATGGATGGTGTTGAAGTAAAGCTAAACACACGTGTTGGTAAAGATGTATCTGTTGAGTCATTAGAACAAGATTATGATGCAATTCTTTGGGCTTTAGGTTGTAAAAAAGGTAGAGGTCTTTTTGTTGATAATTGGAATGATGTTCCAAATGCAATTACAGCCGTAGATTTTCTAGAAGCGTTTAATTTAGGTGATATGAAATATACTGCACCTAAAGTTGTATGTGTGGGTGGTGGAGACACTTCTATCGATGTCGTATCAGTGTCTCGTCGCATTGGTACTTTAGCTGATTACAATGAAAAAGGGGAAGATTCCGCAACTGGTGTTATCAAACATGATGCTGAACCTACAAATAAAGTTCCTGCAGAAGTTACCTTAACATCATTATTTCCACTTGATCAAATGACTGCTGCAGAACATGAAGTTCAAGATGCATTAATTGAAGGTGTAACAATTCTTACTGAAGTTATGCCTACTGAGATTCTTGTAGATGATAATGGTCGTGCGGTTGGGTTAAAAGTTGTTGAGTCAGTAATGGACGGTAACGTACCTAAGCCTAAAGAAGGTGGTAAAGAGACTATTATCGAAGCAGATTTAATTGTATCTGCAATCGGTCAGTTTGGTGATCTTGACGGTGTAGAAGAGTATGGCAATGATCGCAATGCGATTGATGCTGATAACTTCTATCAAGTACCAGGTAAAGAAGGTCACTTCGTGGCAGGAGATATCGTTCGTCCTCATCTTTTAACTACAGCCATCGGACAAGCATCTATAGCAGCTGAGACTATCAATCACTTCTTAACCCAAAAAGATGAGAAGATGGATAAACGTCCTAAAGTCGACAAGCACCACTTTGATTTACTTGACAAGCTTAAAGAATATGAATTAGCTCCGATAGCTTATGATGAAGGTAAAGAAGAAGACTTACGTGGCACTGACAGTGATAATTATGCTGTACATAACTATGATGATCGCTCCGAGCACGAGATAGTTGAGTCAAGCGAGTTATTTCTAGGGCACTTCGAAAAAGTAGACCGAAATAAACGTACCGAAGATGTGCCCAGTAAAGATGACGTGCTAGGACATTTTGTTGAACGTATGAATGCACTTGACGAAGAACAAGTTGTAGGTGAAGCAGAGCGTTGTATGAGTTGTGGTCTTTGTTTTGAGTGTGATAACTGTGTTATCTATTGTCCACAAGATGCCGTATTTCGGGTAAAGAAAGATCAGTCAACAACTGGCCGTTACGTTGATACTAACTATGATAAATGTGTCGGTTGTCATATCTGTGCCGATGTTTGCCCTACAGGTTACATTGAGATGGGATTAGGTGGTTAGTTACCTTTTAAATAAAGCTAAAGTCTGTTTTCAGGCTTTAGCTTTATTTAGGTCTTGTAATTCATTAAGAATCAAAGCTTAGGAAATTATGTTAAGTCGTTATTCTAAAATAATACAAACAGTTCTTTTATCATCTTTAGTATTGTTTCTGGCTACAGGTCTCAGTGCCTGTGATAGTAAACCACCTAAATTGATGAAAGCTGTTAAACAATTCGAAAGTAATGAAATACGTGATGCTCATATAAAGAATATGCGTATTAATCATATGGATGAGTTGTTGCATAAACGTGATGAAACTGTCATTAAAGGTATACGGACTAAAAAACATAGTTTAAAAGCCTGTATTAATTGTCATATTCCAGAGCAACATAATGGTAAAGAATTAAAACATACAGACCCAGAACATTTTTGTTCAACTTGTCATGGTTATGTAGCTCAACAATTAGATTGTTTTCAGTGCCATGCGGATCGTCCTAATAATGGTAAGCAATTATCTAACAAGGCTCCTGATGATAATGTACATAAATCTATAGCTTCTGGTTCACTATCTATAGCACCTGAAAAATATTTACCATCCTCAATGGCTGGTATTAGCTCAGAGTTAAAATCAAAATTGACGTCACATATAAATACCAATATAGAAGACACGTCTAATCAGTCTGCGGGAGAGTAGTATGAGTTATATTGATTCCTATCGTCGTAAGTTTTTAGGTGGTCTAGCTGGTACAGCAGCAGTTGCATCCCTTGCACCCGGTGTTTTTTTACGTGAAGTACAAGCAAAACCTGCCGAACAGGCAGTTACTGATAAAGTTCGTTGGGGGATGTTAATTGATACTACAAAATTAACCGATGGCGGTGATGCTTGTGTTAAAGCTTGTCAAAATGAACATGGTTGGGGGCATGATCCAGAGTCAAATGATGCGCAACAAGCTCAGTGGATCCGTAAAGTTACAGTTACCGAAAAACTTACAGGACACACTACTACTTTGCCTGTGATGTGCCAGCACTGTGAAACTGCTCCATGTGTTGACGTATGTCCTACTGGTGCTTCTATGAAACGTGCCGATGGGATAGTTCAAGTCAATAAACACATTTGTATTGGTTGTCGCTATTGTATGATGGCGTGCCCTTATAAAGCACGTAGTTTTGTGCATGAAAATTTAACCGATCAACTTCCCGGTACACCTCGTGGTAAAGGGACAGTTGAATCTTGTAATATGTGTGTGAACCGAGTCGATGAAGGTAAAAATCCTGCTTGTGTAGATGCTGCTCCTCAGGCTATGTTGTTTGGCGATCTCAATGATCCTCAAAGTAGGATTAGTATTGCTCTAAAAACATATGGTGGTACACAAATTAGAGCTGATTTAGGTTTGAATACTGGCGTTAGATACTGGGGTATATAAGGAATTATCATGGCGACAAAAGCAATTTTCAGTGAAGTTAAAAGTAATGGACTAGGGTACTGGAGTACTCTAGGTTTATTAGGTTTGGTTGTACTTGGTGGGGTATGGGCATTTACTTATATGCATCATCATGGTCACTATGTGACGGGAATGAATAATCAAGTCGTTTGGGGTATGCCTCATGTTTTTGCTATATTCTTGATTGTTGCCGCTTCTGGTGCTGCAAATATCGCCACTATTGGCACTGTTTTTGGTAAAACTATTTATCAGCCTCTTGGACGACTTTCTGCCTTTTTGGCTGGGTCATTATTAGTAGGTGGACTAATTGTTCTCTTATTGGATCTTGGAAGTATTGGGCATGTAATCGAAATGGCAAAGGGCGCACTTAACTTCAAGTCTATCTTTGCATGGAATATGCTACTTTATTCAGGTTTCATCGCTATTATCGCAGTTTATCTTTGGACGATGATGGATCGTAGAAAAACAGCTAAATCGCTCTATAAACCTGTAGGTATCGCGAACATGGTGTGGCGTTTTCTACTAACAATGGGAACAGGATCAATTTTTGGTTTCTTGGTCGCACGTCAATATTATGATGCGGCAATATTAGCGCCTCTGTTTATTGTTAGCTCTTATGTTTTTGGAACTGCTATTTACACACTAGTATTGATGACATCATTTAAAATGACAGGTCGTCAATTAGGTGATTCTGTACTTAACCGTCTTCGCTATACCTTGGCTATTTTCATTGTACTCGTCTTGTTTTTTGAGTTAACACGTCACTTAACTAATCTTTATGCGACAGAGCATCATGGTGTTGAAGCCTATATTCTTTCCGGTGATAGTAAATTTACGACTATGTTCTGGTATGGACAAGTCCTATTGGGTAGCTTGGTTCCATTATTTCTAATCTGGTGTCGCTTTTTAAAGAATAATCGTACAGCATTATTTTTAGCTTCTAGCTTGGCCATTGTAGGTGGTTTTTTTCAGCTTTATGTTATTTTGATTGGTGGACAATCATTTCCTCTCATCTTATTTCCTAATGCAGACGTTTCTAGTTCTTATTTTGATGGTGTGAGTAATGCTTATAGTGCAACTACAGCGGAAATATTACTAGGTTTAGGTGGTGTATCACTCTCACTGATTCTTGTAGTAGTTGGAATGAAAATATTTAGATTGTTACCTGTTACTTTAGCAGATGCGAATGTAGACCCTCATCATAAATAAAAAACACCATAATAATGGTCTATAAGCTGTAATTTCTTTCAGGAGCAGTAAATTTATAACCCTATTCTAGATATTTTAATAGCTTTAATTATTCATATGCTTTCAAATAGAGCTACATTAATCTTAGCAAGGGCGTGTTAAGATTAGAGTTTTCGGAAACTACTAGATTTATAGATATGGAAGATATGACATTTATTCCCAGTGAAAATCCTGGGGCTTTTGAGAGACACCTAATTAGAAAAAGTGATAATCCTTTATTTGAAGATAGAAAAACTTCTCTTAGTAGTGATACTTTACGCGAAGCACAAGAAAAAGATCATGAAATCTTAAAACAATTCATGCTAGATTTTAAAGATACGATGCTTAAAGCCGTGGAGTTTAAACCAAATGAAGACAGTGAAGTGATTCTGGAAATCAAGGATTCTTTAGATAAGCTCTATGCAAGATCAGCCACCATTGCTGATGATCAAACACGGATTCAAGAGTCTATTAACAAGTTTTTAACGGTTATCATGCAAGCAGTGCGTAAAGGCGCAGGTGATGATGCGCAGGCGCTTCAGGAGCTTGATCAAGAAGATGCTGCGCGTGATGCTAATTTTAGTTTTTTAGCCTCAAAACTTGCGGCTGATATATTGGATGCTGACTCACCGATAGAGGATGTTGATTTGGTGCCAACTTTGTTATCTGCAGGTAAGGATGACTTAGCGTTAGCTACGCAACTTTTTGATAAAGAACAGATAGATTACGTTTTAATTGAAGCTGAAAGCCTATTAAATAAGCTCGAATCACAAGGTCACGATGTTAAAGCAGCAGCAGAGAACTTTGTTTTTATTGAAGGATATAAGCATTTTTTGCAACAAGACGTATAATATTATACGTCTTTAGCTATTTTTTGGTGTAAAGTATTGAAAGAGAGTAGATAAGGTTTCACTAGTATCTAGTATATTGTAAATTAAATAAGGGAAATTGAATGCGTTTTATTAGTCTTTCTGTATTAGTAATACTACTGCAAGCATGTGCCGCATCAAGCAAAAATGAACCTGCGCGTGATTTTGTGCGGTATGAATCTTTTGCAGATCAAGTTTTATCAGCTGAATTTAAGGCCGATACAGCTTGTAAGAAAGGTGATGTTGATTGTAATGTATGTGCTACCGATGTTCAAAAGCAATTTCATGATGCATCGCAAGGGAAACTAACTTGGTCGAAAAATTCATGGGGTTTCGCTTGGAATGAAGCTTATGAGCCTGATAATGCAACGCCGAAAAGTATTTTTGGTAGCCCGGTAAAAGGCTTTTTAGATATAACAGTGGCTGTTAAGCATGTGCAAGGCTTTGTGCGCACAAATTCTGAACAATTTCCTTATGCCGGTAGCCAGAGCCATACCTCAACAGGGGGGGTTTTTGTTGTTAAAAAGACTGATTCAGGTCTAGCTTTAGCATCATTACATAAAACCGCAAGTGCTCATCCGAGTGGTGTGCAGATATTGGGAAAATATTTGGTTTACGGTGAGAATGGAAGTTTAATTTTTAAAGATTTGAATAGTATTAATCAAGTAGATGACACTGAGCTGAGTATTAATGGTGCTTACGGTGGTGGCTTGGGCTTAGTTAAATTAGAAAATGGTAAGCACTTAGTGATCACAACAGGGCCTGGCGGAGAAACAAACATGAATAAGAAAAATTATTTTTTTGAGCTTGATTTCCAAGGTGGTTCTCCAGATAGTTTAACTAAAGTGAATGAAGAATCAGTTGTTATTCCTTCTGACTGGAGTCGGAAGTACATGCTATCAGAAAATAATTCTGTGATTTCTGAATGTGGCACTGGTGATATTTATGTGGTTAATGTAAGTGGTGATACAGGTGCAAAATTACTTTCAGGTAAAGGCTATTGGCGCTTATCGAAACTAGAATCGAAAAATGATGCACTTACACTCAAAGCCATTAATTATTATAAAAGAAGTCAAAATTCGAGTAGTTGTAACTCAAGGGCGACAGGAACAATCAATGTGACTGGTGATCATAAGTTAGAATTTTATTGTCATGAACATGGAAAAGATAAGAATAAGTCTGCGAGTAAATATCGTTTTCAGAAAGGAATATTTTAGCTTAGCAAGGACGTTTAGAGTACTACTGAATCTGGTTGCCAATGTGATAGATCACATTCAGGATTAAAAATCCACTCTTCATGATCAAAATATTGGGTGGTTTTTAAAATACTTAAATATTCTTTTCGATCAATATTTTCAGCTCCCATGCTGGTGAGATGGGAGTTTTCAATCTGACAATCTATTAACGAGTAACCCCACTGTTGTAAATGCCAAGCGAGTGCAATAAATGCAATTTTTGAGGTATCTCGTTCATTACTAAACATTGATTCGCCGCTAAAAACACCGCCAGTAGCTACCCCATATAAACCGCCTACTAATTCATTGTTTGCGTTCCAAATTTCAACGCTGTGCGCAACACCTAGTTTGAAAAGTTGCGAATACGCCATAAACATTTCATTACTTATCCATGTGCCGCCCGAGTTTGTGCGTGCAGTGGCACAGGATTGAACAACGCCTGAAAATTCTTTATCAAAGCTTATTTTATAGCCTTTGTTGCGGATAGACTTGCGCAAACTACGCCGGAGAATGATTTTCTCAGGGTGTAGTACGGCACGTGGGTCTGGGCTCCACCAGTAGATTGGCTCATCAGGGTTATACCAAGGGAAAATACCCGATTGGTAGGCATTAATCAATCGGGTAGGGGAGAGGTCTCCGCCAAAGGCTAATAAGCCATTGGGTTCAGTAAATGCTAGTTCGACCGGCGGAAATGGCTCATCACTGGCGTGCGGATCCAATAGTGTTAATGGGTCTTTTTCTGTTGTCATGATTACATGCCTAGTTACAAACCATTATTGCCAATTTTAATAAACAGTTACTTCTTTTCAGAAGCGAGCTTATCTAGAAACTTCTCAGCATCCAAAGCGGCCATACAGCCTGTGCCAGCGGAAGTAATTGCTTGACGGTAAACATGATCCATTACATCGCCAGCTGCATAAATGCCCTCCACACTGGTTTGAGTGGCATTACCTGTAGTGCCACTGTTTACCGTAATGTAACCACTTTTCATATCTAACTGCCCATTAAAAATAGCAGTGTTAGGTTTGTGACCGATAGCAATAAAAATGCCATGAACATCAATATCTTGGGTTTCATTGGTTTTAACGTTTTTAAGTCGCATGCCGGTGACCCCCGCATCGTCTCCGAGAACTTCTTCAAGCGTATTATCCCAAAGTAGGGTGATATTTCCTGACTCTGCTTTTGCTAAAATCTGATCACGGAGGATTTTTTCAGAACGTAATTCATCACGTCGGTGGACTAGAAAAACTTCTTTAGCGATATTAGAAAGGTAGAGTGCTTCTTCAACTGCTGTATTTCCACCGCCAATCACCGCTACTTTTTGATTCCTATAAAAGAATCCGTCGCAGGTCGCACAGGCTGAAACACCACGTCCTTTATATGCTTCCTCTGATTCCAGGCCAAGATACATCGCTGATGCGCCGGTACAAATTATTAACGCATCGCAAGTGTACTTGTCTGATCCGCCGTTTAGTTTGTAGGGCTTTTGGCTGAAATCAACGTCAGCAATATAATCAATAATAATTTTAGTATCGAAGCGCTCTGCATGTTGTTTCATGCGCTCCATTAGATCAGGACCTTGAACACCTTCGTTATCGCCCGGCCAGTTGTCCACATCGGTAGTAGTCATTAATTGACCGCCTTGCTCCATGCCAGTAATTAATACTGGGTTGAGATTAGCTCGTGCAGCGTAGACTGCGGCGGTATAGCCTGCTGGGCCGGAACCTAGAATGATTAAAGAATGATGGGTGGCTTCGCTCATGGTTTTCTCCTAAATTTTGGATACTATATATTTGTTGTACTACAACATAAGTTGTCCATGAGCTCAATTATCATTTTAGTTATTAATCTTCATTTTCATCGTTAAACATTATATACTTAGCTCTCGTATAAGGGCTTATACGAAAAAAGTTTAGATTATAAAAATAGAATCATTTCCTTGGGGAAACTTAATTCGTTCACTATTATTTCATATATAGCGCGAAAAACTTCGAGATCAAGCGTTTAGCGAGATGTTTGCACAGAACCTCCTAAACATTGAATTAGTCAGTATTTCAGATTGGTGTGGGTCGGAGTAAGAATTTAAGTAAGTCGAGGCATAGGGGAAAACGAGTGGCAGCAGTAAAAAAGAAACGCACTTATAAAAAAAGAGCGACAAGCAAAACTACGGCATCTAAAACAAAAAAGTTGTCAGTTGAAAAAGTTGCGTTAAACGCATCTAAAAAAAGTAGTATTAAACAAACGACGATTTTGATTCTTACCGGTGTCACAGCCTTGGTTCTTTTGGCTTTGTTAACCTATAACCCCGCAGACCCTGGTCTTTTTCAATATGATAGTGATGCCGTTATCCAAAATAAAGCAGGTTCTGCGGGTGCGTATTTAGCTGATGTGCTGTTCGGTTTTTTTGGCTATATCTCTTACTTGATTCCAATAGCATTTATGGTTTCTGCATTTCTGATCTTTCGGTCTTCGCAAGGAAACTATCGAGGAATAAACCTAGGGGTAACGTTGTTTGGTGTTTTTTTAGCACTAATAGCGGGTTGTGGCTTGGCCACCTTGTTGTGGCCTGAAAGTATTCTTCCTAATACCTCGGGTGGCTTGTTAGGCCATGGCATTGCGAAGATGTTCGTACGTCTTTTTGGTGATATTGGTGCTACCATGATTTTATTCTCTGGCTTTATTGCAGGTATTACTTTGTTTGCTGATATTCAATGGTTAAAACTTGTCGATATGATAGGTGGTTGGATTATTAGTTTAGTGGATATTATTACGCGCTCTGCTACTGCTATTATGCCGAAAGAGTCTTATGAAGGTGGTTCAATGCCTGTACAGACCGATTCAGATCAGATGACTCAACCGGTGTTAAAACGTGGCGGACCTGACTTCGATAGTAGTTTTGAAAGTAGAGGCGGTGTGGCTTATTCAATTGATCAGGGTGGATCAAATAATCCGCAGGGAGAAAGTGTTTTAGCTGCCGTAGCTAGTGGCCTTGCTGGATTGTTTGCTTGGAATAAAGCCAATAGTTCAAATGATCATGTAAGTAGAAAGCCTAAAACCTTGCAGGAATATCAAGAGCCTATATTGGACCCGTTGGATGACGTTGTTTCTCAGAGTACGCCTAATCTGTCAGAAAATACAGCGCCTGTATTAGGTGTGCCAGACTATATTTCAAATTCAGGTCATACAGATTTTCATGTTGAGATTGAGTCCTTTGAAGAAGAGGATGTAAAAGTAGCAGGCTTAAATGATGTAATTACTGCGAAGAAAAACCCCGCTGCTATAGCGCCTAAACAAGTGCAGCAACCGGTACAACAAGATGCAGTAATAGCGGTTGATACGAAAACAGCCGTGCCGACTAAAAAACGCGTGCCCAAACCGGCTAAAACAGGAATGTCTTTAAGTAAAGCGATTACACTACCGCCAATAGATTTGTTAAATGCTGCACCAACCAATCAAGGCAAATTTTCAAAAGCAGAGTTGGAAGCACACGCCCGCAATATTATAGAAACTCTAGAAAGCTTTAAAATAGCGGGTGTACAGATAGATAGTTATTATCCTGGTCCTATTATTACGCGTTTTGAAATATTGTTGCCTGCGGGTATTAAGGCTAGTCGAATTACCGGCTTGTCACAAGATATGGCAAGGAGCATGCGTGTGCCAAGTATTCGTGTGGTAGAAGTAATACCGGGTAAAACAACAATAGGTATCGAAGTACCTAATTCAAATCGTGAGCTGGTCGCCATAACTGAAATCATAGCCTCTCCACTGTTTAAGCAGTCTAAATCACCTTTAACTATGGTATTGGGAAAAACTATTGAAGGTAATCCAGCTGTGGCTGATTTGGCAAAAATGCCTCACTTATTAATTGCAGGTACTACAGGTTCAGGTAAGTCGGTGGGTGTTAACGCGATGCTTATAAGCTTGTTGTATAAATCAACGCCTGATGAAGTTAAGCTTATTTTAATTGATCCAAAAATGCTCGAACTAAGTATTTATGAAGCGGTTCCGCACTTATTAACACCAGTTGTTACCGATATGAAAGATGCATCTAATGCATTACGTTGGGCAGTGGGTGAAATGGAGCGTCGTTACGCGCTGATGTCTCATTTAAAAGTTCGCGGTATTGCCGGTTATAATGAAAAGGTGAAAGAGGCAATTGCCAAGGGTGATCCTATTATTAACCCAACCTTTGATCCAACACAGCATGTAGATGTGCGTCCTGAAATATTAGAGCCTCTCCCTTTTATTGTAATCGTGATTGACGAATTTGCTGATATGATTATGGTTGTGGGTAAAAAAGTTGAAGAGTTAATTGCCCGTTTAGCCCAAAAGGCACGTGCTGCGGGTATCCATCTTATTTTAGCTACTCAGCGTCCGTCCGTAGATGTAATTACCGGCTTAATTAAAGCAAATATACCGACACGTATTGCTTTTCAGGTTTCAACAAAAATTGATTCACGCACTATTTTAGATCAAGGCGGTGCAGAAACCTTGCTAGGTCATGGTGATATGTTGTATCTCCCGCCCGGTACAGGTATGCCTCAGCGTGTTCACGGTGCATTTGTGGCTGACCAAGAGGTTGAAGATGTGGTTAATTATTTAAAGCTTCAAGGGGAACCTGAATATATAACTGATGTCGTAGAAGATACGGGGTCATCTGATGCAATACCAGGTTTAGAACCCCTTGCTGATTCAGAAACCGATGCGCTGTATGATCAAGCCGTCGCTATTGTTACTGAATCTCGCAGGGCTTCTATCTCTTACGTACAACGTCGTTTAAAAGTTGGATATAACCGTGCGGCATCGATGATCGAAGATATGGAAATGGCGGGTGTGGTGAGTGCGGTTCAATCAAATGGAACGCGTGAAGTTTTAGCCCCAGAACCCGTTAAAGATTAGGGGGAGTTACTAACACTAACGAACTCTTGAGAGAAACACTATGAAAAAAGCAGGATTATTATTAACCGCATCTTTTACCTTATTGGGTGCTTTTGCCTCAGTGAGTTCGAGCGTGGCAACTGCCTCGCCTGATGTGGCACGCGAAAGGCTGAATGACTTTTTTACCAAAGTTAGTACCTTAAAAGGTAGCTTTAGCCAGCAAGTTTTTAGTAAAAAAAATAAAATGATTCAAAGCTCTACTGGTCAAATATTTTTAAATCGACCGGGTAAATTTCGCTGGGTTTATAAAACACCGGAGCCACAAGTTATTGTCAGTGACGGAAAAAATATTTGGATTTATGATGAAGACTTAGAGCAAGTCACCATAAAACCCATGAGTAGTGCTATTTCAAGTGCGCCGATAGCTTTGCTGACGCGTAAACAGTCACCTGATGCTCAATTTCATGTGAAGCCAATGTCACTTAAAGTTGCGGGTTTAGACTGGTTTCAGCTTACGCCGCGTAAAAAAAGTAAAGATTTTAAGTTTATCGAGATTGGTCTTGATGCTAGTGGTTTGCGTCAAATGATTATGCATGATCAGTTAGGTCAACGCACCGTGATACAACTTAACGCTAAAAAGAACGTGCCGATTAGCGGAAGTACTTTTTTCTTTAATATACCTGCAGGTGTTGATGTGATCGGTAAAGCCATATAAAGTGCCGTTTAAAATTCACTTGAAAGCGGCTTATAAGTCGCTTTTTTTATGCAGAAAATACCTTATTTTAATAACTTAGCTTGATATTTATGTCTGAATTTAATCTAATAAAAAGGTATTTTACTTGGAATAGTAGATCACCCAATATTGTAAAAGGAGTTGGCGATGATGCCGCTGTAATCAATATATCAAACGATAAAAGTTTAGTAACTTCCGTTGATACATCAATTGCTGGAGTGCATTTTCCTATGGGTACACCTGCTTTTGATGTAGGGCATAAATCATTAGCGGTAAATTTAAGTGATATTGCAGCCATGGGGGCTACCCCAAAATGGTTTACTTTAGCGCTATCGTTGCCTTCTATTGATAAGCCAGAAAATACTGAATGGCTGGAGGGTTTTAGTCAAGGACTTAAGCAACAAGCTGAACAATCAGGTTGTGATTTGATTGGTGGCGATACGACTCAGGGGAATTTAAGTATCACAATTCAAATTATGGGGGTTGTTGATAAGGGCACTGCTTTGTTGCGTAGTGGTGCAAGTGTTGGAGACTTAATCTATGTTACAGGTACCTTAGGTGATGCTGCTGTGGGTTTGGCTACAATTATAAATGGTTTGGAAATGGAGAGTTTGGCGGATGTGGATTATTGTCAGAAGCGTTTAAATACACCGACAGCTAGAATACTTGAAGGGCAATTTATTAAACAGTTTGCAACATCATGTATCGATATTTCAGATGGATTTTTACAAGATTTGGGACACATTTTAAAAGTCTCTCAAGTTGGAGCTTGTATTAATACTCAGAAAATACCGCTCTCAAATGCATTATCTCGTATGAACAAAAGTGTGGCAATTCAGGCGGCATTATCAGGAGGGGATGATTACGAATTACTCTTCACTATTCCGAAATCATCTAATGCTGCGTTTTTAAAAATAGCAAGTTTTAAAACCAGCTGCGTTGGTGAAATCAATACAAGTTTAAACACAATTACCGATGAAAAGGGCGACCTATTAAACGTAGCAGGCTATAATCATTTTAATGTCTAAAAATCCTATTATCCATGACTTAAATAAAACGGTATTAACCACGCCTGTGCATTTTCTCGCATTTGGTTTTGGCAGTGGTCTTGCACCCTTTGCCCCGGGTACCTTTGGTACACTGATGGCAGTGCCTCTTTATTTATTGTTGAGCCAGTTACCCTTGCTAGGTTATTTAATTATTACCTTGTTTATCTGTATCGTTGGGGTTTGGATTTGTGGAAAGTCTTCTGAAAAGCTTGGTGTGCATGATCATTCAGGTATTGTATGGGATGAGTTTGCAGGCTTTTTAATTACGATGATAATGGCGCCTTCTGGCTGGTTCTGGATAGTAATGGGCTTTGCTTTATTTCGCTTATTTGATATTTGGAAGCCATGGCCTATTTCATTGTTAGATAAAAAAGTTAAAGGTGGTTTCGGTATTATGGTTGATGATATTTTAGCCGGTTTTTTTGCTTTGTTTTGTTTACAGCTTCTGAGCTATAGTGAAGTCTTCAGTTATTTTAATAGTGGCTTAAATTAATGGCTAATAAAGTTCTTTATTCAGTCATTGAATCACGTACGCACCCTTACTTAACACCGTTATACAACAGCTTAGGGATTGATGAGCTGTGTTTTAAACAGATGCGGAAGTTGATTAGTAAAATAAAAAAAGTTCAGCCAGATTATATTTCTGTAGAGTTCTTTTATGGTTTTGGTAATAATTATGCTGGTGTAAATATAAGCAACCTCGATGTTATGCTTTATTCCTTACAACGTTACGCACCTGCTACAAAAGTAATTGTCTTTGTGGCAAAGGATCAGCGCCAATATGTTGATAAGCTCAATGATATATTGCCATTACATGCAGTTTTAACACTGCCTATTGATCAGGCTGAACTAATCGCAGTATTAAAAAGGGAAATATTGCCTTAGTGCAACATTGCACGATACAATCAAATACTATAAAAGTTAATGTTGGCGCTTGATAGATTGTTAGAAAGCCCCATAATTAGCTGTAATCTCAATCTGAAATTTAAGTGGAGTACATCAATAATGCCTTGGAATGAACCAGGTGGTAACGATAAAGACCCGTGGGGTAAAAAATCAAATAATAGCTCCAAAGGAAGTGGTGGTTCTGATATTGAAGATATCACTCGCAAAATGAATGAAAAACTAGGTGGTCTATTTGGTAATAAAAAGTCTGGTGATGATTCTAACGGCGGACCTAACTTAGCTTCACTCGGTATAATCGCACTTATCGCATTTTTAGGCTGGATAGCGACAGGTTTTTATCAAGTTGATTCTGCACAACGTGGGGTTGAATTTCGATTTGGTGCTTATACCCAAACAACAAAACCAGGCTTACATTGGAAGTTTCCTTACCCGATTGATTCGGTTGAACTGGTTGATATTGACAAAAGTAGAACCGCAGATGATCAAACTCATATGCTTACAAAAGACGAAAATATTGTCGATGTTGGTATTTCTGCGCAATACCGTATTAAAGATCCAGAAGATTATTTGTTTAATATTTATTTAGCTGACTATGAACGCAACCAAACCGTGGGAACTTTATTTCAGGTGATGCGTAGTGCGGTGCGTGAGATTGTGGGTCGTAATACCATGGATTCAATTCTTATTGAAAATCGTCAGTCTATTGCTCCTGAAACCCAGCAAGTGATGCAAAAAGTGCTGGATGAATATAAGTCTGGCTTAGAAGTGATTAAAGTTAACTTAATTCATGCTAAACCACCGCAACAAGTAAAAGATGCCTTTGATGATGCTATCCGTGCTCGGGAAGATCGCGATAAGTTTAAAAATGAAGCAGAAACCTATGCTAAGAAAGTTGTACCTGTAGCAGAAGGTAAAGCCTCTCGTTTAAATGAAGATGCATTGGCGTATAAAAGCAAAATTGTCTCTCAAGCAGAAGGTGACGCATCACGCTTTAGTCAGTTAGTAACGGAATATAACAAAGCACCTGAAGTAACCCGTAAACGGCTTTACTTAGAAACTATGGAAGAAGTCTATGCTAATACCAAAAAAGTAATGGTAGATACAAAGTCTGGTAATAATATGTTGTATCTTCCACTTAATGAATTACAAAGTGGTGGCTCATCAATAAACAAAAGCAACAGTAGTTTTAACCCAGCCGTAGCGGGTGGAATGCAACAACAGCGCATACAGCGAAAAACCACACGTGATGGTGTCAGGAATAGCACCAGAGAAGGGAGACGTTAAAAATGAAAAATATAGCTTTTATTGTTATCGCGTTGATTGCTTTTATTCTAGCAACAGCAACTTATACGGTCGATGAGCGTGAAACAGCGATTAAATTTCGCTTTAAAGAAATTGTTGAAACCGATATTAAACCTGGTCTGCACTTTAAAATGCCATTTGTGAATACCATTGAGAAATTTTCAACCCTGGTTCTTACACTTGATGCTCAGCCAGATCGTTTTCTAACTTCTGAGAAAAAAGACGTTAAAGTAGACTTCTTTGTAAAATGGAAAATTGCTAATGTACGTATCTTTTACAATTCATTCCGTGGTGATTTAACGCGTGCTAGTAATCGATTAGAAAGTATTATAAAGGATGGTTTAAGAAATGAGTTTAGTACTCGTACAATACAGGAAGCTGTATCAGGTGAGCGCGGTGAGATAATGACAGCGTTACGTTCAAAAGCAGCCAGTGCCGTTGAGAAATTTGGCATTAAAATTATCGATGCTAGAGTTAGTCAGATTGACTTTACTGAATCAATTAGTGAGTCTGTTTACGAGCGTATGCGTTCTGAGCGTCAGCGTGTTGCACAGGATTTTCGTTCACGAGGCCGAGCAGAAGGTGAAAAAATACGTGCGGTAGCGGATAGAGAGGCAATTATCATTGAAGCTAATGCCTACCGAGATGCAGAAAAAATTCGTGGTGAAGGTGATGCAAAGTCCGCGGAGGTGTATGCCAGTGCTTATAAAAGTAATGCAGAATTTTATGATTTTTATCGTAGTTTAAGTGCTTATAGAAAGTCACTAGGTAATGGTGGCGATATTATGGTACTTGAGCCTGATGCTGAATTTTTCCGCCATTTCAAAGGGAAAACATTAACCCCTGCTGTTACTGTTCCAAGTACTTTTTAGCTTTTTCGGGTTAAAATACGTCGATGAATTGGCATGACTTACTCAATGCAATAGCATTATTACTGATTTTTGAAGGCTTGCTTCCATTCGCTAGCCCTGCAAGCATAAAGAATGTGTATAAAACAATGGTAGAAACGCCTGAAAGTTCCTTGCGTATGATGGGTTTGGCAAGTATCGTTGCAGGTCTTGTTTTACTTTATATTGTTTAAATATTTCATGATAAAAGTTATTTTACAGACATGTCAAAGCAGGCTTAATAACGCTAGCTTGGCTACATTTTGGTCTAGCAAGCAATGAATACATGGTTACTGCCTGCCGGGATCAATGAATCCTTACCTGATGAAGCTGAAAAGTTAGAGGCATTACGTCGTCATATCGTCGATTTATATGCAACTTGGGGTTATCGACTTGTTATGCCTCCTCTGGTTGAATATATGGAATCGCTAAAGGCTGGCATGGGAACACAGCTTGACCTTCAAACCTTCAAAATAACCGACCAAGAAAATGGCCGAATGATGGGTATTCGTGCTGATATTACCCCACAAGTCGCACGTATTGATGCACATCGTCTATCGTATGAAGATTCTAACAACGATGAAGCAGAAAAAAGAATCATAAACCGTCTCTGTTATATGGGTACCGTGTTACGCACACGCTCAGACGAACAAGGCGGGTCTCGATCTCCAGTACAGGTCGGTGCTGAGTTATTTGGGCACGCTGGTATTGAAAGCGATAGTGAAATAATTTCACTCATGCTAGAAACCCTTGATAGCCTTGATATTAAAGATCTTGTACTTGATTTGGGTCATGTTGGTCTAGCGAGTGGCTTAGTTGACTATGCACAGTTGAATGATACACAGAGAAGTTATTATTTCGATATGTTATCGCGTAAGTCCATTCCAGAAATTGAAACATGGATTTCTCAGTCAGATTTTTCATCGACTGCAAGCGATATGTTATTGGCATTACCAATGCTTAATGGTTCTCCAGAAATTATCGAACATGCTAAAAACAGCCTTAAAAACGCCGGAAATGTCGTCCTTGATGCCTTGGATCATCTACACAAAATATGCAGGTTGTTAAGCATCAAGTATCCGGAATTAACCTTGCACATTGATCTTGCAGAAATGCGTGGCTATGCCTATCACACGGGTATTATGTATACCGTTTACCAAACAGGACGAGCAGGCTCTATCGCACAAGGTGGTCGCTATGACGGGATTGGTAAGGCTTTCGGTAATAGTCGACCTGCGATTGGTTTTAGTAGTGATTTACGTACATTAGCCAATTTGTCGTTTGGCACTACTCAGCTAATTAATTCATTAGGTGTGACTGGCATTCTTATACCCAATATAGAGGATCTAACCTTAGAGCAACACGTCACTGACTTACGCGCGCAAGGTGAACAAGTGATTCGTTATTTAGGGTGTAGCAATACAGGTAAGTTAACAGCAGAAGAATTGAAAGGCCACGGTTGTAATAGAGTGTTACATAAGCAAAATGATGTTTGGGTGGTAAAGTCAGCTTAAGGAAGGAATGAGAAGATGGGAAAGAATGTAGTCGTACTCGGTACACAGTGGGGAGATGAAGGTAAAGGCAAGATTGTTGATCTTCTCACCGAAGAAGCCTCTGCAGTGGTTCGTTTCCAAGGGGGGCATAACGCTGGCCATACCTTAGTTATTGATGGTAAAAAAACGGTTTTACATCTAATTCCCTCTGGCGTACTACGTGATGGCGTAGATTGCATTATCGGAAATGGCGTGGTGTTGGCGCCAGATGCACTTCTTGACGAACTAGAAATGTTAGAAAGAGAAGGTGTTCCCGCTTCTGAGCGTCTAAAGCTTTCAGAGGCCTGTCAACTTATCCTGCCTTACCATGTCGCACTTGATATGGCGCGCGAAGTAGCACGGGGTAATAAAGCCATCGGCACAACGGGTCGTGGTATTGGACCTGCATATGAAGATAAAATTTCCCGTCGCGGATTACGTCTGGGTGATTTATTAAATACAGAACGTTTTACCGAAAAATTAAAAGAGGTCATGGAATACCATAACTTCATGCTTAAAAACTATTTTAACGCTGAAGAAGTTAGTTATGAAAAAGTCCTATCTGAAAGTCTGGTAATGGCAGAAAAATTACGTCCGATGATTATCGACGTGCCAAATACTCTGCATAAGTTACGCAAGGCGGGTAAAAATATCATGTTTGAGGGTGCTCAGGGAACCTTGCTGGATATTGATCACGGTACCTACCCCTATGTAACTTCATCAAGCACCACAGCAGGTGGAGCAAGTACAGGTTCTGGCGTAGGGCCAAAAAACTTAGATTATATACTCGGTATTACAAAAGCTTACACAACAAGAGTAGGTTCAGGACCTTTTCCCACAGAGTTATTTGATGATATTGGTTCGCATATAGCTGAAGTAGGGCATGAACAAGGTGCAACCACAGGCCGTGATCGACGTTGTGGCTGGCTTGATGCTGTAGCGCTACGTCGCTCTATGCAAATTAATAGTATCACTGGGATTTGTGTGACTAAGTTAGATGTTTTAGACAAGGTGGAAACAATCAAAATCTGTGTTGCCTATGAACTTGATGGCAAAAGAATGGAAGTTCCACCGATTAACACCACAGACTTCGCACGCTGTACACCTATCTATGAAGAGCATGAAGGTTGGATGACAAATACCTTCGGGGTAACTCAATACGATGATCTTCCTGAAAAGGCAAAAAATTATTTAAAGCGCATGGAAGAGTTACTCGAAACACCGGCAGATATTATATCAACGGGGCCGGACCGCGACCATACGATGATTCTACGTAATCCTTATGATGCTTGAATCTAGGAAAAGGGCTAATGCGCCTCGATAAACTCTTTTCACAAGCAACCGTTTTTACACGTTCGCAAGCAAAAATTCATATTAAAAAAGGTAAAGTCAAAGTTGATGGGGATGTTGTTAAAAACCCTGCACAACACATTCCCGATAACGCTAATGTCGAATATATGGGCGTTTCCATTAGCAAGCCTAAATTGCGTTATATTATGTTGAATAAACCCGCAGGGGTAGTTTGTGCGAATAAAGATAAAGATCACCCTACTGTTTTTGACTCACTTTTTGTACCCAATGTTGAATCACTTCATGTAGCAGGACGATTAGATATTGATACCACGGGGTTAGTTTTATTAACCGATGATGGTCAATGGTTGCATCAAATTACATCCCCCAAACATAATCATAAAAAAGTTTATCAAGTAGATTTAGATACCGATATTACTGAAAAGCAAATTCGTATTCTAAGTGAGGGTGTACAACTAAAAGCAGAGAAAGAACGCAGTAAACCAGCGCAGATTGAGGTTATTAATAAAACAAGAATTCGCATCGCAATTTCAGAAGGAAAATATCATCAAGTTAAACGTATGATGGCTGCGGTGGGCAATCATGTCATAAAATTACACCGTGAAAAAGTTGCGAATATTATGCTAGATGATACTTTAGCGGAAGGGCAGTGGCGTGATTTGGATGCCTTGGAAATTAAACTTTAATTTTCACTACTTTTTTCTTCCATACAAAGTTGTTAAAGTCGTTATGATACTTTCTTTTTAGGTCAACTCTTCAGCAAGAAAATCAATTAATAGTCTAACTCTTCGTGTTAAGTTTCTACTCAGTGGATAGAGTGCTGAAATAGAAATGGCAGGTAAGTAGTAATCCTCAAGCAGGAGGCATAACTCGTTTTTTTCAAGATGATGTTTGAACATGATGCTAGGGCCAAAGCAAACTCCCAGCCCTTCAAGCGCAGCATTGAGAATATATTGACCATCATTACAGCTTAAGCTACCTTGTGCATTGACAGCGATTGTTTCACCGTTAGGTAAGCGAAAAGGCCACTGTCGACTGAGTTGTGAGGCGCTGTACATTAAACAGTTATGCTGGGTAAGTTCCTTTGGCTCACTAGGTATGCCATATTGTTTAATGTATTTTGGAGAGGCTACTACTTGAAACTCACAATGAGTTAGCTTGCGACACATCATGGTTGAATCTTCTAGCTCACCTATCCTCAAGGCTAAATCTATACTCTCTTCAACCAAGTCTACATTGCTTCCACTGGTAATAATGTCTAGTTCAATGTCTGGGTACGCTTGCTGAAATCTTATCAGTACCGATCCCATTTCAGACATTATAAAACTTTGTGGAATTGTGAGTTTTATAATGCCTGTAGGGCAGTCATGGCTATCCATAACTTCGGCTTTAGCCTTTTCTGCTTTCTCCATAATCAATTTACAATGTTTATAAAATTGTTCACCATCATGAGACAAGCTTAACTTGCGTGTCGTTCGGTACAATAAACGTGTACCTAGGTCACTCTCTAGTTGAGATACTTGCTTGCTAATATAGGATTTTGAAAGCCCTAGTTGCTCACCAGCTGCCGTGAAGCTGCCCGTTTTTACAGTAGCGGTAAACGCTTCCATATAGTTTAAAATACTCATATTAGACTCAATTAGGAAACAATCATGTGACAATAAAGCTATATTTAATACTAAAAGATTACAATATGATAGTGGCAAGTTAAATCTAATTCAAATTAAAGGATTTCAAAATGAAACGCTATCACCCCATCTTAGTCAGTTTGCACTGGCTACTCACTGTTCTAATAATAGTTGCCTTGCTTATGGGTAGTAATATTTTGAGTCAAATCCCTAACGATAATCCTGAAAAGTTATTTGCTTTAAAGTTACACATGATTTCAGGATTTATTATTCTCATCTTAATGATTGCCCGAGTTATCGTCAGAAAAGTTACTCAAAAGCCTCCACAAGCAGATGCGGGGAATGCCATATTAAATAAAGCAGGTATTACTGCTCACTACCTTCTCTATCTACTGGTTTTTGGAATGGTGGGTAGTGGCATTGCAACAGCTCTCATTGCTGGTTTACCTGACATTGTATTTAATAATAGTGGCGTTGCTTTACCTGAAAACTTTAATGATATTCTGCCGCGACTTTTTCATGGGATTATAGCAAAAATATTGTTTGCAATGATTTTCTTGCACGTGCTGGGCGCTTTGTATCACCAGTTTGTTCGTAAAGACAGTCTCTTGTCGCGTATGTGGTTTGGTAAGTAATTCTTAAATCTAATTTAAATATTTAAAGGAGAATTCAAAATGATTAGTTCAAGAATGTTACAAAAACTATTTGCCCTATTGATGGTAGGTAGTCTATTTTTATTATCGTCAATAGCACAAGCGGATACAGCTAAGTCAAAACCTAAACTTGTTGAAACGACTAAAGTAGCGGAGGGCGTATATGTTTTTCGTTGGTGGGTGTATCGCAACTTGTTTGTGGTCACGGATGAAGGCGTTATCGCCACCGACCCAATAAACCCAAAAGCTGCAAAAATGTTAATGCAAGAAATCCGCAAAGTGACAGATAAACCAATTAAGTATGTTGTTTATAGTCACCAGCATTGGGATCATATTTCGGGCGGAAAGATTTTTAAGGATGCTGGCGCGCAATTTGTTAGCCATAAAGGTTGTTTGAAACACTTTAAGCGACGTCCGAGTCCTGCTGTCGTTTTACCCGATATCACTTTTTCTGATAAACACACACTGACGCTTGGCGGAAAAACACTTGAGCTAGAGTACTTCGGAAAGAATCATGGTGATTGCTTAATTAGCATGCGTCTCCCTAAAGAAAAAATGATCTTTCTGGTTGATATCGTTACACCAAAACGTGTTGCATTTCGCAATATGCCTGACTTTTTACCTGATGAGTGGATACGATCACTTGCTGAAATAGAAAAATTAGATTTTGAAACGGTGATACCAGGTCACGGACCAGCATTCATGCCTGCTACATCTCCACGGAGTGTTGTTAAGGAGCAACGTGAATACCTTGAAGACCTTATTGCCGCTGTAAAAGTTGAATGGGATAAAGGTGTTCATAGTCCTGATAAATTAAAAAAACTAATCAAGCTACCAAAATACGAAAAATGGCGTGGATACGATGCATGGCTACCGATGAATATAGAGCGTATATGGGCGTATTTACACATGGGGACAT
>Ga0256840_1000761_pt1 | contig 32301 bp, 37 predicted proteins | sample 355202metaG_FD_185969 | JGI IMG/M metagenome (GOLD analysis project Ga0256840, IMG submission 185969) | Hydrothermal vent microbial communities from Mid Atlantic Ridge, Atlantic Ocean - 355-202 | ecosystem: Environmental > Aquatic > Marine > Hydrothermal vents | place: Atlantic Ocean: Mid...
GAGAAAGAGGTTTACCTCGGAAGTGCAGAAGTAAGAGCCACATTTAAGGTTCCTAAAGTCGGGACCATTGCCGGATGCTACGTAAAAGACGGCGTCATAAAGAGAAACGCTAACGTTAGGCTCGTAAGAGACGGCGTGATTATCTTCGACGGCAAAATAGCATCCCTTAAACGATTCAAAGACGATGCAAAAGAAGTTCAGGCAGGATATGAATGTGGTATAGGACTTGAAAACTTCAACGACCTGAAAGTCGGGGACACAATTGAATGCTACACTATTGAAAAAGTTGAAAAGGAACTCTAAATGGAAAAGATAAAACAGGACCTGAAAAAATCTTTCAAAGAGAAAGTTGAGAAAGGGCTTCCCCGTGAAGAGGCCCTTTCTCAAACCCTGGTAGAGAAAAGAGAGTTTTATGAAAAAGAAGAATTTTCTGAAGCCGTAAAAGAGTTTTTAAAAGAAATAGCAGAAAGCTACTCCCTTGAAAACCTGACAGAAGCAGACCCACTTGAAGCACTTGCAGAAGGGATATACCTTGAGTATGAATTTCTTCTTGCAAAGATAAAAAAACTTTTCTCTTAAAAGAATAGGGAGGAGATACTGCCTCCTATTATCATTTAGTGAATGTCCCATATACAAGTCTGAGCATCACTACCGAACTCCAAAATCCATCTGGAAATCCTCCAAATATCTCCCTACCATTAAACTTAATAACTGCTGTAGCGTTAGTCCCATCTGTCCCGCCAGCAATCTTAAATGTAAATCGGCAAATTGAGGATATTTGAAAAAGCAACTATAAGCTGTAAGAGATTCTTCGGACTTCGCCATCAGAGTAACAATCATTCTGAGGTTACTTGACAACCAAAGAATTTCAATATCTTTTGAAGCTAAAATAAGAATCCTAAAACTATCTCATTTCACTCATTACCTTAAAATTTATAGAACAGATAAATAATATGACAACAACTTTGGAATAACAGGAAAGAAAACTTACATAAAAGTAATTCATCTTGAAAATCTCTAAATCCAAGGGGCTATTTGCCTCTTTTCACTCTCCAATTGTACCTATCACATTAACCTTAGCACTAGGTTCAACTTCGGCATAAGAAACAACAGCTATATTTGAAGCATAAGGCTCAATAATTTTCCTAACAAATCTTCTAACCGCAGGAGAAACTAATATCACCGGTGTAGCCTGCTTTCTTAAAAAAAGCTCTCTATATTTTGTTATCTCCCCTACCAGTCTATGAACAAATCCCGGCTCAAGAGGCGGAAGATAACCTTCATTCTGCTTAACCTTTTCAAGGATATAACTTTCAGCTTTCGGCGTCAAAGTTATAACCGTTATCTCTCCATCTACGGTATAAAGGTTAGTTATTAACCTGGCGAGGGATTGCCTTACAAACTCCGTTAATATATCAGGGTCGGAAGTTCTACCTATATTATCAGCAAGAGCCTCCAAAATACCCATCAAATCTTTAACCGGAATACCCTCTTTCAAAAGGTTCTGTAACACCCTATGGACAACTCCAAGCGGCACTTGTTCAGGAACAATATCTTTAGCAATAGAAAACTTTTTGGCAAGAGCATCAATAAGCTCTTTCGTTTCCACCCTTCCAAGAATCTCGTAAGCATGCTTCTTAATCACTTCCGAAAGGTGAGTAATAATAACGGTAGGAATATCCACAACGGTATAACCTAAAAGTCTTGCTTTATCCTTGGTAGATGTAGCTATCCAGTAAGCCTTCAGTCCGAAAGCAGGCTCTTTTGTCTCTTTACCTTCTATCTTCCCTTTCGAGGTTCCGGTATCAATAGCAAGGACTTTATTCGGCTCAACTTCTCCCCTTGCAACCTCAACATCTCTTATGAGAATCCGATACTCTCCCGGTTTTAGCTCGAGATTATCTTTAATATGAACAAGAGGAACAACTATTCCAAGCTCTTTGGCAAGCTGCTTTCTCAAAGACTTTATCCTCTTTACTATTTCTCCTTTGTTTTTATCCTCTACATAGGGAATCAACGCATACCCTATCTCCATAGAAAGAGTATCAGGAGGCTTTATAAGATCTTCCTCTTTCTCTTCCTCTTTCTCTGCAGTTCTTAAAAGTTCTCTTGCCCTCTCTTCCGCTTCCTTTCTCTCCTCCTCTTTGGAAGATTCATAAACCATATAAGCAACTATTCCTATAAGAGAAGCAAGCAACAGAAACGGAACTGTCGGCATACCCGGAACAATTCCCATAATAGCCAATGTCCCGGCCACCATAAAAAGAGCCTTATGATAACTTGTAAGCTGTTTAAAAATTTCAGTTCCAAGATCTGTCTCGGCAGCCGCTCTGGTAACCATTAAACCGGCCGCCGTTGATGTTATAAGAGACGGAATCTGACCGACAAGCCCATCACCTACGGTAAGTATGGTAAAAGTCTTAGCAGCATCGGAAAGGCTCATACTATGCTGGAAAACTCCCACTGCAAGACCACCGACAATGTTTATCAAAGTAATAATAATACCGGCTACGGCATCACCTCTGATAAACTTAGAAGCACCATCCATAGCTCCGTAAAAATCTGCTTCTCGCGCTACTTCCTGTCGCCTCTCTCGAGCTTCTCTTTCATCAAGCAAACCAGCATTAAGATCGGCATCTATAGCCATCTGTTTACCCGGCATCGCATCCAAAGTAAACCTTGCGGCAACCTCGGAAATTCTCTCCGTACCTTTTGTAATAACAATAAAATTGATAACAACAAGAATCAAAAATACCACTATCCCCACCACATAATTACCACCGACAACGAACTGTCCAAAAGCCTCTATAACTTTCCCCGCAGCAGAAACTCCTTCGTTTCCGTGAAGAAGAATCCGCCTTGTAGTTGCTATATTCAGAGACAACCTAAATAAAGTTGCTATGAGAAGAAGCGATGGAAAAGAAGATAATTCAAGGGGATGACTTATATAAATCGTTGTCATTAGTATCAAAAGAGCAAGCGTTATACTAAAAGTCAGAAGAACATCAAGAAGCATAGGAGGCATAGGAAGAACCATCGAAGCAAGAATAGCGAGAAGAAGAAACACAAAAAGAATATCCGAATATTTATAAAGACGATTTACATAAAAAAGCAGAGTTTCTTTCATAAATTCTTTACCTGCTTATAAGACTTAATAGCATTTTCAATATAATCCGACAAGCCAAGCTTATCCGAAGAAGCAAGAGTATCAGCTACCGTCATATCAAACATATCCGTGTACATTTTTTCGGAAAAAGATGAAAACAAACCGCTATCAGGTATCGTATTTCTCATCTCCTTCAATAAAATTCGTAAAAACGTAGCCTCAAATTCAGTAGCTACATCTTTTTCTGTTTTAATCTCTTTAATATTTTTAACATCCCAATAGGGAACCAATTTTACATTTTCCATATCCAACCCCGTCATCACATCACAACTATTTTAGCATGAAGTTTCCCGGCAGCCTTTATAGCCTGAATAATAGCTATTAAATCTCTCGGCGAAACTCCAAGCTCGTTTAAAGCCTTTACAAGATCTCTCAAATTCGCCGATTGAACTCCGAAAATTCTTCCATTCTCCTCTTTCACACTGATAGTTACATTTTCGGTAACAGTAGTATTCCCCTCTGAAAACGGAGACGGCTGAGAAACCTCGGGTTTTTTCACCACAGAAACATAAATATTGCCGTGAGCCACATACACAGGCGGATCTATCTTAACGTTACCGCTCATTATAACTGTCCCTGTCCTTTCATAAATAACCACTACCGGCTCCGGTTTTGTCTCTATAGGCGTATTTAAAACATGAGATATGAAGTTAACCTTTCTCTCACCTGCCGGAAAATTCACTTTTACTGTTGAGGAATCCAAAGCATAAGCAACTCCTTTCCCGAAACGACTGTTTATCTCATCGGCAATTATTGCCGCAAGCGAAAAGGAAGGATGCTTCAATGTAAGAGTTATCTCTTTTTCATTCTCAAGAGCAAAAGGCAATCCCCTTTCTACAATACCCCCCGAAGAGATTATACCGGTAGTAGGGAAATTCTTCTTTACCTTGCCCCCCTTATTTGATTCCGAATATCCGCCTCCGGTAGAAACAGAGCCTTGAGCAAAAGCATAAATCTTACCGTCAGGACCCCTTAACGGAGTTCTTATTAAAATACCGTTCGAAATATCTTTTGCATCTCCCATGGAAGCCACATTTACATCAAAAGTCATTCCCGGTTTTGCAAAGGGAGGAAGTTTTGCCGTAACAACAACAGCAGCAGCATTTTTAGTTTTCACCTTTTTAGGATCAACATAAATTCCCATCTTTCTAAGCATATTGGACACACTTTGAAGCGTAAAAACACTGGAAGAACCATCTCCAGTCCCATCAAGGCCGACAACTATACCGTAACCGGTTAAGAAATTGGGCCTCACACCCTCAATATTAACTTCCGTTCCTATTTTCGTCAAAACAGCACTTGCATTAGAAACAAAAAAGAGAAACAGTATAAACCAAAAAGAAACTATTCTTTTAACCATAAAACACCTCAAAACGGCCATATCTTCATAATAAATCTGGCAAGCCATCCGGGACGTTGACCCTCAGCCCAGAAACCCTTTCCATTATACTCAACATACATATCGGAAATTTTGGAAGAGGAGATAGAGTTATCCTGCTCTATATCTGTCGGACTTACAATACCCGAAATTTTAAGAATTTGCACGTCGTCGTTAATCTTTATCACCTTTTCCCCTTCAATATAAATATTACCGTTAGGATAAACCTTCGTAACCCTTGCAGTAATCGTTGCTACAAGCTTAGCATCCCTTTTTGTAGACCCCTGTCCCGAAAAGCTCGATTCCGGAGAAGCTTTAAATCCCACAATAGGATTTGAACTCGTCCCAGGAATAGATTTTCCAAGTATTGTCGGACCGTTAACTTCCAAATTCATAGAACTTTTCTTCCCGACATTATTTGACGAACTTCCTTCTCCTGAAAGAGATTCCATAACTTTAACCGTAATAATATCTCCGACCTGATGAGCTTTAGGATCAGAAAAAAGATTATCGTAACCGGTATAGAGAGAGCCTTTCGATAGAGGTTTTGCCACCTTAACGGGAGGTGGCGGCGGAGGTTTAACGACAACCTGTTCTTTTTTTCTTATCGACATCGACTTACAGCCTGATAAAAGAAAAACAACTAATAACACTAACGAAGAAATTCCACAACTCCGTTTCCTATAACCTTGCATAATAGTTTTTTCCCTGTAGAAATATTTTTAACTTCTATTATATCGCCAATTGCTCCATTTTTAAGAGCAATTCCCATCATCTCTATTTTTATAGCACCGTTAGCATAGATGACCTTAACAGGTCTATTTTTAAAAACCTTGAAATCGGGAATCACATCAAACTGCTTAATAATCCTGTCTTTTTTTATTAAACGTTTAGCTCTTTTACCAAGTATATCATCAATAGAAGAAAAACCTCCGTTAACTTTATACTCGGGAACTTTTTTATAAGAAAGATATTTTCTAATTATTAACTGCTTCGGAAGTATATCCTTCGAAGCAATTAATACAGACTTTAACTTAACAACCCTTACGCTAACCGGAAACGTCTTTTCTTTTCCATTTAAATCTCCCGAAACATTAAACCTAAGATAGAATTTATCTTGGAATTCAAGCTCTATCCTTGCTTTTCCCTTAATATCCGCTGAAGGAGCACTAACTCTCAAAACTTTATAATCAGGATAATGAGATTTCACATACTCTTTCACTATTTGGGAAATAGATTGTGCATGGAGATTCCCTTTTAAAAAAACAAGTGAAAAAACCAAGGCAATTAAAATACGCAAAGCAATCTCCTCAAAGAGCGAGCATTAAGACTTAAGTCCACTTACAACCCGAAGCATCTCATCAGCTGTAGTAATACCCTTTGAGTTTATTTCATAAGCCCTCTGAGCAACTATCAAATTAACCATCTCTTCCACAATATTAACATTTGAAGATTCAAGAAACCCCTGAGAAAGCTTTCCGAAACCATCCGTATTAGGATCTCCTTCCAAAGGCTCTCCCGAAGCATCGGTAACAGCGTAAAGATTTCCACCCAAAGATTTCAACCCTGCGGAATTGATAAATTTATAAAGTTTTATCTTCCCTACCTCTTCTACTGTTTGGCCTCCACCGCTATTTCTAACAATATAGACATTTCCGGCCGAACTTATGGAAACATTAACAACCGTTTCCGGTCCCGAAATCTGAATATTGGGATTTAATCTGTATCCTTCCGGTGTTACAAGATATCCTTCGTTATCAACCTGAAAATTTCCGGCCCTTGTATAAGCCTCACCACCACCGGGCAGTTCTATTTTGAAAAATCCGTCTCCCTGAATAGCGACATCAAACTGTTTATCTGTCTCGATAAGGCTCCCTTGAGTAAAAATTTTACTTGTATCAGAAAGTTTAACACCAAGTCCTATCTGAATTCCAGAAGGGATTATCGTCTCATCCGAACTCATAGTTCCGGGATCTTTTGTTGTCTGATATATTAAATCCTCAAAATTTGCTCTTGAACGTTTAAAACCAATCGTATTAACATTCGCTATATTGTTTGAGATAACATCCAGATTGGTCTGCTGCGCTTCCATCCCAGACGCTGATGTCCATAATGCACGAATCATCACATTCCCCCCTTAATTAAACTTTCCCTATTTCAACACTCTTTATATTCATTCTATCAAGACTTCTTATAAGATTACCGTATATCCCAAACCGTCTCTGAGTTTCTATGAGAGAGACCATCTCCTTTATAGGCTCTACATTAGAACTTTCAAGAAAACCCGAAAGTATCTTGTAATCAGCAGGCTTCCTATCACCTACAGGCAGATAGTAACTGTTACCGATAGGTTCAATACTCTCATAGTCTTCAACTGCAAGTGCTGCTACTTCAACAGCACCCTGAAAAACTTTCCCGCCAGAAGTAACATTAAACGGCTGAGAAGGATCTATCATTATAGGAGTGTTGTTGGTCGAAAGAACCTTATTACCGTTCGTATCAACAAGATAACCGTCTTTGTCCGTATGAAAATGTCCGTTTCTTGTAAGAAACGGACCTGCTTTCGTCTGAACTTTAAAAAATCCGTTCCCGGAAATAGCAAAATCAAAAGGAGCATCTGTTTTCTGTAAAGAGCCCTGAGCAAAAACCGGCAATGTCTCCCTAAAACGAGGAAATGTCAAAAGTTTTGAAGCTTCCCCTCCATTAACAGGGATATCTTGATACATCTCAACTTCAAGAAGTTTTTTAAACCCGGGAGTGTTCACATTAGCGATATTGTTTGAAACAGTATCAAGCTGCTCAAGCGCTCTCTTTCCACCACTGGCAAGCATATAGACCGACTGAAGATCAACTGCCATAAGCCCCTCTTATTTTTGGTAAGCTGCAAAGATTTTTTCTATCTTCTCTTTCAATGTATCAGCACTAAAAGGTTTTACAACATAATTATTCACACCGGCTTTTATCGCAGCAAGCACGTTTTCCTTCTTTGCTTCGGCCGTCACCATAAGAACAGGTAAATGCTTCAGCTTAGGGTCCTTTCTTATCTCTTGGACAAGCTCAAGTCCGGTCATATTTGGCATATTCCAGTCCGTCAAAACAAATTCGTAATCACCTTGCCTCAATTTCTGCAAAGCCACTTTACCGTCTTCAGCTTCATCTATATTTTTAAAACCCAACTGCATAAGGAGAGATTTTTCTATCCTTCTCATTGTTGCCATATCATCAACTATCAAAGTTTTTATATCCGGATCAGGTAGAGGCATTAAATTCCCTCCTTAGCGCGTATTTGTGAACCAATTTTAATAAATCGGGAGCATCAAACTTAACAAGATGTGCATCTGCTCCAACAAACTTACTTTTACTCATATTAGCTTGGTCACTAAGTGAAGTGTTAATTATAACAGGTATTTTTGAAAGTTCCGGATTTTCTTTAACTTTTTTTGTAAATGTTAATCCGTCCATACCCGGCATCTCAATATCTGAAATTATAAGCTGAACATAGTCAGTAATATCTTCATTCGTATTTTTCGCTTCTTTAAGCCACTGATACAGGGTTTCAAGCCCCTCTATACCGTTAGTGGTTTCATAAACCGTATGTCCATCCTCCGTAAGAATTTTCTTCATAATTCTCCTTGCAACGGAACTATCATCAAGAATTAGAATTTTAAAATGCTCATCAGATGTTATTCCAAGTTTCCTTTTTTGAATCTCAGAAACTTCAATGATTTTTATCATCCCAAGCTCATCAAGAATACCTTCAAAATCAAGTAGAAGAAGTAGTTTATCGTCTTCTATATCAATAACACCGACAATTTTCCCTCCAAACCTATTATTCATACTATCCGGAGGTGTCTTTATCTCATTCCACTTTAAACGGCGAATTCTTTTAGCCTCGTGTATTGTTATCCCCACAGTCTCCCTAAGAAACTCCATAACGGTGGTATATTTTTCCTCTGTAGCAGGCTCTATCTTCATCCATCTCGCCAGAGAAAGCAAAGGTATATTCTCATCTCTAACCTTTGCAATACCAAGAACTTCAGGTATCGACTTGGGTGTTTTCGCAAGTTGCTCGGGAGTAAAAATAACCTCTTTTACTTTTGCAACATTAACTCCAAGAGCCCACTCATAAACACTTCCGTCGTCAAGCTTCTCGTACATCCTAAAATCAACTATCTCAAGCTCGTTTGCACCGGTTTCAAGAATCTTTGGAAGAAACTCTTTCTTTTTAGGCATTTAGTTTTCGCCTCCGTTTCTTGAAGAATTTAGAAAGGTTTTTATACATACAACAACTTTTGTTGCTACCTCATTCGCAACACTAATCAACTTATCAGACTTTTCAAGAGCCTCACTAAAATCATTTGTCTGAAGGGCAACAGCTACCTCTTTAGACTCCACCAAAATATCCTCAAGAAGCTCCTCTATCTCGGTAATAGTCGATGTTAGTTCGGGATAATCCCCGGTTATTTTATGAAACACATGACTAACATTCCCCATTTTATTCATAAGAATATTCGTATTCGTTATATAAACCGTGTCCGCCGGTAATCCCGCAACAAACACTTTTCTAATATTGTCTTCAACAGACTCAACAATATCAAGAACATCTTTTACAATATCTATCATCTCTTTAGCTTCACCAAGGTCAACCATATCAAACGTGGCAAGAACTTTCTTTATTTCCGTTTTTGTTCTATCGGAGTTTTTAATCACACTGTCCGTAACACTTGCAAGGTTTTGGATGATTTCGGAAGAAGATTTAATCCTTTCCACTATCGTGTTAATATGTTTCTCCTCCTCTTCCACGGAATCAAATAGCTTATTTATGATATTCAAAGTATCTTCGGCAGAATCTTTTATGTTGTTGTAAACCTCTTTATTCTGGCTGAAAATTTCCATACCGTCATTAACCGCTTTTGTTGCTTCTTCCGTAATTTTAGTTGTTTTGGACATCTTCTCACGCATATTTTTAACTACTTCTTTGATTTCCACCGCAGACTTATTGGTTCTCTCTGCAAGTTTTCTTACTTCATCAGCAACAACAGCAAATCCTCTCCCGGCTTCTCCCGCTCTTGCAGCCTCTATCGCAGCATTAAGAGCAAGAAGGTTTGTCTGCTCGGTAATAGAAGTAATAACCTCAACAACCTGATCAATCTGTTCGGTTTGATGTCTCAAATCATCAACAACGTCTTGAAGATTACCGGTAATAGAGTGGATATATTTCATCTGCTCTATTGATGACGTTGTTTTTTCCTCCGCCTTTCCTAAGTACTCCAGAATCTTACTGTAATTTACCTTTAGCTGGTCTGAAACTTCAACAAGCTCTCCAATCTGCTCTTTTATAAGATTCGCAGCTTCAGACTCCTCTTTTGATGTCTCAATAACCTGTCTTATGTTGTTTAAAACAACAGATATTGAAACCGCAGTATCTATAGCCTGGAACAGACTTTCTTTGGCAGCCTTAAGGTTTGAGATTATCATCTGTTGAGTTGTTTTTATCTTTTTCTCTATCTCTCTATCAGCAGTTGCATCTCTCCATGTGGCAAGATAACCTCTAACAGAGCCATCTTTATTAAGAATAAGGTGTCTGTAGGACGCCATCACATAGGAACCAACGGGAATATCCGCATTTTTAAGATGTTCTCCCGGCCTTAATGTTTTTAGAAGAGTTTTGATTCTCTCAGGGTCCTTATGCATAACGTGAATTGATGTACCTATAATATTATCAGAATTTATTCCCCACTGTTTCATAAATATATCTTTCCACTTGGAAGCAGCCTCTACCGCCCTCCTATTCGCAAGAATAATCTCATTTCCGGCTTTACCAGGTTTAAATTCCGGAGAAGCAAGGAAAAAGGCTTCTTCCATGAAAGAATCAACTATCTGTTTATACATATAAAGGTCATTATCTATCTCATCTTTTTCTTTTTTAAGCTGCTCTATCTCCTGCTCAAGAATTTTTTTGTCAGCCTCAATTGAAGATTTTATTTTCTCTACTTCCTCTAACGCTTCTTTTTTCTCCTTCCCACAAGCTTCAAGCTGCTCTTTAAGTTTCTCTATCTCTTTTTCAAGATTTGAAATTGTTTTTTTAAGAAAAACCGTAGATTCTCCATTTCCGTTTCCTCTGCCGCCAAACATTTAACTCTCCTCCCGGGAAAAGATTGTTTTAGTATTTAAAGTTATCAAAAGCTCATTATTGCCAAGTTGCACAACGCCTTTAACGTGTCTTGTTTCTATTCCTATTGTCCCTATCGGCTCCGGCAAAACATCGTCTTCAAAAAACTTTATAGAACCCACTATCTCATCAACTATTATACCCACTTCTCCGAAATCTGTATCAAGAATAATTATTCTATTTTCAGTATAAATATTTTCCGGTAAATTTTCGGAAATTCCAAGCTTCTTTTTTACAGTAGCAACAGGCACTATTTTCCCCCTTAGATTCATAACACCTAAAACAAATTCCGGGGACTTGGGAACAGGGGTTATATTTTTATCTGTCGTAATCTCTACAATCTCCTTTATGGAAATACCCACAAGCTCATTTTCAAGCTTAAAACCTATAACCTGAATCTCTTCCGAAACAGCTGTACCTACTATATTTTCTATTTCCATCTCTTTCGTTTTTCCGTCCTCTACCTGCATCACAGCACCCCTAAAAGCTGTTTTTTTACATCACTAAGCAGTGAGTTTATATCAAGTATCAAAATTACCTTTCCATCGCCTGCTATCGTTGCACCGGCTATTCCTGGAACATCCTCAAGAAGCTCTCCCATAGACTTTATTACTATCTCCTCTTCTCCAAAAAGCTTATCAACTGCAACTGCAATATACTTTTCTCCCACTTTTACAACAACAACAAATCTTTTATCTTCCGACTCCTCTACACCAAGAAGCTCGTTCAGATTAAATAACGGAAGCACTTCATCCCTTAAAACAAGACTCTTAAATCTTCCTACACTTTTAACTTTTTCTTTTTCATATTTAACTATCTCTATAATAGCATGAAGAGGAATTGAGAATATCTGATTGTTTACACCGATAATGAGGGTTCTTATTATCGCTACCGTAAGAGGAAGTTTTAGAATTATCGTTGCTCCTTTGCCTTCTTCGCTATCTATCTCTATAGTCCCTCGTAAAGAATAAATAACAGAAGCAACAACATCCATCCCGACGCCACGGCCCGAAAGTTCGGTAACCTGGTCATTTGTTGAAAATCCCGGCATCAATATAAGGCTAAAGGCATCCTTGTCCGACATCTGTTTTGCCTGATCCTGAGTTATAAGCCCTTTTTCTATCGCTTTCTGCTTAACCTTTTCAACATTTATTCCCCTTCCATCGTCTGAAATTCCTATAATAATGTGATCTCCTTCATGATATGCAAAAAGTTTTATGTTACCAACTTCAGGTTTGCCCATCATCATTCTTTCTTCCGGAGACTCTAAACCGTGATCAAGAGAATTTCGGACAAGATGAATCAAAGGGTCTTCCAATTTATCAAGAATAGATTTATCAAGCTCCGTATCTTCACCTTCTATAACAAGATTAACTTTTTTCCCAAGTTTTTTCGAAAGATCTCTAACCATCCTTGGAAACTTTGAAAATATCTTCTTTATAGGTTGCATTCTCAGCTTCATAACAGCAACCTGAAGATCACTAACAGTCCTATCCATACCTATCACGGTTTCATTAAGCTGCTCTACCGTTTCGGAACGGACCTCCTTCTCAAGCTGAGAAAGAAGTCTCATTATTCTGTTTCTATCAAGAACTATCTCACCAACTAAATTCATTAAACTTTCTATTCTTTCAACATCTATTCTTATAACATCTCCGCTTTTTTTCTTCTCTTTAGAGGTAATTTTTGAGGAAGACTTCCGAGTCGTCGAAACATCCATGGAAGGCTTGGTTTCTTCAATGCTCTCTTTTTTTTCCGTATCTGATTTTGCTATATCAGGAGGGGAAAATTGCTCACTCTCTGACTTTTCAATATCTTCCTCCTCTTCCACATCTACAAGCTCTTTAATGTCTTTTCCTTCTTCTATAAGTTCTTCAATAACAGGAATAATATCCATAGGCCGCTCTTCCGGAGACATCAGTATTATCTCTTCTAAAAGTCCTGCCAAATCTTTATCAGGATATTTCTCTATAAGCTTTTTCAAATCTTCGGGAAGATCAACTTTAAATTTCAATTTTTTCTGTCGATTTTTATTTTCTCTGTTTTCTGTTTTTTCATCTGTTGTTTTGTCCGGTTTATTTTCTTCTATGCCGGGAGAAGACACACCAACCCCTTCAAGAATTGAATCAAGCTTTTGAAGGATATCCACTATATCTTCAGGAGACGGAATCTCGTTTTCATTTTTCAACAATTCAATTGATTCTTTTAACCTATCAAGACCTTCAAACAGAATATCAAGCTGAGCGGAAGTAATCTTTAATTCCTTATTCCTAACTTTATTGAAAATATCTTCCATCCGATGAGCAAGTTCAATAATAGAAGTGAGATTTAAAAATCCCGCTCCCCCTTTTAAGGTATGCATCCCTCTAAAAATACGATTTATAAGCTCACTATCCTCAGGAGAATTTTCAAGATCTATCAAATCCTGGTCAAGGTTATCCAAAATCTCTGAAGCCTCTACCAAAAACTCTTCAAATATCTCCTGCATATCCGGAGGTATATCTATCTTCATAACGGCTACTCCTCATTAAGTCTTTTTGCACAATCTTCTAAAATTTCGACCTTTTCCTTAACCTTTTTAGATGCTTCTTTAACACCCTTAGCACTTCCCTCAAGTGCAGAAACATAAAAAGCTGTTTTATCTGTCAACACTACCTGGTCGGAAACCACTTCAACTACGTTTCTTGTACTTTCCTTAACAGTTTCAATCCCCTTCTTTATCACATCACTTTCCTTCTTTTCATTCTCTATTATTTTAGCTATATTTTCTATCATTCCATCTGTTTCTTCAAGCTTCATTTTGATACTATCAATCGCCTTAAGAGCAACCTGGGACGACTCTTTTCCCCTTTTTGAAAGGTCCTGCGTCTCCATTGCAACATCAACAGTTTCCTGAACAACACTTTTTATCTCATCAATAAACCTACTTATCTCTTTTGTAGCTGTTGATGAAAGCTTGGCAAGCTTCCTAACTTCATCGGCAACAACGGCAAAACCCTTCCCGGCCTCTCCTGCTCTTGCCGCTTCTATCGCAGCATTCAAAGATAACAGATTAGTTTTTTGAGTTATGTTAAGTATTGTTTGCAGGATAGAATCAACCTCATCCGCTTTCTTTTTAACTTCGTATATCCTGTTTATAGACCTGTTTGTTGATTCACTCATCGCATCAATAATATCTATTGTTCCCGTAATTTTTTGAGTATTCTCTATAATCTCCTGAATATTTTGAGCAGAAACTTTCCTAATCTTCTCTATACTCTCGGATAAAATCTCTACATCATTAAACAATTTCTGAAGAGATTCCACCATTTTACTTATATTTTTATCTTCTTTTGCCGCCTCCGATTTTATTTTTCCAAAGTTTTCCACAAACATGTCTATATGTTTTCTTAACTTTTCTATTTTCTCCATCCCATAAGCTATACTTACTGAAAGTTCCTTATAAACCTCGGACAGATCCTTGATAAGCTCTTTCTGCTCTTCAACACCAATACTTAAAGATTTCTCATAAAAAATGCAATTTTCCCTTTTGTTTAAACCGTTAAATATAGCAATAGCCATCTCCTTACATCCAGGATAACCGCAAGCTGTACAGTTTTTAATATCCTCTTTTGAAAATTTATGCATCTTTCTGAATATATCGTAAATCTGCTCTTCTGTTGGAATTTTTATCTCGGAAGTAAAGTTATCGTGAAGATTCTTAAACGTTCTCTCGTAAAATCCCGGCTTCCAGTATTCATCAAGAATATCATCTATCGCATTTTCAGGGGGTTTCTCTTTATAAAGCTCTTTGAATTTTTCTACCTGCCTTCTGAATCTCTCTTTTATATGGTGTTCAGCTTCATCAAGGGTAAATCGCTCTTCTGTGGTGGTAGCAGGTCCGCCAACACATCCCCACTCACAGTTTAAACAATCAACAAGGAGCGGCTGAACACCTTTTTCAACAGACTTCTTGTATGAATCAAGATACTTATAAACAATTTCAGGAGCTTCTATTTTCCGTGTTTTTTCTCTTATCCCGGGCATAAAGCGCTCTGCTGTTTTAAGAAGACCTCCCGGCTCTGGAAAAAACACAGCTCTTTCTGCCGGTGGGTTGTCGTATTCAACTTCAGGAAACATCGAAAGGTCAACAAGACTTTTTTCAAAAAACTTCCTTAAAGAGTAGAAAGTAACGTTGTAATCCCCAAGACCAACCTCATCAAACTCCCTTCTTTTAGCTATACAAGGAGATATAACGACAACTCTACAATCTTTATACTTGGGCAAAAACTCCTTCATCCATTTAACAGTACAAAGCATCGGGCTCAAGACAGGAGAAAGATACTTTAAAAGCTCCGGTCTATAAAGCTCTATATAGGTTACAAGAGCCGGACAGGGAGAAGCGATAACCGTTTCAGGATTTTTCTCTTTTATGTACTCTACATAGGTTTTCGTACAAAGCTCAGCACCAAAACTTACATCAAATACAGCCTTTACCCCTATGGACTTAAGCCACCCATTAAGTCTCAAATAATCTTTTGGGAATTCCGCTGCAACAGCAGGTGCAACTATTGCAACCATGGGAACGCCGGCTTTCAAGTCTCTTACGAATTTATCAAAATCATCTTTAGGGAAACGAGCTCCGTGTTCGCAAACCTTTATACACTCACCACACCCCACACATAAATCATTATTTATCTCAGGATGCTCACCTGAAACATCATGACAGCATTTGGCAACACAAACCCTTAAACAGGCATTACAATCAACACACCTCGAACTATCAACCCCAACAACACCAGATAGATACTCTTTCATAATTGGAACCCTCTCCTCAATCAAAAAACTTATCTACTTCAGACTGTGAAGTGATATTCTCATCATCAAGTCGCCAATGGATATCAATTTTGTTATCGTCACTTGAAAGAAACTTTTTAACTTTTTCTATTCTCTGAGAAATAATATCCTGCTTACCTGTTGCAACAATTATATCCTGAACAAGTTTAGATATAAGAGATCTATAGTCTTCCGGAAGTTGATGCGTTAAGTTATTCATCTCCTTTGCACTCCCGATTATTTCAAAGACCATTTTATCCCCTTCTTCTCTCGCCTTTTTAAGTTGTCTAAGAACAAGCTTCCTATCTTTATCACTCATGAACTCCCCCTTTTGATTTGTAAAATCTAAACATTTATAATTTATCACAACTTATGGTTTACTAAAACTATATTTCCCGGAGAAAACAATGCAAAAGATACAAACAGCGCAGGCCCCTTTACCGGTTGGGCATTACTCTCAGGCAGTAGCTGTAAACGGTTTTCTCTTTATTTCTGGACAGATAGGTATAAATCCTGAAACTGGAAAGCTTAAAGAAGGAATAGAAAATCAAACAGAACAGATGTTAAAAAACATTGAAGAGATACTTAAAGAAGCTGGAACAGCAAAGGAGAAAATCGTAAAAACAACAATTTTTCTGAAAAACATAAAAGATTTTCAGAAAGTTAATGCAATTTACAAAAAGTTTTTTGAAGGCTCAACCGTTTTCCCGGCACGCTCCACTGTTGAAGTTTCAAACCTTCCATTAAACGCAGAGATAGAGATAGAGTGCATGGCAGTGCTATGAAAGGAACCTTATATGTTGTTGCAACCCCAATAGGGAACCTTAAAGATATAACATTAAGAGCACTGGAAATTCTCAAAACTACCGATATTATAGCCGCCGAAGATACAAGAAGAACAAAAGAGCTGCTTTCTGCATTTGGTATAAAAGGAAAAAAGCTTATCTCATGCCACGAGCACAACGAAAAAGAAACAGCCGAAAAGATATTAAACTACCTGAAGGAAGGACTTTCCGTATCCCTTGTGTCCGATGCAGGAACACCAACAATAAGTGACCCGGGATACAAAGTGGTGAAAGAGGTAAGAGAGAAAGGGTTTAACGTTATACCCATACCGGGCGTTTCTGCTGTCATAGCTGCTCTGTCCGCTTCCGGTTTTCCGACAGATAGATTTCTCTTTTACGGATTTCTACCTAAAAAGAGAAAAAAGCGGCAGGAGGCTTTAAAAGAGATTCTCTATATACCGTGGACTGTGGTGGTTTATGAATCACCCCACAGAATAGAGGAAACATTAAAAGAGATAGCCATGTTGATGCCGGATAAAAGACTTGGCATCTACAGGGAGATAACAAAATTTTACGAAGAGTTTTTAGAAGGAACAGCCGAAGAACTACTGGAGAAAGTGAAACCAAAAGGAGAATTTGTTCTGCTCTTTTACCCCTTTAAGGAAGAGAAGAAAGAAGAAAACATAGAAGAACTGCTCCTATCCTTTAGAAAGGAAGGACTATCCTTAAAAGAAGCTGTAAAGAAAACCTGTGAAACAACAGGCAGAAAGAGAAATGAAATATACAGAGAAGCTTTAAAAATATACGAAAGGGGAGAAAACCCTTAAAAAATCTCCGCTTTAAAACTTTATTTTATTGAAGGTTCGCACGGTTTTAATTCACCGTTTTTATACTCATAGGCTTTAATCTTGCAGGGACCACCGATATACCTTTCAACATCTACAAATGAAGCGTATTCAACCTTAAACCACTTAACTGTAAGCTCAAAAGCTACCATCGGATCAAAATCCTTACAACTATAAGCGTCAAGGCTGAAAAACTTCTCTTCGGGCCATGTGTGAATTGTACAATGACTCTCAAGCCATATTGAAACCCCGGACACTCCACTATCCTCGGTAGCTCTCCTTTTTAAAACCTCCTCCATAAACTGAAGCGTTGCACTCTTTATGTTCTCTTCAGAAAGCTTTTTAACAAACTGCTCAAGTTCAGATTGAGCAAAAGGAAAACGTGCCACAATAGGAGGATAAACAAGGGTCATATCAAGCTGTCTTGCCATCTCTTCCATATAATCGTATATAGGTCGAATAGTATTAATCCTTCTAATATCTGAAACAATTGCATCCATCATTATGTGTCTTCCAACAAACTCCATCTCCAAACCTCCGCCATTAGATTAACAACCCCTAAATCTATTCTGTAAAATTCATGTAGCAAGATAAATTCTAAACTTTAACTCCCCATATTTTATTAACAAAATGTATAATCCTTGAGAATTCCACAATGGAGTATTTGAATTGAAAAGAGCAGTTTTCCTTGACAGAGATAACACCCTTATAAAAGATGACGGATATATTCATGAACCGGAAAAAGTTAAGCTTCTTCCTACTGTAGGAGAAGGATTAAAACTCTTAAAATCTGCCGGACTTTTACTTATAGTTGTATCAAACCAATCGGGTATAGGAAGAGGTTACTTCTCAGAAAAAGAGTTTCATGCCGTAAATAGAAAACTTAATCGGATTTTGAAATCAGATTTTGAAATAGAGATAGACGATTTCTTTTTCTGTCCTCACAGGCCGGATGAAAAATGTATCTGTAGAAAACCGAGTCCTTTTCTTATCCTAAAAGCTGCAAAAAAATGGAAAATAGACATAAAAGAAAGCTTTATGATAGGCGACAAGGAGATAGATGTAAACGCCGGTAAAAACGCCGGGTGCAAAAATAGCTTTTCAGTTAAAGAAAAAACTCTAATGAAAATTGCCCAGGAGATTCTAAAAAAAACATGAAAAAGCTGTTTATTGTTACAGGGGAACTTTCAGGTTTCAATTACGCAAAAGAGATAGTGAAAAACTTGAAAGATATATATCAAATAACCGGAATTTTTTTAGAAGATATCGAAGGAGCAAAAACCCTATTCAACACCGGAAATATCACCGCATTCGGCCTGATAGAAATCATAACAAAACTTCCTTCCATAAGAAAAGGGCTTAAAAAAATAGAAAGCTTTTTGAAAACCGAAAAACCCGACGCAATTCTTCTTATAGATTTTCCCGGTTTCAATCTAAAAGTCGCTGAAATCGCAAAATCCCTGGGAATAAAAGTTCTTTACTTTATATCCCCAAAATTCTGGGCATGGAACTACAAAAGGGGAGAAAAGATAGTCAAAGTTGTTGACCGCATGTTTATTATCTTCCCTTTCGAAACGGAACTTTACAAACAGCTTGGATTTGAAGCAACCTACGTCGGCAATCCCCTTGTTGATATGGTTAAACCCTCGAAACAGGAAACGGAATTTATGGCATCGTTATGCCTTAAAGAAAAACCTATTCTGCTAATGCCGGGAAGCAGACAATCCGAAATAAAATATCTCCTTAAACCCCTTCTCCTTACAGCCAAAAATATAAAAAAAAGATTCCCCGACGAACAGTTTATTTTACCTGTTGCCAAAAGCATTCCCTTTCACAAAATTGAAAAGACCGTAAAAGAAACATTTAGTGAAATCCGACTTGTAGAAGGGGAAAACGCTTACAACTGTATGTTCCACTCAAAATTCGGAATAATAGCCTCAGGTACCGCAAGCCTTGAAGCAGCAATAGCAGAACTACCTCATATGATAGTTTACAAACTTAATCCGATAACTTTTGCAGTGGCAAAAAGAGTTGTAAAACTTCCGTCAATTTCTCTTCCGAACATCATAGCTGAAAATAAAATTATCGAAGAGATTCTGCAGAAAAACGTAAACCCTAAGTTCCTAACGGAAAGATTTACCGAAAACTACCAAAAAAGATTAAAGATAAAAGAGAAACTAATAAAAGAGGTAAAACCTAAACTGAAAGGGGAAGCGATAAAAACCCTTTGCATGGAAATAGAAAAGGAAATAACATAAATTATGTAGCCTAATATATAATTCCTCAAGCAAATTTTATTAAGGAGCAAATTATGGAATACAATGTTGCTGTTGTCGGCGCAACAGGTGCTGTCGGAAAAGAGATGATAAAAATCCTTGAAGAAAGGAATTTTCCTGTCAAAAATCTTAAACTTCTTGCATCTGCCCGGTCTGCAGGAAAAAAACTTAAGTTTAAAGGAGAAGAAGTTACTGTTGAAGAGCTAAAACCTGAATCCTTTGAAGATGTTGATATAGCACTTTTCTCTGCCGGAGGAGACAGAAGTAAACAGTTTGCACCGGAAGCCGTAAAAAGAGGTGCCGTCGTAATAGATAACAGCTCAGCCTTTAGAATGGATAAAAAGGTTCCCCTGGTTGTCCCGGAAGTAAATCCTGAAGATGTTAAATGGCACAAAGGGATAATAGCAAATCCCAATTGCTCAACAATCCAAATGGTTGTAGCTCTAAAGCCTTTATACAATATATCGAAAATCAAAAGAATAGTAGTTTCAACATACCAAGCTGTTTCAGGAGCCGGAACCGAAGCAATAGAAGAGCTAAGCAAACAGGCAAAAGCTATTCTCAATGGAAAAGAACCCCCTGTTCCGAACAAAATACCTAAGCAGATAGCTTTTAACTGCGTTCCTCAGATAGATATTTTTTTTGATGACGGCTACACAAAAGAGGAACATAAAATGGTAAACGAAACAAAGAAAATTATGCATGACGACAAAATAAAAGTTTCGGCCACATGTGTAAGAGTTCCGGTATCTATAGGTCATTCCGAAAGTGTAAATCTCGAGTTTGAAAAGCCAGTATCGGTAACTATAGCTATAAACACTCTCAAAAACGCTCCTGGAGTAACTGTAATAGACGACTTTAAAAATGGCATCTATCCGACCCCTGTAGATGTAGCCGGAAAAGACGATGTTTTAGTCGGAAGAATTCGGAAAGATGATACAATAGAGAATGGCTTAAACCTCTGGATTGTAGGAGACAATTTAAGAAAAGGAGCAGCCTTGAACACAGTACAAATAGCAGAAGTTCTTATAGAAAAAAATCTTATTTAGGGAAAATAGATGGAAGAGATACTTAGGAAAGTAGCCGAGGAAAGTGAGGAAATACTGGCTCTTGCCATTGTTGACGAAGAGGGATTGATAATCTCTAAACATGCAAAATCAAATATAAGCTTTGATATCGAAGAGATGGCAAGCCTTATTATCACACCAGCAATGAGACTATCCGAAGCATTTTCCGATGTCAACCGTGAAGAGCAGCTGGAAGAGATGATTACATTTTTAACGAACAATGTGGTTGCACTTTATAAACTTGCTTATGGAACATATCTCGTAGCAGCTTTAAAGAACACACCCCTTTATGGAAAAGTAAGATTTACAATAAAGAAAAACCTTGTAACGCTCAAAGAAACCCTTTAAATTTAAGGAGGGGGAAATGGCAAAGCTGAGATATCTCGGGCATGCGGCTTTTTACGTTGAAGGAGCAGGGTTAAAAGCCCTTATAGACCCTTTTCTTTCTCAAAACCCTTGGAACATAGCTCAACCGGAAGAATTTACTGACCTTAATTACATTTTCATAACCCACGGCCACGGAGATCACCTCGGGGATGCCGTAGAAATAGCCAAAAGAACCGGTGCAACTATTATTTCCATATTTGAAGTTGCCAACTACTGTAATAGAAAAGGAGCAAATATCCATCCTATGCACATCGGCGGAACTTTCGACTTCCCGTTCGGAAGAGTAAAACTAACCCCTGCTGCTCACGGAAGTGCAATAGTCGAAGGGAATGAGCTGTTGTACGGAGGAAATCCGTGCGGCATTATAATAGAAAATGAGGGAAAAAATCTCTATCACGCCGGCGATACGGGACTTATTTCGGATATGGAACTTTTAGGGAAATATGAAAAGATAGATATAGCTTTGCTACCGATTGGCGGAAATTTCACAATGGACCCTCAAGATGCGGCTATAGCTGCATCCATGATAAATCCAAAACTGGCAATCCCGATGCACTATAAAACATGGCCGATAATTGACAAAGAACCTGAGGAATTTAAAAAACTTACCGAAAGGAAAGGAATAGATGTACAAATTATAAAACCCGGTAAGGAGATTACCTTTTAATGAAAAAAATAGGAATTGCCCTCTCAGGCGGATTTTTAAGGGGTATCGCCCATGCAGGATTTCTCAAAGGTCTTGAACAAAAAGGGATATGCCCTGCAGCGATATCCGGTGCAAGTGCAGGTGCCATAATAGGTACTTTATACGCTTACGGATTTAATCCTGAAAAAATTGCAGAAATTGGGAAAGAGCTAAACTGGAGAAAACTGGCAATCCCATCCTTTAAGGGAGGTCTTTTTAAATTATCAAAATTAAAAACAAAATTGGAAGAGTTCATAGGTGATGTTGACTTAAAAGAACTCAAAATCCCTTTTGCTCTTACGGTAGTTGACCTAAAAACCTTAAAAACAAAATTCGTAACAGAGGGAAGGGCGTCTAATTGGATTGTAGCTTCCTGCTCTATCCCACCACTTTTTGCCCCGTGGAAAATAGACGGCAACTACTATATTGACGGTGGCATAAGAAACGCAATGCCGGCTGAATTCCCAAAAATTATAGGTTGCGACATAGTAATAGGCTCAAGTGTACATTTTGTAAATAAAGACTATGACCCGGAATCTTTAACGGATGTAGCTTTAAGAAGCGCCATGGCGCAGGCCCTTGAAAACCAGCTTTACAGAGCATCTTTTTGCGATATGGTTATAAACCATAATCTTCCCGGTTCCGCTTTCAACTTTAATAATGTAGAAAACTTTTTTGAAACAGGATATAAAAACGGGCTAAAAACCGCCGAGGAGATTAAAAAGTGGCTTTAAAAGCAGTCCGAGTTTTTGTTTCCGGAACAGTTCAGAGTGTAGGTTTTAGAGCTTTTGCAAGGAACAAAGTTCATAAACTCGGTTTGAAAGGATTTGTCAGAAATTTACCGGACGGAAGAGTTGGGGTTGTTGCAGAAGGAAAAGAGGAAGAACTTAAAAAATTTCTTTCGTATCTTAGACAAGGGTCTTCACTATCAAAAGTTAAAGATGTAGAATACTTCTATTCCAACCACAGAGGCATTTATGAAAATTTTAAAATATCTTACTATTAACATAATATTGTTTTTAATATCCTCTACAATTACTTTTGCAAACATAACTTATAAAGTTAGAAGAGGGGACTCTCTAAGAAAAATAGCCAGAGAATTTAACACTACAACCGCGGATATTATCCTGACCAATAACCTTAAACATCCCTACAGAATATATGTCGGTCAAAAATTGACTGTCCCGATTAGCAGAAAAATTTATCGAGTTAAACGGGGAGACAATCTTGAGAAAATAGCTAAAAAATTCGGGGTCTCTACTAAATCTATTATCAGAACTAATCGGTTAAGAAAACCTTATAGAATATATGTCGGTCAAAAATTGAAAATCCCCGTGAAACAAACCACCTCAAAAACAAAAAAACAGCTTCAGCTTCAGGAAAATCAAGAAAGGACAAAGACCTCAAAATATTCAATGATTAGAAAAGTGCCCATATACAAACATTACCGAGTAAGAGCCGGTGATTCTATAGGGAAAATAGCTAAAAAATTCGGGGTCTCTACTAAATCTATTATCAGAACTAATCGGTTAAGAAAACCTTATAGAATATATGTCGGTCAAAAATTGAAAATCCTTATCGGATATAAAGACCGCCTTGCTTTAAACAGACCCATAGAGTTCATAATGCCTCTTGACGGCCAAATAGACACAACAATAAGAACAAAAGGATATAAGGGGATATTTATAACGGCTCCTCCCGACGAAACAGTAAGGGCATCGGAGGTCGGTATAGTTAAATTTGCCGGAAAAGATGAGAGAATGCTTAAAAAGTATGGCAATGTCATCATACTTCAACATCCTCAAGGATATACCACCATTTACGCATCTCTTGACGAAATTAAAGTAAAGCCTGGCCAAGCTGTTCATAGAGGAGAAGTTATCGGCACATCCGGTACATCCGGTGATTGGAGGAGAAGCGGTTTATATTTTGAAATAAGCAGAATCCATAACGGAAAAGCTTACCCCCTAAACCCTCTTGAGGTTTTAAGATGATATTAAAAGCAGTTAAATATATTTTTGTCTTTCTAAGTTTTATCCTTATATCAGCTCACTTCTTAAGGGCCGGAATCCCGGCTCTTTCATTTCTGTTTATATCCCTACCTATATTTCTTTTTATAAGACACCCAGCATCAATATTTATCATAAGAATCGGCCTTTTGGTAGGCGTAGCCATTTATATCGAAACCGCCTACAGAATAATTACCGCAAGAATTAAACTTGGATTGACTTACGAAAAAGCAGCCATAATAATGGCTGGAGTAGTAGGATTTCTCCTGTTAACCGTCGTATTAACATTTAAAAAAGAAAAACAAAATCAGCTATAAACCTATTAGCTCCAAAACTCCCATCCAAAATACGCTCAAACTTAAAATCAATATTCAAATGTTTGTTAATAAAAAAACTCTGGCTAACAGACAACTTCCACATAGGAGAATTATTTAAACCTAAAAGAATAATATCTCTTTTCAAGAAAAATACCATTTTGCCGTTTTTAAAAGGATAAAAAACGGCCCCCGAAGAAGGACCAAACAGAAGAGAAAATCCTTTTCCTCCTATACCTATCTCCTGATTAACTAAAACATAGACCAAAACTCCGTCAAAGGGTTTAATAGAAACACCTGCACCTCCGGCAAGAGTAAAAGATAAAAAACTTGAAAAATCATCATTAAAATAGCGCTTTAAGCCTATAAAAGCGGTCTTGGAAAACCTGGGAATTGAAACAGAAAATTCTTTTAAAGAGCTCATCTCATACAACCCGAACTTATAAACTCTTAGATTCCAAGGAGAAAGACCAATCTCAATCTCTCCGAACTTTACACTTTCCTCCCCCGGACTATACCTATTATCATCAAAAATTTCATTGGACACCGGAAAGAAACGCAAGTACAAAAAGTTTTTATTATCAAAATCTCTAACTAAGCCCATTGAAAAATGATTCTCGAAAGGAGCATATATCAGAGAACGTTTTGGAGAAAACTCTTTAAGTTTCATGCTACAATCGTCATCTTTCACATTTTTTTGTCTTAAGTCATAACAATAATAAAGCTCCGATAAAACTCTACTCCTATCTTTTTGCCGTAAACTCTCCATTACACTTTCCGCATCCTGAAAAAACTCTTCATCAGATAAAACACCTTTATCCGCAATTGACTTAACAACTTTCAGGGGTGTAACAATAAGCGGTTTTTCGTCTAAAAGAGAAGGAGAAACAAGGGAAAGAATATAATAAACAACTGTCGCACAGTTGTAAGAAATGTAATTATAAGTTAATTTCGCATTTTTTAACTCATAAACATGATAAAGCAACAGGTTTTTTTGATATTCGGACAAGTTCAACCTGTATCTCCAGACACTTCTTCCTTTATACCAGAGATAACTTTCAAGCTGAGAATTAAAAGATTCAAGAAAAAATCCCGCATCTATTCCTGCAACTAAACTTTCCCAACCAAGCCTTAAAGGATTTGAAGAATCTACAAGGGCAAGAAAAGAAATTGCATAATCTCCTTTTCCCTTTGCTTCGATAAAAAGATGACCCATCATAGATGTAGGTTTTGTAACATCTTTTGAAACATAACCAAGATAAACGGTATCCCCTTGAAAAAGAAAAAGATAATTGGTGAATCCGGAACATTTCTCCAAACCCACATCAACATCAACCCCTGTCTCTTTGGATATAAACAACCATCTCCCAGGAAATCTACAAACAGCAGGAGAAGCTGAATTCGCCGACGCAAGTATAAGAGTTATCGTTTTTTTTAGTTCATTTTGAAGTGAAAAATTCCCTGAAGAAAGGATAAAACTTTTATCTTTTATATACGAATCTTCCCCGTTATAGTGTAAAAGAGCCTTCCATTCAGGCTTTTGATAAATTTTTTTATTAAAAGCTTTTACAAGAACACCGGTACCGGCAAAAGCGGTTAAAGGAAGAATAAAAGAAAATAAGAAACTAAAAAGAAATCTCATTTTCTCTTTTTAAAAAGGTTGGAAACTAAAACCCCAAAAGATATCCCGATTCCATCGGCAACAACATCTAAAAACTCACATGAACGCCCTGGAACAAAAAGTTGCGAAATCTCTATAAAAATTCCGTAGAGCAGTAATCCTAAAACAATATAAGAGGTTTTATAAACAAACCTACCGAGAACCGAAAGATATAAAAATCCTACAATATGGTTAAACTTATCATTAGTTTCGGGCATAGTCTGTGCCGGAGCAATGGATAAAAGATATATAAGAACAATGGAGAAAAAGAACAGGGATATCACGTAGTTTTTACACTTCAATTTTATTTCTCCTATCCATAAGCTCCCTTGCGGTTTTCAAAGAGCCTTCTGAAATTTCTCCTGAAATCATAACAGCTATTTCTTCCTCTATTTCGGCTTTCTCAAGTGTTCTTACCACAATTTTTCCGTCTATCTGTTTTTCAACTTTAAACACGACATCCGCAAGGGCAACAACTACGGGAGAATGAGTAACGGCTATCACCTGACTATTCCGCGAAATTTTTAAAAGTTTTTCAGCTACCTTTGAAAGCACTTTTCCCGACATACCTGCATCTATTTCATCAAAAACAAGCACTCCCGTTTCTTTACTGCTTTCAGATAAAATTGAAAGCAGTAACCTTGAAAGCTCCCCTCCTGATATAGCTTCTCCAATAGGTTGTAGGGGAAGTTTAGGATTACCCGAAAAAAGAAAAGCAATTTTATCCTTTCCCGTTGATGAAAAATCTCCTTTCTCAACAGAAATTTTAAACTTTGCATGTTTGAGCTCAAGCTCTTCAAGATGCTTTTCTATTCTTTTTTCAAGCTGCTTTGCTCCTTCTCTTCTTGATAAAGAAAGTCTTTCCGCAACTTTTTCAAGCTCTCTTCTAAAATTTTCAACTTCTTTCTCTGCCGTTTCAATTTCAAACTCTATATTTTCAAGCCCTTCAAATTCTTTCCTTATCTTTTCATAAAATTCTTTAACATCATCCCAGGTTGGACCATATTTCTCTTTCAACTTTTTTAATTGATATAACTGCTCCTCTATATCATCAATCGATTCCTCAACTTCAGGTATCCGAAGTATTTTCTCAACCTCAAAAACAAAATCTTCAAGCTGATAGTAAATTTCGGAAAGTCTATTTGAAAGCTCCTCAATTTCTAAAGATTCTATTTCCTTTAGTACTCTTCCTATTTTATTGGAAGCAGCTTCTTCACTTTCATAAAGCTCAAGTTTCACTACACTCTGTACCTGCTTTATCCTTTCAGCCTGAGAAAGAATTTTTGAAAGATTCAATAGCTCATCCTCTATCTCTTTTCCCCACTCCACACTCTCAAGTTCATTTAACTGGAAACTTAAGATATCCATTTTCCTTTCTCTATCCGAAATTTGCCGTTTTAGCTCTTCAAATCTTGAAACGGATTGTCTAAACTCTCCGTAAATCTTTTTATACTCTGAAAGCAACTTTTCATTTTCCGCAAACGTATCAACAATTTTAAGCTGAACAACGGGTTTGAGAAGCAAAATCGTTTCATGCTGGGATTGAAATGTTATAAGAGGAGAAACTTTATTTTTGATGAAATCTTGAGGGACTCTCTTTCCGTTAAGAAAAAATCGGGAACGCCCCTTTTTTATCTCTCTTCTAACAATAAGTTCCTCTTCCTTGTCCGAAAATACAGCCTCAACAGCCGTACCATCCTCTTTTACGCCTTTTCCTCTATCTCCCTTAAGAAAACTTATCGTCCCAAGAAGAATAGACTTCCCCGCTCCCGTTTCACCGACAACTACATTAAGTCCATCATCAAACAGAAGCTCTGTAGTTTCTATTGCAGAAAAGCTGGTAATAGAGAGCTCTGAAAGCATCAGTCCAGAAACCTCTCAATCTGCTTCAAAACATCCGGCCTTCCCTCTTTTGTCTTTGCGGAAAATCTTATAATCGGAAAAATTCCGGGTAGCTCAAGTCCTTTTTTTATCCTCTTCTCAACAGTTGCTCTTTCAGACTGCTTTTTCAATTTATCAAACTTAGTAGCCACAACCGCAAAAGGGATACTATAAAAGACAAGCCAGTCCCGCATCATTTTATCTTTCTCGGTAGGACCAACTTTCGAATCAACAAGAAGGAATATACCTTTAAGCTTGTCTCTATCTTTTAGATAACTTTCTATAAGAGACCTCCACCTTCCCTGCTCTGACTTTGAAGTCTTCGCAAAACCATAACCGGGAAGGTCAACTATAAAAAATTTCTCGTTAACAAAATAGAAATTCACGGAGCGAGTTTTCCCAGGTGACGAACTAACCTTCGCAAGCTTATAGTTTTTAACAATAGAGTTTAGAAGAGAAGACTTGCCAACATTCGAACGACCCACAAAAGCAACTTCATTGTAAGGAGTATCGGGAAGTTCTTCCGGCTTAAAAATTGTCTTATAAAGTTCCGCCTTTTTTACTGATATCATCCCTGAAGTAACCGCTCTATAGCCGTTTTATATTTCATCTCATCACCTGGAGCAAAACCCACACCGTAGTAACAAACGTTACCTTCCTTGTCAAGAAAAAATGTTTGAGGGATTATATCGCTTCCTGTAAAAAACCCGGGATAGTTCATCCAAGTTTTTCCATCAACAACGACAACAGGATACTTTATTCCTTTCTCTTTAACAAATCTTTTCAGTCTCGGCGGAGGGGCACCTTCATAATCCGTATTCATCCCTAAAACAACCATTTTTCCCTTATATTTTTCATAAAGTCTGTTAAGATACGGTATTTCTTTTAAACAAGTAGGGCAATATTCACCAAAAAATTGCAAAACAACCACCTTACCTTTTAAATCCGATAGAGAGACTTTTTTACCACCGGTAGTAGTAAGGGAAAAATTATATCCAGGAGAACACTCGGATTTGTTCTTCCCCAATGATTGCTCTGTTTTTACTTCCTTCTTGGAAACTTCCGAAGTTTCCTCCGATTTTTTTCCACAACCTAAAACAGCAACCGCCAATACCATAGCGAGCAAAAGCAATCTTTTTCTCATTCCTTCTCCTCTAAATATTTTGACGCTGACATTGCAGCTACAGCTCCATCGGCAGCCGCAGTAACAACCTGCTTTAAAGGCTTTTTCCTAACATCTCCGACTGCAAAAAGACCCGGAGTAGCAGTTTTCATCTCATCATCTGTAACAACATACCCTCTATCATCAACTTCCGCAAGATGCACTATAGGAGCCGCATTAGGCTCATGCCCTATAAAAATAAATATTCCGTCAACTTTCAAATCGCCTAAATCTGCCGTTTCCGTATCCTTAAGGGTAAGCTCCTCAACAAACTGCTCTCCACTAACAGAATCAACCGCCTTATTCATAACGGCTTCTATCTTTTTATTATCTCTAACCCTATCCTGAAGAATCGGAACGGCTCTAAATTTATCTCTACGATGAATAAGATAAACTTTTTTTGCAAATTTCGTAAGGAAGAGAGCCTCTTCAAGTGCAGAATCCCCACCGCCTATTACAGCAACATCTCTATCTTTAAAGAGAGCTCCGTCGCAGACAGCACAGTAGGAAACACCCCTTCCGAGAAATTCCGCCTCTCCCGGAACTCCAAGCTTTTTAGGTGTAGAACCTGCGGCCCATATAACCGTCTTTGACTTAACGTTTCCACCGGATTCCATCCCAACAAGAAATATATCCCCATCCACGGAAACCGAGGAAACCGAATGACCTGTCTCAATAACCGCTCCGAATTTTTCCGCTTGCTTTTTCATTTTATCGGAAAGCTCAAACCCCGCCATAGGCTCCGGAAAACCGGGATAGTTCTCTATCATTTCAGTTATAAGAAGTTGCCCACCGGGAAACATCGCATCAACAACAAGAGTGGAAAGATTACTTCTACCTGTATAAATTGCAGAAGCAAGGCCACCGGGCCCTGCTCCTACAACAATTACATCCCATACTCTATCAAACATCCATTACTCTCCCAAATACCTTTCTATAGTCTGCTCAAAAACGGCTTTTGGCTGAAGTCCAACTTTAACATCAACAGGCTCACCGTTCACAAAAAGCATAACAGTTGGAATCCCTCTAATCTCATATTGCATAGCAAGCATAGGAAGATCGTCAGTATTAACCTTAAACACCTTTGCCTTTCCATCATACTGCTCGGAAAGCTCCTCTATTGTTGGTGCAAGCATTCTACACGGCCCACACCATGGTGCCCAAAAATCAACAAGAACCGGCACATCTGAAGACAAAACTTCCCTTTCAAATTCCTCTACAGACTGAATCTCTCTAGCCATTTTTTCTCTCCTCCTCTTTTAATATCTTAAGGATTCTAATAACTCTTTCATCTTTTATCCTGTAACAAGTCCTAACACCCTCTTTTTTATAACATATCACACCCGCATTTTTAAGCACGTTTATATGTTGAGAAGCTGTCGGCTGGGGAATACGAAGCTCCTCCCAGATTTCCTTAACACACTTTTTACCCTCTGAAAGATATTCCACTATCTGAAGCCTAGTCGGATGAGAAAGAGCTTTCAAAGTTTCACTCACTTTCTGATAATCCATCTCACTCTCCAAAAATTTATATTCCATCAACTTTCATTACTTTATCAATATATGACTATACCTGCATAAGTGACAACCTCTGAATAATCATTTGTTATATCTCCGGAGGTTCTATACATTACAAGCTCTGCGTTCTCAGCACCTAAAAATTTTGCAGCTACAATACCAACTATTGCAGGAACAACCCCACACATTGAAATATCATAAGTTACAACACGAGTATAAAGCTCACAAGGATCAAGATTTAAAATCGCATCAATCGCAAAAGAATCAAGCTCTTTTGCCTTGTCAGCAGAAACATAGTGGGAAAAATCTGTACTTATTATAATAAGACTATCCTCACCATCAATAACTTCTGCAAGCACTTTCCCCGCCTGCTCACAAATATTATAGTCTAAAAAACTAAAAACAACAGGAACTATTGACAGAGAATCTCTAAAACCTGAGCAGTATTGAAGAAACGGCACTTGCACCTCAAGAGAGTGCTCATATATATGAGCATTTACATCCGGCTCGTAAGGAGAATAGGATGAGAGACTAGACGCAACTTCAGAGTTTATAGCCACTTCTCCAAAAGGTGTGACCCAGACTCCCTCAGAAAAAACAGAAACCTTCTTTCCAAGACCTGTGTGATTTGGCCCGAGGATAACATTGGTACCAGGTATTTCAACTCTGCTGTATGTAGCGCCCGCAACCCTCCCCGAGTAGATATATCCAGCATGAGGGACAATAATAGCCCTCGCTTTTACCTTTGGGGCAGGTTCACACATAGAGTCAAACATAAGTTTTAAATCTTCCGGTAACGCAGGATAAAACTGACCCGCCACCGCCGGATAACGCACCATAGTTTTCCCCTTCATAATAGTTAACTTAATCCGCATTATTAAATATAATCCGGAAATCCGGTTTTTAAAAATCACAAAGATGCACTAAGGAAATAGACAACTTTATAAATAAAAAGTTAGTTAGAATATCCGGCATTAAAAAGGAGAATTTCTTTCTCTATGAAAGAACATATTTTTTCGAAATCTATATTTTTTCTATTTGCTACCCCCATAATCAATTTTCCATTTTTTCTCACTTTAAATTTAATCACAACTACCTTTTTTAAATCTGTATTAACAATCATTTTAGAAGCACTCATACTTACTTTCCCATTACACATTGACCCATAGGGCTTGTAAAAAACAATTAATCCTTTTCTTAACAAAGCCTCTTTGGAATTTCCCTTAAAATAACTGTATGTTCTATTAGAAGAAGATATAGCATCTCTTGTTGTTCCAGGAACTTTATTCCTTGCAAGGTAGTCTTCTTTCTAACAAAATTTATAAAAACAGAAAACTCTGGCAATAATACCGAATAAATCATTCCAGAATTTTGGTTCTTAAAAACCTCTCTTGTCGTCAAATTTTTATTTTCCACTTTTTTTCTTGCAAAATGAAAAAAAGAAAAAATGACTAAAAAAGTATTAGTATTCCTGCTAATTTAAGCTTTGAACGGATAGATATCATTAGTAATCTCCAAATATACAAAACCAAAATTTAAAAGCCCCCTCAAGGGGGGGCAAAACTATTCCAAAGCTTAAAAAAAATTAAGGAGCTGGATATACTCCACCGGACAAAGTTCCATTAAGAGAATCTAAAGTTCCGTTAACAGTTCCGTTAAGGGAATCGAAAGTTCCATTAACAATTTCCAAAGTTTCATTAACAGTTTCATTAAAATAGTCATACAAAAAAGAAACAGTATCATTAACTGCTTCTGCTAAATCTCCAATAGAACCGGAATTTATGGCAGCCGTAGTTAAATCTTGTATATTGCTTAAAATTATAGTTTCATTTGCAATTAACGTTTCATTTGCAACTAATTTTACATTTTGAATAGCATCAACCACAGAGTCAACTATTTCATTAGTAGAATTTGTCACATTAGCAGCTTTAATAAGATTTTCCGAAAGATTATTTGTTAACTCTGCAATCGCTTCTATTTTCTCATCTTCAATCGATTTACCCACAATATTAATAGCTCCAATTGTCCCTGCAATTAAAGCTTTTGCTGAATCAGTTATATTTCCCCACTCCTCAACATAATTAAAAGTCTCAGGATCCTTTATTCCCAAATTTTCTAGAGTTTCTTTTACATTAGAATCAACTGCTAAAAGAGTTGTAATAGGTGAAACTATACTTGCAT
>Ga0256840_1000762_pt1 | contig 32298 bp, 34 predicted proteins | sample 355202metaG_FD_185969 | JGI IMG/M metagenome (GOLD analysis project Ga0256840, IMG submission 185969) | Hydrothermal vent microbial communities from Mid Atlantic Ridge, Atlantic Ocean - 355-202 | ecosystem: Environmental > Aquatic > Marine > Hydrothermal vents | place: Atlantic Ocean: Mid...
AGGAAAACTATATGACAAATAGAGAAATTAAAGATTTAATGAGATTTTTTGATGGAAGTGACATCACAAAATTAAAAATTAAAAATGGTGATTTTTTAATAGAGTTACAAAAAGGTTTAGAGGGAAATACTGTCGTATCAGCACCTGCTCCCGCAGCAGCACCAGTTGCAGTTGCATCTTCAGTTGAAACTGCAGCAACTCCTGTGGTAGAAGAAGTTAGTGGGGATAGTATCAAATCACCAATGGTAGGGACATTTTACACAGCACCTGCTCCAGGAGCTGAACCTTTTGTAAAGGTTGGAACAGTTGTAAAAAAAGGTCAAGCAGTTGCAATTATTGAAGCAATGAAAATTATGAATGAGATTGAAGCTGAATTTGATTGTAGAATAAAAGAGATTCTTCTTAGTGATGGTCAGCCAGTTGAATTCGATATGCCACTGTTTGTGGTTGAGAAAGTTTAACAATGGCGATTATTGAAAAGATTCTTGTTGCAAACAGAGGAGAGATAGCTCTTCGTGCGATAAGAACCATAAAAGAGATGGGGAAAAAAGCGATTGCTGTTTACTCAAAAGCAGATAAAGATGCTCTTTATTTGAAGTATGCAGATGCTAGTATCTGTATTGGAGAAGCGGCTTCTAGCGGAAGTTATCTTAACATACCAGCTATCATAAGTGCAGCAGAGATTAGTGGCTGTGATGCAATTTTTCCAGGGTATGGCTTTTTAAGTGAAAACCAGAGCTTTGTAGAGATTTGCGGACACCATAATATAAAATTTATTGGACCTTCTGTTGATGCTATGATTTTGATGAGCGATAAATCAAAAGCTAAAGAGGTTATGAAAAAAGCTGGAGTTCCTGTTATAGAGGGAAGTGAAGGTGCCCTTAGTGATGTTGCAGAAGCTGTTGAAATGGCAAAGCAGATTGGCTACCCAGTAATTGTAAAAGCGAGTGCAGGCGGTGGCGGTCGTGGTATGCGTGTTGTTGAGAGAGAAGAGGATTTAGAAGTTGCTTATCTTTCTGCTGAGAGTGAGTCGTTGACAGCTTTTGGAGATGGAACACTCTATATGGAAAAGTATATCAAAGATCCTCGCCACATTGAAGTTCAAGTTATTGGGGATTCTCATGGTAATGCTATTCATATAGGCGAAAGAGATTGCTCTTTACAGCGTCGCCATCAAAAGCTCATTGAGGAGTCTCCGGCTGTTGTTCTTGATGAGAAAACAAGAGCTAAGCTTCATGAAGTTGCAGTAAAAGCGGTGAAGTATTTGAACTACGAAAATGCAGGAACTTTTGAGTTTTTACTAGATGCAGATAAAAATTTCTACTTTATGGAAATGAACACAAGACTTCAAGTTGAGCACTGTGTTAGTGAGATGGTAAGTGGCATTGATATAATTGAGCTTATGATAAGAGTGGCAGAGGGTGAAGAGCTTCCAGCACAAGACACTATAGTCCTAAAAGGACACTCAATCGAGTGTAGGATTACAGCAGAAGACTCTGTTAAGTTTATTCCAAGCCCAGGAAAAATTACAAAGTATGTAGCTCCAGGTGGCCGTAATGTAAGAGTTGACTCTCATATGTATCAAGGGTATAGCGTTCCTCCTACTTATGACTCAATGATTGGTAAACTTATAGTTTGGGCAGAAGATAGAGACAAGGCAATTGCTAAGATGAAACAAGCTCTTGGAGAGTATCAGATTGAGGGGATTAAGACAGTTATCGATTTTCACTCAAAAATGATGGACAATCAAGATTTTATTAGCAATAATTTTGATACAAACTATCTCTCAAAGTATTAAATTATAGAACTTTAGTTAAGTGCCTGACAATAAATGTCAGGCACTTATTAGACTATAGGTACCCACATTATGAAGGTGGTCTTACTACTACAATTGAGGCAGAAGACTTAAGTTTTTCAAAGTAATCTTTGATTGCCTTTTGCTCTTTTTGTTGCGAGAGAACTCTATATATGTTTGGTTTTGCCTTTTCAAAAGGTATGGTTTGAAAGTCTCCTTTACTTTTTACAAACAACATAGTACTTCCCTCTTTGTTATTTATTATTTGAGTAAATGTTCCATCTTTAGTTCTGTTTAGTAGAGCATTAAGATTTCTATCTAACTCTTTTGCATATAGTGTTTTAGATTGAATCTTAACCCCTTTTGGTTGGAGCATAGGATTTTTTTGTATTGCTACTAGATCATTGGGATTTTGTGCTGTATATATGTTTACATCAAAACTACCTGCAAGTTTGAACTCTTCTTGGTTATCATCATAGAATTTTTTTAGTTCGCTCTCTTCAATACCTTTTATTTTATCTCTATATATAGTTTGATACAGTTTATCTGTTTTGATTTTGTTCTTTAACTCTTTTTTATAATCGGTAATTTTTATATCTTTGCTTTTGAGCATGTTTAAAAATTCATATTGGCTCATATTGTTTTTACTTGCTAAGTTGTCAATATAGTTATCTACCTCAAATATATCTGCTGTTATTCCTAGTTTTTTTATTTGTGATTGCTCAAGTTTTTGTCTGACTAGAATCTCAAGAGACTCTTTTTTTGATACTTTATACTTTTGTGAGTATTTGTAGACCTCATAGAGAGTTATAGGCTCATCGTTTATAATGACAGAAACACCGGTTATAATACCTGAAAATCCTAGTGTTGCGAAGATGGATGCTCCAACTAAAATTCGTTGAATAATTTTCAATAATAATCCTTTTGTAAGTAAAAATAGCTTACAATGATAACATTATTTTTAAAAAACTAAATTAAAATATGCTAAATTAACTCAATAAGAAAAAAAATTTCTATAATTTCTATACAAGAGTAACAATTTGACACAATTTAAGGACATTTTATGCTTGTAACTCGTTTTGCACCATCACCAACAGGATACTTACATATAGGGGGACTCAGAACCGCACTCTACAGCTACCTTTGGGCAAAGAAAAATAGCGGAAAGTTTTTACTACGCATTGAAGATACTGATCTTAAAAGAAACTCAAAAGAGGCAGCACTTGCTATCGAAGAGGCTTTTAGATGGACAGGACTGAGTCATGATGGAGATATTACTTATCAATCAGAAAGATTTGATATATATAAAAAATATATTAAGCAGCTTTTAGATGAAGGAAAAGCTTACTATTGTTATATGAGTCAAGACGAGAGAGATGCACTCTACGAGAAGCAAAAAGCAAATAAAGAGCGAACTAAGTATGATGGAAGGTATAGAGATTTCCAAGGAGAAGTTCCAAGCGACATTGAACCAGTAGTTCGCATAAAGGCACCTTTAGAGGGAGAGATTAGTTTTAAAGATGGGGTTAAGGGTGAAGTTAAGTTTGATGTAAAAGATGCTTTAGATGATTTTGTAATAGCAAGAGCAGACGGCACACCGCTATATAATTTTGTTGTAGCAGTTGATGATGCACTTATGGGAGTTACAGAGGTAATCCGCGGGGATGATCATCTTTCCAATACGCCAAAGCAGATAGTTGTTTATGATGCTTTGGGATTTAAAATTCCTAAGTTCTATCATGTTCCTATGATACTTAATCCAAGTGGTAAGAAACTTTCGAAAAGAGATGGTGCAATGGATGTTATGGAGTACAAAAAAGAGGGTATCTTGCCTGAAGCACTTTTAAACTTTTTGGTTCGTTTAGGTTGGAGCCATGGTGATCAAGAAATCTTTAGTATGAGTGAAATGCTAGAGCTTTTTGATCCAAATGAGATTAATAAATCAGCATCAGCATACAATGCAGAAAAACTATCTTGGATTAATGCACACTATATCAAAAATCTACCTACAGAGAGATTAGTAGAAGTATTAAAAGAGTATGAACTAGATTTGAGTAGGTTTGAAAAAAAAGAGCAGCTTATAGATTTATTAAGAGATAGAGCGAAAGATATAAATGAATTAAAGTCTATGGTTAATTCTATTATAATTGAGCCAAATGAATATGATCAGAAAGCAGTAGAGAAGTTTTTAAAAGATGATGCCTTAGAAATTTTGGAGGCATTTAATAAAGAGTTAAAATCAAAAGGTGAAGTAACTCTACCTGAAGATTTTAAAGAGGTTGCAAATAACTTTTTAGAAAAAAGAGGCTTAAAGCTAAAACACTTAGCACAGCCTATAAGAATTGCAATTGTCGGTAGTGCGGTTAGCCCATCGGTGTTTGATGTACTTAGCATTGTAGGTTACAAAGATGTTGTTAAAAGAATTGACAACTTAATTAGCAGAGGAGAATAGAGTGGCAAAGAGTATTAAGGTTACAAAAGAGGAATCATTAGAGTACCATATTGGTGGTAAGATAGGAATTGAAATTACAAAACCATGCGACACAGCAAGAGATCTTTCAATGGCATACACTCCAGGTGTCGCATATCCTTGCCGTGACATAGAGGCTGATCCTGAATTGGCATATAAGTATACAAACAAGAGTAATTTAGTAGCGGTTATTACGGATAGTACAGCAGTTCTTGGGTTGGGAGATATTGGTGCAGTTGCAGGTAAGCCAGTTATGGAGGGCAAATCTGTACTTTTTAAAGCATTTGCAAATGTAGATGCATTTGATATTGAGCTTGACGAGAAGGACCCACAGAAGATTATAGATATCTGTAGAGCTATGGCACCAACATTTGGTGGAATTAATCTTGAAGATATTAAAGCTCCAAAATGTTTTGAAATTGAGGAAAAACTTCAAGCTTTAGTAGATATCCCAGTTATGCACGATGACCAACATGGAACTGCTATGATAACTACAGCAGGGCTTATCAATGCACTTGAGATAAGTGGAAAAGACATAAAAAAGATGAAAATTGTTGTTTCAGGAGCGGGAGCAGCAGGAATTGCATGTGCAAAGATGTATAGACTATTGGGTGCAAATCATATTGTAATGCTTGACTCAAAAGGTGTGATTCACTCTAAGAGAGACGATTTGAACAAATACAAAGCACAATTTGCAATTGAGACGGATGACAGAACTCTAGACGATGCAATGAAGGGTGCCGATATGTTTTTAGGGCTTTCTGCTCCAAATATAGTAAGTAAAGAAATGATAAAAAGCATGAACACAGAACCAATTATATTTGCCCTCTCAAATCCAGTTCCAGAGGTTCTACCAGAGCTTGTAAAAGAAGTTAGGGATGATGTAATGATGGGAACAGGAAGAAGTGACTATCCTAATCAAGTTAACAATGTTCTTGGCTTCCCATTTATCTTTAGAGGAGCTTTAGATGTAAGAGCAACTAAAGTAACAGAAGGTATGAAAATGGCAGCTGCAAGAGCACTAGCAGAACTTGCAAAAAAAGATGTTCCAAGTTATGTTAAAGAGGCATATGGTGGAGAAGACTTGAAATTTGGTTATGATTATATAATTCCAAAGCCATTTGATCGAAGAGTTCTTCCTGAAGTAAGCACAGCAGTGGCTCGTGCAGCAATCGAAGATGGTGTTGCAAGAGTAAGTGAGAGTTTTGATATAGATGCATATTACTCAAAGTTATCTTGGCAGATAGAGACTGAAAGAAAGTAATACAACAAATATCAAGCAAGTTCTACTTGCTTGATATTTCTAAATTTTATCTCTTATCTCTTATTAAATACAATTTTTATATACTTACTCCAAATAAACTAAGGAGAGTACTCTCATGAATTTAATGGTATTTGGAGCACCTGGTGCAGGAAAAGGCACTCAGGCAAAGTTTCTAATCGAAAAATATGGTATTCCGCAGATTTCAACAGGAGATATACTAAGAGCTGCAATTGCAGATAAGACTGCAATGGGAATGGAAGCAAAAAAGTTTATGGATGAGGGCAAGCTTGTTCCTGATTCTACAATTATAGGAATCATAAAAGATAGACTAGCTCAAGATGACTGTAAAAATGGTTTTATTCTTGACGGATTTCCTAGAACTCTTCCTCAAGCAGAAGCTTTGAGAGATCTAATGAATGATATGAATATATCACTAGATAAGGTAATATCACTAAATGTTCCAGATTCACTTATAGTCGGTAGAATTACAGGCAGACGGGTATGTCCTGATTGTGGAGCATCTTTTCATGTAGAGTTTAACCCTAGTAAAGTTGAAGATATTTGTGACTACTGTGGTGGAAAGCTTATGGTTAGAAAAGATGACAATGCCGAGACTGTTAAGAGCAGACTTGGAGCATATCACGAGCAAACAGCACCACTGATAGCTTTTTACAAAGATATGGGTGTTATGGTTGAACTTGATGGCACTAAAGATGTAGGTGAAGTAACAAAAGATATGTTTAAGGCGATTGGATAATGAAAAATATCAATATAATCAACCACCCTCTAATAGAGCATAAGCTAACTATACTTAGGGATGAAAATACAGATCCATTTCACTTTAGACTCTTAGTAGATGAGATTTCATATCTCATGCTTTTTGAAGCAACAAGAGACTTGCCATTAAGAGATACAACAGTAACAACTCCAGTGGCAACTGCAAGTGCTAAAAAACTAGATACGAAACTTATGATTTGTCCTATTTTAAGAGCTGCTCTTGGTATGCTAGATGGAATTTTTAAGCTTATTCCAGATGCAAGCGTTGGATTTCTAGGCTTTCAAAGAAATGAAGAGACGCTTGAGCCTGAGTTTTACTATGCTAAACTTCCTGAAGATCACAAAGAAAGAACAGCTATCATCATAGATCCTATGTTTGCAACAGGTGGAACTGCTATCGATGCTGTAAATTTTCTTAAAGAGAAGGGCGTAAAAGATATAAGATTTCTTGCTATAGTTGCAGCACCTGAAGGAATTGAGAAATTTTCAAAAATTCATCCAGATGTATCTGTTTATATTGCAGCTATAGATGAAAAGTTAAACGAAAATGGATATATAGTTCCAGGTCTTGGCGATGCAGGGGATAGAGTTTTTAATACTTGAGAACCGTAAAAAAACAGCAATTTCTTGCTGTTTTTAGGTTCGGAACCAAAGGTGATATGCACTTGTGCATCACCGTAGGCTAATAGTAAAAAAACAGCAATTTCTTGCTGTTTTTAGGTTCGGAACCAAAGGTGATATACGCTTGTGTATCACCATAGGTTTTTTAAATTTTTAAACAGCACCCTGATCAATCATAGAATCAGCTACTTTTTTGAATCCAGCTATATTTGCACCAACCATCAGGTTTCCTTCAAAGCCAAACTCTTTTGAAGTATCGTATGAAAGGTCAAATATGTTTTTCATAATTGATCTAAGTTGAGAATCAACTTCGGCAAATGACCATTTTTGCATACTTGCATTTTGACTCATCTCTAGTTGAGAAGTGGCAACACCACCAGCATTGGCAGCTTTTGCAGGTCCGTACATAATGCCGTTAGCAAGCATATACTCAATTGCTTCTGGAGTTGTAGGCATATTTGCACCTTCACATACTAATTTACATCCATTTTTATGTAAGTTTTTCATATCTTCTAGGTTTAGCTCATTTTGAGTTGCACTAGGGAATGCAATATCACAAGGAACTCCCCAAACTGCATTTGTTCCTTCTGGGTAACTATGAACAGGAAGATAAGTTGCATCAGTATGTAGTTTTGCATACTCCTCAAGAGATTGTCTGTTAGCCTCTTTTATAAGTTTCAAGCTATCTAAGTCGATACCATTTTTATCATAAATCATACCACGAGAGTCACTACATGTTACAGGCTTAGCACCCATATCATATAGCTTTTGGATTGTATAAATTGCAACATTTCCACTTCCTGATACTGTAGCAATTTTACCTTCTAAATCATCATCCTGCTTGTTTAGTACATTGCCAGCGAAGTAAACTGAACCAAAACCTGTTGCTTCAGTTCTTGCTAGACTTCCACCCCAGTTAACACCTTTTCCTGTTAGTATTCCTTCAAAGTTACCAGTAAGTCTTTTGTACTCACCAAACATGTAACCAATCTCACGGCCACCAACACCAATATCTCCAGCAGGAACATCTCTAGTTTCACCAATATGCTTTGAAAGCTCAATCATAAATGACTGACAAAACCTCATGATTTCTCCATCACTTTTACCTTTAGGGTCAAAGTTAGATCCACCTTTACCGCCACCAATAGAGAGACCAGTTAGTGAGTTTTTGAAAATTTGCTCAAAACCAAGAAACTTGATAATTCCTAGGTTTACACTTGGATGAAATCTAAGTCCACCTTTATATGGTCCGATTGCTGAGTTAAACTGAACTCTATAGCCTATATTTGTTTGAATTTTACCAGAATCATCCATCCATACAACACGAAACAAGATTTGTCTCTCAGGTATTACAATTCTCTCCAATATGTTTTGCTCATCATATTTAGGCTCAGCCTTTAAAAGTGGCTCTAAGCTCATGAGAACTTCTTCAACTGCTTGATAAAATTCAGTTTGACCTGGAGTGCTTTGCATTGTTGTTTTCATTACTTTGTCAATATAATTTTGAACTGACATAAATTTTCCTTTGTTTACACATTTGTGTGTTTTTGTTTTTTCCCGAGAAGATTGCTTTTTTTTAAAAAAAGCTTTAATCCTCTCCTCTCTTTTGGACCTATTTCATAACTTATCAAAGAAAGATACTTCAAAATCTCTTTTGGAGGTATGTTTCGTTCATAGGCATATTTTTTTAAAATATATTGCGGTATTTTAGTATGATTGTTTTTAAAGCTATCTGAGATTTTTTTATAAGTATAAAAATGTCTATTTACACTAAGCCTAGCAAAAACAAATGGAAGTTTGTAGTTTTCATGCCAAACCTTTGCAAGATCTGTATAGTTGTTGGGGTTCTCTAGATATAGTTTTAAAGCACTATCTCCAATATGAACTTCACCATCAATATTTAAAACTCTTGCAAGGACATTTGAAGTAGCTGAGTGAGGATCCTGTGTGCTTTTACTGTTTTTTTTAACTAAAACACTTGTAACATGTTTTTTTGCTACAATTCCTAACGGTAGTGTTTTTATAGACTTGCGATTTGACTCAATACTAGAGATAAATGCACCATCAACTCTTCTATATTTAAACTCTCTATTTATCTTAGAAGGAAATGATTTTTTATATTCACAAGATTTTTTTAGTGCGTTGTTTAGAGATGATCTTTTTAAAAATAGGTGAAAAGGGAGTAGATTTATATAATCAATTTTACCAAAAATCATGCATACACTTTTTTTAGGCAAATTATATCATATAGTTAGACTATTTTGGTATAATCATAAAAAAAAGGTAAATTGCGATGCAACAATTTGGAAGTGACAACTATTCTGGTATCTGCCCAGAAGTATTAAATGCCTTAATTGAGTCAAATTCAGGTTCAGCAGTAGCATATGGAAATGATGAATATACTCACAAAATCTCAGAAAAAATAAGAGAGATTTTTGAGTGCGATTGCGAAGTTTTTTTTGTTTTCAATGGAACAGCAGCAAACTCATTGAGTTTAGCATCACTATGTCAGTCTTATCATAGTGTTATTTGTCATGAAGTTGCTCATATTGAGACAGATGAGTGTGGTGCACCAGAGTTTGCATCAAATGGCTCAAAACTACTTCTTGCAAGTGGGGAAAATGGAAAATTAAACCCGACAAGTATTGAAGAGTTGGCAACAAAAAGAACAGATATACACTATCCAAAGCCAAAAGTTGTTAGTATAACACAGTCAAACGAAGTAGGTGTTGTTTACAGTGTTAAAGAGATTAAGGCTATTAAAAAAGTTGCCGATAAGTTTAACTTAAAAATTCATATGGATGGAGCAAGATTTGCAAATGCCCTTGTAACTTTGGGATGCACTCCTGCACAGATGACTTGGAAAGCGGGTGTAGATGTACTTAGCTTTGGTGGCACAAAAAATGGTATGGCATTTGGTGAAGCAGTTGTATTTTTCAAAAAAGAGTTAGCGGAAGATTTTGAGTATAGAGTAAAACAAGCGGGGCAACTTGCTTCAAAAATGAGATTTATCTCAGCACAATGGCTCGGACTTTTAGAAAATGATGTTTGGCTAAAAAATGCTCAAAATGCAAATGAAATGGCAACTTACTTTGCAAAAGGAGTTGAAAATATAGATGGAGTTCATCTTATGTTTCCAGTTGATGCCAATGAGGTTTTTATAAAGTTAATTCCAGAAATAGAAGTTGAACTTAAGAGAAAAGGATGGATTTTTCATGCTTTTATTGGAGGTTCAAATAGATTTGTGTTCTCTTGGGATTCAACCAAGAGACGAGTAGATGAGTTAATAAAAGATATAAAGGAGATAGTATAATGATAAAAGTAGAGTTTTTAGGACCACTTAACAGAGAGCCAATAGAGGTAGATATAGAAAGCTTGAGTGATTTAAAAGAGATGTTTAAAGACGATAAAGAGTTGCAAGAGTGGCTCGAGATTTGTGCAGTTGCAGTCAATGACGCTTTAGTTTGCTCACTTGATACTAAAGTAAAAGATGGCGACAAAATATCACTTCTACCACCAGTCTGTGGAGGCTGATAAATGAGTCTAGAGTTGCACGATGGACCTCTACATGTAGAGGAGATAACAAATCGATGGTTTAATGAGATGAGAGATAAAAACTATGGTGCATATATACCTTTTATTGGAATTGTAAGAGATGAAGATGGTATAAGTGGACTTAGTTTTGATATATATGAACCTATATTAAATAGCTGGTTTGATACATGGCAGAAAAAAGCTCAAAAAGAGGGAGCATATCTTTTAATGGCTCACTCTAAAGGAGATGTTCCAAATCATACAAGCTCATATATATCAGCAGTTGTTAGTCCTCAAAGAAAAGTAGCTTTGAAGTTTATCAATGACTTTGTAGAAGATTTTAAGGCATCGGCTCCTATATGGAAATATGATTTGGTTGATGGTAGAAGAGTTTATGCAAAAAGCAGAAGTACAGCCTTAAAAGGTGCAGGATTGTTAAAATGAAAATGAAGTTTAAAGATTATGATGAAACAATAGAGGATTTAGTTAGATCTATGGGTGGTGTTGAAACATTAATCAAAAATGTTTTTTTAACAGATGCTCAAGGTATGGTTTTAGCAGAAGATGTGGTTGCAAATGAGAACTCTCCAGTGTATGTAACTTCGTCAATGGATGGTTATGCAGTTAGATTTGATGACCAAGAAATGGGAGTTTTAAAACTTTGTGATTTTGTTCCTGCTGGAAGTGAAGCAAAAACAGTTGTTACAAAAGGAACTTGTATAAAGACTTTTACAGGATCACTTATGAGTGAAGGAAGTGATACTTTAATCCCTATAGAAAATGTAGAAGTTCATAATGATCATGTCAAGATAATAACACCTGTAAGCAAAGGATTTGCAGTTCGACCTGTAGGAGAAAATTACTTTAAAGGTGAAGTACTGATTAGTAAGGGGACTAAAATAGGTTTCGCAGAGATTGGTGTTATGGCAGAGCTTGGTTATGTTCAAGTTCCTGTATATTCTAAGCCAAAAGTTGGGATTTTAGCAACAGGGAGCGAGATTTTAGACTTAGGTGAGCCAAAAACAAGTGATGCCCAAATAAGAAGTTCTAATCATGTAACACTTGAGGCAATTGTAAAGGCGAATGGAGCAGATGTTAGTAGACTTGGAATTGCGAAGGATGATAAAGAGATAATCAAGTATAAAATAACTGAGGCTTTAAAACATAATGATATAGTTATTACAACAGGTGGTGTAAGTGTTGGAGATTATGATTTTGTAAAAGACATCATAAGAGGAATGGAGCCTGAGTATATTGTTGATGGAGCGAGTGTAAAGCCTGGACGACACATAAAGATAGTAAAAGTAGGAAGTAAGTATATATTTGCACTTCCTGGCTTCCCGTATAGTAGTGCAGTTATGTGTTTTTTATATGTTTTGCCTCTTTTAAAGTCTATGCAAGGTTTGAAGAAAAGTAGTGACTATATAGAAGCTGAGATAGAAGAAGATTATAAAAAGAGATCGGCATTTACAGAGTTTACAGCGTGTAATCTAGTATTAAGAAATGGAAGATTTTTTGTTAATCTAGATGGAAAAAAGATGGGTAGTAGTGCAATATTGACTAATATGTTAGATCAAAGCGCACTTTTGAGAATTGAGCAATCGGTAAAATTGATACAAAAAGGTGAAAAGGTAAAAGTTTTACCTATGATATAGGAGTATTTGATGGAGCAAGAGTTACAAAGTGTAAGTAAGTTTTATGATGTTGTAATAGAGTTTATTACAAATTATAGTTTTCAAATTTTGGGAGCTTTAATTATCTTTACTATTGGTATATTTGTATCAAAGTATGTGTATAAAATACTTGATAATATATTAAAGACCAAGATAGATGAGACACTGAGTGGTTTTGTTGCCAATTTTGTTAGGATACTTATAATTGTTATGATGGGAGTTTTAGCTCTTGGAAAACTTGGTATTTCTATAGGGCCTTTTGTTGCAGCTTTAGGTGCACTATCATTGACTGCTGGTTTAGCTCTTCAAGGGAGCGTAGCAAATTTTGCTGCAGGCGTTGTTCTTGTTGCAACTAAACCTTTTAAAATAGGCGATACAATCACGGTTCATGATGTTTATGGTGAAGTTGAAGATATAAAATTAGCATATACAGTATTGAGAAATGAAGATCAAGAGCAGATTACAATACCAAATAAATACATGATAGGCGATATTTTAGTAAACTCTTTTGAGCGACGCATTGTGGAGGGAAGCGTTGGTATAGCATATGATAGCGACGCACAAAATGCGATAGATGTTATTAAAAAAGTAATCTCATCTTGTAGTGAGATTTCAGACGAACAAGAGCCAATCATAGGTATTGAAAAATTTGCAGAGAGTTCAATCGATATAGGCTATCGTTACTGGGTGCCAACAAAGAGTTTTTTTAAGACCCAATATGATGTAAATCTAAAAATTTTTGAAGCCTTAAGAGAAGCTGATATAGCTATACCATTTCCTCAAAGGGAAGTTACTATTATTAGTAAGTAATTTTAGCGTTTATAAAAAAAGTATCATATATGTAAAGCAAAAAAGCATAACGAGCAAGTTTAGAGATAAAAACTAAAATTAAAAACTTCCAAAAGTTGTAACGCAAGACTCCAGCTACGAAAGTGATGGGATCACCTATGAGAGGAGTCCATGCAAGAAGAAGTGCAAATACTCCAAACTTATCAAAATATTTTTTTGATTTCTCAATATACAGAGGGTTTATGTAGTTTTTTTTAGAAGCCCAGTTAGTACCATATTTACCTAAAAAGTAGTTTACAACTGAGCCAAGAGTATTTCCCGTAGTTGCAAATGTAAGAAGTAAAAAAGTATTAAGACCTTCTGATTTGTAGTAAAGAAGTAGTGCCTCACTTCCTAAAGGAAGCAGTGTAGCTGCTCCTAATGAAGTGAAAAAAAGGATTAGATAAGAGATAGGATCTTTTCCTCTTTAATGATATTTGAATTGTATTTAACTATAAGAAGTTTTTCATTTTCATTTTTGTACCACTCAATTATTCCTGTTGTTGTGTTTAAATTACTAAGTTTGTCTTCATTAAACTTACCGTAGTCTAAGTATATGTTTTTAGAAAATATTGGGTTTTCAAGAGTAAATATCATAAAAGCCCAAGCTATACAAGTAATTAAAACAGTAATAGCAATATACTCTATGCCATACCATTTTAAGATATGTCCACCCCATAAAGCACCTGTAAAAGTTCCAAGGTAACCAAAAGAGTTAAAAATTCCAAGTGCAGTTCCCTTTTGATGAATTTTAGCATATTTACTTGCAAGTGATTGTAGCAGTGGCTCATGTATGTTAAAACCAATAAAAAATACAATAACACCAACTATAAAACCAAAAGAGCTTGAAGCATAGCCCATAATCGCATAAGAAAGACCAAAAAGTAAGATACCAATCATCAGAACAAGTTTTGGTTTCTTCTTTTTTTCTCCCATAACAGCAGAAAAACCCATGGCAAAGATACCAAATATCATTGCAGGAACATATACATGCCAAAGCTCTGTTTTTTCGTAGTTAAACTCTCTTACCATCAGGATTGGTATGATTAAAAATGCCAAGGTCATCATACCTTTTTGAAGCATGTTTGTTATGTTCATTTTCATTAGGTTTTTATCTTTCAAGATTAGAAGGATCTCTCTTTTGTCATTTTTATAGTCATGAATAATTTTTGGGGGAGTTTGAACCTTTGTATGAAGAACTAAGATAGCTAATAATGCACAAAAAGCAGTGATAAAAAATAGCATATCTAATCCCCAATAACCTGCTATTAGCGGTCCAGCTACCATAGAGATTGCAAAAGTTACAGCGATACTACCACCCATCATAGCCATGGCTTTTGCTCTCACTTCTTCTTTGATGAGGTCACTTATCATAGCAGTTGCAACAGCACCAATAGCACCAGCACCTTGAAGAAGTCTACCAAGAATCAACATCCAGATATCATCTGCATTTGCAGCTACGAGTGAACCAACCATAAATATAATAAGACCAATAGTCAAAGTAGTTTTCCTACCAATTTTATCTGATAGTATTCCAAATGGAACTTGCAGTAGCATCTGAGTCAGTGCATATCCTCCAATAGCAATACCAATTAGAAGTTCATTTGAACCATCTAATTTCAAAGCATATATTGACAATACAGGAAGAACAATAAAAAGCCCTAAAAATCTTAAAGATATGATAAGATTTAGAGGCATAATAGTTTTTAGCATAAAATTTTCCTAAAGTTTAAATAAGAGCAATTTTACCCTAATTAAACTTTAGATATAATATAAGAAAGGACAAAAAATGCAGTCACTAATGAAAAAATATTTAACAGATGAGGTTTATGGTGAATTAAAAAATTTGAAGACAAAAAGTGGATATACCATAGATATGGCAATAAATTCTGGTCTTAAAAATCCAGATAGTTCAATCGGTATATATGCTGGTGATGTGGAGTCTTATGAGCTTTTTAAAAGCATATTTGATCCTATCATACAAGAGTACCATGGAGAATATGAAGCACATAAAACAGCTCTACATGTAGAGGGGCTAAAGGGCGGCAATATAGAAGATGATCGTATAGTATCTACTAGAATTAGGGTTGGAAGAAATTTAACTGACTTCCCACTTGGAACTAATGTCTCAAAAAGTCAAAGGCTTGAAGTTGAAAATAAGATAAAAGATGCACTAGATAATCTTACATGTCAAGGTAAGTATTACTCTTTGGAAAGTATGAGCGAAAATGATAGAGCCAAGTTAATTAAGGACCATTTTTTATTTAAAGAGGGCGATAGATTTTTAGAGGAAGCAGGGCTAAATCGTGATTGGCCAAGCGGTAGAGGAATTTATCACAATGAAGATAAGACTTTTTTAGTTTGGGTCAATGAAGAGGATCAACTTCGCATCATAAGTATGCAGCAAGGCGGTAATATCAAAGAAGTTTTTACTAGGCTGGTTTTGTATATAAATGAGCTTGAGAAGTATTTGGAATTTGCATATTCAAATAAGCTTGGTTTTATTACAAGTTGTCCAACAAATTTAGGAACTGCGATGAGAGCAAGTGTGCATGTAAAGCTTCCAAACCTCGCAAAAGATATGTCTAAATTTGAAAAAATTTGTAACGAATACCACTTGCAAATAAGAGGTATTCATGGTGAACACTCAAAAAGTGAGGAGGGTATTTTTGACATTAGCAATAAAAGAAGACTTGGGGTTAGTGAGATAGAGTGTGTTCAAGATATGGTCAATGGAGTTAACATACTTCTAAAAGAAGATGGTGAGTACTAAGCTACTAGTACCTCATCACCCATAGATTTAAGGTAGATAGTCTACCTTAAAGTTTAATGTCTCTCATAAATAAATGTAGAACCATCTGTTCTAATTGCTATGATATTGTAAGGCATTTTTTTGTTACCCATCTCCATACCAGGACTGCCAACTACCATACCTGGAACCGTTAAGGCTCTTATATCTTTTGGCTTTTCTGTTAATAGTCTTTTTATAGCGGAGTAGTTTACATGACCTTCAATCGCATAGCCATCTATAAGTGCAGTGTGACAAGATGCATATTGGGCAGAAATGCCATTTGCTCTTTTTAGAGTGTCAAAGTTTTTTCTTACAACAGTCTGTATGTTGAAGCCTTCTGCTTTCATCTGTGCTATCCAGTTGGTACAGCATCCGCAGTATGGGTTTTTGTAAACAACCATATCTGTTGCGATTTGTGCGTAACTAAACGAGAATGCCATTGCTACAATTAGTAGTATTTTTTTCATTTCAATTCCTTTATGTGTTTTGCTAATGTTGGTATTAGGTTATCTGGTATATTTTGCATCTGCATTTTCATGATAGCTCCATAACCATAGTTGTCAAGTTCACCTTTTTTGTATGCAGTGAGTATAGCCACTAAATCACTCTCATCTAGTTTTTTGATACTAGGAACTTTTTGGGCATATGTTTTTTCAGCCTTAAGTCCATGACAAAACTTGCAAGAGTGATAAAGAGAAGGTCCTTCACCCTTTGCCCAGAGTGATAGTGTTAATAATACAATTGTTAGTAAAGTTTTCATGAGTGTATTGTAGTTTTTTAGTGTGGAGTTAGTGTGGAAAGATAAGTTTAAATGTTGTACCTTTGTTGATTTGAGATTTTAGATCTATGTCTAGCGCATATTTTTTACATATAGAGTAGACGATACTAAGCCCTATACCAAAGCCTCCAACTGATTTTGTTGCTCTGTAGTATCTCTCAAAAATACGCTCTAAACTCTCTTTTTCTATGCCTATACCATTGTCTTTTACAGTAAGAGTGTGGTTTTTGAGAGTTATGTTTATAATGCCATTTCGCTTTGTGTATTTTATGGCATTTGAGATGAGATTGTTTGTAATTCTTATGAAATCTTCTTTGTCAATCTTAAAATATGTATTTTCAATGTCATAGCTCATCGTTATCTTTTTTTTCTCAGAAAACTTTATATGATATGTGAGTTCTTCTTTTAAGATTTCAGATATATCTAGTAGCTTAACATCTTCTATCTTCTCATTTTTAAGCGTTATATATGTAAGGTCTTTATATAGGTTTGAAATCTTTTTTGCACTAAGCTTGATGTACTCTCTATTTTTTTCATTAAAAAAATCATCAGAATTTACGCAGAGTAAAATTGCTGAAAGTGGTGTGTTTAGCTCATGGGTGGTATCTTTTATGAACCTATTTAGCTTTTCTCTTTGCGTTTGAATTGGGTATATGAAAAGCTTTGCAAGAAGGTAGCCGATAGCTGTTATAATCAGATATATAAATATAGTTCCATATATGATATTTTGTTTAAGATTATGAAGTGTTTTATCTAAAGAATTCTCTTTAATAACAACATAAGAAACTGCAAGATGTCCCGTTGTTCCTTTGTCTATGTAAAATATGGAGCTATTTTTTTTGAAGATTCTTTTTGAAAAATCTATATTTTCACCGAACTCTACATGGATTGGTTTTTTGTCTTTATCAAATAGTGCATATTTGAAATGTTTGTCTATTTTTAAACCCTGTAAGTTCAAGTTTAGGCCTTTCATATGAGCTTGAATGATTTTGTGAGAGATATTACTTGCTATTATCTCCATTTTGGAGATTGTTAGCTCTTCAAGCTGTTTTGAGCTTGAGCTATAAAAAAGCCATGAAATAATCCCAATAAGAAGCAAAGATGACCCAAGGTATAGACCTAAAAAGCCATAAAAGGTTTTTTTTCATCTTTAGTTAAAACGATACCCAACTCCTTTAATGGTAGTAATTATCTCATCTTCCAAAAGCTTTCTTAGATTTTTTATATATGTTCTTATAGTTGAGTCTGTAGGGATATCTTCATATGACCATATGTTGTTTCCTATCTCTTCTATAGATATAATACGGTCCTTATTTTTTAAGAAGTATTCAAGTATTTCCCTCTCTTTTTTTGAGAGATGGTGTACTGTACCCTTTACATGTAGAGCTATTGTGTCGAAGTTGTACGATATATCTTTGGAGATATATTCTATGTGTGATGAGTCAATCTTGTATAGCCTTTTTATGTTATCAATGCGTAAGTTTAACTCTTCAAACTCAAAAGGTTTTTTTATGTAATCATCACAACCGCTAAGAAACCCCTCTTTTAAGTCTTCTGTTTCATTTAGAGATGTAAGAAAAATTGCAGGAGTATTTATGTCATTTTTTCTTAGATTTTTTAGTAGTTCAAAACCACTTATATTTGGTACATTGACATCAAGTAGAAGTAGGTCAAATTTTGATTTATATAGTTCACTTTCTGCTTCTTCTCCATCAAATGTAGATACAACTTCATATCCATTTTTATGCAAAAAAGATTCGATTAGCTCATTTAAAATTTCGTCGTCTTCAAGTAGTAATATTTTCATGTGAGTATTGTACACAATTATTCCATATTAAACAGATACTGTCCCATACTATAAATTTAAAGTGAGACAAGTATCATCTGTTTAAAGTGTTATTGAGTAAGATTAGTTAACTATATCAAGCTGCTTCTTAGTCAATATTTTTTTAGTATCGTATATACATTTGAGGTGAACCATAGTAGCTTGTGCTCTTAAAAGAGCAAGTTTTTTTACATCTTCTTTTGAAGATTCAGGAGTTGCTCCACTTTTACTTGCTTCTACTATTTTGTTTTCTAATTTGACAATTTGTTTTCCAAGTGCTTTAGCATTACTAATAGTATATTTTCGTACTTTAAGTAGCTTCTCTTTTTGCATTTTTGTAAGGGCTAGGTCTTCATCATCCCAAAGTATCTTTATATCCATTGTCAAATGAGGAAGTTTTCCTTGAATAAGAAATGGCTTTGCTTTTTTAGTCGGTCCGTTTGCATTTAAAGTTGTTAGACCAAGTGAGGCGATTAGAACAGTTGCAGTTAGTAGTGATAGTATTTTCATTTTTAAATCCTTATATTTTTATATGTAGTATACAGTTTTTTTATTGAAAATAAGATAAGTTTTTATTATGACGTCATTTTTTATTGTGCATCATTCTTCCCATCATACCTTTTTTAGATATAGATTCAAGCCATGCAATAATAGTATCTAATTCTTTATCTGAGAGATTTTTGTATGAGGGCATTGTAGTGTTTGAAAACATTGGGTATTTGCCTTGACTTCCATTTTTGATGCTATTTTTAATGTCTTTGTTAGATGTTCCAAACCAGCCTGAGTTCATTTTTGTTATCATGGAAAACGGAGGTGCGGATTTCATGCCTCTTATGCTGTGACATTTCATGCAGTTGTTTTCTTTTAAAATAGTTTCAGCAGATTTGGCAAAAAGCGAAGAGCTTGTGATAAGTATACAGCTTAAAACTATTTTTTTCATTTTACCCTCATTTATATAGGTCAAAGAGATAAGTCTCTTTGACCTATATTATATTATTTTGTTGCTAATTTTTGTTTTAACTGAGTTATCTGCTCTTTAGTTAAGATTTTAAAAGCTTTTTCCATGTTGTCTGCTTTAATATTTAGCATCTTTTCATGTTTTTTATTCATGTGTTCTTTGAAAGATGATTTATCGAAGCTATCGCCTTTGATAAATTTCCCCATATCTCTTCCCATTTTTCCAGCATGCATAAGCTTTTTCATCTCTAGTCTCATCTCATCTTTTAAAATTGAAAGTTGAAATCTTTGTTCACTTGTTAAGTTCAGTTGAGAGAACATTTGCATGCCGCCTCCCATCATACCACCTTGCATGCCCATTCCTCTACCTTGCATACCCATGCCTTGTTGTCCACCCATCATCATACCACTTTGCATATTTCCTTTGTTTTGCATATTGCCTTGCTGACCTTGCATCATGTTTTGGTTTTGCATACCTTGTGCAACTGCACCTACTGTTAAAGCTCCTGTTAAAACTGCTGCTACTAAAATTCCCTTTTTCATCTTGTTTTCCTTTTTAGTTCTTTCGAACTCTGTTTTTTGATAATGTAATTTTACGATAAGAGTGTTAGTTATGTGTTAGAGTATATATAGACAAAAAGAAATAATTATTATATGCAAATAATTATTATTTAAGAATAGTTATACTATACTTTTATAAACAATACAAAGGAACAACATGAAAGTACTTACAACTACATCGGGAGAGCCAGTAGGAAATAACCAAGATGCACTTACAGCAGGAGAAAGAGGTCCATTGCTAATGCAAGATTACTACTTGTTAGAAAAACTAGCTCATCAAAACAGAGAGAGAATTCCTGAGAGAACAATGCACGCTAAAGGTTCTGGTGCTCATGGAACTTTGACCATTACTAATGATATGACAAAATATACAAAAGCAGATATATTTAGTGAAATTGGCAAAAAAACACCCCTGTTTCTTAGGTTCTCAACAGTAGCTGGTGAGAGGGGAGCAGCAGATGCAGAGAGAGATGTGAGGGGTTTTGCTATAAAGTTTTATACTCAAGAGGGAAATTGGGACTTAGTTGGAAACAATACTCCAATCTTCTTTGTAGCAGATCCTTATAAGTTTCCAGATTTTGCACACACTCAAAAGAGAGATCCAAGAACAAATATGAGAAATCCTGTCGCTATGTGGGATTTTTGGTCACTAACTCCTGAGAGTTTACACCAAATAACAATACTTTTTTCTGATAGAGGGTTACCTTATAGTTATAGACACATGCATGGCTTTGGGTCTCATACCTACTCATTTATAAATGAAGAAAACAAAAGAACTTGGGTTAAGTTTCATTTTAAAACTCAACAAGGCATTAAAAATATGACCAATGAAGAGGCTTCTAAGGTTATAGCAAAAGATAGAGAGAGTTCTCAAAAAGATTTGTATGACTCAATAGAAAATAATAATTTTCCTAGATGGGATTTAAAGATTCAAGTTATGAGTGAAGATGAGGCTAAAAAGCACAGAGACAATCCATTTGATTTGACAAAAGTTTGGTCGCAAAAAGACTATCCTCTTATAGATGTCGGTGTTTTAGAACTCAATAGAAACCCAAATAACTATTTTAATGAGGTAGAACAAGCATCTTTTTCTCCATCAAATACGGTTCCAGGGATTGGTTTGTCTCCTGATAAAATGCTATTAGCAAGAGGATTTGCATATCCTGATGCTCAAAGATATAGAGTAGGAACACACTATGAAGCACTACCAATCAATAGGCCTCTAAATGAAGTAAATACCTATCATAAAGATGGAGCAATGAATTTTGAAGATATAGATAAAAGAGCAAATCTTACATATGAGCCAAATAGTTTTGGTGGACCAAAAGAGAATTCAAGGTATATGGAACCAGCTTTTGAGCTTGAAGGAGATGCCTATAGATATGATAGAAATATCAACAATGATCACTTTTATCAAGCAAGAGACCTATTTAATCTTATGGATAAAAATCAAAAACAGCAACTTTTTTCAAATATAGCTGAAGCAATGCAAGGAGTGCCTGAGGAGATAATCCAAAAGCAACTATCTTTGTTTGGACAAATTTCAGATGAGTATGCAAACGGTGTTAAAGAGGTTCTGCAATAAATGGAAATTTCACAAGAGGAAGAACAAAGATATGCAGAACTTCAAGAGATAGCATTAGATTTTGCTAGAGAGGGAAGTAGAACAGAGCTTGAAAATATGATAAGACATGGACTGAGTGTAAATCTGTCAACCCATAAAGATGACTCACTACTAATGTTAGCAACTTACAATGGGCATTATGAGACATCTAAAATGTTGATTTCAAATGGTTCTGATTTAGACAGAGTAAATATGAGGGGACAAACTCCTCTTGAGGGAGTATGTTTCAAGGGCAATTTAAAAATCGTTCAACTTCTTGTTGAGAGTGGAGCTAAGATAACAGATAGTGCAATGGTTTATGCAGCCATTTTTGGCAATAAAGAGATTTTGGATTATCTGAAAAAAAATGCTCAATCAAAATCTAAAGAGAAAATTTTAGGTATAAGTATGAGTTTTATAGCTTCATTTGTGAAAAAAATAAGGTCCATAGTTAGACGTTGATTTTATATTAGGAGCTTTAAGCTCCTAATATATTTTATAGAGAGATTTTTTTAAGTCTTAGTGAGTTTACTATGACTGAAACCGAACTAAAGCTCATAGCAGTTGCTGCTATCATTGGTGAAAGAAGTATTCCAAATACAGGAAAAAGAACACCAGCAGCGATAGGAACCCCCAAAGCGTTATATATAAAAGCAAAAAATAGGTTCTGTTTTATGTTTTTCATAACTTCATAACTAAGATTTTTTGCCTTTAATATCCCTTTTAAATCTCCTTTTACCAAAGTTATATTGGCACTTTGCATAGCAACATCTGTACCCGTTCCCATAGCAATCCCAATGTTAGCTTGAGCTAAGGCAGGTGAGTCATTGATGCCATCTCCTGCCATAGCAACAATGAGCCCTTCAGATTGGAGCTCTTTTATTTTGTTTAGCTTGTCTTGGGGTAGGCACTCTGCTTGAAACTCACTAAGTGTGAGCTGAGAGGCAACCGCTTTTGCTGTATTTGCATTGTCACCTGTCATCATGATGACTCTTATGCCACTTTTAACTAACTCATCTATAGCTTCATGGCTACTCTTCTTTATAGCATCAACTATAGATATATAGCCTAAAGCTTCATTATCAATCGCCACATATGAGACAGTTTTGCCAAGTTTTTGCTCTTTTATAATCTCATTTTTTAACTCATCTGGTATGGTGACTTTTTCTTGCTTCATTAAACTAAGGTTTCCTAAGATAACCTTTCTTGAAGATATATACCCTGTAACACCTTTGCCTGCAATAGCCTCAAAATCTTTTACATCTTTAAAGTTAATATTTTTCTGTTTTGCATACTTTACTACTGCATCAGCAAGTGGATGTTCACTCTGTTGGTTTAGTGAAGCGATATCTTCTAAGATAGATTCTTCTCTATCTTGTTGCATTGCAAATATTCTATCAACTGAAGGCTTACCCTCTGTTAGAGTCCCTGTTTTATCTGTTATAAGAATATCTATCTTATTCATAGTTTCTAGTGCCTCAGCATTTTTTATCAATATTCCTGATTGTGCACCTTTGCCAACTCCTACCATAACAGACATAGGTGTTGCAAGTCCTAAAGCACAAGGACAAGCTATAATGAGAACAGCAATAGCATTTACAAAGGCAAATACATATGCAGGCTCTGGTCCAAAGGTTGCCCACAAGGCGAAGGTTCCAAGAGATATGACTACTACAATAGGCACAAAATACTTAGATATTTTATCTGCTAGTTTTTGAATAGGTGCTCTTGATCGACTTGCATCATTTACCATCTGTATGATTTGAGATAGTAAAGTATCAGCTCCAACTTTTTGAGCAATCATAACAAATGATTTGGTGCCATTGATAGTCCCAGAACTTACTTTATCGCCTGTAGATTTATCGACCGGTATGGGCTCTCCTGTTATCATCGATTCATCGATGCTACTTTGTCCCTCCACCACTTCTCCATCAACTGGAATTTTATCACCAGGTTTTACTCTAAGCAAGTCACCTTTTTTTATGTCATGAATAGATATAACTCTCTCTTCCCCATTTTCTACTATAGTTGCCTCTGAAGGTGCTAGTTTTAGCAGCTCTTTTAATGCTCCACTTGTTTGGGAGTGAGCTCTAGCTTCAAGGAGTTGTCCTAGTAAAACAAGTGTCAATATAACAGCAGTTGCCTCAAAATATAGATATACCGTACCAGATTCAGTTTTAAATTGATCTGGAAAAATATCTGGAAAAAGTAGAGCAAAAACACTAAATACAAATGCAACCCCAGTTCCAAGACCTATAAGAGTAAACATGTTAAGGTTCCAAGTTCGAACAGAGTCATAAGCTCTGACAAAAAACATCCAACATGCATAAAAGACCACAGGAAGTGTTAGAAAAAACTGAGTTATATCCCAGCCCTCTTGAGGTAATATGCTAGTGAGTGGTTTACCTGGAATCAAATCTGCCATAGAGATTAAAAATACAGGTACAGAAAAAGCAGTTGCAATTTTCATCTTTTTAAGCAACTCTTTGTATGTTTTATCTTCCTCATTATCTTGCGGGCTCATAGGCACTAAATCCATACCACATATGGGACAGCTTCCAGTTTCTTCTTTTATGATTTCAGGGTGCATAGGACAGGTAAATTGAGTACTTGATGGTGTTAGCTTTGGTTGTTCTATTAAGTCCATTCCACATACTGGGCAGTTTCCTGCTTCTTTGTATGTTTTATCTCCTTCACAGTTCATAGGGCAGTGGTATGAGCCACTGCCTTTTTCATCATTATGTTTATGTGTATGCTTGTGTTGCATGTTATATCCTTTTTATGTAACCAAAAATTGTCCCATCATTCCGCCGTCTTCATGTTCTAGTATGTGGCAGTGAAACATGTATGGTACATTTTTATCACTGTTGTATTTGAATGAAACCATTATATAGACTGCTCCCATAGGGTCGACTATAACAGTATCTTTAAAGCCTTGTTCAGACTTGTTTGGTCTTCTTCCATCAATTGCAAGAATTTTAAACTGAGTATTGTGTACATGAAAAGGGTGTGCCATAGGTGATTGGTTTACTATCTTCCAAATCTCAAATGTATCTTTTTTTGCAACAGCATCTATCCTGCTCATGTCCATAGCTTTACCATTTATGAAAAATCTATCGCCATTTCCACCACCTCCCATCATACTCATCATCCCCATGCTAAGAGTCATACCTCTTGCTGCTACTGCATTATTCGGATTCCATACTGGATGTTCTGATAGTTTTGATGGAATAGTTCTAGTGCTTGTAGAGGCATTTTTTGATTTTATTTTCATCAGGTCAAACTCTATGTCAGAGTTCATGCTACCCATCATCATGCCCATCATACCCATACTTCTTGTAGCTCCTTTGAAGCTTTTTAGCACGACATCTTGAGCATTGCTTAGGTCTACTACTATCTCAATTCTCTCACCAGGGGCTAGTCTAATTTGTTTTAAATTTACAGGTGCTTCAAGAAGTCCACCATCAGTTGCTATGAGTTTAAAATCTCTATCATCACTAAATCCAAGATTGTAAAACCTTGCGTTTGAGCCATTTAAAATTCTAAATCTGGTCAGTTTTTTCTTAGCCTTAAAAGTTGGAGCAATAACTCCATTGACAAGGACATAGTTGCCATGAAATCCAGCCATGCGCTCTTGCATGGAAGTTATATATCTAAAAGAGCCATCAGAGTTGAAGTTTCTATCTTGCAAAACTATAGGTATATCATCTATCCCATACTCACTAGGCAGATTTAAGCTACTCGATTCTTCATCGTCTATTATGAACATTCCAGCTAAGCCTTTGTAGACCTGTGTTGCTGTTTGGTGAAACATATGTGAGTGATACCACAAAAAAGAGGCTCTGTTTTGAACTTTGAACTCTGGTTTCCATGTCGTATCTGGTTTTATAACCTGATGAGGTCCACCATCCATCTTAGCAGGCAGTTCAAAACCATGCCAGTGTAGAGTTGAGTCAAATCTAAGAGAGTTTTTTACATTTATCTGTATAAATTCACCCTTTTTTGCTCTAAGTGTCGGACCAAGAAAAGGAGCATTGATACCCAGCGTTTTAGTTTTTAATCCCTTGAAAAACTCCATTTCTCCATGTTGTAAGTTAAGGTTAAAAACTCTTTTTCCATTTGTAAATTTACCCTCATAAAGAGGAGGGAGAGAAAAATCTCTCTCCTGCTCAAACACATCATATGAGTATAAGTTTGAAGCCCCTATAAGAGTTGCACCTCCTAGGGCAGCACTAGTTAGTAAAAAGTTTCTTCTTTTCATGATAACTTCCTACTTACTTAGAGCATCTTTTTTAGCTAGATACTCCTCTTCATTTATCTCACTATTTGCAAATCTTCTTTTTAGTATATCCAAGGCACTATCGCCTTGTGGCTGAAAAGTTTGATTGCTACTGTTTTGATTTCCTCTTGAAAAGAAATACAACAAAACTCCTACAAATAAAATCAATCCTATAAACATAATTCCACTTCCTCCCATCATATAATTTCCCATGTCACCAAACCCTCCTATGCAGTTTCCTTGTGTTGGCATAATCGCTCCTTATTTTCTTTTGATATCGAAAGTATAGGACAAGAGTGTTAGTTAAGTATTAGTTAATATTTTATGTATTATAATACGAAATAAATATATTTTATAGGTAGTATAGTATGAATAATGTAATAATATCACAAAACAAGCATTGGGAAAAGTCTTATGTAGGACTGTATGATAGGGATATTTTTTCAACTCTTGTTAAAAATTTAGAGTTAAAGCATATACAGATACTTCAAGGGATAAGAAGAAGTGGGAAGTCCACACTTTTTAAACTTCTTATAAACCATCTATGTAAACAAGTAGATGCAAAAGAAATATTATATATAAATTTTGATGATCCATTTTTTATCAAATACTCAAACGATGCAAGAAGTTTTTATGCCATCATACAAACAGCAGAAAAACTTGTAGGTAAAAAAATAAAATACATATTTTTTGATGAAGTTCAAGTTATAGAGGGTTGGGAGAGCTATGTAAAAAGTGTTTATGATAGTGAAAATTTTAAAAAAATATTTATTACAGGGTCAAACTCTTCTTTGCTAAATGGAGACTTAGCTACACTTTTAACAGGTAGGTATCTTTCAACCATGATATATCCTCTTAGCTTCAAAGAAATACTAAAAATCAATAGCATAGATGACTATATGACACTAAACAAAAAGCTCCCAATGGTTCTTAATCTACTAGATAGCATGATGAGGTATGGTTCATTTGTAGAGGTTTGGGATGTAGATGAAAGCTTTAAAAGAGATATTTTAAAAAGCTATTACGATGCTATTTTGCTTAAAGATTGTGTTTCAAATAACCACATTCGGGATATAAAAAGTTTTAAAGAACTAAGCTTTTATAGTATCACAAATCTCACTTCACTTTACTCTTACAATTCATTGTCTAAAATAGTTGGCATAAATGATAGATCTGCAAAAGAGTATGTATCGTATTTGGAAAATTGTTATCTATTTGAAGAGCTTAAGCTTTTTTCTTTTTCTTTAAAAGAGCAGCAAAATAATAAAAAGAAACTATATTTAACAGACAATGGATTTTTAGAACTTGGATTTATTTTTTCTTCAAATTATGGAAAACTTTTAGAAAACTTGGTCTACACAGAACTAAAAAAACAGGGTTATGAAATATATTTTTATAACAAAAATTATGAGTGTGATTTTATAGCTAAAAAAGATAATAAAAAAATAGCCATACAAGTCTGCTACACTATAAATGAACACAATAAAAAAAGAGAGTTTAACGGACTACTAAAACTACCATTTGAAGTCGATGATAAAATCATCATAACCTACAATCAAAACTTTGTGGAAGGAAATATAAAAGTAACTAGTTTCTGGGAATACTTTAGTTAAGAATTAAGGGCATCTCTAAAAACCCTTATATCCTCAGAGTCAAAGAGAGAGGTAAGATTGTATAGAACTTTTTTTGAGTCATAGCCTTAGCTATGGCGATAAAAAATTCTGTGCAAGATTGCTTCTCTCTTTGGCTCCCTGCGGGCATTATAGCAAACACACTACTGCTTCGTTAAAATCATTTGAAGCTACTAGTAGCTCCTTCATAATTTCGCCTTACATTAGCATATTTGCTATAATGCTGAGGACATAAGGGTTTTTAGAGATGCCCTTTTAACTCTTTAAGATTAAGTTTAAAAGTAGTACCAATGCCTAATTCTGAGTTTACACTTATGGGTATGTGCATCTTTTTTGAAAGTTTTTTTACTATGTGAAGGCCGATGCCAAGTCCACGAGAGGTCTCTTTATAAAATCTATTGAAGATTTTTTTTGGATTTTTGATTCCACTTCCGGTGTCGCTGATTTCTAGTGTTTTATTTTTTAGTTTTATGGTTACACTGCCATCTTTCTTGTTATATTTACAAGCATTTGAGAGTATGTTGTCTATGATTCTTACAAATCCATCTTTATAGCAGTAGAGTATTTTTTCATCTATATCAGTCAAAAATGTTATGTGAGGGTAGAGGTCTTGCATGTAGTTTACTCTTTGCTCTACTATCTCTTTTAGTTCAAACTTTTCACTCTTTTTTATGTCATCTTCAAGGTACTCTTTGAGATTGTTTTGTAAGTTTAGTATAGTTTCAACTCCTCCTTCAATCCTCTCTATATTTCTGTTTTGGATTTTTCTCTTTAGTACACTTAGGTTAAGTCTTATGGTAGATATAGGAGTATTAAAATCATGCAATATATCTTTTATAAACTCATTTGTAAGTTTAAGGTATCTTTTATAAGGGTAGAGAGCATAGAGCGAAAAAGCGATAGAAACAAAAAAGATAAGCACTAAGCTTTTGAGAAATTGCTCTAAGCTTTTTTTGAAAATCAGGTTTTTATCATAGTTTAAACTTTTGATTGGATAAGAGACTTTTACAAGACTATTAGGCTTGTTTTTATTCTCAAAAAATACAAATATATCTTTTTTATCAGAGTAAAATTGGTTTGTGATTATATCTGTATCTTTTTTAACTATGCTTTTTTTAAATATACCTTGTTCATCTTTAAAACTTGCTATTTGCATCTGTGTAAAAATGGTGTCTTCTAGGTTGTGAAGGTCACTTTTATGAGTCTGATGAACTAAAAACCATATGAGACTAGAGAGTGATATAAAAAACAGTAAAAAGCTTTTGACAAATGACTCAACCTCAACTCTTCTCAAGTATATACCCACTTCCTCGTAGATTTTTAATCTTAAATCCAGTAGAATTTTTTAGCTTGTTTATGTGAAATCTCAAAGCACTATCACTTGGTTTTTCTAAACACTCATAAAGTTCATCTTTTATGATAATACGGTTTGTGTTATTGATAAAAAGCTTAAAAAGTTGAAGTTGTACACCACTAAGATAGATACTTTCCCCATTTTTTTCTATCTTCTTATCTTTCGTAAAGTATGTTATATCTTTAAAAACTATAGTTTTATCTTCTTTTGTGAGCTTCAGATTAACTTTGACAAGTAATTCTTCAGGATAAAAAGGTTTTTTCACAAAGTCATCACCGCCTACTTCAAACCCTTTTAAAACTGTTTTTAAGTCCGTCATAGCACTAATGAAAATCGCAGGCGTTTTATCATCTACATCTCTTAAGGCCTTAAGAATATCCAGCCCATCAATATCAGGAACATTGATATCAAATATATACAAATCATATTCGTTATCGTAACTCATATCAATAGCCTCGTTGCCACCAATCACATGGTCAACCAAGTACCCACTCTCAATAAGCAAATCTTCTATGGTCTCTCCTAGTGCAATGTCATCTTCTAGTAGTAGTATTTTCATAAAGTAAGAGTACTGTTTTTTTACTTAAAAAAATGATAAAATAACTCTTTACATGAAAAGGGTTATCATTGAAAATTATATTGGCAAGTTCAAACCAAGGAAAACTTAGAGAGCTAAAGGCATGGATGGAAGACTTTGAAGTCTATGCCTTTAGCGAAGTTATGAGTCCATTTGAGATAGTAGAAGATGGGAAAAGCTTCAAAGAAAATGCTCTTATAAAAGGAAGAGCAGTATACAAGGCACTTGACGATGAGAATGCAATTGTCATGAGTGATGATAGTGGTATAAGTGTCAATGCCTTGGAGCATACCCCAGGAATATACAGTGCAAGGTACGCTGGCGTTGGTGCAACTTCACAAGAGAATTTAGATAAACTAATACAAACTTTAAAAGAAAAAAACATAAAAAAAACACCAGCTTACTATACAGCAGCTATAGGGATAGTATGTCAAAAGGGTGAGTTTTGTGTGCATGGCTGGATGTATGGCGATGTTATAGATGAGAAGAGGGGAGATAGGGGGTTTGGATACGACCCTATGTTTGTACCGCTTGGATATGAAAGAACTCTAGGCGAGCTTGATGAGAGTGTGAAAAAAGAGCTGAGTCATCGCTCTCGTGCGTTGGGATTGGCAAAAATATTATTAAAAACATTGAAGGATTGATATGAAAAAAGTACTTATTATTGGTGCAGGCGGAGTAAGTAGAGTTGCAACTAAAAAGTGTGCTATGAATAGAGATGTTTTTAGTGAGATAGTTCTTGCGAGCCGTACAAAATCTAAATGTGATTTGATAGCTAGTGAGATAAAAGAGGCTCTACATGTAGAGGTACAAACTGCACAAGTAGATGCCAACAATGTCCCTGAACTTGTAGCGTTAATAGAAGATGTAAAACCAGATTTGGTTATGAATATAGCTCTTCCTTATCAGGACTTGACTATTATGGACGCTTGTTTACAGACAAAAGTACCCTACCTGGATACTGCAAATTACGAACACCCAGATACTGCAAAGTTTGAGTACAAAGAGCAGTGGGCAAAAGATGAAGAGTTTAAAAAAGCTGGGATTATGGCACTTTTAGGAAGTGGATTTGACCCAGGAGTTACCAATGTTTTTTGTGCCTATGCAGACCAATATCTTTTTGATGAGATAAATTATATAGATATACTTGATTGCAATGCAGGCGACCATGGGTACGCATTTGCAACGAACTTTAACCCAGAGATAAATCTAAGAGAGGTTAGTTCAAACGGTCGTTATTGGCAAGAGGGGATGTGGTATGAAACCAAACCTATGGAGATAAAGATGAAGTGGGATTACCCTGAGATTGGGGTAAAAGATAGCTACTTGCTTTACCACGAAGAGATGGAGAGTTTGGTTCAAAATATCAAAGGCTTAAAAAGAATTAGGTTTTTTATGACATTTGGAGAGAGTTACTTGACTCATATGAGGTGTCTTGAAAATGTAGGCATGTTAAGAATCGATGAGGTAGAGGTAAACGGTGTCAAAGTAGTTCCTATGGAGCTTTTAGCAAAACTTCTTCCAGACCCTGCAAGTTTGGGCGAGAGAACAGTAGGTAAGACAAACATCGGTTGTGTTATAACTGGTACAAAAAACGGCAAACCAAAAAAAGTATATATCTACAATACTTGTGACCATCAAGAGTGCTACCGTGAAACTGGAGCACAAGCAGTAAGCTACACCACAGGAGTTCCAGCGATGATAGGAGCTAAGATGATACTAGAAGGCAAGTGGAAAGGCGAGGGTGTTTTTAACATGGAAAACTTCGATGCAAAACCTTTCATGGACGAGTTAAACAAGCAAGGACTTCCTTGGAAGATAATCGAAATGAAACCAGATGAGAGTTATGAGGTAAAATAATTTGGAACTTATAAATAAGAATTTTTATAACGAAATAAAGAAGCTTTTAGACGATGCAAGACATCGAGTTTACCAGACTATAAATACCACTATGACTCATACTTACTATGAGATAGGAAGAAGAGTTGTAGAGGAAGAACAAAAAGGGAAGAGTAGGGCAGCATATGGAAAATCTCTTTTAAAAAATCTTTCTTTAGAGCTTACAAAAGAGTTTGGCAAGGGGTTTTCTGTTGATAACCTAGAAAATATGAGAAAATTTTATATTGTTTACTCAAAATCAGAGGCAGTGTCTCGGAAATTTGAACTTGGTTGGTCACATTATCTTTTTTTAGCAAGATTAAAAAATGATGCTGAGAGAAGTTTTTATGAAATTGAAGCCATACAAAATAGTTGGAGTTTGAGAGAGCTAAAAAGACAGTTCAATAGTGGTCTTTACGAGAGACTAGGGTTAAGTAGAGAAAAAATAGAAGTTAAAGAGTTAAGTAAAAAAGGACAAGTAGTTCAATCTGCATCTGATATGGTAAAAGACCCGTATGTTTTAGAGTTTATCGGGCTTGATGAAAAATCGTACTATAGCGAGAGTGATCTGGAGCAGAAACTAATAGATAAACTAGAACATTTTTTACTTGAACTTGGAAAAGGGTTTACCTTTGTAAGTCGCCAAAAAAGAGTCACAATAGATGAAAAGCATTTTAGGGTTGATTTGGTATTTTATAATCGTCTGTTGAAGTCATTTGTGGTGATTGACTTGAAAATTGGGGAGTTAAAGCATCAAGATATCGGACAGATGATGATGTATGTAAACTATTTTGATAGATATGAAAAAACTGAGGATGAAAATCCTACAGTAGGAATTATTCTTTGTAAAGACAAGAGTGAAACACTTGTGAAGCTTACTTTACCAAAAGAAAATAATCAAATATATGCAAGTAAATACCTTACAGTTTTGCCTAACAAAGAGGAGTTTAAAAAACTTCTTGATGGTAATGAATGATGAATATACTTATAACAGGCTGTTCAACAGGCATAGGGTATTTTTGTGCAAAAGCACTTCGTGAAGAGGGGTATAGAGTTTTAGCTACTTGCAGGTATGAAAAAGATGTTAAAAGATTGCAAGAAG
>Ga0256840_1000763_pt1 | contig 32282 bp, 29 predicted proteins | sample 355202metaG_FD_185969 | JGI IMG/M metagenome (GOLD analysis project Ga0256840, IMG submission 185969) | Hydrothermal vent microbial communities from Mid Atlantic Ridge, Atlantic Ocean - 355-202 | ecosystem: Environmental > Aquatic > Marine > Hydrothermal vents | place: Atlantic Ocean: Mid...
AATTACTTGTACAGTTTTACCTAAATACTCGCCTTTACGTTCTTTATTTATGACAGATTGATAAATTCTACCTGTGGTAACGTTATTGGCTTGTGAGGTAGGTATATTTAAAAAACGTTCATAATGCCCTAAGTCTAAATCTGTTTCTGCACCATCATCCGTAACATAACACTCTCCATGTTCATACGGGTTTAAAGTACCTGGGTCAATGTTTATGTATGGATCTAATTTCTGAATAGTTACAGAGTAGCCTCTTTCTTGTAAAAGTTTAGCTAAAGAAGCCGCAATTATACCTTTTCCAAGCGAAGAAGTAACACCTCCTGTTACAAAAACGTATTTAGTGTTTTTCATTGTTATTTGGTTTGGGCAAAAGTACTAACTCTATTTTAGTTGGCAAAAAAAGAAACCTCAAATATTTCTACTTTTTTAGAAAGTAAATCTCCACATAAATTTAGCGGCTCCGTTATTTATGGTGGGTCTTAAAAATTCAGTTTGTTTAAATAGGTGTGTAACCGTTATTCCAAACAAAATAAAAATCACTACCAATTTTTGGTATCCAATGAATTCTAAATTAGTAAGTAATAATTTCTTTTAATTTTACAACGTTAAATTTTGTAAGTATCCAATTGTTTATTAGACAAAAAAGTTGGAGAGGCATACTTTTTGTTAAAATGTTGGCAGTTTTTCACCAAATTAAAATTACTTCTTTTTTTTACTTCTTATCATCATTTCAAGCATATCCCACATTTCTTCAGAAATTTCTTCAAGCATATTAAATTCTCCCGCTCCTTTTAACCATTCACCTCCATCAATTGTAATTACTTCTCCATTAATATATGCAGAGAAATCGCTCATCAAATAGGCCGCCAAATTTGCTAGCTCTTGATGTACTCCAACTCTACCAACAGGGACTTTCTTTTTCATATCAAATTTTTCTTTTAACTCACCTGGGAGTAATCTATCCCAAGCACCTTTTGTTGGGAAAGGTCCAGGAGCTATAGCATTAGAACGTATTCCGTATTTAGCCCATTCAACAGCTAAAGAGCGTGTCATTGCTAGTACACCAGCTTTTGCGGTTGCAGAAGGAACAACATAAGCAGAACCAGTCCAAGCATAAGTTGTTACAATATTTAAGATAGTTGATGTTGGTTGTTTTATTTTTATCCAGTGTTTTCCAAAAGCCAGGGTACAGTTTTTACTTCCTTTCAATACAATATCAATAACGGTGTCAAATGCATTTGCAGATAGGCGTTCTGTAGGGCTTATGAAATTACCAGCGGCATTATTAAGAAGCCCATCAACTTTACCAAACGTATTCAACGTTTGAGTTAATACATTTTCAACTTCATTATAATTTCTTACATCGCATTGAACTGCCAAAACACTTCCACCTGTTTTTTCTTCTAATTCTATTTTTGCCTTCTCTAATTTTTCAATATTTCTAGAAGTAATAACTACACTTGCTCCAAGTTCTAAAAAGTAGGTTGTCATAGCTTTACCCAAACCACTACCACCACCTGTTACTACAATAACTAAGTCTTTTAAACTATCTTCTTTAAGCATTGGTTTTTGATACATATTATACTGTTTTTAATTTGTATAAAAATATGTATTTTTTCTATTCTAAATATGAAAATTTTATTTTTATTTTTTTTTAAAATCTATTTGTCAAAAACAAAACTAATTGTATATTTGCCAACGCTTTTAGGGAGAGTTATTCTTGAAGAAGACAACAATATTAGAAACACGATTTTAAAATATATAAGTAATGCCAAAAAGAACATTTCAGCCATCAAAAAGAAAAAGAAGGAATAAACACGGTTTCAGAGAACGTATGGCTAGCGTAACAGGAAGAAAAGTGTTGGCAAGAAGAAGAGCGAAAGGTAGAAAAAACTTAAGTGTATCTTCTGCTCCTAGACCTAAAAGATAATGAAACTATAGTTTTATATAATATAAGGTGTTACTTTTCTAAGTAACACCTTTTTTTTGACCTTTTAATAAGTTTTGAAAACTATTTTATTGAAAAAAAAGAATTTTAGTGATATTTACACATTAATATTTTACAATTACAATGCCTAAAAATAAAAACATAAAATCTATTTTAATAATTGGGTCAGGTCCAATTATTATAGGTCAAGCTTGTGAGTTTGATTATGCAGGATCTCAAGCAATCAGATCTTTAAAAGAAGAAGGAATTGAAGTGACTTTAATCAATTCAAATCCAGCAACAATTATGACAGATCCTTCGCTGGCAGATAATGTTTATTTAAAGCCTCTAACAACAAAATCTATTATTGAGATTTTAAAAATACATCCAAATATTGATGCGGTTTTACCAACAATGGGAGGACAAACAGCATTAAACTTATGTATAGAAGCTGATGATAAAGGTATTTGGAAAGATTTTAATATTGAGCTTATAGGAGTTGATATTGATGCAATTAACGTTACTGAAGACCGTGAACAATTTCGAAAATTAATGATTGAAATTGGTATTGGTCAGGCTCCCTCAACAATTGCTAATTCGTTTTTAAAAGGGAAAGAAATTGCACAAGAGTACGGGTTTCCATTAGTGATACGACCTTCATTTACATTAGGAGGTTTTGGAGCCTCCATAGTTTATGATAAAGAAAGTTTTGATGATTTATTAAGTAGAGGTTTAGAAGCTTCCCCAATTCATGAGGTAATTATAGATAAAGCTTTGTTGGGTTGGAAAGAATTTGAATTGGAATTATTGCGTGATAAAAATGATAATGTAGTTATTATTTGTACTATTGAAAATATGGATCCAATGGGTATTCATACAGGAGATTCAATTACAGTTGCTCCTGCTATGACCTTAAGTGATGCTACTTATCAAAGAATGCGTGATATGGCCATTCATATGATGCGTTCAATAGGAGATTTTGCTGGAGGTTGTAATGTGCAGTTTGCTGTAAGTCCTGATGAAAAGGAGGATATTATTGCTATTGAAATAAACCCACGAGTTTCACGTTCTTCAGCATTGGCTTCAAAGGCAACAGGTTATCCAATTGCAAAAGTTGCTGCAAAGTTAGCACTGGGTTACCATTTAGATGAGTTAAAGAATCAAATAACCAAAACAACATCAGCTTTATTTGAACCAACATTAGATTATGTAATTGTTAAAATTCCACGTTGGAATTTTGATAAGTTTGAAGGTTCTGATAGAACATTAGGCTTACAAATGAAATCGGTTGGAGAAGTGATGGGAATTGGGCGTTCTTTTCAAGAAGCACTTCACAAAGCTACTCAATCATTAGAAATAAGACGTAACGGTTTGGGAGCAGATGGAAAAGGAGAGAAGAATTACGATAAAATTATTCAAAAATTAACGTACGCAAGCTGGGATCGTGTTTTTGTTATTTATGATGCTATTCAAATGGGAATTCCGTTGAGTAGAGTTCATGAAATAACAAAAATTGATATGTGGTTCTTAAAGCAATATGAAGAATTACTAACTTTAGAAAATAAAATTTCAACATATAAATTAGAAGAATTAAACTATGAATTATTACTTGAAGCAAAACAAAAAGGTTTTGCTGATAGACAAATTGCACATATGTTGGGCTGTTGGGAAAGTGAAGTACATACAAAGAGGATAAAACTAGGTATTAATAGGGTTTTTAAATTGGTTGATACCTGCGCAGCAGAATTTGATGCACAAACACCTTACTATTATTCTACTTTTGAAAACAAAATGATTACTTCTGAAGCAAGTTGTGCCGATAATGAAAGTGTTGTTTCTATTAAGAGAAAAGTAGTTGTTTTAGGGTCAGGTCCTAATAGAATAGGACAAGGGATTGAATTTGATTATTGTTGTGTGCATGGTGTTTTGGCAGCCAAAGAAATGGGCTATGAAACTATTATGATAAACTGTAATCCAGAAACGGTTTCAACAGATTTTGATACTGCTGATAAACTGTATTTTGAACCTGTTTTTTGGGAACATATTTATGATATTATTAAACACGAAAAACCTGAAGGAGTTATTGTTCAATTAGGAGGACAAACAGCTTTAAAACTAGCAGAAAAATTAGATAAATGGGGCGTAAAAATTATAGGTACTAGCTTTGAAGCCTTAGATTTAGCTGAAGATAGAAAGCGTTTTTCTGAATTATTAGTAGATTTAAATATTCCATTTCCAAAATACGGAACAGCAACAACTGCAGATGAAGCTTCTGCAATTGCTGATGATTTGGATTTTCCAATTTTAGTGCGTCCTTCTTATGTATTAGGAGGTCAAGGAATGAAAATTGTAATTAACAAAGAAGAATTAGAAAAGCACGTAGTAGGTTTATGGCGTAAGATGCCAAACAATGTTTTATTGTTAGATCATTATCTAGATGGTGCCATTGAAGCTGAAGCTGATGCAATTTGTGATGGGGAAGATGTTTATATTATAGGTATTATGGAACATATTGAACCTTGTGGTGTACACTCAGGTGATTCAAATGCAACATTGCCACCATTTAATTTAGGTGAGTTTGTTATGCAGCAAATAAAAGATCATACCAAAAAAATAGCCTTGGCTTTGAAAACAGTTGGATTGATTAATATTCAATTCGCTATTAAAGATGATATTGTGTATATTATTGAAGCCAATCCACGAGCATCTCGTACGGTGCCTTTTATTTCAAAAGCATATCAAGAACCGTATGTTAATTATGCTACAAAAATAATGTTAGGAGAAAATAAAATAAAAGATTTTAATTTTAATCCAAGGTTAGAAGGTTTTGCCATTAAACAACCAGTGTTTTCATTTAATAAGTTTCCTAATGTTGATAAAAAATTAGGTCCTGAAATGAAATCTACAGGAGAAAGTATCTTATTTATAGATAGTTTAAAAGATGATCAATTTTACGAGTTGTATTCTCGTAGAAAAATGTATTTAAATAAATAATTGATAATCTCAGATTAACTTTTTAAGTTTTGGCATAACATTAATATTTTATAGACCGTTTAAGTTTATTCTGGTAGCCCACCTATTTGCCAATCTTTAATCGCTTTAATTTGCGATAAAGATAAAGAACCATTCAGGGGCATTGAACCATCTTCAATCCTACCAATTAAATTTCTATTTTGAACTGCCTCTACAACATTGTTATATGCTATTAAAGTCATAAGAGCTCCATTTATTGGAGGACTTGCATGGCAACCTGTACAATTAACATCAATAATTGCTTTAACAGTATTTGTATACGTAACATTATTAACTTCTATAGGTAAATTGTTATCTTCATTATTGGTACATGACGCGAAGAGTAATGTTACCAATAATATTTTAAAGGGAGATTTAATAAATGGGTTCATTATAATTTGATTTTTTAGTTAAGGTACATATAATTATATAATCGTTTTAAATCATAATAAATTGCTTTTATAAATTTTTTAAATTGTAATTGTTTTTTATTCATATTTTGAACAGTCATATTAATTTTTAAATTATTTGTACGGAATATAGAAGATTTACAAGTCTTTTTTTCTAGTAAAATTCACACTGTTATTTTTTTATTTTATTTTATTTATATTTTAATTTTCAGATTACCAATTAATTACGGGTAATTTTTTAGCGCTATTTTGTGAAATGACAATCATAAATTTGCTGATATATATCATTATAAATATTAGTTAATTACTATAATTTTACTGGGTTAAATTGAATAATAGAATAATAAAGATTTGTGGAATGATTCCATAGTAGCTATCCATTTTACAAATAAATATATTTAAATACCAAAGTTAAGATGAAAGAAGAGAGAAAAAAATTAATTTGTGATGCTAATGAAGCAGTAGCTATAATGGCACACAAAACAAATGAAGTTTGTGCAATTTATCCAATTACACCAGCATCACCTATGGGTGAGCATGCAGAGGTTTACAGTGCAAAGGGACAACAAAACATTTGGGGTAATATTCCTCGAATAATTGAAATGCAAAGTGAAGGAGGCGCTTCAGGAGCAGTTCATGGGTCATTACAAGGAGGAGCTGTAACCACAACTTTTACTGCATCGCAAGGTTTGTTATTAATGATTCCTAACATGTATAAAATGGCAGGAGAATTATTACCAACTGTAATTCATGTAGCTGCAAGAACAATAGCAACTCATGCTTTGTCAATTTTTGGAGACCATTCTGATGTAATGGCAACAAGATCTACTGGTTTTGCAATGCTATTTGGTGGTTCTGGACAAGAAGCTTACGATTTTGCATTAATTTCTCAAGTTGCTACTTTAAAAAGTAGAGTTCCATTTCTAAATATATTTGATGGCTTTAGAACGTCACATGAAATTACTAAAATTGATGCTATTTCAGATGAGGTAATTTCATCAATGATGCCAGAAGAAGAAGTTATAAAGCATAGGCAACGCTCCTTGAATCCAGATAACCCTGTTATTAGGGGTACTTCTCAAAATCCTGATGTATTCTTCCAAGCAAGAGAAGCATCAAATATTTATTATCAGAAAGTTCCTGAAATAGTTCAAGAGACTATGGATGAGTTTTACAAACAGACAGGAAGAAGATATAGTTTATTTTACTATGTTGGTCATCCTGAAGCTGAAAAAGTAATTGTTATTATGGGATCTGGTGAAGGACCAGTTGGTGAAGCGGTAGAGGCTATGGTGGCAAATGGAGAAAAAGTAGGAGCTTTGTATGTACGTTTATACCGTCCATTCTCAATTTATCATTTCATAAAAGAATTACCTAAAACCGTGAAAAAAGTTGCTGTTTTAGATAGAACAAAAGAACCAGGAAGTATAGGAGAACCGTTATACTTAGATGTAGTTAGTGCTTTTGTTGAAATGGGAGAAACTATGCCAACAATTGTAGGAGGTCGTTATGGCCTTTCTTCAAAAGAATTTACACCAGCAATGGTAAAAGGTATTTATGATGAGTTAGAAAACAATTCACCAAAAAATCACTTTACAGTTGGTATTAATGATGATGTTACTCATACCAGTTTAGATTATAATCCTGAATTTAAAACTACTAGAAACACATTTAATTGTATGTTTTATGGATTAGGGTCTGATGGTACTGTTGGAGCAAATAAAAATTCAATTAAAATTATAGGTGAAACTACAGATAATTATGTACAAGGTTATTTTGTTTATGATTCTAAAAAAGCAGGAGCGCAAACAATTTCACATTTACGTTTTGGACCAGATCCAATAACAGCATCTTATTTAGTTGATAAAGCTAACTTTATTGCGGTACATCAATTTAATTTTATTTATAAATATGATGTTTTAGACAATATTAAAGAAGGAGGTACATTTTTGTTAAATTCACCTTATTCGAAATACAAAGTTTGGACTGAGCTTCCAAGCGTTTTACAACAAAAAATTATTGATAGAAATATTGATTTTTATGTAGTTGATGCAACAAAAGTAGCACACGATGTAAACTTAGGAAAACGAACAAATACAGTATTACAAACTTGTTTCTTTGCTATTTCGGGAGTTTTACCTAAAGATGAGGCTATCAAAAAAATTAAAGCAGCCATTGTTAAGTCCTATTCTCATAAAGGGGAAAAGGTTGTTAATATGAATTTTAATGCTGTTGATAAATCTTTAGAAAACTTAGAGAAAGTAGAGTACCCTCGTCATACTACCAATAATGATGAACTCAAACCAATGATGCAAGAAGGTGCCGATGAGTTTGTTACAGAAATTTTAGGAACTATTTTAGCAGGAAAAGGAGATTCTTTACCTGTAAGTGCATTTACTGCTGATGGTACTTTCCCTACAGGAACCACCAAATTCGAAAAACGTGGTATTGCAGATTATGTTCCTGTTTGGGATGATGCAGATTTATGTACACAATGTAATAAATGTGTAAGTATTTGTCCTCATGCTGCAATTAGAGCTAAAGTAGTACCAAATGAATTGTTAGAAGGTGCTCCAGAAGGATTAAAACATGTTCCAGCAAAAGGTAGACCATTTAATGGTGAAACAGAAAGTTATATTCTACAAGTTTCTCCTGAAGACTGTACAGGTTGTGATTTATGTGTAGAAGTTTGTCCGGCAGAGAGTAAAGAAGTAGAAGGTATATTTGCTATAAATATGTCTAGAAAATTAGACGTTGAAAAGGTTGAAGATGAAAATTGGGATTACTTCATTGATTTACCTGATTATGATAGAAAAGAATTAAAAATTTCTACAGTAAAAGGATCACAGTTTTTAGAACCATTATTTGAGTTTTCAGGGGCTTGTCCCGGTTGTGGAGAAACTCCATACATTAAATTAGTAACTCAGTTATATGGTGATAATATGATGGTTGCTAACGCAACGGGTTGTTCTTCAATTTATGGAGGAAATTTACCTACAACACCTTATACAACAAATAAGTTTGGAAGAGGGCCAGCCTGGGCTAATTCACTATTTGAAGACAATGCAGAATATGGTTTAGGTATGCGTTTAGCATTAACCAAAAAACAAGAGATAACATTTGATTTATTAAAATCTTTGGAAAGTAAAATTGGAAGTACTTTAGTCAATAAAATTATTGATAATACTGAAGAAAATGAGACTCAAAAAGAAGAAAAATTAAATGATATTGAAGAACTTAACACTATTTTAGATACAATTAACACTAAAGAAGCTAAGAAACTTAGAAACCTTTCTGAATACTTGCGTAAAAAATCGGTTTGGATATTTGGTGGTGATGGTTGGGCTTATGACATCGGATTTGGAGGATTAGACCATGTGTTAGCCTCAGGTGAAAATGTAAATATTTTGGTTATGGATACTGAAATATATTCAAATACAGGAGGTCAAGCATCTAAAGCAACTCAAATGGGTGCAAGTGCTAAATTTTCAATTGGAGGTAAAAAAACAGCTAAAAAAAGTTTGAGTTTGCAAGCCGTATCTTATGGAAACGTATATGTAGCTCAAATAGCAATTGGAGCTAAAGATAATCAAACTTTAAAAGCAATTCAAGAAGCTGAAGCCTATCCAGGTACCTCAATAATTATTGCTTATTCACATTGTGGCGATCACGGATATGATTTAAGATATGGAGCAGAACACCAAGTAAAAGCTGTTGAAACAGGTTATTGGCCATTGTTTAGATTTAATCCTTTAGCTGAAAAAGGAAAGAAATTTAAATTAGATTCTAAAGCTCCTTCAGCACCGTTGGAAGACTTTATGTATTCTGAAACTCGTTTTACAAGAGTTGTTAAAGATAATGCAGAAGTAGCTAAAGAATTATTAGTTGAAGCTCAAAAGAATGTTGACACTCAATGGGAACGTTTAGAACTTTATAAAAATTTATAATTTAAATAAATTTAGAAGTGCCAAGTGAAAATACTTGGCACTTTTTTGTATCTTTAGTTAAAATTTCAGTAAAAAATTTACTGCATTAAATGAATCATTTTTATTTTTTAGAATATAAAATTAAAAAATTAACAGATGAAATCAAGATCAGATGCTTTTTTAAAAGAAGCGACTAAGAAACTTCAAATTGCTAAAGAAGAAATGTTTAAACCTGCTGAAGATATTGTAAGTTATTCAGTATGTAAAAACTCACAATTTGCTATAGAGAACTTTTTAAAGGGTTTTTTAACAAAAAATAATATTAAATTACAACCAAACGAAACAATTGCCACGTTATATAGCAAATGTATTAGTATAGATGCTAATTTTAAAGCAATTGAAATGAGTGCTATTGGTTGTAAAAAACATACGATAGATTCTCGCTATTGCTCTGAGCTTAATACAGTAAGTGCTTGCTATGATACGGCAGATAATATAGATACTTATTTAAGAAAAAACGATATATTATAACTACATATTATTTTACGCTTGAGAAAGAAAAAAACTTGCTGTACCTTTGTGTAAATTACAATTAAAATGAATTATATTTTATTTGATGGAACAACGCGTAATGCACTTTTACCTTTAACGTATACAAAACCAGTTGCAGATTTACGAATAGGCATACTTACCATTCGTGAGAAATGGGAAAAACAATTGGGATATACAACATCTACACTTACCGAAGATTATTTAGAAGAAAAGTATCCAATGGTTGAAATGGAGCAAAACATCATGATAAATGCTTCTTTTTTGCCAACAAAATTATTGGTTAAACAAATTCAGGAACTAAAAGAAAATCAGGCTATCTTTAAAAATGAAGAAGTGATAGCATTTTACACAACGGAATCTCAAGAAGAAGTTGATTTTGAAAAATACAAACAAATTGAGTATACAACAGAGGTCTTTCAAATTAAAAATACATGGGATTTATTTTCATTAAATGATAAAGCTATTAGAGAAGATTTTGAATTGATAACTAACGGAAGAAAATCACAAATAATACCTGATGGTGTACAATATTTAAATAAAGAGAATATATTTATTGAGAAAGGAGCTAAAATTACCTTTTCAGTTTTAAATGCAAGTAAAGGACCCATTTATATAGGTGAAAATACCGAGGTAATGGAGGGAAGTTTAATTAGAGGGCCTTTTAGTTTGGGGGAAAATGCTGTAGTTAAAATGGGAACTAAAATTTATGGGGCAACCACCGTTGGGCCATATTGCACTGTTGGAGGTGAAGTAAAGAATTCTGTATTAATGGCATATTCAAATAAAGGTCATGAAGGATATTTAGGAGATTCTGTTTTAGGAGAATGGTGTAATATTGGAGCAGATTCAAATAACTCTAACCTAAAAAACAATTATTCACAAGTTAGATTGTGGAATTACGAAACCGAAAGTTTTGCTAAAACAGGATTACAATTTTGTGGCTTAATTATGGGCGATCATTCTAAATGTGCTATCAATACAATGTTTAATACGGGAACTGTTATTGGTATTAGCGCCAATATTTATGGAAGTAATTTCCCTAGAAATTTCATTCCTTCTTTTAGTTGGGGAGGTGCTGCAGGATTTTCAACATACCAAATTAATAAAGCCAATGAAACAGCTAAATTGGTTATGCAACGAAAAAAGATAGAATTTGATGAAAAAGAGCAGAAAATTTTAACTCATATTTTTGAAATTACTAAAAAGTATAGAAATTACTAAAAGATTGTTTTTTGCTATTCTCTTTACTGTTTAAGAAAGGTTTTGAATTTTTTAATTTTAATTAAAAATAGTTAAACAGCTTTAATTCCGTATATTTACGCTATAAAATTAAGTTCGTATTTTGTTTTTTTTTGGTCATTCTACAAAAAAGTTTATCAACACTTCAAAATTTAAAAAAGTAAATTTTAATATACTCGGTAAAAAGAGTAGTTTACTTATTTTAATATTTATACTATCTATCAAATTAAATTTTAGTCAAAATATTGAAAAAAATTTTATTACAATTAATCCAATAGCTAAACTTACTAGTAGCGTTGAGGAAAATTACAAAAAGTATCTAAATCTACTTGAAAAACATAAAAATATTCAAAAAAACATATTGGAAAGTGTAGAGTATTTTAAAAAAATAAGAAAAAGAGATTATGTTTTGAATGGAAAAGATATCCATATAATCAACCTTTCATTTACCAATAGAATAAAATTACTTAATAAATCACTTACGTTTTCAATTATTGATAAAAAACAGAAAGAAAATGCACGTTTTTATAATTTAATTTCAACACATATAAAAATAGTAGTATTAGAGACATATATGTTACAACAAAAGATTGTTGGGCAAAGTTCAAAAGTGAATAATCTTATTAATGAGGAAAATAAATTATACCGAAAGGATAAAAAATCATTAAAAAAAATAAAAAAAAAATTAATTTCAGAAAAGTATAGAAAATCTATACTTAATACTTGGAATACTTCTGAAGTAGCAAAAGAAAATAATTTCAATAAAAATAAAAATAATACCATTGCTCATAAAATTATTGAGACAAATTATTATCAGTACTTTTTAACAAACGCCAAAAGTATTAAAGAGTCTAAAAGGTATTTTAGAAAATTAATTGATAAAAAGAGTTCTTTTAATACCACTGTTAACTTTAACAACTTTGTGAATAGTATTTTGTCTAAACTTTCCAATTTAGTTGGAAATTTTGTAGGGATATTTTCTCTAAGAAAAGGGAAGCTGTTAAATAATACTGTTTTTATACACAGTTCGTTAAAACTTTTACAACCTTTAGATATTCTTTTGGAAAAAACTCCTTTTAGGTTGACAGACAAATTTATACCTGGGTTTTGGGGGCATGCAGCTATTTATGTTGGTAATGAAGCACAATTAAAAAAAATGGGAATATGGGATAATCCTATGGTTTTAAGATATCAAGAAGATATTAGAAAAGGAAAGGTAATTGTTGAAGCATTAAGAAGTAATGTAGCATTTAATTCTTTTCAACATTTTACAAATATTGATGATTATGCCCAATTGAGATTAAAACAAGAACTTACAATTGAGAAAAAAAGAGAGATGATTGTAAGGGTATTTGCTCAAATTGGTAAAAAATATGATTTTAGATATAATGTAGAATCTAGTGAGAAAATTATTTGTTCTGAACTGCACTATATAATATTTGACAATGTGAGATTTAATACTAAAAGAATAATGGGAATTAATACAATTTCAGTAGATCAAGTGGCAGAACAAGGATTAAAAGAAGGTGCATTCTATCCTGTTAATTTGTATTTAGATGGAATTGAAGTTGAAAAAGATAGAATTTATGAAGTTTATAATCAACTTCTAATTGCAAAAAATAAAGAGATACGAAAATTAAAAAAGAGCCTTCATTGACCACTTCAATACTTTACGATTAACTTTTCCTTCATAAAACTTATCCGTAGCTTTGCAAAATAAAATAGTAAAAAGTGAAACGTGTAATTGTAGGTCTTTCCGGAGGAGTTGATAGTAGTGTTGCTGCGTATTTGTTAAAAGAACAAGGGTATGATGTGATAGGCTTGTTTATGAAAAATTGGCATGATGATTCAGTAACCATTTCAAACGAGTGCCCTTGGTTAGAAGATAGTAATGATGCAATGTTAGTTGCTGATAAATTAGGAATTCCCTTTCAGGTAGTAGATTTAAGTGAGCAATACAAAGAGCGTATTGTAGATTATATGTTTAGGGAATATGAAATGGGACGCACACCAAATCCTGATGTACTCTGTAATAGAGAAATTAAATTTGATGTGTTTTTGAAAATAGCAGAAGATTTAGGAGCAGATTATGTGGCAACAGGGCACTATTGTAGAAAAGGAGAAGAAGAGGTTAAAGGAGAAATAATATACAAATTATTGGCAGGGACAGATAATAATAAAGATCAATCTTATTTTTTGTGTCAATTATCCCAAAAACAACTATCAAAGGCATTATTTCCAATTGGTGAATTAACGAAACCAGAAGTTCGTAAAATAGCAGCAGAACAAGATTTGATTACAGCAGAAAAAAAAGATTCTCAAGGATTATGTTTTATTGGGAAAGTTCGATTACCCGAATTTTTACAACAAAAATTACAGCCAAAAGAAGGTGTAATTATTAAAATTCCAAACGATTCAAAAATTTATAACAGGAAAATTCCAACGTTTAAAACTAAAGAAAAAGAAATGGAGTTTTTTGCAACTAAATATAATTATAATATAGCCGATGGTAAGACTGTTGGAAAACATCAAGGAGCACATTATTTTACAAAAGGACAACGTAAAGGATTGGCAGTTGGAGGTATGAAAGAACCCCTATTTGTGATAGAAACTGATGTTGTGCAAAATGTTATTTATGTTGGAGAAGGTAAAAGTCATAAAGGGTTGTACCGAAATACATTATTTATTACAAATGAAGAAATACATTGGGTTCGTAGAGATTTAGCACTTAATAAAGGTGAGTCAATGAAAGTTAAAAGCCGCATTCGTTATCGTCAAAAGCTAGAGGAGGCTACATTATACAAAGTTGAAAAAGGGATGTATGTTCAGTTTGAAAATAATCAATCTGCCATAACCGAAGGACAATTTGTAGCCTGGTATATAAATGAAGAATTATTAGGGTCAGGTGTAATAGCTTAACCTTTAATGCTTTTAAAGTGAAAAGATTCAATAAAAATCAGTAATTTTGAGTATGTAATCCCCAAATAAATTAATGTGAAAATAAAATTACTCTTATTTTTTTTACTTTTTTCACTGGTAAAACTAGTTGCTCAGGTAGAAGATGCTTGGGTTTATTTTGGTGATAAACCTAGTGAATCAGCATTCATTTCAGCACCTTTAACAATGCTTACACAGAGAGCTTTAGATAGAAGAACTCGCTATAATATACCAATAGATTTTAAAGATATACCAGTTGAGGCATCTTACATTACCCAAGTTCAAAATACTGTAGGTATAAGTGTAAAGTCAAAATCTAAATGGCTAAACGCCGTACATGTACAAGGACTTCAAAGTGATATTAGCAATTTATTAAATTTAAGTTTTGTTGTACAAATTGAATATGCTAATAAATCATTAAATACCAGTGGTAAAGAAGTTATACATAAAAAAATTACTCAAAAGAAAAAAAATTTAGATTTTAAAACAGATTTTAATTATGGAAATGCATCCAATCAAATTCAAATGTTGAAAGGAGATGTATTGCATCAAAATAATTTTACAGGAGAAGGAATACAAATAGCCGTTATTGATGCAGGGTTTCCTAATGTAGATAACTTTACTGCTTTTCAACGAATTCGTGATAATAATCAAATTTTAGGCGGATACGATTTTGTAAATAGAAGTACCAATTTTTATACAGGACATTATCACGGTATGGCAGTACTTTCAACAATTGCTGGCTATATTGACAATGAATTTATAGGTACTGCACCTGATGCTAAATTTTATTTGTTTATTTCTGAAGATTATTTAAATGAAACTCCACTTGAAGAGAGTTTGTGGGTTGAGGCTGCAGAAAGAGCAGATAGCTTGGGTGTTGATGTTATAAATACCTCATTAGGGTACACAACTTTTGACAATCCAAACTATAATTATTCGTATAATGATATGGATGGGCAAACAACATTTATTTCTCGAGGTGCTGAAATTGCTTTCTCTCGTGGAATGATTGTAGTTAATGCCGTGGGTAATGAAGGAAGTAGTTCTTGGAAATATGTTAGTGCTCCAGCTGATGCCCCTTCAGTTTTAAGTATTGGTGCTGTAGATGCTTTTGGTACAATTGCTAATTTTAGCTCGTATGGTCCAACTTCTGACGGTAGAATAAAACCAGATGTCTGTGCACAAGGAGCCAATGTTTATATTATAAATTCTTCTGGTATTATTGCCACGTCTAATGGAACCTCTTTTGCCTCTCCAATAACAGCCGGTGTTATTGCTTGTTTATGGCAAGCATTTCCTAATAAAAAAAATACTGAAATTATTCAGCTAGTAAAAGAGTCATCACATTTATATGTTGACCCTACAGCTCAGGAGGGGTATGGGATTCCAAATTTTGAAACAGTATATAAAGTTCTGGATATTGTTGAAAAAGAGAGTACAGAATTTTCAGTATTCCCAAACCCGGCAAAAAATAGTATTAATTTTAATTTTCCAGTAGGTGTTGAAAATATTGAAGTTAATATATATAATTTATTAGGGAAGAAAGTTTTTCAAAAAAATATTCAAAAGAATAATCCTACAGCCGATGTTTCTTATTTAGTTAAAGGAATTTATATGGTTCAAATTGAAGGGAATAATAGCATTAAAACACTAAAATTACTTAAAAATTAAATGACAAATCGTATTACAAAACTTTTTGATATTAAATTTCCAATCATTCAGGGAGGAATGATATGGAATAGCGGTTGGAAACTTGCTTCAGCAGTTAGTAATGCTGGAGGTTTGGGATTGATAGGTGCGGGTTCTATGTATCCAGATGTTTTACGTGAACATATTCAAAAGTGTAAAAATGCAACCAATAAACCTTTTGGGGTTAATATACCAATGTTGTATCCTAACGTTAAAGAAATTATGCAAATAATTGAAGATGAAGGAGTTAAAATTGTATTTACTTCTGCTGGAAATCCTAAAACTTGGACTCCTTTTTTAAAAGATAAAGGAATTATAGTAGTTCATGTTGTAAGTAGTGTGAAGTTTGCTATAAAGTCCGAATTAGCTGGTGTAGATGCTGTGGTTGCTGAAGGTTTTGAAGCAGGTGGCCATAACGGAAGAGAAGAAACAACTACATTTACTTTAATACCAATGGTAAAAGAAAAGTTGAAAATTCCTGTGATTGCAGCAGGCGGAATTGCAACGGGAAGAGGAATGTTGGCGGCTATGATTTTAGGTGCAAATGGAGTCCAAATGGGAAGTAGGTTTGTTGCTAGTATTGAATCTTCAGCACATATAAATTTTAAAGAAGAAGTTGTTAAAACAGAAGATGGAGGTACACAATTAACTTTAAAAGAATTAGCACCTGTTAGGTTGATTAAAAATAAATTTTATAATGAATTGCAAAATTTATATCAACAAAATCCAACTATTGAAGAACTAAAAGAGAAATTAGGGAGAGCTAGAGCAAAAAAAGGAATGTTTGAAGGTGATTTAGAGAATGGAGAACTAGAAATAGGACAAGTTGCAGGTTTGATATATGAAATAAAACCTGTATCAAATATTATAAAAGAAATAATTAAAGAGTTTGAAGAAGTTAAAGCGTCATTATGTTAAGAAGAAAGTAAGAATCTTATTTTTTTGGAGGCATCGGCCCACGTAAATGAATAATCAATCCATTTAAGAAATTTCGTAATATTTGATCTCCACATTCCATATACTTTGGATGATCTTCTTTTCTGAAAAAGGCACCAAGCTCACTTTTAGAAACTTTAAAATCTACCAAAGCACATATTTTTACAATATCATCATCGCGTAATTTAAGTGCTACACGTAATTTTTTAAAAATGTCATTATTTGTTAATCCCATACTGCAAATATAATTATTTTAAAGAGAATAGAAGCCTCAATTTACTTTGTAAAAATTAATTTTATTGCTACAATTAACATAGCAACACCAAAAATTTTTCGTAACATTCGTTGATCTATTTGAAGTGCTATTTTTGAGCCCAAAAAGCCACCAATCATAAATAAAACGGCTACAATTAAAGCTATTCTCCAATCTATATTTCCACCACTACCAGCAGTATGATAGTTGTATACAGCTAAAAATGTAACAGGTGGTAGCATAACGGCTAAACTTAACCCTTGAGCATTGTGTTGTGTTAAACCTAAAAAGAATATAAATAAGGGAACCATAATAATTCCACCACCTATACCAACTAATCCGCTTAATATTCCTGCTAATAAACCAATGGTAATTAAAATAAGAATTGTTGCTAACGTCATTTTCATACTAGTTTTTAATAGGAATTTTTAGCTGATATAATTTTCTCGATTTATTATTTAATTTATTTTCACGTAACCAAGGGTTGTGAAGTTTTAAAACTTTGTAATTGATTCCCAGTTTTTTAGAAAAAACAGCAATATCAGAAATCACAGTATCAACTTTAATAATTTTTGTAGGAGTTAATTTATATAAATCTTCTTGATCAAAAAGAAAACCATACTTTTTCGGATGTGTTAATATTTCTTTTAAAGCAACCATTCTTGGTACATAACGTTGTGTTTCTTCTCCTAGAAGTAAATCGTAATAATCAGTCACTTTTTGTGCTTCAATTTTTTTAGTAATACCTCTTATTCCAGCATTATATGCAGCAGCAGCCATTGTCCAATTTCCAAAACGTTCTTTTGCAGCGTTTAAGTAATCACAAGCAACTTGCGTAGCTTTTTCTAAGTGATAACGCTCATCTACATTTTCATTAATTTCTAATCCGTTTTCTTTGCCAGTACCTTTCATTATTTGCCAAAAACCTTTAGCACCAGCAGGTGAAGTGACATTTTGTAGTCCACTTTCAATTACTGCCAAATATTTAAAATCGTTTGGAATACCATTTTTTTCTAAAATAGGCTCAATAATAGGAAAGTATTTGTGCGTTCTTTTAAAAAGGAGTAAGCCATTAGATTGCCAATAGGTGTTTACTAATAATTCGCGGTCAATACGTTCTTTAATATCAGCTTTTTCAGTTGGTACATGTTCTCCTGAAAACTCAAGATTTAATGGTACTTTTAAAGCTCTAATTTGATAAGTTTCACTTGTGTTTTTATCACTCTCATTTGTTTTGTTGCTTTCTTCTACAGTTTTTGTTTTACTTGCGAAAATTAATAATGAACTTATTATTATAATGGCAACTAAACCTAAAATTTTAACTGAATTATTCATAACGTAAAGTATTTGTTGATGTAAATTACAATTTATTTTGGATTTAAGATTAAAAAGCATACTATTTTAACAGCAAAAGAGAATCAGAAATTATTTTACTAATTGTTTTTGCTTTGTTAAGAATCATCACGTGTGTACCATTTTTAATTTCAATACAATTTTTAATATGTTTTATAGGGAAAATATTGTCATCAGTACCATGGATATGAAGTAAGTTCTCTATTGGTTTCGTTTGATGCCAATGCAATACATTATAAATAGCCCAATTTAAGTATTTACTATTTCTTACAGATAAATATTTTTTATAGAGTTCAACTTTGTTTTTGGCTTTTTCACCAAAAGCATACATTGTAAATTCTTCAATATTTGTAATTACTTTTGTTGGGAATAGTTTGTAAACTTTTGTTTTTTGAATAATTTTTAATCTTTTTGGTAGCTCATTTGAAGTTTTAACACTAGAAATAATAATTACTTTTTTAGTATTTAAATGCTTACTCATTTCTTGTGCAATAATTCCCCCAAATGAAACGCCAACTATAACAGGATTACTTTCAGTTATTAAATCTGCCATTCTTTTAGCATAATCTTGTATAGATTCATGTTCTGAGAGTGGGATTAACCATTCCAAAAAATGAAGTTTGAAACTTGTCTCAGAGAATTGTAAAAATTCAAAAATTTTAGGACTAGCAGCCAAGCCAGGAACAAAATAGATATGAGTTTTAGATACTTTCATTAACTATTCATAATATCTAAAATAATTGGTTTTAAACCACTAAAGAAAAATTCTACAGCAATAACCATTACAATTAACCCCATTAAACGCATCATTACTTTATTGCCTGTTTCTCCTAGTTTATCGGTAATTTTACTAGCACCTACCAAAATGAGATAAGTTAGAAAGAGGACAAATGCAATTACCGAAATTAAGAGTGCCTTTTGAGAAACTTCAGGAGCATCTTCCATTAAAATGATGGCATTGGTTATAGCTCCAGGTCCACATATCATTGGAATTGCTAGTGGAGTAATTGAAATATCTTCTACATAAGCATCAATTTTATCTTCATCATCAGTATGCTTCATAGAAACTAATCTAGCTTGCAACATATCCCAACCCATTGTAAAGAAAATTACACCTCCTACAATTCGAAAACTATGCACTGAAATTCCAAAAAAATCAAATAAAATTTGTCCGGAAAAGGCAAAAGCTAAAATGGTAAAAAAGGCTACAAGTGTTGCCTTTTTTGCTGTTTGTTTACGTCTTTGCTTACTCAAAGTAGCCGTCATTGACATAAATATTGGCATAGTTCCCAATGGATTTATCAATGTAAAGAAAGAAGTAAAAATTAAGATAGCAGCTGTATATATTTCTAGCACAGATATTAATTTTATGAGTTAAACAAAGGTAGGAACTTCAATCCAATCAAAACGCACAATTCCATCTTCATCAATTTTTCTAAGTTTTATTTGATGTAGTGTATTTACCAGTTTAGGATTCCAAGGGGTTTTTACTTTTACATAATTTTCTGTAAAGCCATGAATAAATCCTTCTTTATTTTCACTCTCAAAAAGTACAGTTAATTTATTTCCTATCTGACTTTCATAAAAGGCTCTGCGTTTTTTTACAGATAAACCACGTAACATTTTACTACGTTTATTTCTAATTTTTTGAGGAACAACTTTAGTCATTTCAATGGCTTCAGTATTTGGTCTTTCTGAATAAGTAAAAACATGTAAATACGAAATATCCAACTCGTTAAGGTAATTATAGGTTTCTAAAAATAATTCATCCGTTTCACCTGGAAACCCAACAATAACATCAACACCAATGCAGGCATTAGGTATTACTTTTTTAATGCTCTCAACTCTATTATCGTAAGTTTCTCTTAAATAACGACGTTTCATATTCTTCAATAATTCATTACTTCCGCTCTGCAAAGGAATATGAAAATGGGGAACAAAACTTTTAGAAGTTGCTACAAAATTAATAGTTTCATTGGTCAGTAAATTTGGTTCTATAGAAGAAATACGTAAGCGATGAATTCCTTCAACAGTATCTAGAGCTTTAACCAAATCAAAGAAGGTGTGCTCGTGTTTTTTATTCCCAAATTCACCTTTCCCATAATCACCAATGTTAACACCTGTAAGCACAATTTCTTTAATTCCTTTTTCTGAAATTTCTTTCGCATTTTTAAGTACATTTTCTAAAGTATCACTACGTGAAATCCCTCTAGCCAGTGGAATAGTACAATAGGTACATTTATAATCACATCCATCTTGAACTTTTAAAAAGGCACGGGTTCTATCTCCAATAGAATAAGATCCTACGTAAAAATCAGCTTCTTCAATTTCACAAGAGTGAACTTCACCCATTTCATTTTTTGAAAGGTCATTAATATAGTTAGTTACCTTAAATTTTTCTGTAGCTCCTAACACCATATCTACGCCATCAACAGCTGCTAACTCTTCGGGTTTTAATTGTGCATAGCAGCCTATGGCAATTAAAAATGCATTTTCATTTTGTTTTAAAGCAGCTTTTACAATTGTTTTAAAACGTTTGTCAGCATTATCTGTTACTGAGCAGGTGTTTATAACATAAATATCAGCCTTTTCATTAAATTCAACACGGTCAAACCCTTCACTCTGAAAGTTTCGAGCAATGGTTGAAGTTTCTGAGAAATTTAGCTTACACCCCAATGTGTAAAATGCGACTTTTTTTTGTGCGCTCATTCTTGTACATTTATCGGGTGCAAAAGTACAGAATTTTATTTTTATAATATGATTGCAAATACACCAAAACCACCTTATTATGCTGTAATTTTTACATCTATCAGAACTGAAGAAGAAGAGGGTTATAGAAAACTATCAGATAAAATGGTTGAATTAGCCCAACATCAGAAAGGATTTTTAGGAATGGAATCTGCCAAAAATGAATTAGGAATTACTGTTTCTTATTGGGATACTTTAGAAGCAATTAAAAATTGGAAAATGAATGTTGACCATATAGAAGCCAGAGAAAAAGGGAGAAATACTTGGTATAAAAAATTTAAGGTTCGAATAAGTAAAGTTGAAAGAGATTATGGATTTGACAATTTAAGTCTAAAAAAATAAGCCTAAAATAAGTTTAAATGCTAACTTTTTTAGGCTTACATCTATCTTAGTTGTTGTTTTCAACAATATAGTCCATCATTTTTTTAACCAAATGAACTCTGTCTATTCCTCGTACATTGTGTTTGTGCATTGGATACGTAAAAAAGTCTAGCTGTACTTTTTGTTTAACAGCTTCTTGTAACAAAGTCATACTGTGTTGAGGTACAACAGTTGGATCTACACTTCCAATAATAAGTAATAATTTACCATCTAAATTTTTGATATAATTATGTACTCTAGCTTTTTTATAACCTTCGGGGTTTTCTTGGGGAGTATCCATATAACGCTCACCATACATTACCTCATAATATTTCCAATCTGTAACAGGACCTCCGGCAACAGCAGTTGTAAACACACCGGGGTTACGTAACATTAAGCTTGTAGTCATAAAGCCACCATAACTCCATCCATTTATTGCAATGCGTGAACTGTCAACATAATTTAACGATTTTAAATAGTTGATTCCTGTTAATTGATCTTCTATTTCAATATCACCTAGGTGGCGGTGAATAATACTTTCAAAATCAAAGCCTCTGTTAGCAGAACCTCTGTTATCGAGTGTAAAAACAATGTAATTTTCTAACGTAGCAAAAGCAGTCATCCATAAACTAGAACCTCCAAGCCAAGAATTAGTTACTAGTTGTGCGTGTGGGCCACCATAAACATATACTAAAACTGGGTATTTTTTTGAAGCATCAAAATCTGCAGGTTTTGTTATTTTAGCATATAACTTAGTTCCATCATTGGCTTTTAACGTTATAAATTTGGTAGTTCCTAATTTGTAATTTTTTAATGGGTTTTCAGCAGTAAAAATAACAGTTGTTTTCCCATTCTTAGTGTTTACAATTTCAATATTACGAGGAACATTTATATTACTGTATGAGTTAATTAGATAATTCCCATCAAAGCTAAGTTGTGTTGTGTGCGTACCTTCTTGTTTCGTTATACGAGTGTATTTACCTGTTTTTAAATTCACTTTGAATGTGTGATGTTCTCTTGGGTCAACACCTGTTCCTGTTATAAATACATTTTTCCCATTTTTATCAAATCCTAATACACCAGTTACTACCCATTTAAAGTTGGTTACTTGTTTTACCAATTTACCATCAGTGGTGTACTGATATAAATTCATAAATCCATCACGTTCACTAAACCATAGAAAGGTAGTGTTACTATTAGGTAAAAATACAGCGTCAAATTCTGGTTCAGTCCACTTTTCGTTCGTTTCTTCAAATAAAGTAGTTACTTTTTTTCCTGTTTCAGCGTTGTATCGGTTAAACCATACATGGTTCTGTGCTCTGTTTATTTCGGCAACGAGTATATATTTCTCATCAGGAGTCCACGATAAATTAGTTAAATAATGCTCATCAGAAGTGTCGATATCAAGATAAATAGTTTTAGATGTTTTTAGGTTGAAAATGCCAATTTTGGCTCTTTCACTCCCTTGACCTGCCATTGGGTATTTAATATTATTTAATGAAGCAGGGTACGTGGTAATATCAACTAAAGGATAGTTTGTTACGTTACTTTCATCTTTTTGGTAGAAGGCCAAAAAAGATCCTTTCGGGCTCCAAAAAGTACCTTTTACAATTCCAAATTCACTTCGGTGAATTGCTTGACCAGAAACAATATTTTTATCTTTTATTGAAGTTACAGCTATTTTTGAGTTAGATGCTGTAGCTATAAATAAATTATTAGCTATTGTATAGGCAATTGCTTTAGCTTTTGAATTAAATTCACTGTTCTCAGCTGCTTTATCGGGTGTGACAGCTATTTCTTTAGTGTTATTTATGTAGTTGTAAACTTCAATAACATTCCCATTTTTAAATGTAAGTGTTGAAACTGAAATTTCCAGTAAACGAGGAAAACGTTTTAATGTTGGGTAGGTTTTTTGAAGTTGACTTAACGAAATGGTAGAAGTAACTTTATTAGATTTTGCATTGGTTAAAATAAGTTCATTATTTTTTTGAAATGTATAGGTATTTGTATTATTAACCCAATCTAAGTTATTTAATGTTGAAGGGTATAGGCTTTTGTAGTAGCCTAATACAGCATCTTCAAGCGTTAACTCTTTTTGTTGAGTAAATCCAGTAAAGAAAATAAACAAAAATAGAAATGATATTATTTTTTTCATAAGTACGTTTTTTAAGATAGTTAATAAAGTTAATAAATAATCATTTTCTATGGCTGATTATTATCAGTTTGGGGATTAAAGTTTAACCGAGCCATAATTGGAAAATGATCTGAATATTTGACGTTAAATGTTTTAAAATTATTGATTTCAATTTGGTTATCGGCTAAAATAAAATCGATACGAAAAGGAAAATATTTATAATCAAAAGTTTTTCCAAAACCACTACCAGCAACTTCGAAAGCATCTTTTTTACCTTTTTTTAGTTGATGATATATCCAAGAAAATGCGGTATTGTTAAAATCTCCACATATAATTGATTTATAATTTGTCTTTTTTTCATGCTGTATTATCAAGTTGGTTTGGTTTGCCTGTTTTTTGAAAGCTTCTTCAACTCTAATTTTAAATTTTTTAGATTTTTCCTGATTAAAATAATCTTCTGTAGGACTAATTTTTAATGATTCAAGATGAACATTATAGATTCTAACCGTATCTTTATTTAGTACTATATCAGCAAAAATTGCATTATTACCGCTATTTGAAAAATTTAATGAACCTGCATCAATTATTTTGTATTTAGAAAAAATGGCATGTCCAAAACGATTATTTTTGTTACTTATTTTTATATATTTAAAAGGATATTCAAACCCTAATTTTACAGTAGGATTAAATTCTTGGATACATAAAATATCTGGTTTTTTAGTGTTTATAAAACCGTAAATGTTTTGATCAATATGCTCTTTTTCAATCCAATTATAAAGATTGAACATTCGAACATTATAGCTCATTACTTTGACATCAGTACTTAATAAAACCTTTTTTTCCTTAAATCTATATAAACTGTTAATATGCTGAAAGCCAATTAATAAAATAATTGTTGAAATTAAAAACTGACGTTTTAATTTTAGAATCCAATAACATACAAATAGAAGATTTACAATAATTAAGATAGGTACTGAAAGTCCGATAAATGAAATTAATGAAATAGTATTTGGAGAAATATAATAGCTTAAAAATGAAATTAACAAGATAGCCGCAAATAATGAGTTAACTGCTGCAATTAATTTGTTTATGAATGATTGTTTTTTCATCCGTTATTTTTTACCAGCCCTAAATAAAAAATCTTTCTCTTCTTTTGTTAAACTTTCGTAGCCAGATTTGCTTATTTTATCTAAAATATCGTCTATTTTACGTTGTTTACTTTTGGAAACTTCATTTGTTGAAGTTCTTTTTTTTGTTTTGTAAACAGCTTTGAATGGCGATTTGTTTTTAGGTTTTAACAAGTTAGTAAAATAATTTATAAGTTGCTCAAACCAACTTCCTATATCATTTCCTTTGCTGAGTTGTTTTGCATATATGTAACCAAAAACAGCACCACTTAAATGTGCAATAGCAGATCCTTTATCAGGGTTTGCTAGCTGTAAAATGCTTAGCACTACCCAAATAGCAGCTAATGCCCATAATTCTACACTTCCAATAAAACGTAATTGAAGTGAGTATCTAGGTATTTTAGTGGCAATAGCAATAAATATGGTTGTTACTGCTGCAGAAGCTCCAGCCAACGGAAGTGCAATAGTTTTAGCTATAAAGTAATAATATGCTAAAAATACAATCCCTCCAAAAATTCCACCTAAAAGGTAAAAATTAAGAAATTGCTTTTTAGTATAAAAATCTAAAAATAAATTACCAATATAATATAAAATCAACAAGTTTGATAAAATGTGAAATAAATTTTGATGTATGAAAGCATAAGATACAAGAGTCCATGGCTTCACCAAAAAGCTATCTAAGTTTGAAGGCAATGCAAACCATCCAATAATGTATTTGTTGAGTAATACAGTTATTAAAAATAAAAATACGTTGATATAAATTATTTTTTCAACAATGTTTGCTTTGTAATAGGCTTGCTTTATGTCATTAAATATACTCAAAACTAATTCCAACGTTTAAATTGGTTTTGTTTCCAATACCAAACAATAATAAAACCTATTAATGCACCACCAATGTGTGCCCAATGAGCAACATTTGGCCCACTGCCAATAGAATAGCCTGTTAAACCAAAGAATAAATCTCCTAAAATTATTAGTGGAATAAAATATTTTGCAGCAATAGGGACAGGAAAAAATATTAAAGCTAGTTTTGCATTAGGGAATGCAAACCCGAAAGCAACTAGAACGCCATAAATAGCTCCAGATGCGCCTACCGCAGATGAATGATAAGCACTGTATATGGTAGCAAGACTTTCTTCAGAGATACGGTCTAAAATTTGAGGATTGTAACTTCCTGTAGTTAAAATATGTTGAATTTCAGAAGATGATAATCCTATATTAACCAATTGGTCATAAACAGTATTAAACTGTAAATAGTTTGCCAATGTATAAATTGCTGCAGCACCTAAACCGGCAGAAAAATAAAAAAATAAAAATTTATTTCGCCCCCACATTTGTTCTAAAGGAGTACCAAAAGCCCAAAGCGCATACATATTAAATAGAATATGCATAAATCCTCCATGCATAAACATATGTGTTAAAATTTGCCATATACCAAAGTTAGGATTCATTGGAAAATGTAATGCAAATAAGTTTTGTAAGCCTAGGCCAGGCATAAGCTGTGGAGCAATAAAAAATATTACATTAATAATTATTAAATGCTTAACAGTTTCAGTAATTCTTCCCATAATCTATAATAGTACAATGTTTTAATTATTAAATATTTTATCTATTTCTTCAATATTAATAGTTATAAATGTTGTTTTTCCGAAGGGTGATAAATCAGGTTGTTTGCATATAAAAAGTTTATTTACAATTTCTTCCTGTTCTTTTAAATTTAATACAGTACCCGTTTTAATAGCTAGACTTTTTGCCAGACTTTTGGCCATAATATCTAGTTGACTAAAGCTAGCATTGGGGATGTCATTTTTTATGTCTTCTAACAATTGTTCAATAATAGTTGTAATTTGACTTTCAATAATACCAGTAGGAATACCACTTATAACAATAGAATCTTCTGAAATTTTATCAAATTTAAAACCAATATTTTCTAAATCTTCTTTAATTTCTTTTATCAGTTCAATGTCATTTTTAATAAAAGAAATTTCTAAAGGAAATAATAGTTGTTGTGTTGTTGCTTCTTTAACGGTAATATTTTCCAAAAATTCTTCATACAAAATACGTTGATGTGCTAAATTTTGATTGATATATACAATGCCAGATTTTATACTGCTCACAATATATTTTTTATGAATTTGATATGTTTTATTTGTTTTTGTTTCTTCAGAGAATAACGATGCATTTACAGTTTCAGCTTCTACTTCAACATTGTGAATATTTGTATCTGAATACAAACTTTCCCATTGGTTATTTTTAGTTTGTTTTGAATAAAAATGAAGAGATTTTGTTGATTCTTCATTTTTAAAAGGATTAAAATCGGGATTAACAATTATTTTTGGCGAATTAGATTTTTTACTTTTAAAGCTGTAAGGTGTATCTAAGGAGGAGCTTCTTTCAAAATCGAGAACGGGACCAACGTTGTATTGTCCTAAACTGTGTTTTATTGTTGAATGTAAAATGGCATACAATGTTTTTTCATCGTCAAATTTAATTTCTGTTTTTGTAGGATGAATATTTATGTCAACACTTTTAGGAGGTACCGTTAAGTATAAAAAATAAGATGGGTGATATCCACTAGAGAGCAGGCTTTCAAAAGCACTTGTAACTGCATGATTTAAATAGGCATTTTTAATGAAACGATTGTTTACAAAAAAGAATTGTTCTCCTCTTTTTTTCTTAGCAAATTCAGGTTTGGCAACAAAGCCGTTAATTTCAATAATATCGGTTACTTCATTAATTGGTACTAGTTTTTCATTGGTTTTTTTGCCAAAAACAGCAACAATTCGCTGCCGTAAATTACTTGAACTTAAATGGTAAATTTCATTTTCATTATGATAAAGTGAAAAGGAAATAGTTGGATGTGCTAGAACAACTCGTTGAAATTCATTGATAATATGGCGAGTTTCTATAGTGTTTGATTTTAAGAAATTTCTTCGAGCAGGAATATTATAAAATAAATGCTTTACAGCTATTGAAGTTCCTTTTGGTGTTGAAATGTTTTCTTGAAAAATAATGTTACTCCCTTCAATTTTAATATAAGTTCCAAGTTCTTGATTTTCTTGTTTAGATTTTAAATCTACATGAGCTATGGCAGCAATAGATGCCAATGCTTCACCTCTAAACCCTTTGGTATGAATATTAAATAAATCTTCTGCTTTTTTAATTTTTGAGGTAGCATGGCGTTCAAAACTAAGTCTGGCATCAGTTCTACTCATTCCTTTGCCGTTATCAGTTACTTGGATAAGTGTTTTACCTGCCTCTTTAATTATAAGTTTGATAACAGTTGCTTCAGCATCAATAGCATTTTCCAGTAATTCCTTTACTACAGAAGCTGGCCTCTGTACAACTTCACCTGCTGCAATTTGATTTGCAACATGGTCGGGTAGTAGTTGAATAATATCAGGCATTAGAATAAGGTGTGTAAGTCAAGAATATACGCAGCAATACCAACTAAAATAGCTATTATAATTGCCAATCTTAAGTTAGAAGATTTATCAGTAGCACTTCTTTTACTTTTTACCCAGTCGTTTTTTAAATTGTTTTTTGTGAGCGTAATTTTGGAACTTTGATTCGTTTTATCTTTCTTTCCATGATATTTTTCTTCTAAATTTCGCAAACGCTCTTTCCTCTCGTTATAAAAACGAGGCTTATAATCAAATACATAATGAGCACGTGGCTTAAATAATTTGCCGAACATAAACTTAAATTAATCAGTAAAAACCAAAAATACAGAATTATAAAGTGGTGGTCAAGTTTTGTGAATAAGAAGTCTGTTAAAACTCTCTTAAAGCTGCCATTTTAATAGCAGCAATTGCACATTCAATTCCCTTATTACCTAGTTTTCCTCCAGAACGATCAATAGATTGCTGTTTCGTATTATCGGTTAAAACACAGAAAATAACAGGGATATCATATTTAACATTTAAATCTTTGATGCCTTGTGTAACAGCATCACACACAAAATCAAAATGCTTCGTTTCTCCTTGAATAACATTACCAATGGCTATGATAGCATTTAATTTTTGAGTTTCTATCATTTTTTTACACCCAAAAATAAGCTCAAAACTTCCAGGAACATCCCAGCGTAAGATATTTTTTGTAGAGGCACCGTTTTCTAAAAATGCTTGTTTAGCACCTGTAAATAGGTTTTCAGTAATATCGGGATTCCATTCAGAAACAACTATCCCAAATCGAAAATTTTTCGCATTTGGGATGGTGTCTTTATCGTAATAAGATAAATCAGTTGTTGACATTACATCTTATTTTTTTGATGCATAGGTTGCTTTGCTAATATAAATATCAATATTTTTAGCCTCATCAGAGGTAGGGTAATCTGATTTAATTCTATTAAATAGTTCTAATGCTTTAGAATATTGTTTTAAATCCATAGCGGTATTTCCAGCTTTAAAAAGAAAAAGAGGTGTAGAAAAATTATTATCTCTTAAATTAGCTGCTTTTAGATAGTAATCTAACGCATCTTCAGGTTGGTTAATATCTGAAAAGGCATCACCAATAGCACCTTTAGCAATTGGAGCTAATAATTCATCTTCTGAAGAATATTTTTCTAAATAGTCTATGGCTTGTTTATAGTTTTTTAGCTTTAAATAAGAAATACCAGCATAATAATTTGCTATATTACCAGCTTTGGTTCCTTTATACTCACTCGCAATGTCAATAAAACCATATTTTCCATCAGCACCATTTAAACCTAAATTTAATAAAGAATCTACAGCAACAGAACTTTTATTTGCTTCATCAAAGTAAACTTTTGGAAAAGCCAATTCATTTGCAGCTTCTTTTTCTTTAGGAGCTTTTATATATTTTTGGTAAGGTAAATAGCTTAAAATTAATACTACTATTAAACCCAAAACAATAAAAATTGTTTTTTGGTTTTTTATAACCCACTTTTCTGATCTTGAAGCAGTTTCATCTAGCGTATTAAATACTTCAGCTGTTGTTGATTTGTCTTCAACAGAAGCATGTTTCTTTTTTGCTTTACTTCCAGTCTTTTTATATGTTGCCATTTAATGTAAAATTTGTAGGCGCAAAAATAGCCATTTTAATTGGAAAGTAAAAATGCAATTATATCAAAATTTTCATTTATTTTCAATAATTTTAGAAATTCAAAAATAATAGATGCATTTACAAAAAATAACATTGGTGAATTTTAAAAATTTCGAAACTCAAACATTTGATTTTCAGGAAAAAATAAATTGTTTTGTGGGAAATAATGGTGTAGGCAAAACCAATGTTCTAGATGCTATTTATTATTTATCTTTCGCAAAAAGTTATTTTAATCCGGTGGCGACACAAAACATTAGGCATTCTGAAGATTTTTTCATGATTGAAGGAGAATACCAAATGAATGACAAAATTGATACTGTAATTTGCAGTTTGAAACGAGGTAACAAAAAAGTAGTTAAACGAAATGGAAAAATTTATGAGAAATTTTCTGACCATATTGGTTATTTACCCTTGGTTATAATTTCTCCAGCAGATAGAGATTTAATTACAGATGGAAGTGATACCCGGCGGAAATTTATGGATAGTGTTATTTCACAATCAGATAATAAATATTTACAAACACTAATAAAATATAATAAAGTATTAGCACAGCGTAATTCTTTATTAAAATATTTTGCAGTTAACAGAACTTTCGATGCGTTAAATTTAAAAGTTTACGACGAACAATTGGCTAGCTACGGAAACATGATTTACCAAAAAAGAAGCACCTTTTTAAATGAATTCATTCCAATTTTTAAAAATAGGTATAAAGTAATTTCCAATAGTTTGGAAAGTGTTGATTTAATTTATAAAACACAACTCAATGAAGGAGAATTTTTAGAATTGTTGGCTCAAAGTGTAGATAGAGATAGAGTTTTACAATTTACAAGTACAGGAATTCATAAAGATGATTTAACTTTTGAAATTGATGGGTACCCTATTAAAAAATTTGGGTCTCAAGGGCAACAAAAATCATATTTAATAGCACTAAAATTGGCACAGTTTGATTTTATTAAGGCTCAATCTAAAGTAAAACCAATTTTGTTATTAGATGATATTTTTGATAAGCTGGATGATTTGAGGGTAGCTCAAATAATAAATTTGGTGAATAAAGATGAATTTGGGCAGTTATTTATAAGTGATACGCATAAAGAACGTACAGAAGCTGCTGTAAAAGTAACAAAGCAACCATATAAAATATTTCAATTGTAATGGCAAAACGTCAAAATGAATTTCATTCAATAAAAGATTTAATGAAAGATGTTATTAAAGAAAATAAGTTAACTAAAGGCATGCTTCAACTTTCAGTTAAGGAAGCTTGGAAAAAATTGATGGGTAATGGTGTTGTTTCATATACAAATAATATAGAACTGCATGGTAAAACGTTGATTGTAAATTTAAAATCTTCGGTTTTAAGAGAGGAATTAAGCTATGGTAAAGAAAAAATAATTAGGATGATGAATGAAGAATTAGGAGGTAATTTAATTTCTAAACTCATTTTAAGCTAATAAAAAAAATCGCTGCAAGCACAACGATTTTTCTGTTTTTATAAAGCTATTAAATTTTTAGAATTGTTCTCTTCCTGAAAAATGAAATGCACCTTCAATTGCAGCATTCTCATCACTATCTGAACCATGAACTGCGTTTTCACCCATAGAAGCGGCATATAATTTACGAATGGTTCCTTCTGCTGCATCAGCCGGATTTGTTGCTCCAATTAGAGCTCTAAAATCTTCAACGGCATTTTCTTTTTCTAATATAGCAGCTACAATTGGACCGCGAGTCATATATTCAACTAATTCACCAAAGAAAGGACGTTCATTATGAACGGCATAAAATTCTTCAGCATCAGCCACTGTCATTTGCGTCATTTTTATTGCTACAATTCTAAAACCTGTTGCATTTATTTTTTCTAATATTGCTCCAATATATCCCTTTTCAACTGAATCAGGTTTAAGCATTGTAAATGTTCTGTTTGTTGCCATTATCTTTATAATTAATTTTTTAAAATCGGGGCAAATATACTATTTTAAACTAAAAGTTTTAGTTACAATTTGTAATTTTGAGTTAATATTTCGTAAAGTTTGTTGTTTTCACCTCTAATTTCCATAATTACAGTATTGGTTTCTAAGTTAAATTTTAAAATGCCAAAATTCTTTTTTGATACTACATTACCAACTCGATATTTATTTAATTCACCACTATAATTTGAATATGAATGCGTTAAACCACTAGACGTAAAATCTATTAAAGGGTTGTTTAAACCTGCTATGTCTTTTTTAGAAAATTCAGCAATATGTCTATCTCCAGAAAGAATAATTACATTTTTTGAATTTGTTGTTTTTATAAGATTTTCTAGTTTGCCTACTTCATGTGGCATGTTTCCCCAGCTTTCGTAACCGTGTTCTGAAGATAAAAATTGAATACTGCTAACAATTATGGTAAAAGAAGCTTTTGAGTTTTCTAACTGATTTTTAAGCCAATTCCATTGTGTTTCTCCCAACATAGTTCCTTCTCCATATTTATTTGGTTTATATCTTTTTTTTGTTTCGGTGTCTGGAGTTAGAGCGCTTCTAAAATAACGAGTGTCTAACAAAATAATTTTTATAGTTCTATCCATTGTGATAAAATCTTTAGAAAAATAAACACCTTCTTGTTTCCTTCTTTCATCG
>Ga0256840_1000764_pt1 | contig 32268 bp, 24 predicted proteins | sample 355202metaG_FD_185969 | JGI IMG/M metagenome (GOLD analysis project Ga0256840, IMG submission 185969) | Hydrothermal vent microbial communities from Mid Atlantic Ridge, Atlantic Ocean - 355-202 | ecosystem: Environmental > Aquatic > Marine > Hydrothermal vents | place: Atlantic Ocean: Mid...
CTTTGTCTACAAATTCAATGATACTTTCTTTCATCATTTGTTGCTCTTCCGTAAAGTCATCTACTGTAAAGATGTCTTCGCATTTACTTTGTTTGATTAGGTATTCTCCACCTTTTATGTTTGCCATAGTTTGTTATTTAGAAAAGAGAAATGAGAGAAGAGAAAATAGATTTGTTTCTGCTCAAATTCAACTTTAGTTTTTTTTTTAGAAAAGAGAAAAAAGAGAAGAAAAAATAGACTTGTTTCTGCTCAAATTCAACTTTATTTTATGTTTTATAATTCATTATTATTTTTTATTTATCCAATCCATTTTGAAAACTCATAGTCATTCTTTGAAATTCTGATAATTTTTTTTCAAATAAGTCTAATTGTTCTGTGTTTATATAATTTCTATATTTTGACACCAATAACTGAGTTCCTAATTCAAAAGAAGACCCTAAAGAAATATCTAAGAAATACGAAAATGATTTGTCAGTTCTTGCTGAACCTTCAGCTATATTTGAAGGAATAGAAATGGAACATCTATTCATTTGCGAGCTTAAATCGTATTTTTCATGTTTCGGAAAATTTTGTAGAATATCCGACATATCATTGCAAATCTCTAATCCAATCTTCCAGATTTTTAAATTTTTATAATTATGTCTTAATTTGCCCACAATAAAATTATTTTCTTTTTTCTCTTCTCTTTTTTCTGTATTCTAATAAAGCGTACAGTTATTAAGAAAGCAGCTCAAAAACTCCTGCTGCTCCTTGACCAGTACCAACACACATAGTTACTACGCCATACTTGTTTTTACGTCTTCTCATTTCGTTAAATAATTGCACCGATAATTTTGCGCCAGTACAACCTAATGGATGTCCAAGAGCAATAGCGCCACCATTTACATTAACGATATCTTTATTTAATTTTAATTCGTCTATAACAGCTAAAGATTGTGAAGCAAAGGCTTCGTTTAGTTCAAATAAATCAATATCTTGTACATTTAATCCAGCTCTTTTTAAAGCTTTTGGCACAGCAGCAACAGGACCAATACCCATTAAACTTGGCGGAACACCAGCTGCAGCATACGAAACCATTCTTGCAATTGGTTCAATATTTAATTCTTTTACCATTTCTTCACTCATTACCATAACAAAAGATGCTCCATCGCTCATTTGAGAAGAGTTTCCTGCGGTAACACTTCCACCAGCAGCAAATACTGGTCGTAATCTTGCTAAGGCTTCTACGCTTGTTCCTCTTCTTGGTCCTTCATCTTGTGAAACTGTATATTTTTTGGATTGCTTTTTACTATTTCCGTCCAAGAAAATACTTTCGACTTCAATCGGTACAATGTCCTCTTTAAAAGTGCCATTATCTAAGGCTTTTAAAGCTTTCATGTGCGAATTGAACGAAAATTCATCTTGTGCTTCTCTGGAAACATTGTATTTTTTTGCAACCGCTTCGGCAGTTAAACCCATTCCCCAATAATAATCTTCGTGACCATTTTTTGCAGCTTTATAATTGGGTACAGCACGATAACCGCCCATTGGTATGTAGCTCATGCTTTCCACGCCACCAGCAATGATACAATCTGCCATACCGCTTTCTATTTTTGCAACTGCAATACTAATAGTTTCTAAGCCTGAAGCACAATAACGATTTACGGTTACACCAGCAACATCGTCTTGTTTTATACCCATTAATGAGATTAATCTACCAATATTTAAACCTTGTTCGGCTTCTGGCATTGCGTTACCAACAATCACATCATCAATACGTGATTTGTCTAATTGCGGAACATCTTTTAATAAATGTTCAATCGTTTCTGCAGCTAATTCATCTGGACGTTTAAATCTAAATACACCTCTTGGTGCTTTTCCTACTGCTGTTCTGTAACCTGTTACTATGTATGCTGTTTTCATATCTCTGTGCTTTATTGACTTTAGACTAAAAGACTTTAGACTGATTTTACTTTATTTGTATTTTATCTTTAAAAGACGATATCATCTTTTGAATATCATTAATATTTTTTTCTAATTCTTTAAACTTTCCTTCTGTTATGTAATTTAAACCTTTTGCAATTATTATTTGTGTTTCCCATTCAAATGCAGAACCTAAAGCTGTTTCTAAATAAGTTTTAAAATGTTTATCAGAGCTTTTACTACTTCCTTCAGCAATATTTGAAGGTATCGAAACAGCACATCTGTTTAGTTGACTTATTAATCCAAACCTTTCTTCTATTGGAAAGGATTTTGTTATTCTATACGTTTCAAAAACAAGTTCTAAACTATTTTTCCAAATTATTAATTTTTTAAAATTATGTTTCACCATTTTTTTTAGACTTTTCTTACCTTAGACTAATTTTTCTTTGATTTATATTTTCACATCCTTATAAACAGTCTACAGTCTACAGTCTACAGTCTAATGTCTATAAGTCTAAAATCTATTTCTAATTCCTCAACGGTTTCCCAGTTTTTAGTGTATGTTGAATTCGTTCTAAGGTTTTTTTCTCGGTAAATAAACTCATTATTGCTTCTCGTTCTAAGTCTAATAAATATTGTTCGCTTACATAAGTTGGTTCTGATAAATCTCCACCAGCCATTATATAACCTAATTTATTGGCTATTTTTCTATCGTGTTCACTTGCGTATCTACCTTGCATCAAACTATCGGTTCCAACCATAAACATACCTAAGGCTTGCTGACCTAAAACTTTAATTTTTTGCGGAGCAGGTTGTGTATAACCATCTTCTAACATCTGTATTGCATAGCGTTTTGCTGTAGCAATTTGTCTTTTTTCGTTAACAACAACAATATCTTTTCCTTTTTGATAAAAGCCCATATCAAAAGCTTCGTGAGCAGAAGTAGCTACTTTTGCCATAGCAATATTTATAAAAGCATCACGTAATCTATTTAATTTTACATCATCTTTCACCCAAAGGTCAGAAACACGTTTTGTCATTTCTTTAGTTCCAGCACCAGCAGGAATAATTCCTACACCAAATTCTACTAAACCAGTATATGTTTCGGCAGCTGCAATCACTTTATCTACGTGCATGCTCATTTCACAAGCACCACCAAAAGTCATTCCTCTTGGCGTAATTAACGTTGGTACGGATGAATAACGCAAACGCATTACGGTATCTTGAAATACACGAACGCCCATTGCTAACTCGTCGTAATCTTGTTCAACTGCCATCATTAATGCCATGGCTAAATTTGCACCAACCGAAAAGTTTGCTGCTTGATTACCTAAAATAACGGCTTCGTATTCTTGTTCGGCTAAATCAATTCCCTTATTAATGGCAGCCAAAACGCCACCGCCAAGCGTATTCATTTTTGAACGGAATTCCACATTTAAAACACCATCGCCTAAATGTTGAATAGAAGCATCACTATTCGACCAAATTTCTTTGGTTTCACGAATATTATCTAAAATAATAAAGGCATCTTGCCCAGGAATTTTCTTAAATTCTTTATCTGGTATTGCATAGTAAAAGTTTGCACCTTCCTTAACGGAATAGAAACTATTTTTACCACTGGCAACCATTTCAGTAATCCAAGGAGCTACTTTATAGCCTTCTTTTTCCATCAATTCCATTCCTTTTTCAACACCAATAGCATCCCAAATTTGAAACGGTCCATGTTCCCAACCAAAACCAGCTCTTAAAGCATCGTCTAAACGATATAACTCGTCAGAAATTTCTGGAATTCTGTTTTGAACATAAGCAAAAAGTGCCGTAAAGGATTTACGATAAAATTCCCCTGCTTTATCCATTCCTTGTACTAACACTTTAAATCTATCGGTAACATTATCAATAGACTTGGTCATTGCTAATGTTGGAAAATTTATTTTTTCTTTTGATTTGTATTCTAAGGTGTTTAAATCTAAGGATACTATTTCTTTTTTGCCTTCGGCATTGACTGTTTTTTTATAAAAACCTTGTTTTGTTTTTGAGCCTAACCATTTGTTTTCCATCATTTTATTTACAAAATCAGGAATAACAAAACTGTCTTTCATTTCGTCATTTGGACAATTGTCTTTAACACCATTTGCGGTATGAACCAAAGTATCTAATCCAACCACATCGATGGTTCTAAAAGTAGCCGATTTTGGACGACCAATTACTGGACCTGTAAGTTTATCTACTTCGGCAACCGTCATGTCTAATTCCTTTACAATATGAAATAAACTCATGATACCAAAAATACCAATTCGGTTACCTATAAATGCAGGAGTATCTTTTGCTAAAACCGAAGTTTTACCTAAGAATTTTTCGCCATACATCATTAAGAAATCCGTTACTTCTTGTTTACAATCTGGACCAGGAACAACTTCAAAAAGTTTTAAATATCGTGGCGGATTAAAAAAGTGTGTTACTGCAAAGTGTTTTCTAAAATCTTCGCTACGACCTTTATTCATAAAAGCAATAGGAATACCAGAAGTGTTAGAAGTAATTAACGTGCCAGGTTTTCTAAATTTTTCAATATTTTCAAAAACTTGTTGTTTAATATCTAAACGTTCTACAACAACTTCAATAATCCAATCCACATCAGCAATTAAATGTAAGTCATCATCTAAATTACCAGTAGCAATTCGTTTTGCAAATTTTTGATTATATATAGGTGAAGGTTTTGATTTTAATGATGCTTTTAAACTATCATTAACCAAACGATTTCTAACCGCTTTACTTTCTAAAGTCAAACCTTTGGCTTTTTCTTTATCGTTTAATTCTCTTGGAATTATATCGAGTAATAAAACTTCTACACCAATATTGGCAAAATGACAAGCAATACCAGAACCCATAATTCCAGATCCGATAACTGCTATTTTTTTTATACTTCTTTTCATTATTGTATATTTATATGTTAGATACTAACTTGCTTTTTGTTTATTTTTATTGAAGATTAAATTTTCTCCAACCATTTTATGTATGGTTTCAATGACGTTTAAAAAACCATTCATATCTTGTTTATTTACATTGGAATTGATTTCATTATTAAAATGTAAAACACTTGCTTTTGCTTGATTGCGTTTTTCAATACCCAATTCGGTTAATTTAATTAAAACACCTCTACCATCTTTTGGGTTTTTTTCTCTATAAATAGTGCCTTTTTCTTCCATTGATTTTAAAATGCGTGAAAGACTTGTAGCTTCCATACCCATTTTTGGCCCAAGCGATGTTGATGGTGTACCCTTTACAACATCAATATTTAAGGCAACAAAGCCCATTGCCATTGTGTAGCCTTGTCTGATTGCTTGTTCATTATACATTTTAGAAACCAGTTGCCAAGTTGCTCGTAAATGATGATCTATGGTGTTTTCTTTTAACATTTTGACAAATATATAAAAAAATACTATGCATGCATAGTAAATTACAAAAAATATTATGCACGCATAGTAAAAAACGCATAACATATTTGTTTTTAGTGGTTTAAATTTTATTTATTTAATGTATTTTAAAAATTAATTTTGTTTTTTCAAAAACATTTACTACATTTAAAAAATTAAAACCCCAAACAACCATGAAAAAGCATAATTTTATTGGCAAAGTAACTTTTGAAGAAAACGTAAATTCTGTTAAAAGCGCCATACATCCAAAAGCATTAGTAATTGATATTCCAAATCCATTATCTTCATATTATTCAAGATTTACGAATATAAAAAAGCCAAATTCAATCGTATTAGTGACAAAGGAAATGAATTCTTTTGAAAGTATATTAAGAGCAACTAAAAATGTAAATACTAAAAATAATCTTAGTCTTGAAGCCGCTAAATGTGTAGTCAACATAGGAAACTTATCACATGCTGGCATTCGTTTAAAAGGTGTAAATCGCTATACCGAAATTGATAATATTATAGGTCACTATACCAATGAAGGATTCAATTTTAGCACAGGTCAAAGAATTAACAATGAACAACGAGCAGTAATAAGAGTAAACCGTTTTTATAATTTGACTGAGATAAATGACAAAATTTTACAATCTACTACAAATCCAGATATTTATTATTTTAGATTAAACCAACCCATATCTTGGACTGCTTTTAAAGAAAAAACAAAATATGTTAAACACAATGTAAATGGTTCTGGTTATGATATAGCGAAAGCTATTTTATATAATGATGGTGAAATTTCTGATATTGTACGTGTAATTAAACCTAATATTTCTTTAGATTTAGTTAATGAGATTGAAGCAAAATACAATAATTAGTACATTATAAATTTAATTTTATTGGCTATAAATTATACTTTTCTTTCAACAGTCTAAAGTTACGTGTTTTATATAGGTAAATTTTAAAATTCGAATATTAATTAAATTTAAACATAAAATCAAGTTGATTTTATATATTTACAACTTAAATTTAAAAAAAATCATACTACAAAAAAACAATATTAAATTAAGAGCCTTAGAACCCGAAGATCTTGACTTTTTATACCAAACCGAAAACAATACTGCTTTTTGGGAAGTTAGTAGTATGCAAACTCCGTTTTCAAAATTTATATTAAAACAATACTTAGAAAATTCACATCAAGACATCTTTGAAGCAAAGCAATTAAGACTAATTATTGAGCATAAAAATAAGGCTATTGGTATGATTGATTTATTTGACTTCAATCCTCAACATCATCGTGCTGGCATTGGCATTTTAATAGTAAAAAAATATCAAAATATGGGCTTTGCAAATACTGCGCTACAATTACTTATAGGCTTTGCCTTTGAAACCTTAAATTTACATCAACTTTACGCTAATATTACTGTAGATAATAAAAATAGTATCAAGCTATTTACTACCAATAATTTTAAAGAAATTGGCATTAAAAAAGATTGGATTTTTAGTAATAGTAAGTTTAAAGACGAAATATTATTACAATTAATCCGTAAATAGAAAAGAAAATTAGAATCATGATTAAAAAAATAGGAATACTACTTTTAATAGTAATAGGAATTGGCGCTTATTTAGGATATAGTTTCTATGCTAAAATAAAAAAACCAAACACTATAAAAAAAGGATTTATCTATATAAAAACAAATGCGACTTTTAACGATTTAATCAATGAAATAACACCTTTCATAAAAGATAATAAGTCCTTTAAATGGGTTGCAAACAAAAAGAAGTTTACTACACCAAAACCTGGAAAGTATCAAATAAAAAAAGGAATGAGCAATAATTCTTTAATAAATATGCTTCGTATAGGTAAACAAACACCTGTTAAATTAGCATTTAACAACCAACATAGTTTAGAAAAATTAGCTGGCAGAATAGCAACACAAATTGAGGCGGATTCAATTCAGTTACTACAATCTTTTACCAACAAAGAGTTTCTTAATAAGAATAAATTTACCCAAGATCAAGTATTAGGCATGTTTATTCCGAATTCATACCAAATAAAATGGAATACCTCAGCAGATCAATTTCGTGACAAAATGCTTAACGAATATCATAAATTTTGGAACAAATCACGATTAAAAAAGGCAAAAAAATTAAATTTAACTCCTATTCAAATTACGACCTTAGCTTCTATAGTACATAAAGAAACGGCGAAAACAAGTGAAAGACCAATTGTTGCTGGTTTATATCTAAATAGATTACAAGACAAATGGCCATTAGAATCTGACCCAACCATTATCTATGCTATGAATAAAAAATATGGTAAAGATTTGAAAATTCGCAGAGTATTATTCAAATATATTGAAGAAACAAAAAATTCGCCTTACAACACTTACAAACAGCCTAAATTACCGCCATCTTTAATTGCCATGCCTGACATATCTGCAATTGATGCTGTTCTAAATTTTAAAAAACATGACTATTATTTTATGTGTGCAAGTATAACCAAAATTGGTTATCATGAATTTGCTAAAACTTTGGCGCAACATAACCGCAATAGAACCAAATACATTAACAAAAAAAACAAACAAGGCATTAAAAAATAATATCAGTTTATGAAAAAATTTAAAATATTCTATCTATTTCTAATTATCAGTTTATTAACAAACTGCAAATCTACAGAAAAGTATAATAAACAAGTAAGTAAACTTCATTCTGTAGAAGAGTTACATCAAGATATTGATTATGCTTACAAAAAATTAAAAAAATGGCATCCTAATTTATACCAATATATTAAAAAGGAAGAATTAGATGCTGCTTTTAATAATTTAAAAAGTCGTATTAAATCTCCTAAAACTACTATTGAATTTTACAATGAATTTGCACCTATTATTGCTAAAATTGGTCAAGGACATACTGCATTAAAAGTTGCGCATAAATGGCAAACAAAAAAAGACTTAAAAAAACGAGGAAATAGAGAAAATCCTTTTAGAATACTACGTTTTAACACTCTAAACGAAAAGGTTTTTATTCAAAATAATTTCGGAAAAGATACTACAATTATTAAAGGTTCTGAACTACTAAAAATTGAAAAAGAAACAGTTCAATTTATATATAACTCATCTAAAAACATTGTAACCGGCGATGGTTATAATAAAACGTTCTTACAAAAATTTCCGTACAAAAATATTGGCATGTTTTATACGAATACTCATACTTTAAAAGACAGCTTGCTATTAACCTTAAAATACAACGATAGCATTTACAAAAAATACATTTATGCCTATACTAAAAAAGAACCAACTAAAAAGAAAGACAGTATTATTGCTAAGAAAAAGCTAAACAAAGCGGAAAGAAAAATTGCAAAGAAAAAGAAAAAAGAAAGACAAAAATGGGAACAAAAATATGGCTATAATAAATTAACAAAAGAAAACACATTAAGTCTAAATTTTATTAAAACTAAAGACAGCTCAAAAACTGTGGCAATGATGAAAATACGAAGTTTTTCAAGTGGGAATCATGAAAAATTTTATGCCGAAAGCTTTAAAAAAATTGATTCAGCAAAAGTAGATAACTTAATTATTGATATAAGAGATAACCTTGGAGGAGAACTTTTTGCAATTGCTGATTTGTATTCTTACTTAGTTACTGAAGATCATTATTTTATTAGTCCATCAAAAATGACAAAAGCAAACAGTTTTTCTTATCCATTATTTTATGGTAAGTCAAAATTGATAAAAGGCTTATTACTTCCTATTACTTTTCCTTTAGCTAAAACAATTCAAGCTATTATGGTCAAAAAAATTAATGGTGAACCACATTTTGTATTTAAAAGCGCAAAACTACAAAAAGCAAAAGAAGAACATAATTTTAATGGAAAAATATATGTTTTAATCAACGCAAGTAGTTTTTCTGCAAGTACTGTTTTATCTAACAAATTACAAGCTACAAAAAGAGCCTTTTTTGTTGGTGAAGAAACTGGCGGAGCATATAATTCTACTGTTGCTGGAATATTAGTAAGAATTGAATTACCTAACTCTAAAAATTACATTCGATCTGGTTTAATGGTATTAGATACTCCTCACAAAACAACACCAGATGGTTATGGTATAAAACCTGATAAATACATCGAAGTAACGACCTTAAATCAAGACGAACAGTTAGATTGGATATTAAATGATATTGCAAAATAAATGAAAATGTTGAATGTTGAATGTTGAATGTTGAATGTTGAATATTGAATGTTGAATGTTGAATGTTGAATGTTGAATGTTGAATGTTGAATTAAAAAAATAATTATAAATTGAATTTGATACTTTTAATCCTATTTTTATTATTTACAACAGTTAGCAATGTTAACTCGGATTATTTATAGGTTTTCATTATGAAAAGTCAAAATACCAATAAAAACCTAACGAAGTGGCTCACGAATAATTTGCGCAACAATAAAAAAGGAATTGCAGCCCAATTTTGGGTTAAATGAATTTCGAGTATTTTCAATTATACAGGTAGTTTGGCTTTCTAATAACCTGAGTTCGGGTTAAAATTCATTTTAGCAAAAAGCATCTTTACAGCTGTAGAATTTATTAAAATTCTATCTCCTACTCTATCCTATTCAACAAAAAACAAATTAAAATTTCATTATTTTTATTTTTAAAATTACTCAACAACAATTCTTACACCTTTACTATGGCTACTAAATTCTGGCGCATACATCGATTGTATTGTTGTGATTCCGTTAGAGAAATTACCTTTATTATTTACTCGTAAATCATATTCAAAAACATACACACCTTTAGGTAAATAGTCAATGAAAAAATTTGTACTTGCATCTTTTGTACTTTCATAATAACCCAATCCGTCTTGCCATTTATATTGAGACAGTACGTTTACAGGCTCAAAACCTGCTGCTCTCATATCTTTCATGTGAATAAATTCCATTGGTCTATCTACACGTAATTCAATACGAACTCGTACTAAATCGCCTAATTTTAGTTTTGTTTTATCTGTTATTTCAGTAATTAGTTCTCCGTTATCTTCATTGGTTTTTACAAATAATTTTTTCTTTAATTTTAATGGCGTTTCTGCCATGGTTATTTTATCTAAATTTTCAAAATACTGCCAATACATTGCGCCCCAAGCAATACCTTTTCCTTCTTTTTTAATCGTTACTTCTGCCATTTTTGGAGTTATTTCTTTTCCGTTCCATGATGTTTTGTAATAACCTGTTCCTGCTTCTACTTTTGTATCTTGCAATTCTAATGGTTTTATGGTTTTATTACCAATAGTAACAGATACAAATTTTGTTGTACTTATCCAATCTGTTCCTTGTAAAAGCAAAGCATAAACAGCTTCTGTAGTTGCTTTGGTTGTTTTCCAACGATTGGTTTGTTTATTTTTTAATAACCATATTTTTAAATTATCAACATCATCAATATTATTACCTATTTCGCTAAAAGTTTCAATCATTAAAGCTTGTGTTTCAATTGGTGCTTGATACCAATAATATGAATTTATATTCTCTTTCCAATACATACCTAATTCATCACTTGTAATAGCGTTTTCTTTTAATGAATGTAAAACATCATCCGCTACAGCGTTATTTTTACTACGCTTAGCATTTAACGCAATCATTCCTTTATTATATAGACTATAATCATTCCAATATTTAAAAGATTGATTTGTATAATAATCAAAAGCTTTTTTTACATTTTTAGGAATTTTTCTATTCTTAAAAAAACTACGTACATACAAATAATGGATTTGAAAATTTGAAGTGTTATTTTTCATTAAAAATTCCTTTATTCTATTACTTTTTTCAGTATCATTTGCATAAATTTTATTTGCTAAACGCAATAAATCATTATAATCTTTTAAAATTTCATTATCCAAATATGAAATAGCCTTATTTAACATGTTTTCACTCTTATTTTTTAGCGATTCATTTTCTAAAGCACCAAGCTTATTTAAATGACCAAAACCTGCAACAATATACTGTGTAATGTATCTGTTTTCGTAACGTGCCCCATTAAACCATGGAAAACCACCAGAAGCCATTTGCATCTTTTTTAATTTATTAACGGCTCGGTTCTGTTCATTTTTCATTTTATTTAAATCGAACAACAAAGCAATGCGTTTTTTTTGTTCGGTTTCACTCTGCGCATCTCTAAGCCAAGGTGTTTCTTGAATAATTAAAGACTTTAACTCTTGGTTTTTTTCTAAGTTACTCAATAAAGTGTTACTACTTTTCCATTGATTAAAAACTTGTTGAATTAATGGATTGGAGTTTGCAATATGGCTCGCTAATGTATTGGCATAATAACGAGAAAAAGTTTGCTCTGCACATTCGTATGGATATTCCATTAAATAAGGTAAAGCCTGAACTGCATACCAAGCAGGGTTTGAAGTTACTTCTAATGTTAATTTATGATTCTTTCTGGTGTTAGAACTTGTATTTTTTAATTTATCTAACGTAAATGTTTTTGTTTGGTTAGAACGTATCCACATTGGCATTGTTTCGGTTACTAACATTCTATTTGATAAAACTGGCAACACATTTTGTTCACCATCAGAATAATTTTCAGCTTTAGCAATAATTTTATATTGTATTGCTTGTATGTTTTCTGGAATATGAAGTGTCCACGATAGATTTGTATTTCCGTCTGCAGCTACTTTAAAAGCTTTGTTTTTCGCATCATTTTCTAAATCAACATCAATTGATTTGTTGGTAATTGCATCAAATAATTGTAATTCTGCTTGACCTGAAAGTTGCTTGTTTGTTAAATTAGCAATTTTAGTACTAATTACAATTTCATCGCCTTCGCGTAAAAAACGTGGTGGATTTGGTAAAACCATTAATTCTTTTTGTGTAACAGTTTCTAAAGTTTTTATAGCGGAATGCAAATCTTTTGTATGTGCTAATAATTGCATTTTCCATTTGGTTAAACTTTCTGGCGCTGTAAAACTAAAGCTTACATTGCCGTCTTTATCTGTTTTTAATTGTGGAAAGAAAAAAGCAGTTTCATTAAAGTTTGTTCTAACTTTTACATTGCTAAAATCTTCTTGATTTTCTGGCTTATTTTGTGAGTTTCCTCCAGAATTATCCTCTTTTTTTTGTTCTATACTATCTTTATTAATTTCCTCATTAGCATTTACTTCTGCTGTAATTGCTACGCCTGCACTTTTAGCACTTAACTTTTTTCGCATTTGTTTTGGGGCTGACTTAAACATTATGCCATTTGCTTGATCGCTTTCCATTTCATACATTGGCTCAATATAGCCAAAATGACTATACCCAAAATGCAAGCCAAACCAGTTTAAATCGTCATAAGCTTGATATTTTACATTTTTATATGGATAATTTGATTGATAAGCTCTAAAACTGCCAACACCAAAACTATTACTTGCATTAATCCTATTTATTGGATAATAATTCACCCTATATATTGGGTTAAATTGCCACTTATGTGGTTTAAATTGATCTAAACTCACATCATACATACTTGCAAGTATTTCTGCCGTAACTTTATCTTTTTTATTTCCTTTTATTTTGAAACTCCATGTTTCTTTACTTTCTGGTAGTAATCTATCTCTAAAAGTTAGGGTTTCAATTTCTAAATCCATTTTTTTATATGGCACATTTACAGTTAAATTTCCACCCAAATAAGAATTGTAGTTTACTAAGCTATACGATATGCTAAAACCACCAACATCTTCTTTATTTATTGGTATGCTAAGTGTTTTTATTTCATTACTTAAATGAACAAGTTCCGTTTTTACAATTTTATTATCTTTTTCAACTCTTAAAACAACCGTCATATCATTAGAAGCTGTACCTATTTTTACCAATACCTTCTCGCCTACGCTGTAACTTTTTTTATCTATAGTAATATCAAAAAACTGATTGTCTGCTACTGTTTTATCATCATTACTAAATAAATTAAAGCCTGCTTTATCAATTATTTTTTGATTAAAAGTGTCATTTGCTTCGGCAATAACAATATATGCACCCGATTCCCATTTTTTTGTTTTAACAAAATCAATTTCTTTACTTTTTGAAGTATCAAATTTTATTGAATAAACTTCTTTACCAAGCGTATTTTCTTCTTTTTTATACAACTCGTTTGGAAACTCTTTTTCATATTCAATCGCTGATATTTCTTGATAATCTGGTATATTCCAAGGACGATTTCTATAAACCGATTTTGGTGCTTTTACTTTATAAATTTTAATAATTCCCTTTGTTGCTACAAATTCTCCGTTAAGGTTTTTTGTTTCAATGGTAATTTTATTCTCTTTGCTTTTTTTATTAATTTTATCTGCCACTAAAATTGAAAGTTCTTGCGAATGATAACCAACACGAACAAGTGTAGATGTACTTCGAGTTTCACCATTAATATCGGTTATATCGGCAGTTATTTCATAAGTAAATATTGGCAAATCTTTTTTATTAACTGATTTATCTGGTTGTGCTAAAAATTCAATTTCAAAAGTTCCTTTTGCATTTGTTGTTGTTTCGCCATGTGCTATTTCTTGCGCCTCTGAATTGAAACCATAAGAGCGATACCAATACCACCATTTTGGGTATTGCACTTTTCTTTTAACCTTGTAAACTACTTTAGCATTAGTTATATTTGAACCCACATAAGCTAAGGCTTTCCCTTTTATCGTTATGGTGTCATTTAGTTTAAATACATCGTTAATTTTATTGAATTTAGCAGCAAATTTTGGACGCTTATATTCTTCTACCGAAAAATAAACGCCACCTTGATAATCACTAAAACTATGTGCATAAATTTGATAATTACCTGTTAAACCATTATTTGGCAAAATAAATTCACCATTAAACGACCCAAATTCATTAGTTATTAATTCGAGTTTTTTTACATCTTGATTATTTACATCTTTTAAAGTAACTGTTACTTTAGAATTAGCTATAACTTCCGATTTATTTTCTGCTTGAGACAAGGCAATTCCTTTAAAATAAACTGTTTGAGATGGTCTATAAATACTTCTGTCGGTAAATAAAAACACTTTATTATTTTTATACTCATATTTATTGTAATTATTTCTATTATTTAAATTAAAATATCTAAAAACCCCTTTATTATCGGCTTTTGTTACTGTAATTTCTACTTGATTATGATTGTTTTTTGGTGTTAAATAACTAAAGCCATCTTGATTGGTTGTTATTATTTTGTCTATCTTCTTATTATACCTACTTATATCGTAATTTTTAATCTGAACTTTTGCGTTCTCAATTGGCTTACCTGTTACTCTATTTACAATTTGATAGGTATATTTATTTTGAAAAACATTTTGAACTAATGCTATATTTGTTACTTGAATAAAGCCATATGCATAAGTTGACGAATCTTTAAAATCTAAATTTTGTGATGCTAAAATTAAATATTCACCTTGAGGTAATATTGGCACAATTACTTCGGTTGTATGATTTTGAAAATCTTTTTCATTTTTTAAATTACTTGAAAAACTTTTAACGTAACTTAGTTTTTTTATCACATTAAATTTTTCACTATTGTTATAAATACGTCTTAATTTATCGAATACTTCTCTATTAGCTTTATAAATTTTAAAATGTACTTTATCAATATTTTTATAATTTATTAAAATTTTACTTTTTTTATTACTACTCACAAATTTTTCGTTTTGCAATTGTATTTGAGAATGTACTATTTGGTTTTTTAAATTTACACATTTAATTGCACCTGCACTTTTAGGAAATTTCGATATTGCCATATCACAAACTGTAATTGCTTTTTTAAAATCAAACTGATGTGCATCTCCTTGTTTATTATTGTATTTATTGGCTTGTTGCTGATGGTATTGTGCTATTCTAAAATCAATTTCTGTTGAAATTGGACTGTTATTATATGTATTTTGCAGTTTTTTTAAGGTTTCAAAATAAATTAATTCTTTATTACTAAAACGTGCATTTTGCATTACAAAATCTAACCTATTAAGTGTCAAATCAATTAGAGCAGTTTTATTTTTATCAGTTAAATGAAAATTTGTTAAATCTTTATAAATTTTTAAGGCTTGTAGTTTTTGTGATTTCATATCTTTTGAAGTGAAATCTGCTTTTATAAATTCATTATTATCTCCTAAAAATACCATGCTATCAATTTCGAATTTATAGCTTGGCTGTGCTAAATTACTTTCGCCAGTTCTATAAAATTCTAATGCTTTATTTGCTATAAAGTCATAAACTGTTGGTCTATATATTTTTGATTTTTCTTGTAAGTTTAAAATCGCATTAAATTGTGATAATTGTTCAACTTTCAAAATCAAACCATTTTCTAAAGCGCTTTTAAAATGCGTGTCTATTTCAGTAAAAATAGTATGTAAATCCCAGGTTCTAAAATCTTTAGTATCCTCTTTTTTTGCTGTGTTTGTTCTGTTGTAGAATTTATATCTATTTTGCTGAAAATATTGCCAATATAAATTAGCCAAAATACTTTCTAACATGTTTTTTTCTGGTGCTTGTGCTATACCAATTTCTTTCTTAATGGTATTTATAATTTTTAGTTGTGCATCTTCTTCAAGTGTCAACGCAAATTTGGACTTAAATAAAATTGTTTTAATAATTTGAACTGAATTATTTGTTAATTTAGCATTATTATAAATACGCTCTACTTCTGCTAAAGCAGATTTTGGCAAACCTTTACTTTCATATTCTTGTACTTTATCCCAATCACTTTCGAAATTTGATTGAGCATTTAGTAGATTTGAAAATAATAATATCATACTTAATGTTGTTATAAATTTTTTCATTTATTAATTGTTTTTAATGTTGAATTATAGATCTATACTATTAGGTATAATAACAACTATAACCTCTTCTTTACAAAGATAGCAAAAAGTATTCCGAAAAAAAGTATAAATGAGTGAACGGCAAACTTGAGTTAGTAATCTACCTTTTTAGTTGAGTTACTTGAGGTAGCTATTTAGCAACCAGCAATAGTTTAAAAAATAAAAGACCTCACAAAAAGTGAAGCCTTTTAAAAAAATTAGATCTATAAGCCGGATTTTGTATTTTGTTTAACCAAAACCTTTATCATTTATCTGTACTAATCATTACTGATTAATTATAGCTGTTCACCCCTTGAAGATTTGAGCGAGCACTCTTTATCGAATTAACGACACTCCAATATACGTAACATTGCACCTCGTAGAGTTTACCTGGTTTCACTACAGCATTACCTGTACCTGCTTTCTGTTGCACTTGTCCTCTAATATATAAATATACTATGACGGCTGTTAGCCGCTACGATGCTCTTTGGTGTCCGGACTTTCCTCCATCAAAATTGACAGCGATAAAGCAATCTAATAGATTGCAAATCTAATTTATTAATTACTAATATTAAAAAAGTAGTGGGTTTATTTTCTATCTAATTATTAGGCATAAAAAACCCACTCTACTCCTAGAGTGGGAAAATTGCTATGAAAAAGAAATTATTAGACTTCTCTAATAATTACAATGCAAATATAATATTTTTTTCATTATATCAAACAAATATCTAAGAAATATTCATAATAATATATAAAAACTCAAAATACTGAATCGATGTTAAGAAAACATATCTTTTACTTTTTCAAAAAATGATTTACTTGATTTATCAATCACTGGTTTAAAATTTTCATCATCTAAAATTGATTCAAAATATTTTTTCTGATCTTTTGATAATTTACTAGGAGTAAACACATTAACGTGAATTAATAAATCTCCACTTCCATAACCATCTAAATTTGGCAAACCTTTACCTCTTAATCTTAAAATTTTTCCAGATTGTGTGCCTTCAGATATTGAAATTTTTACTTTTCCTTTTAGTGTATCAATTGTTTTTGAAGTTCCTAAAATCACTTCTGGGATACTTAAATACATATCATAATGCAAATTAACACCTTCTCTTTTTAACAAATCATGAGTTAATTCTTGAATAACAACCAATAAATCTCCTGGAATTCCATTTCCTGGTGCGTCATTTCCTTTTCCAGAAACTTTTAATTGCACGCCATCGGTAACTCCTGCAGGAATATTTATAGACACCTCTTCATGCTCATAAACCATACCATTTGCATCTGAACCTTTTGGTCGTTTATCAACTGATTTACCAGCTCCATTACAAGTAGGACAAGTTGATTGACTTTGCATTCTACCTAAAATAGTATTAGTAACACGCATTACAACGCCTTGACCATTACAGGTTGAACATGTTTTATAAGTTGCACCTTTAGCTTTTACTAAACGTTTAACTTTGACCTTTTTCTCTACTCCATTTAAAACTTCTTCTAAAGTAAGCTTTAATCTAATACGCAAGTTACTACCTTTTATAACTCCTCTGCGCGAACGTCCGCCACCACTAAAACCGCCACCTCCAAAAATATCGCCAAATTGGCTAAAGATATCTTCCATATTCATACCGCCAAAACCGCCTCCAGCTCCGCCACCTTGTGGACCTTCGAATGCTGAATGACCATATTGATCGTATCGGGCTTTTTTATTTTCATCGCTTAGTATTTCATAAGCTTCTGCTGCTTCTTTAAATTTTTCTTCTGCCCCTTTATCATCTGGATTTTTATCTGGATGAAATTGTATTGCTTTTTTACGATATGCTTTTTTTATTTCTGCCTTACTTGCGGACTTTGAAATGCCTAAAATATCGTAATAATCTGCTTTTGCCATTTATTTATTATTAAAATTTAAAAATAGACCATTTTAAATAGTCTATTTTAATAATTTAGTTATTAGTTACCTACTACTACTTTTGGATAGCGAATAATTTTATCGCCTAATTGATATCCTTTTTCTGTAATATCGATAATTTTACCTTTCATCTTTTTTGATGGTGCTGGTATTTGTGTTATTGCTTCATGTAGTTCTGCATCAAAAACATCTCCTGCCTTTACATCCATTTTTTTAAGTCCTTTTTGACTTAAAATAGAATTTAATTTATTACTTATAAGCTCCAAACCTTTTAAAGCTTCTTTATCTTTTATTTTTTCAACTTGAACAATACCTCTTTCAACATCGTCTAATATTGGTAAAATAGCTGACATTAATTCTCTATTGGCAGTTAAATACAGTTCAATTCTTTCTTTAGAAGTCCTTTTTTTGTAATTTTCAAATTCCGCAAACAAGCGTAAAAATTTATCTTTCTCCGCAGAAAGTAATTCTTCGGTTGTTGGTTCTTCTGTTTTATTTTGAGTTTCTTCTTGCTCTGTTTGATTTTCATCATTAGAATCTACAACTTCATTTACTTTATTTTCTAATTCTTCTTTATCTTTACTCATGATAGTATATTAATATTTATAAAATAACATACAAATTTACTGCCAAAACTATACTTATGTCATATTGACAGTCTGCATATTTTGGATTATTCAATTTATAAAAAAAAGGAATTATTTCATTAAGAACAAACCCAACATTACAGCAAAAACTCCTAAAAATATTGAAACGCTTGTATATAAAGCAAAGCTAAAGTAATCTCCATTTTTTAAAAATGAATTATTCTCAAAAGCAAAGGTTGAAAACGTAGTAAAACCGCCACAAAAACCAACAGCAAAAAATAACGATTGGTTTTGACTTATTACATTACTTTTAAGGCTCAATGCTATTACAACACCTATAATAAAACTACCAATAACATTAACAAATAATGTTCCATAAGGAATTGTAGTTTCAAAATTATTGAGGTATTTACTTATAAGATACCTTAGTACGCTTCCTAAACCTCCCCCAAAAAAAACAAGTAGAAGTTTCATAATAATTTACTTTGCAATTGAATCTATTTCTTGAGCTTTATCTTTAAGAACATCTTCTAATGAAACAGGTTCAAAAACATAATCAGAGCCAAAGAGTTCTTTTGCATATTCGTAAATTGTTAAATCAAAACCTGCTTCTTTTCTTCTATAATTTAATGCATCAAAATCTTTTATTGGCCAAATAATATATTCATCATTAATATATGCGGTTTGTGTACCGTACAATTGTTCTTTATTTTGTTGCATTAAATAAATATCTTCCATTATAGCCGCTTTGGTATAAGTCATTTCATTATCTGCTGCAGCTTTTTTAATAATAGTCATATACTTACCTATATTACCTGAATGCTCTATGATTTTTGCTGCTCCATCTTTTGATACTTCACCAACTAATGATCTACCTGGATAACCATTTTCTTTAATAACATTATCTAAAAATTGCATGTTTGATTTATCAATTACAACTTGCTTTTCCCAAAAATCTGTACCTAAAGAATCTTTACTTATATTATTTAATAGCATTAAAGAATCACGCTCTCTTGGGTTGTTGGCATTTATTACTGCTCTATATTTTTGATCCAATTTAAAAATACTATCTAACGAAGCTTTTAATCCAAAATCTAATGAAATAGTTCTTCTTCCCATTCCTTCTTTAATTTTTACATTATCAATATCATTATAACTCCATTTCCCTTCGATTGTTCCTTTATTAACTGTTAAAATTCCAGGATTAGATCTAATGATTGTTTTTAAAGCTGTTTCATCACAGTATAACAATTCAAAATCTAAATTATATTCTTTTTTTATTTTTTGAAAATCTTCTTCTGTTGAAGCAGACATCATTACAACGGTATAACCATTATTTAATGCTTTTTCAGAAATTTTTTGAATATTAGCAAAACCTTCTTTATTCGCTTTTTCAATGTCATATGAAACTATTATCATTAATTTTTCAAATTTCATAAGTTTATTTGTCAAATCCTTACCTTTTCTTTCCATTGTAAAATCATGAATTGGAGGTTCGTAGCCTTTTTCTACCAGTACAGTTTTTCTATCTACATATTCTGCACCTTTAATTTCCCAAGGTTTTTCATCTTCTTTAAACTCTTTATCAACACCATTAACTTTATAAATAAATGTCATATCAAAAACGTCTTCTTTTGCACCTTCTGGATAAATCATTTGTTCAGGAATATTTTTCCCAACCGCATAAGGTCTAAAATCAATTATTGGTAAATAATGTAACACATAAAAAATCAATGCACCAAAACCTAATAAAAATAAAGTCGAAATGGCTCCAGACAATTTATTACTATAAAAAGGTCTTACATCGTTATCGTTAAAAAGCAACCACAAAATCATTACTACTAAAATAACATTTTTATAAAAAGTTTCCCAAGAAGTTAATTTAACAGCATCGCCAAAGCAACCACAATCTTGAACTACATTATAGAATGCCGAATACCATGTTAAAAATAGAAACACTAAAATAAGTATTAACAAACTCCAAATAGTAAATTTTGATTTGTAACCAACCAAAAGCATTACGCCAAGCATTATTTCTGCAATAATTAAAAATATTGAAAAAGGTAATGCGTATGGAATTAAAAATTCCATATTAAGCACATCTGCACCAAAATATTCTGTAAATTTATATGCAGATCCTAAGGGATCTATTAACTTTACAAAACCTGAAAAAACAAATAATGCGCCTACTAATAATCTAAATAATTGTGTAATAAAATTTTTCATATAAAATGATTGTATGTGTTAGTTCGTTTTATTTTCTATTAAAATTAATGCAAAAATAGCATAATTAATCATGTCTTGATAATTTGCATCTATACCTTCTGAAACTAAGGTTTTTCCATTATTATCTTCTATTTGTTTTACCCTTAACAATTTTTGCAAAATTAAATCGGTTAAAGATGAAACACGCATTTCTCGCCATGCTTCTCCATAATCGTGATTTTTATTTTCCATCAATTCTTTAGTAACTTTAATATGTTTAGAATACAATTTAACCGCTTTGTCTACTTCTAAATCTGGTTCTTTAGCTACTCCAATTTCTAATTGAATTAATGCCATTATAGCATAATTTATTATTCCTATAAATTCAGATACTTCGCCTTCATCAACTTTTATGACTTCTAATTCTTGTATTTGTCGAATACGTTGCGCTTTTATATATATTTGATCTGTTAATGACGGTAATCTTAATATTCTCCAAGCACTACCATAATCAACCATTTTTTTTTCAAACAATGATTTACAGACAGTTACAATTTCATCATACTCTTTTGACGTGTTTGACATATATACTTAAATATTTTGTGTAAATTTCGCATAATTTTTTTAATAAAACAAGATAATGAATAAAATTGCAGTTTTTTGTGGAGCAAGTATAGGTTTTAACTCCGTTTTTAGTAAAGAAGCAACCAAAGTAGGTAATTATTTTGCCAAAAATAATATCAGTTTGGTTTATGGTGGTGGAAAAATTGGTATGATGGGCGCAATTGCCGATGCTGTTTTAGAAAAAAAAGGAGAAGTTATTGGTGTGATTCCTTATTTATTAAAACATGAAGAGGTTGTTCACGATAATGTGACCAAGATGATTTTTACCAAAAAAATGAGTAAGCGAAAAGTCAAAATAAGTAAATTAGTTGATGGTTATATTGCTCTTGCAGGTGGATTTGGTACGCTTGATGAAATTTTTGAGGCTTTAACTTTAGGGCAACTAAGTATTGAAAACAAGCCGATTGGTATATTAAACACCAATGGTTTTTTTGACTATACACTAAAACAATTAGATGTTATGGTTAAAGAAGGCTTTTTAAAGCAAAACAACAAAGATATGTTATTGGTAAGTGATAATATTGAAAATTTAATCACTAAAATGAGGAATTACACGCCTCCAAAAATGAATAAAGTGGTTAATACTGTTGCTAGTAAATAAATTTTGAATGATGAATAATCAGTAAAAAAAATTAAATTATGATTATTAATTGTAAAGGTAAAAATATAGATTTAAGTACGCCAAAAGTCATGGGTATTTTAAATATTACACCTGATTCTTTTTTTGATGGAGGAAAATATAAGTCTGAAAAAGATATTATTAAACAGACTCGTAAAATGCTAAATCACGGCGCTACATTTATTGATATTGGTGCATATTCTTCAAGACCAAATGCCAAACATATATCTGAAAAAGAAGAGTTAAATAGAATAGTACCTATCGCTGAATTATTAATTAGTGAGTTTCCTGAAATTTTAATTTCAATAGACACTTTTAGAAGCAATGTTGCTGAGCAATGTATAAAACTTGGAGCTTGTATGATTAATGATATTTCTGGAGGTAATTACGATATTAATATGTTTAGTATAATTGCAAAACACCAAGTTCCATATATCTTAATGCACATGCAAGGATTACCTCAAAACATGCAAAACAAACCGCAATACGATAACATAATCAAAGAAATAAATACTTTTTTTATTAAAAAAACCAATCAATTAAAAAAATTAAACGTTAAAGATGTTATTTTAGATGTTGGTTTTGGCTTTGGAAAAACCTTAAAACATAACTACACCATATTAAACAACCTTGAAAGTTTTACAAAATTTGGTTATGCATTATTAGCTGGTATTTCTCGAAAATCAATGTTGTACAAATTATTAGATTCTGACGCAAAAAATATGAAAAACGCAACCAGTATTGCTAATACAATTGCGCTGCTAAATGGCGCATCTATTTTAAGAGTACACGATGTAAAAGAAGCAATGGAATGCATTAAAATTGTAAATGCATTAAAGTTTAAACAGTAAACATACATTTTTTTATATGTCATAATGGTATTACCTATAGATTTAAGCGTACTATCTTTTTAGCACTTCACGTATAGAAACTCGTTCTCCATTTTCTATAGCTACGATAAAACAATCTGAATACCCTTTATTCTTTGCTGTTTTATTCATTTTTTTTATTAATTCATAATTACTTGTGCTTCCGTAATAATATTTATAGTAGCTGCCTGTTTTTATACGTTCAACATTTTGTAAACCTTTAAAATTATACGATACTGTATTTATTTTTTTGGGGCTCGATGCCAATTGCACTTTAAAAATTACACCTTTTTTTATAACATTAGATGGCACAACACTACTATTAACTGCTACTTTTTTCTTAGAACTATCAATGTAATTTAATTGATGAACGTCTCCTTTTGATTTATCAAACTTAAAGCGCTTAACAAAAGCATCTTTATAACCTTTTAACACAGCTTCTTTACGTAATATTTTAGCATCATTAATGTTGTTTGCTATACCATAAAAGTACTTATAAATATTTCCAACTTTAATACGACTAATACTTTTTAAACCATTAAAATTATATGATTTAGCTTCTATTTTACGTTTGCTTGTTGCTATTTGAATTCTGTAATATTTAGAATTCCCAATAACTGGTTTCGATGAAACATCTACTTGCTTATTTTTTACATTTACAGTTTTAACACTGTTTTTTTCCAATCTCTTTTTATACGTTTTAATTGCTTGATAAATTGATGCTGCAATTTTTGCTTGTCCGTTTTTAGTGTGCAAATATTTTTCTTCTGACTTGTTAGTTAAAAAACCAATTTCAATCAATACACTTGGCATATAAGTATCGTACAAAACTGCTAAATTACCTTGATTTACACCTCTGTTTTTTCGTTTTGCTACTGTTTTAAATTTATTTTGCACAATACTTGCAAATTCAATACTTCGTTCTAAGTAATCTTCTTGCATCAAAGTAAGTCCAATTAAAAACTCTTGCGAATTAGGATTGTATTTGTAATTTTTTTCACGATCATCTTCTAATAAAATTACATCATTTTCACGTTTCGAAAGTTCTAAATTTTTATCTGTTCTTCCCATACCCAAAACGTAGGTAGTTGTACCATAAGCAGTTGTTGATGCTGAATTACAATGTACAGATATAAACAAATCTGCATTTGCATTATTTGCAATTTTACCTCGCCTATGCAATTCAATAAACTTATTGGTTTTTCTTGTATATACGGTTTTTATATCGTTGTCTTTTTTTAGTAATACGCCTATTTTATTAACTACTTTTAGGGCAATATCGCTTTCGTAACTTTTTTTGAATGTTTTTAAACCAACTGTTCCAGGATCTTTACCGCCATGACCAGCATCTAAAACAACAGTAAATAATGAATTCTGTGCTAAAACAGGGTTTGACAAAAACATTGTTATAAATATTATAATCAATAAATGGAAGATATTGAATTTTGGTAAAATTTTAATATTTAGTTGTGAAATCATCAATATATTTTAATTATTTTTGGCGTTGTTAATATACAAATCAATAATTGAGCCAACTCGACAAAAATACCATATAAAAGTATTGCAAACAAAAATTAAATACATCCTTTTTATATATTTTTTATTCTTTTTAGGAATAATAAAATTCTTTGCTCAAGATTTACCTATAAAAAAAGAAATTCCAAAATCAAATCTTTCAATTACCAAATTAAAAGATACAACAAGTGTTAAGATTAATTCGGTAAAGAAAAACATTGAAGAACCTCTAATAATTGTAAAACAAGACAGTACAAAAATTGATTCTGTTCATGTAAAAAAAGAACTTTTAGAAGACATTATAACAGATAAAGCAAAAGGCTATAAATCAATAGACATGAAAAGTAAAATAACTACTCTTTTTGATGAAGCCGAACTATACTATCAAGATATTGAATTAAAATCTGGTAAAATAATAATTGATTTTGGCAAAAATTTAGCCTACGCAAAAGGAATTATTGACAGTACAGGTGCTTATTTACAAAGACCAACCTTTAAACAAGGCGCACAAGAATCGGTACAAGATTCTTTAATTTACAATTACAAAACAAAAAAAGCCATTGTTTTTGGTGCTCGAACTGAGCAAGCAGGCATGATAATAGATGCCGTAATGACCAAGCGTGAAAACGATTCTACTATGTATCTTAATCGTGCTGAAATTACGACTTCAAAAAAGAAAAAAAGAGATTATTACATTGCTACAAACAATGTTAAATTTATTCCTGGTAAAAAAGCTATTGGTGGTGCATCTCAATTATTTTTGGCAGATGTGCCAACACCAGTAATATTGCCATTCTTTTTTGTGCCATTAACCAAAGGTAGAACTTCTGGTATACTTGTACCTACTTATGGAGATAATAGAAATGGCTATTTTTTACAAAATGGAGGTTTTTATTTTGCAATTAACGATTATTTAGATCTTGCTGCTACTGGCGATATTTATACCAACGGAAGTTGGGGTTTACGTTTTGACACCAATTACAAGTATCGGTATAAGTTTAGCGGTAAATTTGGCTTGCGGTTTGAAAACTTAATTAATGGTCAAAGAGGTTTGACAGGCTATACAAAAACAAAGAATTTTCATGTAAATTGGAATCATAGTCAAGACACAAAGTCAAGTCCAAACTCTCGTTTTTCTGCATCTGTAAACTTTGGATCGAGTAAGTTTTTTAAAGAATCTTTAAACGAGTTGAGCAATACTAAATTCTTAAAAAACACATTAAGTTCATCTATTTCATATTATAAAAAGTTTGCAGATACGCCATTTAATATGAATATTGCAATAACACACTCTCAAAACACCAATACCGAAGATATTAACATGTCTTTACCAAATTTAACTATTGGTATGGATAGATTATACCCTTTTGCACCTAAAAATGGAGCTAAGAAAAATGCCATTCAAAATATTGGTTTTAATTATTCCTTAGCATTACAGAATAGAATAACCACTACTGATGCCGAGTTTTTTAAACCTGGAATGTTTGACAAAGCAAAATCAGGTATGATTCATAAAGCTGGTTTAAGCACTAATATAAAGGCATTAAAATACATTACACTAACACCTAATGTTAGTTATAGAGATGTTTGGTATTTAAAAACAATAGATAAAGAATGGGATGCCATTAATAATAAAGTACAAATTGATACTATTAATGGTTTTAAAACTTTTAGAGATTACTCTGGAAGTGTTTCTGCATCAACTAAAGTTTACGGAACATTTAAATTTAAAAAAGGCAAACTAAAAGCAATAAGACATACTGTAACTCCATCTGTATCTTACGGTTACTCGCCTGATTTTAGCAATTATTACGAAGACATTCAAAATGATGTTTATGGCAACACGAAACAATTTACAGCTTTTGAAGGTGGCGTTTATGGTGCTCCAAATAAAAACTCTTCACAAAATTTATCATTTAACTTACGAAACTCTTTTGAGGCAAAAGTATTAGACAAAGAAGCCAAAGAAAAAGACACCTATAAAAAACTCAAACTATTAAATAATTTTGATTTTTCAACACAATACAATTTAGAAGTAGATACTTTAAAATGGTCGCCTGTAAGAATGACAACTTCTACCGTACTATTCAAAAAACTAAACCTTAATCTTAACGCTACTTTTGATCCTTATGCAATTACAGCAACAGGGCAAAAAATAAACAAATACAATATTAATAATGGCGGAAGTCTATTTAGATTTACTCAAGCAAACATAACGGCAAGTTTTAACTTATCAAACGATACCTTTAAAAAAGGTAAAAAAACCGATGACAAAAAAGAAAACACAAACAATAGTAATCAATTAGGTAAAGGCTCAAATAACAATAATAACAACTCAAAACAAGAAACAAAAAAAGTAACTTTGTACGAACTTAAAATACCTTGGCATTTAAATTTAAATTACAATGCTGGTTATATTAATGATAAAAGGCAAAAAGAACTTGCTACAAATACGTTACGTTTTAGTGGAGATGTTGAATTAACACCAAAATGGAATATTAATTTTAATTCTGGATACGATTTTAAAGGCAAAGGACTATCATATACCACACTTGGCTTTGCAAGAGATTTAGACAGTTGGCGAATGAGTTTTAACTGGACACCAATTGGTAACAGATCATCTTATTATTTCTTTATTGGAGTAAAAGCGGCAGCTTTAAGCGATTTAAAATACGATCAACGACAAATACCAGACAAACAACTGTTTTAAATATTATATAGCTAATTCATAAATTAAAATCATGAAAAAAATAATTTTTACAAAAAATGCTCCAGCTCCAATCGGAGCATATAGTCAAGCAACCATGATTGGCAACATGTTATACACATCTGGACAAATAGCTATAAATCCAAAAAATGGAGAAATGGTTACTGCCAATATAGAAGATGAAACCAAACAGGTTATGGAAAACTTAAAAGCCATATTAACTGAAGTAAATATGACTTTTGAGAACGTTTTTAAAACAACTATTTTTATTTCTGATATGAATAATTTTTCCAAAATAAATGCCGTTTACAGCAATTATTTTAATGTAGCAACCGCACCTGCACGTGAAACTGTCGAAGTTGCAAATTTACCAAAATTTGTAAATGTTGAAATTTCAATAATTGCAACAAAATAACTATTTAGGACTATAAACTACACATGGAATAATCATTTCTTCTAAAGAAATTCCTCCATGTTGGTACGTGTTTTTATAATATTTTACATAGTGGTTAAAGTTATTTGGGTAAGCAAAAAATAAATCTTCTTTTGCAAAAATATACGAACTTGTCATAAAACCAGAAGGCAAACCAATAGCTTTCGGATCTAAAGCTGCATAAACATCTTTATCTTCGTAACTTATACTTCTACCCGTTTTATATCTTAAATTAGACGAAATATTTTTCTCGCCAACTACTTTGGTTGGCTTTGTCGTATTAATTGTACCATGATCGGTAGTTATAATAAGTTTTAAACCCATTTCGTGTGCTTTTTTTATCATTTCAAACAAAGGTGAATTATTAAACCAACTTAGGGTTAAAGAACGATATGACTTATCATTACTCGCTAATTCTTTAATCATTTCCATTTCGGTACGAGAATGCGAAAGCATATCAACAAAATTATAGACAACAACTGTTAAATCGTTTTCTTTAATTTTATTAAAATTATTAGATAAATCTCTCCCTTTTGCTAATGTTGTTATTTTAAAATATTCGCTTTTAATATCCATACGCAAACGTTTTAATTGTGCTTGTAAAAACTCATTTTCATAAAGGTTTTTTCCGCCTTCATCGGTATCGTTTTTCCAATAATTTGGATGTTTCTTCTCCATTTCAGCAGGTGTTAATCCAGAAAAAATAGCATTTCGAGCATATTGCGTTGCTGTTGGCAAAATACTATAAAAAGGCGTTTCTTTTTCTTTTTTATAAATTGAACCAACAATAGGTTCAATTACATGCAATTGATCGTAACGCAAATTATCAATAACGATTAATAATGTGCCTTTATCTTTCGAAATTTCAGGCTTAATTACTTTTCTAAATAAATCGTGTGATAAAATAGGTTTGTCTAAATTTCCGTTTTCAAACCAGTCTTCATAATTATTTTTAATAAATTTAAAAAACTGTGAATTGGCTTCCATTTTTTGAGATTCTAATATCTCAATCATACCAGAATCTGCTATTGACTCTAACCTAATTTCCCAATGCACCAATTTTTTATACAAATCAACCCATTCATCATAGGTATTAACCGTAGCTAAATCCATTGCTATTTTTCTAAACTCTTGTTGATAACTTGATGTTGTTTTTTGAGACACCAATCTTGAGTGGTCTAAATTTTTCTTTAAGCTTAACAAAATCTGATTTGGATTAACAGGTTTTATTAAATAATCGGCTATTTTAGAACCTATTGCCTCTTCCATTATATATTCTTCTTCACTTTTTGTAATCATTACAATAGGCAAATTTGAATGACTTTTCTTAATTTCGGCTAAAGTTTCAATGCCCGATAAACCAGGCATATTTTCATCTAAAAAAACAATATCAAATTGTTGTTCATCTTCAATCATATCAATTGCATCAGCACCATTTGTTGCTTTTGTAACTTTATAACCTTTCTTTTCAAGAAAAATAATATGCGGTTTTAACAAGTCTATTTCATCATCTACCCAAAGAATATTTATCATTGTATGTCTCTTTTTTTAATTGATATAGTATTAAACGAGCCAAGTTACAGATTTATTACAATTAAAAGTGAAATTAATGTTAATTTAAATTAAAACATAATAACTTTCTTTTCATTACATTTGTTCTATGAATAAACTCAAAATAATTAATGATCCTATTTACGGATTTGTAACCATTCCTAGTGAACTAATTTTTGATCTTATTGAACATCGGTTTTTTCAAAGATTAAGAAGAGTTTCACAAATGGGAATGGCATACATGGTTTATCCTGGCGCTCATCATACTCGATTTCAACACGCAATTGGCTGTACCTATTTAATGCAAAAAGCAGTGCAAGTATTACGATTTAAAGGAATCGAAATTTCAAATAAGGAAGAAGAAGCAGCAATTATTGCCATTTTATTACACGACATTGGTCATGGTGCTTTTTCTCATGCGTTAGAACACAGTATTGTAAATGAAATTTCGCATGAAGAAATTTCATTAAAATTTATGGAGGCTTTAAATATAGAATTTAAAGGTAAATTGAGTTTAGCAATTCAAATTTTTAAAGGAGAAAACCCAAGAAAGTTTTTAAATCAACTAATATCAAGTCAATTAGATATTGATAGATTAGATTACTTAAAGCGTGATAGTTTTTATACTGGCGTTGCCGAAGGAAATATAAGCTCTGAACGTCTTATAACTATGATGAATGTTAAAGATGACGAACTGGTTATTGAAAAAAAAGGAATTTATTCGGTAGAAAAATTTATTATTGCAAGAAGATTAATGTATTGGCAAGTTTACTTACATAAAACAGGCTTAATTGCCGAAAAGGTTTTAGTAAAAATATTGCAACGAGCAAAACAACTTACAGAACGTGGCGCAAAATTAAACGCAAGCAGCGCTTTGCAATTTTTTTTAACTACAAAAATAGATAGAGTCAATTTTACTGATAACGCATTAGAAACATTTTCACAATTAGATGATTATGATGTAATTTGCGCTGTTAAATCTTGGCAAAAGCACGATGATTTTGTATTATCATCGCTTAGTAAAGCATTAATTCAACGTAAATTACCAAAAATTAAGCTACATAATAAATTAATTTCTAAAGAAGAAATTACTAATATAAAAGCAAGTGTAAAATCAAAATTAAACATTACTGATGATGAATTATCGTATTTTGTATTAGAAGGCAAGGTTTCAAATCACGCCTATTCAACAGAAAAAAACCCGATACATATATTAACAAAACAAAATTCATTAATTGATTTGGTTAAAGCATCTGATCATTTAAACTTAATGGCGTTAACAAAACCTGTTGTAAAACATTATATTTCATATCCAAAACAACCTTTTAACTAAATAAACAATGAAAAAATCGACTGTTTTATCTGTTAATATTGGTCAAAAAAAAATACTAACCTTCAATAAAAAAACTATTGAAACTGGCATTTTTAAATATACTGTTAATAGTAATATTCATTTAAAAAAACAAGGTGTTAAAAATGACAATGTAATCGATAAAAAGCATCATGGCGGAAGCGAAAAAGCAGTCTATGCATTTTGTAAAAATCACTATGGTTATTTTCAAAAATTATATCCAAATTTAGATTTTCGTAATGGTATGTTTGGAGAAAATTTAACCGTTAGTAATCTTTTTGAAACCGAAGTGTATATTGGCGATGTTTTTAAAATTGGCAATGCAATAATTCAAGTTTCACAACCTCGCTATCCTTGCTATAAATTAGGTCTTGTTTTTAACAATCAAAAAATTGTAAAACAGTTTTTAAACACAACATTTACTGGTTTTTATTTTAGAGTAATGCAAGAAGGCACTATTAGTAAAGGAGACGAAATTCAATTAATAAAAAAGGCGGAAAACAGTATGACATTGGCAGAAGTGTTTTCACTATACACTACCAATAAAAATAATCTATCAATGATAAAAAATGCGCTAAAATTAGATTTTTTATCTGATGAAGCAAAAGTAAGATTTAAAAAACAAATACAAAATTGAAAAAATATAGAATGAAAAAATTAATTGTACTATTAGTCATACTAAATTGGAGTTGTGCCTCAATAAAAAAGACAAATACTATTAAAGAACTTCGCTTTATAGGCGAACAAATAATTCCATCAAATAGCATATATAAAAATACCAAAGTTGGTGGCTTATCAAGTATTGATTATGCTAACGGTAAATATTATTTAATTAGTGATGACAGAAAAAAATCCATTCGTTTTTATGAAATGGAATTAGATTACAATAAAAATAATTTTAAAAAAGTAACCATTACCAATGTTATTAAAATTGATATTGATCAAAAAGGTTTAGATCCAGAAAGTTTACGATACGACAAAAAAAACAATCATTTTTTATGGACAAGTGAAGGCGATATTAGAAAAAATATAGACCCAAAAGTATTCGAAATTGATTTTAATGGCAAACCTATAAAGACATATAAAACACCAAGCATTTTTTTAGCTAAAAACAATAAAAAAAATTATGGAACTCGTAGAAACGGTACTTTTGAAGGATTAAGTATGAGTAAAAACGCAAAATTTTATTGGCTTGGCATGGAATTACCACTAAAACAAGACGGAAAAGAACCACAAATTGCCACAGGTAATTACCCAATTAGAATTAGTAAAATAAATAAAAAAACGAATAAATTGGTATATCAATTTGCTTATTTATTAGATAATATTCCTCGTAATTCGATACCTAAAAATAAATTTATTGTAAATGGTTGTCCTGAAATTTTAGAATTAAATAAAAACAATTTTTTATTTATAGAAAGAGCCTATGCTTCGGGTCATAAAGATGGTGGAAATACTATAAAAATATATTTAGTAAACAATAAAAACGCAACAGATATTAGCAATATAAAAGCCTTAAAACAAGCTGATTTTAAAACAGCAACAAAAAAATTAATCTTTAACTTTGAAGCAATTAGATCAAAACTTACAGATGGAATAATTGATAATATTGAAGGCATAACTTTTGGTAAAAAATTAGCCAACGGAAATCAAACAATTGTTGTAGTTTCTGATAATAATTTTAATAAATTTAGCAAGCAATTAAACCAAATTATCGTTTTAGAAGTTATAAAATAGATTTGAATTTCGCATTATTTTCTTCTAAAAC
>Ga0256840_1000765_pt1 | contig 32249 bp, 26 predicted proteins | sample 355202metaG_FD_185969 | JGI IMG/M metagenome (GOLD analysis project Ga0256840, IMG submission 185969) | Hydrothermal vent microbial communities from Mid Atlantic Ridge, Atlantic Ocean - 355-202 | ecosystem: Environmental > Aquatic > Marine > Hydrothermal vents | place: Atlantic Ocean: Mid...
TTGATCAGCCGTTAAAGAACAATCATATTCGCCATCCACGATTCGCGCTTGGCAAAAGGCGTGCCATTGTTGTTGCTCTGTTTCACTGAGGGTTTCTGGCCAGTTACGCGCGCGATACCGAGGGTAAAGTGTTTGTAGTCGAGTTGATTTAAAATCGGGTGTCCATTGGCTGAGCTTTTCAGGCGATGATGTTAGTACTTGGTTGCATAGTTTCCGATCTTCATTACTGATAAAGCCACCGTATAAATTAGCGTCTGCATCACATTCACCACTTTCTCGCTTACGGCTACACATTTCTTCGAGTTTGCGGATAATTGTTGGGTTATTAACTAGTTTCTGGCGGTGCGTTTCAATTTCTTGCCAATCTATACTCCAATGTTTAGCGCGTTCATCAGTGAGTGTTGAGGTAGGCGCGATAGCAGGGGATTTATTAATATGTATTCCTTTGAGCGCAATATGTTGATGATTCTCATTTCGTTCAGCCCTCGGTTTGTATAGGTTGTCAATGATTTCATCGACACTCATCGCTAACATGGCGCTAGGGTCGTGGCGTAAGTCATAACAGAGTATTTCATTTTTATTAATGGGGTGAACCAGTAAGGGAAGGATGGGGGATAAACAACCTTGAGACGCAGGAAACATACCAGAAATATGTAGCATGACTTTACGTTCGCTTAGGTCTACATGGGTGTTGAGTAAAGGAGCTACATTACTTTTAATACGTAAATTGAAAAAATAGTTGTAAAGCTTGGGCTGGTGTTTTTTTATGAGCCGAGCAATGTCGATGGTAGCCTTAACATCAACTAACGCATCATGCGCACCTGCTTGTTCAATACCGTTGGCTTCGGTTAAATGCTCCAGTCGAAAGCTTGCTACTTCAATATCGTTATCATCTTGTCGTGTCGGCCAGTTGATGCCTTCGGGACGCAGGGCATAGGTCATACGCACTAAGTCAAGAATATCCCAACGATTATTGCCGTTTTGCCACTCACGTGCGTAAGGGTCGATAAAGTTACGATAAAAGCCAAAGCGAGTCACTTCATCATCAAAGCGAATACTATTATAACCAGCGCCGCAGGTACCAGGAACGGAGAATACCTCTTGAATACGGCCAAAAAACTCAGCTTCAATAATACCTTTTTGCTGAGCTAATTGGGGGGTGATTCCAGTAATTCGAACAGCATCAGGGTGGGGTAGGAAGTCTGTTGTCGGCTTGCAGTAAAACATTACTGGCTCCCCAACAGCTTCTAAATCAAGATTGGTACGAATACCAGCAAATTGTGCGGCGCGATCACGGCGTGGGTCGACCCCCCACGTTTCGTAATCGTGCCAAAAAATAGTCATCTCAGACATGCTCACCCCATAGAATTAGATAGAGACTATTGCACGAATAGTATTCTTTCAACACTAACTTGAGCAAGCCTCAAATAATAAAAAACTATCAGGGATATTATCAGATTCTTACAGAGTCTGTTTTAAACATTAACCTGAATCCGTGACTTCAATGTGGTTAATAGGGCGTAAGATTTTGGTTTAGCAAGAGATTTTAAAAAATCGTAGCTTTACCCATAGGTTAAGCCGGTATTTTTAAACTCTTGATGAATCAATAGCTTGCGTACAGTGCAGTAGTGAAGTCACTGATTCATGATTATAATTGATTTAATCAAAAACCTTAAACACCAATACACTCTGTCGAGATACTTTTTCTAATTTCTTTTACTTTCTCTTTGCGTTGTTTTTGTGAAAGCAATGATTTTTTCCCACTTGCTGAAACCCAAGTAGTATTAAAGTTATCTTTTAGTTTTTTTAGGTTTGAACGTTGTGACTTACAGTATTTGATGAGTTTTGCGCTTGGGGGGGCAAGTTTATCTGATTCTTTTTTATTTTCACTTTCTGCCACGGGGCCTTCAATCGTTTGATTGCTGTTACTCGTGCGAGGTCTGCCTGCAGCAAAACGAATTTTGTCTTCAATATCTTTAACGTCAATTTTAGATTTTTTATTTGATTTTGGAGGGGTTGCAGAATAATGAACAGCGCCATTAGCATCTGTCCATTTATATATTTTAGCTTGAATACTGGTGACTGAAAAAGTTATAGCTAGGATGCTTAGCATGATTATTGTAGGTTTTTTCATTATTCTTATTCCTAAATGCAACGTCTATTAGTATGATGGTTATGATTATATATATTGACCAAAATCAATATTAGAAAACTCTAATATTACATGATAGACTATCAATTATTAATTTATTCTTACAAGGGAATTTTAGCATGAATCACTTTAAAAGGCTGTCATCCTTAAGTATCTTCATCGTAGCCACGCTACCTTTTGTCTTAAATGCAGAGATTGCTAGCTTAGATACGGGCATAGCAAAGCTTGAAGAGGTCGTTGATTATCAAATGCTGGATGGCCAAATCGAAGCTGTTAATAAAAGTACTGTGTCAGCACAGACGGCAGGTGTGATTAGTAAGTTAGGTTATGATATTGGTGATACGGTTAAAAAAGGGGGGTTAATAGCGCGAATCTCTTCTCAAAATCAGAAGTCAGGTGTGTTAGAAGCTAAAGCAGGCGTTGGTCAGGCGAAGGCTTCAGTAAGTGGCGCTAACGCTTCTATTAGCGGTGCAGTCGCTAGTATGAATGAGGCAAAGGCAACGATTGCACGTTCAGCAGCAGCTATCGCACAAGCTAAAGCGTCAGCTAAAGAGGCACAAGCAAATTATGCCGCTGCACGTTCTGAGTTTGATCGAGTTAAGGGTTTGTATGCAAAACGTATTTTAACAAAATCTCAATTCGAACAAGTTGAAGCCACCATGCGTTCAGCTTTAGCTCGTGTTGAGTCAGCTAAGGCGAGCCAACAGTCAGCAGAGGCGAGTCGAGTAGCAGCAGTATCACGATTAAACTCTGCAAAAGCTGCTTTAACCTCATCAAAAGCAAACCTAGCTTCAGCTAGAGCAGCTTTGAGTTCTTCTAAAGCAAATCTTTCAAAAGCAGGTCAACAACTTGGCTATACCGAAATCATTGCCCCCTATAGTGGTATTGTGGTTGAGCGTCACGTTGAACTAGGGGAGGTTGTATCACCAGGAACTCCTATTATGACGGGTATTTCGTTGCAAGAAATGCGTGCTGTTGCGAACATCCCGCAGCGGTTATTTAATAAAATCCGCGAGCATAAATCTGCAAAGCTTTTTGTTGATGGTGATAATGTTGGTTTTCCTACCACTGATTTGACATTCTTCCCGTATGCTGACCCATTAACCAATGCTTTTAAAGTTCGATTAAATTTAAACTCTTCTGTTAAAGGACTATTTCCAGGTATGTTTGTTAAAATAGGCTTGGAAGTTGGTAAAGAAAAACATTTGGTGGTACCAACAACAGCAATTGCTTATCGAAGTGAGGTGACAGGGATTTATGTAATTGATGCAAAGGGTGTGCCTTCAATGCGTCAAGTGAAGCTAGGGTCTGAGACTGGCGATGGCAAAATACGTATTCTTGCGGGTTTAGATGAAGGCGAAACCATCGCGCTTGACCCCGTTCATGCTGCTGTATATTTGAAAGAACAGCATGAGAAAAATAATACACAGGAAAGCATCGAAGAAAACTCCGCAGAAGAGGCCGCTGTTGAAAAGCAAGGAGAAGAAAAATGAGCAGCCAACACGATGAGCCAAAGTTAGGCATATCAGGAGCGATAGCAAAAAAGTTTTTATTAACTGAAATTACTCCGTTAATTGCATTAGTTGCACTATTGTTGGGTTTTTTTGCAGTGATGGTTACACCTCGCGAAGAAGATCCCCAGATCAATGTTACTTTTGCTAATATCTTTATCCCTTTTCCTGGTGCTAGTGCAAAAGATGTAGAAAATTTAGTCAGTACACCTGCCGAACAAGTATTGTCTGAAATATCTGGCATTAAACATATCTATTCAACCTCAATGCCAGGGATGTCCTTAATCACTGTGCAGTACAAAGTGGGGCTAAATCGTACAGAAGCTCTGGTGCGCTTATATAATAAGGTTGCCTCAAACCAAGATTGGTTACCACAAAAACTTGGTGTAGGTTATCCCTTAATCAAGCCGAAAGGAATTGATGATGTACCGATTGTAACCTTGACCCTATGGACAGAAGATGAAGCGCGTGGTGGTTATGAGCTTTCCCAAGTAGCTCATGCTATTGAGTCTGAAATCAAGCGCGTTCCTGGTACACGTGACGTATATACCGTGGGTTCTAGTAAGCGTGTAATGCATGTATTAATAGATAGTACAAAGTTGGCAGGTTACAACATTGCTTTAGATGATTTACGAAATTCTTTAATGGCAAGTAGTGCCGCAACGGATGCGGTATCTCTTGTTGATAATAATGAAGAAATTCAGGTTGTATCTGGTACTTTTCTGAGTAATGAAGATGATGTCAGTGATCTTGTTGTGGGTGTATTTAACGGTAAGCCCGTTTTCTTGCGAGATGTGGCAACGGTTCGCCAAGGTGCAGATTCAGCTGAAAGTTACGTGAGCTTTGGTACCACTAAAGGTGCTGAGCATATTGGTTTAAAGCCTGGAATTAGCTCACCAGCTGTAACTATCGCTATTGCAAAGCAACCTAGCATCAATGCAGTTGAAGTCTCAGATAACGTGATTAAGCGGATTGAACAACTAAAAGGTACTTTTATTCCTGATGGCGTTAATGTATCGGTAACACGTAACTATGGTGCTACTGCGAAAGCAAAGTCAGATAAATTAATCCATAAATTAATCATTGAAACGATTGCAGTATCGATTCTAATTTGGATAGCGCTTGGCTTACGCGAGGCATTTATCGTGGGTACAGCCGTTGTTATAACACTAGCTTTAACCTTATTTGCCTCATGGGCTTATGGTTTTACGTTGAACCGAGTTTCCTTATTTGCGTTGATTTTTTCGATTGGAATATTGGTTGATGATGCGATAGTGGTGGTCGAAAATATTCACCGGCATATGGTGTTAGGAGGGAGAAAGCTGGTAGATGCAATCCCGATAGCTGTTGATGAAGTAGGCGGACCAACAATTCTAGCAACTTTTGCTGTTATCGCTGCCTTGCTACCAATGGCATTTGTCACCGGTTTGATGGGGCCGTATATGAGCCCAATACCTATTAATGCCAGTATGGGAATGTTGCTATCATTAGGGGTGGCCTATGTTATTACTCCTTGGATGACCAACAAGGTACTAGGCAATGTAGATTTTAGCAAACATCATCATGATGAAACTGAAGAGACTAAAACAAAGCGGTTCTTTAATAAAGTTTTAGGTCCTTTCTTAGGTGATCGTGGTGGCTTATGGCGTTCACTGTTGCTTTGGGTGGTGATCCCACTTTTGATCGCAGCAGCAGTTTCAATGGCATTTCCGTTTAAAGCAGTTATTTTGAAAATGTTACCTTTTGATAATAAATCTGAATTTCAAATTGTTTTAGATATGCCAGAAGGGACGACCTTAGAACAAACCTCTCGAGTGTTAAATGAGCTTTCTTATAAAATTAAAGATGTAGAAGAAATTAGCGATTATCAAATTTACGCAGGCACAGCAGCCCCGATAAATTTTAACGGTCTAGTTCGTCAATACTACCTTCGCAAAGGTTCTAACGTGGGTGATATTCAAGTTAACCTTATTGATAAGCATGACCGTGATCGTAAAAGCCATGAGATTGCCCAAGCGGTTCGCTTGATGTTAAAAGATATTGCCATTAAGCATAATGCTAATGTAAAGGTTGTCGAGGTACCTCCAGGCCCTCCTGTGATGTCACCTATAGTGGCCGAGATTTATGGTTTAGATCATGATGGTCAAATAAAAGTAGCTAAGAAAGTACGTGAACTCTATGAACAAACGCCGAATATAGCGGATGTCGATGATAGCGCAGAGGCACAACAAAAACGCTTACTTATTAAGGTTGATCGTCAAAAAGCTGCAATACTGGGAGTTTCTCAACAGCTTATTACACAATCGATTAGTACGGTATTAGGTGGGGAAGATGTGGTGTACTTACATGGCAAAAACCTTAAGTATGCTGTTCCTATTCGTTTAGAGTTCCCTGTTGCAAACAAAGATAAAATAGAGTCTGTTTTAGCCTTACGGGTGCGTAGCCGTGCAGGGGCGTTAATACCCATGTCTGAGCTAGTAGAGATCAAAGAAAACAAACGTGAATACTCAATTAATCATAAGGACTTATTACCAGTTGTATATGTAATGGGTGACATGATTGGTGATATTGATAGTCCTTTATATGGCATGTTTGATATATCAGCAGCGATAGAAGATTTACCGTTGGAAGTGTATGGCAGAGAGGTAAAACAACACTACTTTAGCCCACCAGATGACCCTTACTTTTTCGGTATAAAGTGGGATGGCGAATGGCAGATTACCTTTGAAACATTCCGTGATATGGGTATCGCTTATAGTGTTGGTATGCTGATTATTTTCTTATTAATTGTTGCTCAATTCCGCTCTTATATGGTGCCGTTAGTAATTATGTCGCCGATTCCGCTAACCATTATTGGCGTATTACCAGCCCATTGGTTAATGGGGCAGCAGTTTACGGCAACATCAATGATCGGAATGATAGCTTTGGCGGGTATTATTGTTCGAAACTCGATTTTGTTGGTGGATTTTATCAATGAGCAATTAAGGTCAGGAGTGGAATTAAAAGAGGCGATTATAAATTCCAGTGCGGTACGTGCGATGCCCATTATATTGACGGCAATAGCAGCGATGCTGGGTGCATTCTTTATTATTGATGACCCTATCTTTGGTGGTTTAGCTATTGCACTTATTTCTGGTATTTTGGTGTCTACTATGTTGACCTTGGTAGTGATACCTATTCTTTATTATATGTACCTGCGTAAGCGAGTACATTTGATAATTGGTGAGTCGCAAGCTAGTTAAAGATAAACTATAGTTAGAAACAAAAAAACCACGCCTATTGACGTGGTTTTTTTGTTTCTAAGGCAAGCCCCTTGCCCGAATAGATTTTAGCGCGGGAAGTTAATAATGTTCGAGGTGTTGGTTGTTTCTAAGGTGTGCTCAGTTGATTGTTTTTTAGCAAATACTCTTTCAGAAATGTTGTGACCAACTTTTAAGTAGCTTTCATTGTCAATCAAGCCACTGGCAAAGAGAAAGTCTAAATGATAGGTGTAAGCTAGATACTCTTGCTCTTCGGTATTCGTAGATTGTGCTTTTTTTAGTGATGGTTTTGTAGGCTCAACCATTTCCATGCTTTTGCTGTTTGCTATTGAGTCTTTAATGGAGTTATTGAGATTATTTACGAATAATTCAAGCTGATCTTTATCTGATTGCGTGCTTGTTAAGGTAAACATAGGTGTGTTTGAGCCCGCATAGAAATAAGTATAACTACGTACCTTCTTACGTATGCCGATAGCGATAGTAGCGATTGTGCTTAATAAAAAAGCCCCTGCAAAAAAGCTTAGCATGGTTATACTGGTTGTAGCTGAAAGTGTAAAAAAGACGACAGTGGCCAACGCACTAACTAGCGCGGCAGTTATTAGTTGTGGGTCTATTTTGTTCGCCAGCTGCGGGTTTGCTTCAATCATATCTAAAGGAAATCTTTCGGATGTAGCCCGACTCATTGAAGCCTCAGATACGCTTAAGTGACTGATAGTATGAGCATCACTTTTCAGCTTATATTCTTTGCTTGTAAACCCTGACTGGGTAAAGAGCATTGTTTTGGGGCTTGTCGTATTCATTGTTTCTTCATATTGTAATTATTAAGTAATGTCTAAATATTAAGCACTTTAGATGGTTCTTAATAGCTAAATCCTAACAGTAAGTAGAGTAGTCCTGATATAAAGATTAATCGAGAGGTTTTAGCAGATAATTGGTTTTTTATTGTTTAGCATCAGTTAATCCGCTTAGTATTTTTCTTTTTTGATATAGTCCGTCTATGCTTGATTTAACCGACTTACTTTCTACCGCAATTAAAAACTCCGAGACTTATGCACTGTTGGAGGATTCAAAATCAACCGCAGCAAAGGCTAATAATTTACTTTTTTTAAAACCGTATGAAGTGGTTATTGCTCGGCAAGAAGGTGAGATAGCCAATGCTTTGGAAAGGATAGAAGCATTAAAGCAAGAAGGGTTCTATCTATGTGGTTACTTAAGTTATGAAGCGGGTTATCACTTTATTGATAAAATTATTCCGAATACGTTTCAGGATAAGAATGGTCAACCACTATTGTATTTTATTGCGTTTAAAGAATTATATTATCCCACTAGGGAAGCATTAGATGCGTTGTTTAATGATAGAAGCCTTTTTCCTGAATCAGCCTTAAGCATACATGACTTACGTTTAAATACATCGAAACAGGGTTATATTAAGACTATAAACACAATAAAAAAATATATAGAAGCAGGTGATACTTACCAAATTAACTATACCTTAAAATACAACTTTAAACTTCAAGGTGATAATGCATTGTTGTATCAGGCCTTGCGCCAAACACAACCGGTAGAGTTTGGGGCTTTATTGAATTTTCCTGAATCAAAAATTATATCTTTGTCCCCAGAGTTGTTTGTGTATAAAAACAAGCAAACCTTAACCTCAAAACCCATGAAAGGCACTGCCAAACGAGGAGCTAATAAAAAAGAAGACGATGCGATTATTAAATTTTTAAAAGAGGATTCTAAAACTCTATCTGAAAATGTGATGATTGTTGATTTGATTCGCAATGATTTTAGTCGAATTTGTGAGATTGGCAGTGTTCGCGTTAACAATCTCTTTCAGGTGCAGACTTTCAAAAGCATTCATCAGATGATCTCAACAGTGAAGGGCACGTTAAAAAGAGGGTTGAATTTCACTGATATTTTAACAGCACTATTTCCTTGTGGTTCTATAACAGGTGCGCCAAAAATTAGAACCATGGAAATTATCAATGATTTAGAAACTGAGGCGCGAGGTATTTATACGGGAGCTATTGGTTATTTGATGCCGAATGATGACTTTCATTTCAATGTACCGATTCGTACAATTGTGATTCATGATACCGATTCAAAAGGGAATGATGCGAGTGATGAGGCTAGCAATAAAAGCTGTGAAATGGGTATTGGCAGCGGTATTGTCTATCAAAGTGATGCATATGATGAATATGAAGAATGTTTGTTGAAAGCGAACTTTCTGAGGCAGGTTAATAAACGTTTTTATTTAATTGAAGCGTTTAGGTTTAACGCAAAAAACCATCAGTTTAACCATCTAAACCAGCACTTAAAGCGAATCATGTTATCCGCTGATTATTTTGGCTTTGAAATAAAGCGTGATGCGCTTGAAAGTCAACTTGAAGACTATAAAAAGGTGTTAAGCACTAATAAGGCTGACCATAAAGATTGTAAAATCAGGTTGACCGTATCACAAGCTGGAGAAATAAACATAAGCCATGAGTTTATTGAAAGCAACTCAGAGTCGATTGAAAAAATTATTATCAGCGATGAAAGGGTGCAATCTAGCTCAGTATTTCAATACCATAAGACCTCCAAACGAGAACACTATAACTTGGCTTACGAAAAAGCCGAGCAGGGGGGCTTTTATGATGTTTTGTTTTTTAATGAAAAAGAACAATTAGCAGAAGCGAGCCGGCATAATGTTTTTATCAAAATAGCGGGTCAGTATTTTACACCACCAATCACGGCAGGTATTTTAAATGGCATTGAGCGTCAGAACTTTATTCAGCAGATGAATGTAGAAGAAAAAGATGTGAGCTTGGATGACTTATTAAAAGCGGACGAGGTAATACTCACTAACTCAGTGAGGGGAGCTGTGAACGTTGAGGTCGTGAGCTAAACAAAGGGTAGTGTCGAGTGACCAGCCCAGGGGTTTTTTTGTCCCCACCAGTGTTGTGCGAGTGTGCCGTAAATTGCTCTGAAGTCCGTCGTGTGTTGTACATTGCCATTGGCATCAAGTTTGGAAAAGTCAGGGTGTTTACCGTAAATGCCACCTTTTACCTTTCCGCCTAGAATTAACTGCGATGAGGCCGTACCATGATCGGTGCCACCTCCTCGGTTTTCTTTCGCACGGCGACCAAACTCAGAATAGGTCATGACTAAAATATCATCCCATCTGCCTGCATGTTGCATTGATTTTTGGAATGAAGCGAGGCCGTTAGCCAGTTGGTACAATCCATTGTCTTGCGCGCCTCGTTGCCCTGAGTGCGTATCAAAACCATCCTGAGTAACCTTGTAAACTGGCGCGTCAATACCGTTAATAATCATTTCAGCAACCGATTCAAGGCTATGACCCAATACGCCTTTTGAAAACCCTACGCCAGCGCGTTTCGGGCTTTTTCCCATGTTTGTAGCAATTTGTTTTCCGGCACTAAAAAGCTGGTGCTGTATTTGACTGACGTGAGCAATAGCAGGAGTTGCTCGACTGGGTGTGACATCATGAATACGCCTAATTTGGCTTAAAAAATTACGCGGATCTTGCATCGTAACCGCATTTAGCTGTGGGCTTTGTAAGGGGCCAAGTTCGGCCTGACCTTTATTAAGAGCCACGCCGTGCAAACCTTGTTTAAAGCGTGGTAAGACTTGTGTTAGCCAGCCATCTTCTAGGTATTGATTGGTATTAGATGCTGAATCCCAAATATCCATTGAGCGAAAATGTGACAGAATAGGGTGCGGGTAGCCAACCCCTTGTACCCAGGCCATTTGCCCTGAGTTCCATAATGGCATTAACGCTTTCATGCGTGGGTGTAGCCCCATCTCATCATTTAAACTCAGCACTTGGCGCTGTTGTATTGCAATGCGTGGACGGTATTTATAATACAGCTCGTCCTTGAAAGGCACTAAGGTATTAAATCCATCATTGCCCCCTTTGAGTTCAACTAAAATGACAATACGCTGCCTTCTACCTGCGCCCCAAAGTAGCTCTGGTGTGAGTAGTGGTACTGCACCAGCTGCTGTGATAAAACCTGCATATTTTAGAAAATCTCTACGATTCATTTTTGACATTGTTATTATCCTAGGTCTCTTTTTAGTTTACTTGGTAAGCAGGGTCTAAAACTAACGCACGCGCCAAGCGTTGCTTGCCTGGTTTTTTTGGTGGTGTTTGTAATGGTGCGATGGCTAATAACCAATCTCGCATGTGTGTAGGCTTAATATCTGGTAGTTGTTGCGCAACCCGACCTTTATATTTGTGCTCATTTAAGTTGCCCTTAGTGAGATTGTTCATCATTGAGTTACGTCGTAACAATGACTGTGTGCTTATCCAACTTGTTCCACCATCCCATCCTTTTACGCTAGGGTGGGCAAAAACGGCTTGGCCCATAATATTTAAATTATGTGCCAAATCGGTATGAGCGGATGAGTAGGGTAAGGTGCGTAGCGTACCTATTGTAAGGTCGATGGGGGACTTTATCAGTGCACCACGGTTGTGTTTTGCCCAGAAGTCAGGGCTATTCAAAACTGCCGAGAGCAGGGTTGAGATATTATAATTGGATCCCCTAAATACTTGCGCCCATTGTTTTATCACAGCGGGTTTGGGCGGGGAGAGGGTAATAAACTCATGCCACATCTTGGTCGCAATAGTCTCGGCGGTTTTCGGGTGTTTGAGTAAGATATTAATAATATCTTCACCTTTGAAGTTACCACGTTTTCCAAGGAAGGTTTTAGAGTCGTTATCATGATCTTGCGCACGGTTTACAAATTGGCCAGTGCGGTTATCAAGCCCCCAGCCTGTAAATGCACGTGATGCTTCGCGCATATCGGCTTCGCTATAATTACCTAAGCCGAGCGTGAAAAGCTCCAATAACTCACGCGAAAAATTTTCATTGGGCTCTTCTTTAGTGCTGACATAGCCATCTAAGTAGACCAGCATGGCGGGGTCTTTAGCAACACGATGAAGCATCTCTCCAAAGTTGCCAAAAGCATGTTTGCGAAATAATAAATTCTGCTGGTGCAACATGCTGGCTTGTTGCGTTTTTTGTATCGAGGAAGGGAAGTGATTGTGCCAAAATAAGGTCATACGCTCTAAAAAAGGTGAACGTGTATCCACGAGGTGCTTAACCCACCAGTCTTGCAATTTTTTTCCTTCAACCCGTGAGATGCGTTTTACCATTTTTTTACGTCGCATATTAGCCATTAAACCGACAGTTCTACTCCATGGACTCATTGAAGGTGTACGTGGCAGCTGATTGTCACGATTTTGTAATAGATGGTTAATAGCCTGTTGGCGAGTTAATTGTTGAAAGCGTTGAATAGTTTCCCATTCAGCACCTAGCCCAGTACGTGCGACTAAGTGGCGGGCATCGGTAAAACTGAGTTTACTCATTGCGTCTTTGTAACCCTTGTTTAATAATAATTAGTATAAATGGTAGAGCGTAGATTAATGGCTTAGTTCAATTATTTTTGGGAGTTGATTTTTCTTTTAAAAGAAAGCCCCAAAAAAGTATTAAGAAAAGCGACCAGTTCAGGCTGCCTTTAGCACTTTTCTTTGAGTCTTGGTTTTTATTTGAACCCTCAGGAAGCACTGTTAGAGTGAGTTGGTATTCTTTTACAATTGTATTATTTTTATAGCCATTTACTTTAATGTAATAGAGACCAGCAGGAAGAGAGTCTTGACTGATTTCAGAGTAACTCTCGTTCTTTGTTGAATCCCTATCATCGTTACTAACAAGTTTTTTTCCATTGCTATCAAACAAGGTGATTTCAGTATCGCCATTTTCTGGGCCGGTAATAAATAGATTGATATAGGATGGGAAAAAAAGTTCAAACTTAGACCAGTCTTGATCTTTATCGGTATTTATTGAATAAACTTGGGGGGTGCCAGAAAGAATTAGCTTGGCCGTTGCTTTACTGTTATCAGGCTCATGTCTGTCTGCTGTTCCGGTGGTATACATGGAGAAATAGGGGTTTGCATTTTCGGCAAAATATTCGTAGTTATCCGCATTGTCTATAGCAGTGTCTGGTTTATCGGCAGCAAGTTGTTTAGCACTTAGCTTTCCATAGACATGATCATCGGTATGGGCTGTCACTTTAAAGTGTGATAACTCATGGATAATCGTGCCAGATTGAGAGTCAGTACCATTCAGATAAAGATCCCAAAAAGATGTACAAAGATGGATGTTGTAAGGCACTTCAGGAAAAACATAAGCAATAGCATTGTCATTACAATTACAATTAAAGGTGATTTCTTTGTTATCTAAAGCGGCTTGAAACGTTTGAAAATTAGTCGCGACTGTATCATAGCGGTCGGTATCATAGTCACCAAACCACTTTGTATAACGCTCAGCATAGGGGCGGTTTTCTGGTTTTATCGTGTGGAGTAATTTCGAAGTTACTGTAGTTATAACGGATGCTTCAGATAATATTTCTTCCAGTCTACTTTCTTGACGTGATGTGCAAGCTTTAACAGAAATTTTTTGTATGCCATTCAGTGCAGCTTTGTTTGTTCGGTCTTTTAAGAGTCTGAAGTGAGTTGGGAGTGATTTTAATTGATTCTGTTGTTTAAACGTAATGGTATAAAAATCTGCTTTAGATAGCGCATAACTTAAAGCAAGGTTAGTTTTGACTGTGTAGCTTTCTCTCGCTTTTAAAACGTGAAAGTCATTTTCTTGTGGCGGTAAGCGCTTATAAATTCTTCCTTGGTATTTGATGACCTCTTGACGGCTATTCTGTATTTCAAAAAGGTCTTCATGTAAAACGCCTGTTGTTGGAATTTTCCATTTTAATAGTTTAATTTCTGATTGTGTATTATTGATAAAGGTCGTATCTACAAGAATATCTTGTGTATCGTTAATCTGGGTGTTTACTATATTAATGATTACACGAATGCCATCGGGTAGCTGGGCTGTGGCTTTAGTTGTTAATAATATAAACAAAAGGCCAATAAGCAGCGTTATTTTAAGGTGTGATCTCATACTAATCCTTTAATTATGAGTGTTGCTTCTATTTTGTAACACTAAAGTTGATACTGTTTGAGACATTCAGTTTAACTAGACTGCTGTTAACTTTATTGCTAGGTGTTCCAATATTTAAAAAGCTGGGTCGGTAAGTCAAAGTGTATTCACCTGGCTGTGAAAAATTGTAATAAGAGTTTAAGGTCAACTCCGTTTGTTGTGATGTGAGTGCTTGTAAAGTGGTGAAATCCTTGTTTGAGGGTTTGGCTCTTTTTGAGAGTCTGCCTAGGTAGGGTAGCTCTTTATTCTTATAGGTAATCTTGAAACTATTTCTGGTTAATTGACCTTCCAGCGGCGTGCCCCATTTTAAAAGTTGAATGGGCTTTTTCGTGCCATTTTTTATAATAAAAGAGACCTTGATAGGTTGATCTAAATGATATTGGCGTTGGGCGCTTATTGATACGCTGACTTGATTCTTAAACGCAACGTTATTGATCGCTTGTGGTTTACTGCATGCTAATAAAGAAAAGAAAGAAAGCAAAACAAGTGCACTTTTTATAACAGGAGTCTTTAGAAATGACAGTGTTGAAGTTAGGGGGGCTAAAAACATGTATTAGACCATAAATATATCATTATAAATTTAGGCAATGATAACGGCTTTTAGTTCAGAGGGGAATGAATCTTTGTTGCTAGATCAGTAAATGACCGGTAACAGAATGAGAAAGGATTGAAGCAGAAAAAGTTGTGCTTCAATCCTTTGGGTGATGCGAGCTAAATGACAATAAATTAAGCGTAAACTTTCATTGCTGCGCTAACCGCTTTGCCAGAATCAATCTTAGCGCCCATATCGCTTAGTACAGCATCCATAGCGCCTAGGCAGAAAAGTACGTTGGTTTCATTAGCGGCATGACCCATAAGGCCCACTCGCCAAATTTTGCCTGCCATTGGGCCAAGGCCAGCGCCAATTTCAAGGTTATAGCTATTTAATAAGGTGCTACGCAAGGCTGCTTCGTCAACACCGTCTGGTATAGAAACAGCATTGAGTTGAGGTAAACGGTCGGCTTCGTCTACAAAAAAGCTAAGTCCCATCGCTTCAAAACCCGCTTTTAACGCTTGGTGGTTTTTATCGTGACGCGCCCATGAGTTTTCTAAACCTTCTTCGTGCAAAATAACTAACGATTCGTGGAATGCGTAAAGTGAATTAATTGGAGCTGTGTGGTGATAAGCGCGCTGCGTGCCTGCGCCCCAATATGCCATGACTAAGTTTAAATCCATAAACCAACTTTGCACGGTAGTTTTACGGTTTTGAATTCTATCGGTTGCTGCTTTACTAAAGCTAACCGGTGATAAGCCTGGCGTACATGATAAACATTTTTGGGTGCCAGAGTAGATTGCATCAATATTCCACTCATCCACTTTTAAGGGGGAACCTGCTAAAGACGTTACTGCATCAACAATTGTTAAACAGTCATACTTATGCGCGATTTCAACCAGTGTTTTTGCGTCTGAAATAGCGCCAGTTGAAGTTTCAGCGTGCACAAAAGCGACGGTGCTGGCATCTGGGTTTGCTTTAAGCGCATCTTCAAGTTTTTGTGGATCAACAGGTTTACCCCAATCATCTTCAACCATTACGGCGGTGGCACCACAACGTTCAACGTTTTCTTTCATTCGGCCACCAAATACACCGTTTTGACAAACAATTACAGTATCGCCAGGCTCAATCATATTAACAAAACAGGTTTCCATGCCAGCAGAACCGGGTGCAGATACTGGCATCGTTAATTCATTTTTGGTCATAAAAGCCGATTGCAACATGCCTTTAATCTCATCCATCATGCCGACAAATAGCGGGTCGAGGTGACCAATAGTAGGACGTGACATAGCCTCTAAAATACGTGGGTTAACATCAGAAGGGCCGGGGCCCATAAGTTTACGTTGTGGTGGGTGAAATGAAGATATAGTCATGCGTTAATCCTAAAGTAAATAAAAAATATAATACAGATTCTTTAGCATGACTTCACTATTCTTAAAAAGAGTAGGGGTAAATGCTAAGTATTACCTGAATCTGCATTGACCTCACGGATTCAGGTGTTATTTATCAAGCCAAGAGGATCGTCAGGATTAATTCCCTGCATAAACGGTTTATTACGATCAACATGGGTGACTTGGTAAACCAAGCCCATCCAATTTGCCATAATCGCTGAAGCGGTATCGTGCCAGCTATTATCAATATATTTGAAGATAAGCGCTTCTGGGAAGGCAGGAATTTCTTGTTTGTTATCAATCGCTGCTTTAAGGCGGTATTGATATTCGTTAAACACAGCTTGAGTGCGTGTATTAAAGTAATGGGTTGGGAAGGGCGGGTATTCAACAGGTTCCCCGCGATTATAGGCGAGTGAGAATATGCCAACTTCTCGCTTATATTCTTTGAGTAAACTAATACTGTCGTATTCAGGATGCCCTTGAAAATAGACCATACGAAAGCCGTCTGCACTGACGGCCATTTGTACGCCAGCGTCTGCGCTATCGACCAATATTGGCAACCCTGCTTGTTTAAATTGTGTAGCATCTACCTGATTAAAACGCGAATGAGGAACATCAAATCGGGTATTTATTCCATGGATTAGTGGGTGTGATTGATTGGTTACACGATGACTAAATACTCCCCAGCACTTCTTTTGTAACGGGCGGCGCGGTTGATTGTGGTGAAGTTCTAAGGAGGCGTGGGTGGCTAAGCAAGAGCACAAAGTGGAGGTAACATTTTCTTGCGCCCAATGAAACACTTCGCTCAGTGGCTGCCAAAAAGGTTCATCAGGTAACGTGGGTTGAGTTACATTAGCGCCGGTAATAATAAGCGCATCTAAGCCCATCGCTTTAATAGCCTCAAAACTGACATAATGTTGATCAATATGCTTTTGAGCTTTTTCATTACGTTTAAAAATATCAAGCGTAAACGGATGTACATAAAATTGCGCAATCGGGTTGCTTTCACCTATTAATCTAAAAAACTGTCTTTCCGTTGCCTCAAGCGCAGCATCAGGCATCATATTGAGTAGCCCAATATGTAGGCCTCGAATTTCTTGATTGAGTGCTTCGCCTGGGCGCAAAACATTGCCTCCCTCTTGACGAAGGCGTTCAAAGGTCGGTAAGTTATTGTGGGCGACTAATGGCATGGGTTAAAGAGCTCGTTCAACTAAGGCTAAAAAATCAGACTCTGTTTTAATTTTATACAAGTCTTCGGTGTTAATCGTATAACCGTACTTTTCGGCTATCGCTTCATAACGCGGAATGCGAGAGTAGAATAGTCGTGGGAATACCCAGCGCATAAAATCATCCGGGTCTATCATTGCGACATATTCAAGCTGTTGCTCTTGCATATACAGTTTAAGTTGCTCATCTAAAAAATCTGCTCGGTAATATAAAGGCTTTGGCGCACTTTTAGAGCGTTCGATTAAACGTTTCTCATCATCTTCATTGGCTTTAATATAAAGGATTAAGCTGTTTTCAGCGAGACTTTCAAAGAGTGACTCATCGTCAAGCTCACACAGGCTACCACCGGCATCATTAATAAAGTGGTTACAGCCGTAGATGTTTTTTGCTTTATCGATAAAAGCAGGAACATCAAGCATCGCCTGTTCTTCAGCATCGTTAAATAACTGTTGGCGGTGTTTAAACTCTTCTAAAGGAAGTCCGCCTTTGTCAGGGTCGCCTACCTTTCCTAAAAAAGAAGAGACTACTTCAAGGTTCTCAAAGGTAATATTATTGTTAATATAAATAGAATCAGAGCGCAATAAATCCCGTAAAAAAGGTACTTGCATCGCCTGCATTTTAATATTATCTAAAATAGGCTCATTCAGATAGCGGGTGCCGATACGGTAATCACCGGAATAATGAAACCAGTCGCTATTTCGTAAGATGTTGGATAAAAACGTTTTACCCACGCCCGACATGCCTAATAGAGTAATAGATTTGTGGGGTTGGTTTCGAAATGCTTCGGCAGAAAGTTTCACGTATTTCTCAATAGTTTTGTAATGATATTGAGAGTTTAAACCAGCAAAGCTTTTAGAGGAAGCTGAGTCTACTTTTTACAGTGTGTGTTCTCAGGTTTTTCTACTAAAACTACGTGAGAATAAGCCAAATAACCCTAGAAAGAATAAAGGGAGAAGCTCAAGAGAGCCCGCTTTTTTAGGCTCTGTAACGGTAATTGTTTTTTTATTGGAGACGGCTTTAAAGGTAGTATTGCCGGCTTGTGAGGCCTTGATAACACAAATACCTTCTTTTAATGGCTTAACTTTGTTTTTAGTAATTGTACAGATAGTAGGGGTAGTAGAGCTAATTTTTGCAGAAAGAGATGAACTTGCCTTGGCGGATACCACAAAATCCTTTCCTGTTTTTACTTCGCTAGGTGCAACCAAGGTAACGGTTTGCAGCTTTTTTTCGATGCTAATTATTTTTACGGGGCTAGTGGCAGCTTTGTATTCGTTATTACCTGCTTGGGTTGCTGTTAGCTTACATTTTCCTGCAGCTAAAGCGGTCACTGTATTGTCGGTCACATTACATAAACTAGGTGTTGATGATAAGTAAGTAAATACCGTTAAGCCTGACGTTGAGGTTGCTTTTAAATCAATTGTTTTAGTAATCGTTATATTTTGTTTAGCTGCGGCTAAAGAGACTGTTTGCTCTTTTTTATCAAGAATAGTGATAGCTACTGATTGACTCACGGCTAAGTAGTCATTGTTAGCTGCTTGCTCAACAAGGACTGTACACAGACCTGTTGAGATGGTTGTGATTGTTTGTTGGTTTGCACTACATATAGCAGGGGAGGTTGAGGTAAAATTGATTACCTCATTTGACTTGCTAGTTGTGACAAGTGTAAAGCTGTTATTTACGTAAGCAGTGCTTGGGGCAGTAAGGGTAAATTCTGGGTCGGATCGGAATTGATCGGCTAAAACGTCGAGTTCTTTTAAAGAATCAAACCATTTATTTGCCATTTTAGTTTCACCACTCTGGTTTGGGTGAACACCAATTTGTCCAGAGTTACCATCAGCATAATCATTGGCTGACATGTTCGAATGTTGATCAACAATTATTACCTTAGAGGTATTTGAGCTGACTGCATTTGCCCATGAATCGGTTAATAACGTATTCAGCCCTAAAGACCAGTCTGGGTTTTGGTAGATTGGGATGACTTTAGCGACAAGAATAGTAACTTGAGGGTTTTTAGCTTGCAAAGTCGTAATAATATCTTCAATTTCTGATTTGGTTATGGCATGGCTATTATCATTGATGGAGCTTGCGTTGACTTGGATTATGTCATTAGTTCCAGCGTGTAATAATACAATATCAATTGAGTATTGATTTAACTTTGTCGTTAAGGGGGCCTCACCTAATCCCCCATTAAGGATTTGATCCGCACGTATACTTGGCTTGCCATCATGTTTTAGGGTTATTTGGCCGTATGAAGAGGAGTGTGTGCCGACATATTCAAAGCTATACCCAGCATTGGTCAATAAATCATATAACTCATCGCGGTAAGACGAATGTGGGTTGTTATACCCTGCGCCATCGGTGATAGAGTCACCTAAAGGTAAAATTTTTACGGGAGCAGCCGAAACGGGCAGACCGAATAAAAAAATTAAGGGTATCAATAATGTGAAGAGTCTGCGCATGTGTTTGGCCAGAATTGTGTTACCAAAAGTCGTATAACAAAATTTCGTAAATTATAAGATTAATCACACATGTTAGTTGTTCATTTTATAAGCAAGTAGCGGGGCGGGGATGAGCGGTAGTATTGAACTTATTATTGACGTTTACCTTAGGGAAACCCTGATCAAGTCCAATTATTTTTAGCTTGCCAATATTTTCCTCGAAGATCGACGCAATATTTAGTGTTTGCATTGTAAATGACTTAAAAGCTTATAAAAAATACAAAAAAACCGTGACTACAGAGCTACTTGTAATCACGGTTAATTAAGATAAGAATACTTATCTGCGTTGTTTAGCGTATTTTTCTACGTAGTAGTGAAATCAGCCCTAATAGTGTGAGTCCAAGAGGAAGAGGGGAGCCACCACCACCGTTATTTTCTTTAGGTGGATTTTGATTAGGAGCTTCAGTAGTTGTGTCTTTTACTGATTTAATCTCAAAAGATTGGATTACTGGAGATGCTTTTGGGTATAAGCCATCGTTACTTTTAGCAGCATTTGCTTCAATCTTACATGTTCCAATAGCATCCAATGTGACGAATTCGGGTGATTTTTTACTGATATTACAGATACCTTTTGTTTTTGAGGTAAAGCTAACTTTTATGCCAGAGGAGGAAATAGCATGAAGCTGTATAGCTGGGTTTTTTACAACCTGATTTTTCGGTTTATCAAAGGCGATGCTTTGACCTAGGCTTATATTCCATTTTTTTGCTAGATACTTTTCTGTGGCGGTGATTTCAGCATTGCTGAGGGCGCGGTCATAGACTATTGCTTCAGCTATATTTCCATTCAAAGGAAAATACAAATTACCCTTTTCGTCTGTTCCAGCTCCGCCAATACTTGTTCTTGAAGACTTATGATGAGCTTTTCCATTTTTTCCTCCATCATCATCATCATTAGAGTCAATCCGCATACCATTGAGGTTTAGAATATTGTGAATGGCCATATTAGGATGCTTCTTATCATCAGGTTTACTAAAGCGTGTGATGCCAATATGATATTCTTTTTCTTTAAGCTTTTTAGTGTCGCTGAGATAATCACCAGCAGTTCCATTATGCTTGCTACTGAGTACGCCATTATTGGCCCAAAATGATGTTTGACTAGAGGCTGAAGAAATTAAATTATGTCTGCCTTTTGTGCCTGTGCCGCCGTCTTGGTTATCTATACTAAAAATAACAACTTTTGTATAACTGCTGTTAGCGGTAATTTGGGTTGCCTTATCGGTAATTAATGCTGTATTAGAGGTGGCGGAGCCAGAAAAATGTACAGTAGTAAAATTGTTTTGTGCTTTAAGTTTAAGGCTAGCAGCTGTAGCATTTTTGGCGAGCTTTACATGATTATTTTTTCCAGATTTATCTTTCCAGCAACGAACACCACTGCCAATAGTCGTTTGAGTCGTACAAACTTTATCACTATAAAGCGTAGCACTATCACTAGCGTCCAACCAAAGCGTCATACCTTTTTTGTCTGGGTCAGCAGCTACGGCGGCTTGTGAGATTAGTATAATACCTATGGCAACGGATAGTTTTGATTTAACTTTTAACATGGTGTGTTCCTCGTGGGTTTGTTTGGGGCATGATAAAGAAAATAAAATAATTAACAAGCTCAATTTATGATGCTGTTTGCAGCAGGTGCATTATTGATTACTTCGAAAGTTTGGGTTATGGGTTTTGCTTTAGGGTAGATTTTATTGCCTTTTTGGCTTGCTTTTAAAGTGCAAACACCGGTTTTTGCAAAGTGTGCATACTCACCCTCTTTAACCACTTTACAGTTTGATGGTGTAATACTTTCTACCTTTACTGTTAGTCCTGATGAAGCGATGGGGTGAAGTTGGCTATAGCCTCCCACTTTTTTCTCACCGTTAGGTAATGGAAAAATAATGTTTTGCTTTAGTTTGATATGCCATTTTTTGGATAAGTATTGTTCAACCTGATCAATTTCATTGTCACTTAAGGCGCGGTCATAGATTAATGCTTCTGCTACCTTGCCATCTAGATAAAAGTAAGTTCCGAAGGCTCTATCATCATCAATGCCTACTGTGCCGATGGTGGTAAAGGCTAAACCATGATCACTTTTATTATAATTACTTGCTTCTTGTTTGCCGTTAAGGTTTAAAATATTTGGCATTGGCGGTGTTTCTGGTTTGCTATAGCGGGTGCTGGCAATGTGGTATTTACGGGTGTTTAACTTTGTTGGCGAGTCAAGGTAATTATCACTGTGGTGCTCACTGTGTAAACGACCATTATTTGCCCAGAGTGTGGTTTCGTATGGCTCGGAACCAATTAAATTATGTTTAGCGGCGCCACGTTTTTTTTCATCCCCTTTATCATTATCAATTTTAAAAAGTATAAATTTAGTGTAACTGGTGTTTTCGGTTATTTGACCTAATGTGTTGCTTATAAAGCCTGAATGATTAAATTTAACGACAGTTTTTTTATTGGATATATCAAACTGCCTTTTAGCGCGAGTTGACTTAGGAATTAAGCTAACCATACCTTTGGCATCTGATTTATCCTTCCAGCAACTAACATAGTCAATTTTACCCGCTGGTTTTTTGCAGTCTAAATCAGTAAATAATGTTTTGGAATCATTTCCATCCAGCCAAAGAGTAAGGCCTTCGGTGATTGGAAGTGCAAAAGTACTGCTTGCAAAAAGGCTAAAGCCCAATGACAGCGACAAAGTAATGATTTGTCGAGGCAGGTTTAACATGTCTAATCCTTTAGTTTGTTAAATGGGTATTTGGAGTTTTACATTTTATAGGATTCTTTATTCAGATGTTGATTAAAGAATCGCCGATAAATCATTGCTAGAATAACTGTTAGTAATAAAAATGGTGGAATTGATCCTGCGCTTGATTGATTCTTTTTATTCGTGCTGTTGACATGCATAATTGCTTTTATAACTTCGTCTTTTGTAGGATTGTTACGGTCGTTATAAGTTCCCTTTTGGAGTGAAAAACTATAATCCAGTCCATTTTTAGCAATAGTATCAGATATAAATAAATTTATTTGTACTGCACTTGCTGGTACTTTATCTAAATTCCCAATGATATCTTCAATAATTGCTAGTTTTGCAATATCAATAGAAGTCATTTCTTTAAGTTTAAGCCGCCATTTTTTAGCAAGGTAGCGTTCTGTTTGTTCTATTTCATCATTGGTTAATGCTTTGTCATAAATGAGTGCTTCAGCGATAGATCCATCAAGAAACTTGTCATTGGCATAGCCTATAGTGGTAAAGGCGGGTTGATGTGGATGAACAGCGTTGTTTATTTGTTGTATTTCACCTTCTAAACTAATGAGGTTACCTAATTGCTTAGGTGAGTATCGAAATGAGACGATATGAAACCCCGTTTTAAAATTATTCGAGTTAATGAAGTTTGATGGATTATCGTTGTGTTGAATGCTGATATTTGATTTTCCTGCTCCCCAAAGGGTTGTTCCAGTATCTCCTTTAAAGGAGGTTGTTGAAGACAGTAGGTGGTTGGCTTTTTTGCTATTATTAAATTTAAAAACAACAAATTTAGTGTACGCATTGTTTGCTGTAATTTGTTTGTCATTTAAGGTTTTAAGTCCAGCTTGCTTAAAAGCAATCGTGGGTTGATGGTTGAGTTTATTATTGTTGATACGAGTAGGGGCTGGGGTATTTTGGCTTTTAGCATCGTTATGTTTTTCTGACTTATCTTTCCAAAGGGTTAGCAAGGTTTCTTTTGAAATTTCTTGAATATTATCCTGAATGCCATCGGCATTAATATCTAAGGCATCTAAGTGTAAAGTTAGGTTTTGTGTAATGGGTGGTTTTTTAAGGGTTATTTTCTTTTGATTTTGTAGCATGATTGGAAGGCTTTGTAGAGCATCAAACCACTGTTGTGCCATAAAGGCTTCGCCTAGTGCGCTGGGGTGTATGCCTTTATCCCAATAATATCCATCCGAAGGACCATCCCAATAGCCGCCTTTTATAGGGTAGTGACTATTTAAATCAACAATTACAACCTTAGATTGAGTTGTACTTTGCTGAGTTGCCCAAGTTGTTGTGAGCAAGCTGTTAAGTGGCTTTGATATTTCAGTCTCGGGTGCATCGTAAGGGTGTAAAGGAATGATTTTTGCAATAAGAATAGTCACTAAAGGATTTTTTGCTTGTAGCTGAGTGATAATACCTTCTAGAGCGGTTAGAGCTTGGTTCGAGGGCTTATTTTGTAATAAGTCGTTAGAGCCTAAATGTATTAATGCAATATCGGGCGTATAGTTTCCATCGTTCATTAACGTGGTGATTTTATAACCTTCGCTATTGGGGTCAGTATTAATTTCGTTGGCTGTAATACCAGCATAGCCTTCATAGTTTGGCGAATAATCTTTAAGCTTATTATTGAGCGTTTCAATATCAGCAAAGTGATGTTTATTACCTACAAAATTAATATTATACCCGGCATTATTTAGTTTGTGCCATAAATCACGACGGTAAGAGGGTAACGCATTTTCAGATAAGTCTGGCCCAATGCCAGCGGTGATTGAGTCGCCCAGTGGTAATATGTTTACGGGCTTTGCAAAAGTGAAATGAGTAAACAATATGCTCTGGAAAAGTAGCAGGGTTGTTATTATTTTTAACATACGAATGACTGTATTGTTTGGGAAAATGTCTTTTTAAAAGGTCATTTTAAAACGTTTTACTCAGCCGATAAACTTTCTTTGATAAACGGTGGTTTGGTAGTATTCTCGGTATTAGCTAAAACTGTAAAGAGATCATTAAATGAATAAACAAACACAACTAGAAATCGAAGCAGCGGCGTGGCGTAAAATGCTGGGTCATTTTCAAAAACGTACCGATGTACAAAATATTGATTTGATGAATATGGCAGGTTTTTGTCGTAATTGTTTGGCGAAATGGTATATGGCGGAGGCTGAAGAGAAAGGTGAGTCAGTCACTTACGAGCAAGCCCGTGAGGTAGTTTATGGGATGCCTTATGATGAGTACAAAGATAAGTATCAAGAAAAAGCATCTGAGGAGCAAATGGCCGCTTTTAATGCTATCAAGTGGGGAGAAGATACGACGGAGTAATTTGGTGTAGTGAAAAACCTATGGCGAAGAACTCCAACCTAGCTTATTTCTTAAAATATGAAAATAATCATAACTCTCAGGGTGTATTAATTTGAGCTTATGTGACTTATTGCGGATCACAATTTTATCACCAGCTTGCAAGTCGATATTGGCTTGACCATCAAAAGATACTCGCGCATTTACATCGCGGCTTTCATTAAGGGTGATATTAATTTGACTCTTATTATTAATAACAATAGGGCGGTTGCTTAAAGTATGTGGGCAGATGGGTACTAACACTACGGCATCTAAGCCTGGGTGTAAAATAGGGCCGCCACCTGAGAGCGAATAGGCAGTTGACCCTGTCGGTGTAGCAACCACGATGCCATCGGCGCGTTGGGTATTTACAAAGGTATCATCAACGTGAGTGGTGAATTCAATCATCCGAATATCGTTTCTTACGTGAACCACCACATCATTGAGTGCAATGCCTTTGCCTAAGCTATTATCTTTTCTGAAGGCTTCTGCATGGAGTAGGGAGCGCTCTTCTACAGTGAATTTACCATCTAACATTAAGCGTAATTGTTTGGTGATTTCATCAGGTGAAATATCCACTAAAAAGCCTAAACGCCCCAGATTAATGCCAATCACGGGAATATTCTTGTCGCTTAATAATCTACCTGCTTTAAGCAGTGTGCCATCCCCACCGACGACTATCGCAAGGTCGATGCATTCGCAAAAGTCTTGGCTATCCATCACGGGGATATTTAAGTAGTTGGCCGCATTTTTTTCAGCCACAATGTTAAACTTTTCTGCTTTGAGAAAGTCGTGCAAGGTCTTTAATGTTGCCTCTATACGATCATCTTTTTCTTTGCAGAAAATTCCGATAGTTGAAAATTGTTTCATGCTTTTCCTTACTATTGTTAATCGCGATGCATTACACTGCTTATGAGTGTAACGTAAAGAGTCTAAAAAGAGAATGAAAGCCCTACCATCACCATTAGCAGGAAGTTTATTAATGATCCTTACAGCAGCTCTGTGGGGATTTGCCTTTGTTGCTCAAAAAACGGGAATGGATTACTTTGGCCCATTTATGTTTAGTGCGATACGTTTTGTGATTGGTGCGACTTGCTTGGTATTATTGTTACGTTGGTTTGGTGGCGATAAGCTTAATCGTAATGGTGTATTAATGGGTGCTACGATGGGCGTGGTACTAACTTTTGGCGCGATGCTACAGCAAATTGGAATTGTCGAAACCAGTGCGGGTAAAAGCGGTTTTATTACAGCAATTTATATTTTATTAGTGCCGGTATTTTTGGCGTTTGCAGGCAAGCGCTTATCGCTACAAATTTGGCCGGCTGCCTTTTTGGTTTTGTTTGGGCTTTATTTGTTATCTATTAAAAAAGGTGATTTTGGTTCGGTTAATAGGGGTGATGTTTGGGTTTTATCTTCTGCCATATTTTGGGCGATACATATCATTTTGATAGAAAAAGCCGTTAAAAAGCATGATCCTTTACGCTTATCCATTATTCAGTTTTATGTCTGTGCCATGCTGTCATTACTGGGAGCGGTCGTTTTTGAAGATGTTGTTTTAGAGAATATCGTGCAGGGGCTAAAAAGCGGCTACCTTGAAATTGCCTACGCCAGTATCGCCTCAGTTGCCATTGCTTATACTTTGCAGGTTTTCGCCCAACGCTCGGTACCTTCACACCAAGCAGCGCTGATACTTTCTTTAGAGGCAGTGTTTGCCGTTATTGGAGGTATTTGGTTATTGGGAGAGGAGCTAACCAGCCGAATGCTTTGGGGCTTCGCCATGATGTTTGTAGGTATTGTGCTAGCGCAGTGGCGTTTTAAACCTGTGGAAACAAGGGTTTAATAGATGGAACACGCAGGCAAGATAAAGATTGATGTCCACGAAAGGCACGAAAAAACACGAAAGTGATGGTTGTTCTGCCCAACCCCAGATTTGGGTATTAGGTGATGTTCGTACAGTGTGTCGCTTTGGAGTAAGGCTCGGTTTTTTTCGTGTCCTTTAGTGTTTTTCGTGGACATTCTTTTAAAAGCATAAATCTTTATTCAAAACTCGCAGACTTGAAAACGAGCTTTAGTTCTCCATTATTAGTACTATCTTTTTATGAAAGTTAATTCATGTCTGATTTAAACGAACGCGCACAGCATTTACTTAAAGTCCTTATTGAGGGCTATATTTCAGATGGTCAACCGATTGGCTCTAGCTTACTGGCTAAACGAAGCGGTTTAGATTTAAGCTCAGCGACGATTCGCAACGTGATGAAATCCTTAGAAGATGCGGGTTACATCCATGCACCGCATACATCCGCAGGTCGTGTGCCGACATCGCAAGGCTATCGTTTATTTGTTGATAAATTGGTTAATATCAAACCACTTGAAGCCGAAGAATGGCAGGGCTTTGAAGAGCAGATTGAACGAGGGTCCTCCAGTGATTTAATTCATTCTGCTTCGAATATTCTTTCTGGCTTAACCCAGTTAACTGGAATCGTTATGGCGCCACAGATGGAAACACGCGCAATACGCCATATTGAATTTTTAAAGCTTTCTGATCAGCAAATACTCGCGGTATTGGTGATGTCGAATGATGATGTTGAAAACCGTATGATTCATGTCGAACAAGAAATTTCCCTTGCTGAATTACAGCAAAGTAGTAATTATTTAAATGAATTGCTGGTTGGGCAAGATTTGCAACAAGCCCGTACTACACTGTTAGATGAAATGGAGCAGGTGCGGAAAAATATGAACAGTATGATGGTTTCAGCGATTAATATTGGTGAACAGGCGGTGTCTGGTTTAAGTGATGAATGCCATGAAGATTGTGTTATAGCGGGGCAGACTAACTTAGCAGACTATGATGACCTATCTGATGTAGCGCAGTTGCGCCAACTTTTTAATGCGTTTAATCAAAAGCGTGATGTGCTCGGTTTGTTAGATCAATGTTTGGATGCAGACGGTGTTCAAATATTTATCGGCAGAGAATCAGGGCATGATGTGTTTGGTGACTGTTCGGTAGTGACCGCACCCTATCAAATTGATGACTCACATATCGGGGTGCTTGGTGTGATTGGCCCGAAGCGCATGCATTATGATCGGGTTATTCCTGTGGTGGATATCACGGCTAAGTTGCTTTCAGCCGCATTGAATAAATAGTAATTAAAGGAGATGTTTCGACGCTTTCAATCAACGCTATCAACAGTACAAAACCAAGCGTTAGCAGACGCCTATTTATCACATAAAAATGCTGAAGGTGTGGTTAAAACTCATTATATTAATGGGCGCTTTGAAAACATTTACCTGCCACGAGAACAGCTACCGAATCTATCCCAACTATTAGATGAAGCTGTTAACTACGCCTTTCAAATCCTTGAAAATAAAAACAAAAAACCTTTAAAAGTCGGTTTTTGGTTTAATGAGATGCAAGCAGGGCATAGTACCAGTGCGCATACCCATGAAGAGGATGATGAATTACTTTCAGGCGTTTACTATATCAGCGTACCAAAAGAATCGGGGGATCTGGTGTTAGGGGATGTTTCAAAAGGAGGGAAGCGCATTTATATAATACCGAAAGAAGGTGAGTTTATCTTTTTTTCACCCAAACTATTACATGCGGTTGAGGAAAATAAATCGTCAGAATTACGTCTTTCGATAGGGATGAATTTTGGTCGTTTATTGTGATGTGTTCGTAAATTTTCTCTAATTGAATAATATTTATTCTTATAACCTATTGAAGTTTAAAGTTAAAATAAATTAGAATATTATTATATAATAAAATAATTATATTTTTGATGTTTCTCATTCGGGTAAAAAATATAGTGTGTTAGCATGTTTTCATCTAGTGTTAATTGATTAACCTAGAGGCTTTTTAGGGAAGTCTTTTGTAAGTTTAGCTTTTAAGATTCTACGAGTTAAATTTTTGGGTTTACCAACTTTCCTTGATCTAACCAAGATTTAATCATATAGGAGATTAAACATGTTAAAGAAAATATTATCAACAATGTTCATTATGGGCTTTCTGGCATCTACTTTAAGTGTGGCAACTGCAGCTGATGTTCCATCAGCTAAGAAAAAGCTAACACCTCAGGGGCTTTATCTTAGCCCTACTGAAGCTCATGAAATGGTTAAGGCTAGCCCTGAAAAAGTTCTATTCGTTGATGTTAGAACACCAGAAGAGCTTTACTTTGTAGGCTATGCAGAAGGTGTTGATAAAAATATACCGCTTGCTTACGTTGATTATTCAAAATTGAATAAAAAAGGTAAGAAATTTGCGAGTAAGAAAAATAAAAACCTTGTGTCACAGGTTGAAGCTGCTTTAAAAGCTAAAGGTTTAACGAAAGAAGATAAAATAATATTTATTTGCCGATCTGGTGACAGAAGTGCTTCGGCTGCTGCTCTTATGGATAAGGCGGGTTATAAGAAAGTATATTCAATTGTGACTGGAACCGAAGGCGATAAAGATAAGGAAACTAAGAAACGAACTGTAAATGGCTGGAAGAATGATTCTTTACCTTGGACTTATAAGTTTAATAAAGACTTGTTTTTGTACGAAAGTCCTTTTAAGTAAATTGTTATTGTTTTTACTTATTGAGCGGAGTGGTTTGCGCCACCCGTTTTTTTCTATTTGAGGAATAAAGAAGTGGAAAATGAAATTGTAAAATGTAAAAAATACTGGAATCCGTATGTAGGTGGAATAGTAATGGGTACTTTGCTCTTTTTAACCTTTGCTATTGCATCTCAAGGTTATGGAGCCAGTGGTACTTTTGCTCGTGCGACAGCACAATTTCTTGTTAATCAAGATGCAAGTTGGTTAGAAAATGCCTATATCGCCAATTATTTTAAGCACAGTGACAATGCATTAAATAATTGGACGGTTATTGAAACGATTGGAATTTTGATTGGTGGTTTTCTGAGTGCTGTTCTAGCGGGACGTTTTATTTTTAGACCAGATAAAGCAGCTTCATATTCATTGACAGGTCGTTATTTTTGGGCTTTTACTGGTGGCATGGTTGTTGCTGTTGCATCTCGTCTGGCACGTGGTTGCACAAGTGGTCAAGGTCTTGACGGTATGGCGACCTTTTCTGTAGGCGCCTGGATATTTATGTTTGCAACATTTGCAGGAGCATTATTATTATCCCCATTGTTCAAAAATCAATGGGTTGATGATGAGCAAGCTGCACCAAAAAAAGTGTCATTAAAAGAGGGGTTAAATAATGGATAATTTAATTTTACCTCTTTATAGGAATGGTTTTCTAAGTAGCGAAGCTAATTTCTTTTTTGCACTTATAATGGGGATTACTTTTGGTTTCGTATTAGAGAGAACAGGCTTTACGCGTTCTAAACTTATTTCTGGTACGTTCTATTTTAAAAGTCTTGCAGTGCCGAAAATAATGGGTACAACCGTTGTTACTGCGGCAACTTGGTTTATTATTTTCTCATGGCTAGGTTGGCTTGATATTAGCCAGCTATACACGCCAGCAACATATGTTTGGCCTTATGTTGTCGGTGGCTTAATGTTTGGTGCTGGTATGGTTATGGCTGGATATTGTCCTGGTACAGCTGTAGCAGGGCTTGGTACCGGTAAAACAGACGCTTTGGTGTTTTTATTAGGTGTACTTGCAGGCATGTTTGTTTATTTCATTATTTATCCATACGTTAGTGATTTTGCTAATTCTTCCAATTTAGGGGTTTTAAAATTACATGACTTATTTGGTGGAAATGAATATACCTCTTTTATTATCACCGTCATTTTAGAGACAAGTATCATCTTATTTATGATGCTTCTTCGTAAAATAGCTAACACAGGTAAAACAGTATGAATTCAGATAAAACAGCAATCTTTGGTGGCCTTTTAATACTCATTGGAGGTTTGGCGTTAGCCGTTTATGCTAATACAAACGCTACAGCTCTCTCTCAATCGAAAGCTAAAGCTGTAGACAGGTATATCTCCCTTAGTGAAAAAGCTTTGAGTGAAGGGAAAAACCGAGATGCAGAAAAATTTGTTATTAAAGCTTTAAAAGTAGACCCCTCGAATAAGAATGCCCTTACCGCATTTAAAAAAGTTGAATTTGCAGGTTACAAGCCTATAGATGCTACAGGAGGAGAGCCAAGCAATAAAACCGTAGAGCCGAAGGCGACACCTATGAAGCCAGCCCCAGCGGAAGAGGCTGAAGAAGAAATGGGGTGTATTTAGCCTCTTAGATATGGGCAGGGGAATGTTTTCCTCTGCTTATTAAATCTAGAGTTATTGCGTTCTAAATTTTATTATTTACACTTTAGTTGTGCTTGAAGCGTTTCAGCCAAAATTTTGATTGTTGTTCCTTCCCATCCTTTTTTAGTAATAAAGCATAATTCCATATTGCTTTTTTATAACCACTTAATGCTGCTTCGTAGTACCAGCTTTTAGCCTTTTCTAAATCAATATTTGTTCCTTCCCCTTGTTCAAGCATCCAAGCTGCATAATATTGGGCGCCAGAATGACCTTGTTTTGCTGCTTGTAAGTAGTACTTTAAGGCAAGCTGTAAGTCTTTTTTGTCTGCGCGGCCTATATAGTAGAGATGAGCAAGATTAAAGGCAGCCTGAGAAACCCCTTTGTCGATTGCTTTTTGGTACCATTCTACAGCGCGAGGGATATTTACTGTTACTCCATAGCCTCGTTCATAAAGTACACCAAGGTTAAACATGGCAAAACCATGTTTTTGTTTTGCAGCTTTCAGATACCAATTTTTTGCTTCAGTAAGATCCTTATAGATTCCTTCACCTTTAGAAAACATGACCCCCATATCGTATTGTGCATCAGCAAGGCCTTGTTCTGCGGCCTTACGGTACCATTCAACCGCCTTATTTTTATCCATGTGACGAATACTACCCATGTCATAGAGAAGACCAATAGTAAATTGTGCTCGTGGGTTGCCTTGTTGTGCATAAGGCAATAATAGTGAGAAGGCATCGCTATATTTTTTATTTTTAAATAACAGGATACCTTGCTGGATTTCTTGCGTTTGTTTGCTTAAATCGGCGGCATAGGCAGGGTGCTTAAATACAGTAGATGTTAGCAACGTGATTGATAAAACGGTGTTAAAAATATATGTTTGATATTTTTTAGTTTGTGACGATGGTAAGGTTAATAATATCATTTTCGATTTTTCTTCCAGCGTTTTTTACGTTCGGCCTTTGTGGCCAATTTTGCACGTTCTTTTTCTTCTTGCTCAGCATTTGCGAGGCTGACTTCTTTAACAAAATCTTGTGGGTTTTCTAGCGTGATTTCTCCCAGTGTGCCCAAACGGAACTCATTAATCAATATCTTACAGGTTTTATCTAAATCAACTTGCCCGCCTGCGCGTAAACACCCGCGTAAGCGACCTATTGCTTCGATTAGCTCAATCTCAGTGCTGGGAGGAGTGCTAAGCTGGTAACGCTCAATCAGCATCTTTGGGTATTTTTTAATTAATGTTTCTGCTAAGTAAAAAGCGGCATCATCGCTTTCAAAGGCGGTGTCTTTAATCGCGCCTGAAATAGCAAGTCGATAACCGCTATGCTCGTTATTGATGTTGCCCCACAGCAAGCCTGGGGTATCAAATAGCACCACGTTATCGTTGATTTTAATGCGTTGTTGTTGACGGGTTACAGC